>Ga0265338_10002478_pt1 | contig 27582 bp, 20 predicted proteins | sample 42126metaG_FD_193579 | JGI IMG/M metagenome (GOLD analysis project Ga0265338, IMG submission 193579) | Rhizosphere microbial communities from Carex aquatilis grown in University of Washington, Seatle, WA, United States - 4-21-26 metaG | ecosystem: Host-associated > Plants > Roots > Rhizosphere...
CCGGTTCTTGCGGAAGATGGCCGGCCTGCACCAGCTTGAAGTGTTTCGCCCGTTTCTCTTCTCCGGTCAGTTCCGGAAAACGCACGCGGACAGTTTGGCCGCCTCGCTCAATGTCGACAATCGTAAGTTTCTCTGACATCGCGTCGAGTTCGTCCAAGCTGCGGGGCGGACGGTCCGGATCCAGTCCCGCCTCGCGAAAAAGCTTTTTGTTCCAATGCAGTGCATTGGACCGGGGTGTGCTCGGCAGTGCCCACATGAATCCGTGATGCGAACACAAATCCCAGAACACGGGGATGTAATCCTCTCGTTTTACGCCCGCATGTTCGAGCATCCGGTTCAGCGGTGTCAATGCGCCCTTCTCAGAAAACTCCGGTATGGAGCTGGTCCACAGTCCCACCACGTCGGGCGGGTCGCCGCCGGCGGTCGCCAACATGAGTTTGCGCTCAATCTCGCCGACCGTGAGCCGCTTGACGAAGATCCGGTCCTGCGACCGGTTGAAGTCATCGACCACCGCCTGCACCGCGTCACCCTCGAATCCCGTCAGCTTTTCCCAATAGGCGATCTCGACCTTGCCAGTCGTGGTGTCGTGCGGGTTACACCCGAGGCACCCCGGCAGGAGGCAAGCGATTGCCGTTGAAATGGCGCGGATGCGAAATTGCTTCCGGAATCTCATTCAGTGTCGGCCCGGTCTCGGGAAGACCGCCGCCAAGGTGAAAGAATCGACCCACAAAGTCAACCGCGTTGTTGGCGCGGTTGTCAGAGTTGTGACCATCCCTCGGGGATTCGTTGTCCTTCAACAATTCGACCAATCGGACAATGCTCTGTAATTGCGTAAACCAAGGCGGCCTGATGCACGCGGAAGCCGAGTAGGGTTCGCACTTCACAACAGATCGCGAGATGATCTCCATCGGGAGAGAGAATTGCGCTCTCCACGTGACAGCGTCGCTTCTTGAGCGCTGCTGCGATTTGCATCGCAATGTCCTCCCATAGTTGTGACCCGTCTGCGCTTCTTTTAATGCCGGCAATCAAGTCGACGAGCGGCTGAAGGCAAGTATTGCCATTCACAGCGGCAAATTCGACATGGATGGACAAACCTGTCAACTCACAGATGCGTAGATCGTCGGGATGACTTCTTCGGCCACTCCAAACACAGGGCTTCGTCTCATCCGGGCTGCAGAATTCCCCTGTTACAGAGGTAATGGCAATTTCTTCGAGCATGCGTATTCCCGATACACTGCTTGTAACCAACAGAGTCCTTAGCGCACGCTTGCCGGTGACTGCACAACATTCAAGCTCTGAAGGTAGGACTCGTTTGTGCGTAATCGCGCACTGTTCCAGAATTCCTGGCATGACGTATTTGCCGGTTACCTCGCATTGTTCAGTCTCGGCTGCCAAGAGCGGCTGCTTGGTTTCAGAACAGATTAGGAATTCGGAGTTGTGTCCAGTCTTGCCAGACACACACGACCGCATCTGTTGGTCTACTCGGTAGCGCTTCCCCGATATTTCACTAACCTCAAGTTCACTATTCAGAACTTCTGTCTTCGAGAATTCACACTCTCCAAAGTGACTAGGTTCAGCACGCTTTCCGCTCAGAGCCGAAGTCTTCAGGAGCACACTTGCAACTGGTTGTCCGCTCACGGATGACAACTCCACTTCGTCCTTCAGAACGCGCTTGCCGCTGAGACTGCAAAGCAGGGTAAATTCTGGCAGGGCTAGTCGTGAACTTATCTCGGACTGGACGAGGAGATGCTGTAATACTAGCGCACCTGAGATTTGACATTGTTTAAGGCAAGTTTTGGGCACCGACTTCCCTGATCGCGAGCAGAAGGCAAACTCCGGAGGATTGACGAATTCCTTAGCTTTTGGGACGACGGTCAGCTTGCTAATATATTCTGGTCCACTGTCGAATGTGTAGCGCGCTTCTACTTCAAGCTGTCGATACAGTTTCCCTTCGAGCGCAACCAATGTCATTCCAAGGCGCGGTGTAAAATCGTCTTCCAACTTCTTTCGCTTTCGCTCATCCTCGCCTGCGGCGCGCATCTCCTGTGCTCCCCTTTCGAGATAGAAACGACGAAATTCAGCGATTGCGGCATCCGCTTCAGCAGCATTGGACAGAGCATCCGTGTTGAGACCAATATCGCGTGGATTTTCGATGGGCCGTGGCAGTGGTCCCAAACCTGCCCGGTCAGACCGAACACGGTGATCCGCAGCTGAACAGGGAACCTCGATAAGGCGTTCGTAGCTGTCATGGCTTACCGTGGCACGGACGCGAACAATGGCCATTCCTTCGAAGCAACGATGCACCCTATTGATTTCTGATGCTGCGGGAACCCCGCCGAATGCTTGAATCCACTGACGGATAAGATCGTCGCTTTGTTTCACGGGATTTGTGTCAAGGTCGTCTACCTCATGAATGCCGGTGGCTACGACTTGACTGACCAGACGGAGAAAGGCGGCGGAGCCGGGAGTATAGAGTGTGCTTCCGACGTCTGCATCAGCGTTGCCTTCAAAACGGATGTGTTCGGGGCCAGAGTTTTCGTCTAGGAGGTACACGCCATGTGGTTGCGGCGTGATACGTGCGCCGAAACTCTTAAATGCAGCCAAAACAAAGTCGCGAGAATCCATGCTTCGAATGACAGCAGGCAGGGTCGGAGCCCGGGGTCCAACATACGCGGCTCCATCCATACTGCCCAACATTGCATTTATGTTCTTTTCCTCGATCTCAAGAGTGTTCTTCGCGTTGGCAATACTTTGTTCCGCCTGTCGGGTTTCTGCCTCCACGTCCTTTCCGGCGAGCGCAGCGACGACCAACTCGCGGATCTTTTCGTCGAAGCCCGCCTCGCCGCTTTCGTCTTCGTCGCCAATTCCCGACGCTCCGAGAAGCGCTTCAATGTCACCGATAGCGTGAGACGCCATCTGAAGCTTCTCCATCAGGCGCCCAACAATGTATTCCTCAAATGTCCCGCGCAGCATGATGTTAAAGATGCCGACGCTCTTATGCTCACCGCCTAAACGTTGTATGCGTCCAATGCGCTGCTCGACAATCATCGGATTCCAGGGCAGATCGTAGTTAACCAGTACGTTGGCTACCTGAAGGTTCACACCTTCGGAGCCGGCTTCCGTAGAAACTACAACGTGACAATTAGGTGGGTTGCTTCGAAAACGGGCGATGGTTTCTTGATTGCGAGAACCAGAGTCCCCGTTGATTATCCCAACGGTGAGACCCTTCCTCTCGAGGAAGCATTGGATAGTGGTTTGAGTCTCCAGCCGTCCTGTGAATACGACCAGCCGCCAGCGCTCCTCATCTTCCCGCATCAGCTTGTCGATCAAAACGCCAAGTCCATTCAACTTAGCGCTCGTAGGCATTTTGGTTACGACGGTTCGGACAGATGAGGCTAGTTCTTGGGGAACAGTGCCCTTCCGCGCCATGTTGTCCAGTTGTGCCATCAGCGCTTCAGGACTGCTAGTCAAAGCCTGCAGGATGGAGATCTGCGACAATCGATTTAGCTGCTGAATTGGCTCGGCGATAACTTTGATTAGATGCAGCTCCGCCGCCGTCGGTTCGACCTTGTGCATTTGTACAACTCGATCGGGGAAATAGAGTTTGGCGTCACCCCGCCGAACTCGCGACATGTAGCCGTAGACAATTGACCGGAACTCGTCTCGTGATTCTGTCTTTAACTGTCGGGCGCGCTCACGACTGTCTGCTATGAATTTCCGAGCAAATAGACCTTCGCTGCCAAATGGGTTTTGGTGTCCACGCGCAACGGTCAGCAAATCGACTAACGAATACAAATCCCACAAGCGGTTTTGAATCGGTGTTGCCGTCAGCATGAGGACGAAACGAAATCGACGCTCTTCCAAAGCCGCGCGGAATCGCCTTGCGACTTGCGGTGGTTTCTCGACTCCATAAAGATTCCTAAGTTTGTGAGCCTCATCTAACACCAGCATTTGGAAACGATCTTGAGGGATTGAATCGAGATGTAAGCGAGCGGTATTGTAGGTCGTAATGACGGCGCCGGTGTCCTCAGGCTCGGCGGCGATCAGGTCTCTTCCAATCGCAATCGTTGAGGGGATGTTAAATTTCGTGTGCAATTCCTCTTGCCACTGGGGGCCCAAGAGTTTGGGGCATACAATGAGGACGTTATGGAGTCGCGACCGAGAGATCAACTCACTCATAATCAGCCCAGCGCTGATTGTTTTACCGAGACCGACATCGTCGGCGAGCAGCGTGACCGGCAGACGACGGCAAAAGGTAATGAGATTTGCACCTTGATGATGGTATGGCTTTAAGCGGTCGCGCCAGCGATATTCAGACTTCAGATCATCGCGTGTCTCGATAACAATAGGATCAGTTAGGTCCCACTCGAGGGCGGCCCGATAGACGCGATATTCCTCCGGGGTCGTCTTGCGGCGCAGTATCTTAGTTTGAAGTTGCGAGGAAGACACGGGTGTGCCCATTCCAATCTCACTAAAGGGATGTTTCGATGTTTCAGTCTTGGCGTCAATCTTCTTTTTGTGGCACGGCAGGTTGTTCTGGGGCGAAAAGTACGTGATTGCTGCGGCAGTACGGCGTGTCGGCGGACTCTGCTATCGTAAATCGATATTATTGCTGGACAGAGGGTGCCGGGGCGGGTATGATGACGGCCAGTTCTTTGAAAGGGATTAGGAGGCGGAAGTTAGGAGATGAGGATGGCCCCTCACCTTGATCCTCTCCCCGGGGGCGAGGAGACAGATCCGAGAAGGATTTGGAGCGGAACCGACGTTGCACCGGGAGAGGCTCGGTGGGCAGGGAACTATATATAGAAGACTAATTCTGCCAAACGAACCCACCGAAAATATGTGGAAGTATTTAATAGTGAAAACATTGAGAAAAAAGTGAGTTGGGTTCGTTCTGCAAAGAACGACACATTTTTTGGTTTTCGGAGCTGCTTTGGTGATGAAAATGGGGTGTTTTGACATGGAATAGAGCCGAGTTGTGGCACGGTTTGGGGGGCGTCCGCCTTCGCTGAAGCTACGGCGCGGCACGCGATTCAGAGTATCGGACCGTGAAGGTCGTCCTTGACGAAACCGCACCTCCCCGTTAAGGAAAGCGGCTAATGCAACCGACACTTCTGGTCATGGCGGCGGGCATGGGTAGCCGATACGGCGGGTTGAAGCAACTCGATGCGGTCGGTCCCGGCGGCGAAACGATCATCGATTACTCGATTCATGATGCTTTGCAGACGGGATTCGCGCGGCTCGTGTTCGTCATCCGCCGTGATATCGAGGCGCCCTTCCGCGAGGCGATCGGCCGCAAGTTCGAAAAACGCGCCGCCGTCGAATACGTCTTTCAGGAATTGGACAAGCTGCCGCCGGGGTTCGCCGTGCCGATGGGTCGCACCAAGCCGTGGGGCACGACCCACGCCATTCTCCTCGCCGAGGAAGCGGTCCACGAACCGTTCGCCGCCATCAATGCCGACGACTTCTATGGACGCGATTCGTTTCAGGTGATGGCCGACTTCCTGCGCGCAGGCGGCCCCGACTACGCGATGGTCGGCTACACGTTGCGCAATACCTTGTCCGAACACGGTAGCGTGTCGCGCGGCGTGTGCGTATGCGATCCCGCTGGCTATCTGCAGGCCGTGACGGAGTTGACCAAGATCGAGAAACATGGTCCCGGCGCTCAGGCGGAAGGCCGCGTGCTCAGCGGCGACGAACCTGTGTCGATGAATTTTTGGGGCTTTACACCAGCGTTGTTTCCGCAATTACGGGAGCACTTCGGGGAATTTCTGCGGCGGAGCGGGCACGAGTTGAAGAGCGAATGCTACATCCCGACTACCGTCAATGAATTGGTGGCTGCCGGCAAGGCCCGCGTGAAAGTGCTGCGTACGCCGTCTTCGTGGTTCGGGGTCACGTACCAGGAAGACAAACCCCGAGTCACCGCGGGCATCCGCCAATTGATCGCCCGCGGCGATTACCCGGAGAAGCTTTGGACGTGATTTTTTTGGCGCCGCAAGACTCTTGATTTTCGGGCCGGAATTATTTAAGCATAAATCCGGCGATGGGAACCCTGTACCTCCCTTTCATTGTGGGCGCGGTCGTCATGGTCGCGCTCTCTGCAGCTTCGGCTGACCAATCAACCCGTCCCGAATCCGGCATCGACTTGGCCCAGGTTCCCAAATGGATGCACACTGACCTGGATTTCTTCCTGCATGGATCGATGAGCACGGAAGTCGTTCCCGAAGAGGTGCTGCGAGCATTCATAACGACATATCCCGACCTCTTTCCCAACAAGGATTTGTCAAACTTCGGGGCGATTCCTGATGCTGGGTTCGCTTGGCCCGTTGGTTTCAGCCGCCGCAACGTGCCGCATCTGGGCCGGATGCCTTCGATTGGTATTAATTGCGCCTCGTGTCACGTCGGAGAGATTCATTTCGGCGCAGACACCAAACCCCTGCGCGTTCTCGGTATGACCGCCCAATTCGACCCGGAAGCATTCTTCGGCGCGGTGATTGTGGCGACATTCCGCACGCAGGAGCCGGCCAACATGGAGAAGTTTCTCGCCGGTTATGGGAAGGTTTCGTTTGAGCCGGACGCGATTGAACGCCATCACGCGGAAATCCTCGCGGCGATTAAGGAAGATCCGACGGGTGCGAAGGGCGCTGGACCGGGAGGCTTGCAAGACATTGCGCCCGACGACTTGCGCAGCGGCGACATGACAGTACGGACGCGTGCGTTGTTGAAGCTATTCCATAACATGCGCGTCGCGCTCCACATCCCCGATCAGCCGCCACCGGCTTCTCCGCCGAACGGGCCGGGACGGAACGATCCTTGGCGCATCCTTTCATATTCGCTGCTGGGCATCCAAACCAAGCCTGCTTAAATCAAGTTTGGCATTGTGTGGAATGAAAACCAGCGAAAGTGGGTCCATTGCGACGCCAACACGCGTTCCCCCATTATCCGGAACCTTGCGGCCTCGCTGGGGCTCGGCGCTCCACTTATCGGCCACAATGGCGTACTGAAGTTCGCCGACGTCGAGCGTCACACCGTGCTCTCAGAATCGATCCGACCGCCGCGTTACCCGGGAACGATTGACCATGAGCGCGCCAGCCGCGGAGCGAAGATTTACTCGAAAAACTGCGCCGCATGCCACGATGGACTACTCACCGACCAGCGGCTCCACTCGGTCGCCGAAATTGGGACCGACCCGAACCGTGCTGAGATTTTCACTCCCGACATCGCCGAGGGATTCAACAAATTCTTCGCCGAACTTCAGATCCCCGGCTACCATTCGCCTGACAAACCGATCCGTAGCACGCAGAAGTACTGGGCGCCGAGCCTGGCGGGGGCCTGGGCGCGATCGCCCTACCTGCACAACGGTTCCGTCCGCACGATGAGGGAACTGCTTACGCCGCCCGCCACCCGCGCGAAGAGCTTTCATCGCGGATCGCGCGCCTATGACTCCGCGCAAATGGGCTACACCGACGAGGGTGCATACGTTCTCGACACCACCACCCCCGGTAGCTCCAATACCGGCCACAACTTCGGCGCCGATCTCACCGACAACGAAAAAGGCGAACTGATCGAGTACCTCAAGACATTGTAAATTCGGGAAGTGCGACGCTGTTGAAGAACTGACCACCGTGGATAAATGGTGACAGCCCACGTCAGCGCTGCGATGACCGCAGAACTTTTTGTGGCGCTTCAGGACGTATCGTCACAACCGTAGGATCTCGCTGATTTTATAGGCGTTTTTGCAAGTACGCGCTCGCGCAATACACCTCGGAAGAGGCGAACTCCAAGGAATCGAGCACGGTCGTTGCTGTTGCGTGGAGCATGGAATCCTTCGAATCTTTCCCAGTCACAGGGGTGAAGTCGCCACCCGATTCAACCGCCACGGGCGTCTCCCGCCACAAACGAAGTCCGAGAACGCCACGCCAGATGGCAGAGGCGTATCGGGGGCGGCTGTACGAACTGCTGGCGACCGCCGACTTGGGGGTTCGATCGGAGGAACTAGAAGTGCATTTTGCCGGGATGCCGGTTCGGTACTGGCCGCGTGTGGACAGCACGTCCCTGCGGTGGCATCTGGACATCATCCATGAATTTACTGACGGTCTCACGCGCAGCGATGTGTTGCTCGCGCCACCCGTGATACGGTGGCGGCATTTTCCAGAACGAGGCTTCTCTGAAGTGGTGGTCTGCGCGTGGGACCGTCTAGGATTGCTCGCGAAGATCGCCGGGTCATTTGCCGCGGCGGGGTTGAACATCCTCCGTGCCGACATCTACACGCGCGCGGATAATGTCGTGCTCGACGTGTTCCAAGTGTGCGACGAGAACGTCCGCCACGTTCGAGACATCTCGCGGTTGAAGCAGATGGAACAGTTGTTGATGATGGCGCTCATGAATCCGAATGGAGCCGGCGCACGCGCCCTCCAGACATGGATGCGATACGCAGGCGAGCCGACCGCAACCGATGTGGCAAACAGCGCCACCGCGCCCGTGGTGCTACTGGACAATGCACAATCGGAGGACTACACCGTCCTCGAGGTCCAGGCACCTGACCGTCTGGGATTGCTACACGACATTCTGGAGGCGATTTCCGCGTGCAACGTGGACATCGCTCACGCCATCGTCGTGACGGAAGATTCTGCAGCCGCCGACATATTTTTCCTCCACGAGACGGACGGACGGAAAATCCTCGACGCGGCGCGGCTGGAATTGATTCGCACCGGCGTGCTCGCCGCGCTGAATTGAAAAGAGCGTCCCACCACCCGGTTCACGCGTAGTAGTGGTAATTCACGTCCGGGAAAATGTTGTCGCGCCATTCGATCGACCCGAGCCAGGATTCGTCGATGCGGTGCTCTTTGATCTGTTCGTAGAGCCGCGTGAACCGCAGGATATGGTCCTTCGTTCGTTTCACCGCGTACGGCACCATCGTTCCCGTCTTCATGATAAACGCCCAATCACTCGACTGGGCCAGGAGAAGTTCGCGAGCGGCCTGCTTGAGCGCCCGTTGCGTGAGCGGGTCGCCGTCCTTGTGGTTGCGCGCCAATTCGGTCATGCGTTGTGCGGCCACGTGCAGGTGCGGATAGATCCACGCGTTGGAACCCTCCAGCCAGACTTCCCAGTAACCCTTGTTGCCCCAGCTCGAGGCGCCTGGCTGGATGATCTGTTGCGTCGGGAAATCACGAAGATACTCGGTCGGCGTCGTCAGCTTGAACACTTTTTGGTCGAACGCAACTTTGCGGGTGAAAAAATTGATGAAGTCGGGACCTTCAAACCACCAATGGCCGTATAGCTCCGCGTCGTACGGCGAGATGATCAGCGGCGGACGGCGCATCACGCCCCGCAGGTGCTCGACCTGCTTTTCGCGGTTAAACATGAAGTTCCCCGCGTGGCTCGCCGCTTTCTCCATCGCCCAATGGCGGTTGTACGGCTCCTTGTGCGGCGTCTTGCCCGTGATGCGGTAGTATTTCATCCCCGTGAAACAGCGGATGCCGTCAGGGTGGATGAACGACTTGATGTAGTCGTAATCGAGATCGAACCCGACGTCACGGTAGAAATCGCGGTAGTCAACATCCCCAGGATAGCCTTCCTCGGAACTCCATACCTGTTTCGACGATTCGACGTCACGGCCAAACGCGGCAACCCCCGACGTCGTGAACACCGGCGCGTAAATGCCGTAGCGCGGACGCGGATGGCCAAACATCAGGCCGTGCGTGTCCATGATGAACCAGCGGATCTCGGCTTCCTGGAGGAATTTCTCGATGCCGGGGACATAGGCGCATTCGGGCAGCCAGATGCCGCGCGGGTCGCACCCAAAACATTGGCGGTAATGATCGCGAGCGATCATGATTTGCGCGCGGATCGACTCGGGATGTTCCGCCATCAACGGCAGAAAACCGTGCGTCGCTCCACAGGTGATGATTTCCAGCTTGCCCATCTCCTGGAATTTGCGGAACGCGCCGACCAGGTTGCGCCCGTAGCCGTCGCAAAACGTGTTGCGGGCCTCCTGGAACCGGTGGTGATAGAATAAGGCGAGATCGTGGAACGCGCGGTCCCATTTCGTGCGGTCGATTTCCTTCTCGGCGAGTTCGATGAGGCGCGTGATATGCCGCACATATCGCTCCTGCAGCAACGGGTCGAGGAGCATCGAACACAACGGCGGCGTCAGCGACATCGTGAGACGAAAGTCCACGTTGTCGCGCACCAGACCCTCCATCATCTGGATGAGCGGGATGTACGTCTCGGTGATCGCCTCGTAGAGCCAATCTTCTTCGAGGAAATCCTCATGCTCGGGATGACGCACAAACGGCAGGTGCGCGTGCAGAATGAGCGCTACGTAACCTTGGGGCGCTGGCACAAATCCTTTCTGTATTCCAGTTCGGGCTGCGAGTCTTTGCTTCGTTTGGCGCGATGCGCGATCATGCGCATCAGGCTACCGCGGGCGACTTGAGGTGTGCCGGCTGTTTGACTTTGCCGACCCTACCCTTCTCATGGCTTTGGCGTTCAAAAGTCAGTTGCACTTCGCGCTTGTCGTCACCAGCCGCCGAGACGGCCACCACAGGCAGTTTGTACTGGCCATCGGGGAACGAAAAATGAAACGAGAACGTGCCGTCTTTACGCAGCGGGATGGGTTTGCCGTCAACCGTAACCTTCGCCGTCGGTTCGGTCGCGCCATAGATGATCAGTTCGGCGTTAACCGCAAACCAAAAACCCTTTTGCGGCGAGCCTGACCAACTGGCGCCCGCCGGGCTGAATCCGCTGAACATGCCGGAGCTGAGTTCCTCCTGCATCCGGCGGCGCAGCCATTCCGTAATCTCGAACGATCCCATCTGGATGCGACGGAACAGGTCACCGCCGAGGATGCGTTCCAATTCAGCCGCCTGATCCTCCGTCCACGGGCCAAGTTCCACCCCCAGCTTGAACGGAAAGCGGAAGCCCGCCAGTTGCAGGCGGTGCAGCGCGTCCGCCAACGCTTCGCCCGAGCGCATGTGGCCGCGAATAATCTGGAACAACTCACGGAACGAAATATCGATCGGAATGGTGACAAATCTCGCCGTGGTGTCCGTCGACACCGCATCGGGTGGCGTGGTCGCCTCGTGCGAACGGCTGACGACATGGAAGTGGCCGTCGTGCCGCCAAAAACCGAGTTCGGCACTAAAGGTCGTGGCCGCCTTGTTGACGGGGATATACCAGTTGCGCGAGTCGTGCCCGAGGGTAAGCGTTTCAACCGGATCGGCATGGTTCTTCTCGAAGATGCGCAGGAGCAGGCGGCCATCCGAAGCCTGGCCGCGATAATCGGCCATCTGGTGCCAATTCAGGTCCCAGTACGCGTAAAGCCAATGTGGGTCGCGCGCGGCGAGAAACAACTGACCCGTGCCATAGGCGTCGGGCAATTCGCCCAAATGTTCCTCCTGAAAAACCTGTCTCGGTGGCAGCGGGCCTCGTGTGACTTCGAATTTGTGGGCGGTAAGTTCGTCGGATGGCGCCGTGACGGTTTCCACGTCGGCCAATACAGGCTTCCGTGGTTGCGTGCTCTTCGGCTGACGCGCCGGGCGCGCCCGGTTGGGCTTGTTTGTCGGTGCAGCCTCGGCCTCCGCCATACCGGCCCGCTTGCGGACCGCGCGGCGCTTGATCAGATCAGGATCTTCTCCCGCGGCAGCGCTGACATCCATCGGCTTCCTGGCCGCCACTCCTTTGGATCGGTGTTGGGCCATTTGGATCCTTTCCGCCAGCTCTTCTTTCTTGAGTGTGGATACGCCTCGCAACCCAAGTCGTTGAGCGGTTTTCAGTAATTCAGTTTTTGTTTTCGCAAGCAGGTCTGCCTTATTCATGGCTCGCTTCCTCCGCCCCGGGGTACTTGGGCGGTCTCTCTCAAAGCAGTGGAACCTTAGAACAGAAGTTCCGGGAATGCAAAATGATTGTTTTCCGGAAAACCAGCCGCCGAAATCATCGCCCGACGTTCCCCGTACGTCGCCGGCAGCTCTGAGGAGTCTGTCTTCCGTCAGTAGTAGTAATATCGTGGCCGCGGTGGTGGCGGCGGCGGGTACAAGCTCGGCGTGTTGATCATGAAATCAATCACTTTCTCGCTCACACCCGCATCTTTGAGGTCGATGATGTCTGCCGTGCTGAGATGATAGACGGTGCGGGAATTGCGGATCTGGCTGAGGATGACTTCGTCGCTGACTTCCGCCTTGGCCAGCGCTTTGATGTCGGCCAACCCCAACGGCTGGCCCTGCTGGACGCGCTGCCACGTATCCGGGGCTTCTTCACGCACCCGCTCACGAGCCTGTTGGTCCATGGAGTTGCCGATGATGCCGCCTGTCAATGCGCCAATGGCGCCGCCAATCAGCGCGCCTTCACCCGCGTGGCGACCTCCAATGATGGCTCCCGAACCGGCGCCGATCGCCGCACCCGCCAACGCCCCCGACGCCGTACGATCTGGGTTACCCTCCGGCGTATAGCAACCTGCCAGCACAAGAACCGTGCACAGGCATCCGACAGTCTTTCCCATCTTCATCTGCATTCTCCTCCAATTCGTCCCATCGACATCATGAGACGCCTTCAAAACATAGTTTATTCAGGCGACAAGGCAAGCCAGTCGTTCACCGACACAGTTTCACAGCTTCCCTTCCCTACAATAAACACCGCATCACACAACTTGGCTACGTTCCTCACCAAAAACACCCATTTTCACCACCAAAATACCTCCAACCCCCAAAAAATAGGTCGTTTTTTGTAGAACGAACCCAACTCACTTTTTTCACAACCACCTCATATCGAATCACATCCGAATTTTTTCGGTGGGTTCGTTTGGCAGAATTACTCTTCCTTATAATAGCGGGTCCGCGTCGATGTTGCCTGCTGTGTAGTAGCGGCCGTCCCGGCCGCCTCCCCTCGCCGACTTTCCCTGTTGTGCGAGCGGTCTCCCGACCCGCACACCTCTCGACCGAAGGTCTTCCGATTCCCCTTTCCGCCTTCACGCTCTCTTCTCTCGCCCTATGTCAAACAACCGCCCCCACTATACTCTCCCCGCAACGCCCCGTCTAGCAATAATATCGATTTACGATAACTGCGAGAAACTGCATCCGCGAGAACTATTCGCTCTTATAGCCGGTATCTCGCCCGCTATTGGTTGACACTTTTGAATTAATTCGGGCTCGTAATTCTCCGAGGGACTGTCGGGCTAAAGAATCACCGCCCTCGGTCGCCCTTTCATACCAGAATAACGCCTTGTTCGTGTCTATCATGCCATCACAGATGAGGTAAAGAGTACCAAGACTACATTGTGATGTAGCATCGCCAGCGGCAGCAACCTTCTTAAGCCAACGAGCCGCAGACTCACAGTCACTTCTAGTCCACATATAGTACTGAAACAGGCGTGATCACGCGCCCAAGTCTCCTCCGGATGCGGCGGCAACCAAGTTGCTCAACTCTCCGTCCGTCAAACTAGACTTGTCATAACCCGAAATTGACCGAATATGCAGCGCAGGCCACGTGACAATGAACAGGACTACGACGAGGCTTACAGTGACTACCAACCCAAATACAATGAGCCTCCACATTCTGATCGGGATTCCCCATTTACGCTGGGGATCTAAGGACGGTTCGTTCTTTGTCATCATAATCGACTTGTACCCCACCGCTTGCACCCCCTAGCGCAACGCCGGCGCGATCAGCAGTCCGACCACGTACGTAACGACCGCTTCCCCGACCCCCACCACCGTCATTTCCGCCCCGCTCTTCAACCACGAGCGCCCCGTGACGATCACCTTCGATGCGCCCACCGCGAAATGCGCCAGCGTGCTGATCGCAAACGACCACACCAGCGCCGGTGTTCCCGACAAAAACATGAAGGGGATCACGGGCACGATCGCGCCACCCGCCGTGCTCAACATCGCGCTCACCGCCGACCGCCATGGTTTCGGGAACGCCTTCTCCGACAATCCCAACTCCTCATGTGCCAGCGTCTTGAGTAATTGGTCGGGCTGCTCGGCCAACCGCGCCGCCATCATCTTCGCCTCGTCCGCCGAGAACCCCTTCAACTGATAAAACAACTCCATCTCTTCGCGTTCCTGCTCGGGGTCCTGCTCGATCTCCATCCGCTCGCGTTCCATCTCCGCCTCGTACACCTCGCACTCCGATTTCGTCGCCAGGTACGCGCCGCTGCCCATCGACAATGCCGACGCGATGGCCACCGCGATCCCGCTCAACAACACGAACTTCCCGTTCACGTTCGTCGCGCCCGCCACGCCGCTGACCACCCCGAACGCCGCGCCCAGCCCGTCGTTCACCCCGTAAATCGCCTGGCCGATCCAACCCGCGCCGGTCACATGCCATTTCTCCGACCCGAGAATCTTCTGCAGCTTCCGCTGCGCAGGGGAAATTCTCGCGTCCGTGAACTCGCTCAACACGCGGCTGTGCGACCGCTCCTCGACTTGCGCCTCCACCAACTGCTTCCGCACTTCCTCATTCGGCGCGATCTTCGCCAAATCATCGTACATCGCGTCCGCGCCGTCCTCCAACGCCTCCAATTTCACGACCGCCGTGTCGGTCCCGCTTTGCACCAACGCCCAGCGACGCGCTCGTTCCGGAATGGTCTCGCGGTACTCGCCCGGCTCCGCGCCCAATTCCTTCAAGCGCGCCGCCCAGTTCGTCGCGTGCTTGTCCTCCGCTTCCGCCAACCGCAACAAAATCGCCTTCTTATCGGGATTGGGTTCGCGTTCGGCCAACGCGCGGTAATTCCGCGCGCTCGCCATCTCATCCCGCCACGCCTGCTGCAACCCGTTAATCAACTTGTTGTGCTGGCTCATGTCGGAAGGATTCTATTGGGAAAGCGGACATCCCGGCGAGCGGAAACAACCGTGCCGCTACGGAAGCGCCCTTCTTCCCTTCATGAAGAAGCGGCGTTCGAGGGAGGTATCTCAGGCCAGATATCTGCCGCTTCTCGAAGCTTACGCCAGAGGAGAAACGTGCCTACAAATGCCGGCCCCATACACATCGAGATAATCAACCAAAAACTGAAACTCAAACCATAGATGGTGAACCACATCGAACCCGTCCAGATGTATACGCTGATGGTCGGCATCAAGACTAGCAGGCGAATGTTCGGTCTCGCATCTCTTCGTCTTGCCATTGCAAAGCAAATCGTGGGAACAACGATGAACGCCAGGCACTCGATGGCGAAGAGGGTGGCCGAAGACAAATAGTGTCGCTCCTCCTCCCGAAACACATCACGATGCACGAACTGTGAACCGAAAAATAGGAGATAAGCCAGCGGCAGGCCCCACGGTCGAGTGAATCTCAGCGCTATATTGGCGGCCTCGACATTCTTCGTCGTCAAGTGACTCCTGCGAAATCGCCTGGCCGCCGCTCGCGGTTCACCCAATTCCACCAGGGCCGCATTTTTTGCACTCGGCTCCGAGAGGCCTCGCGCCACGTGCGCGGCCACCGCCTCCCGATAGTGCGCTTCGATCTCGGTTCGAATACGCTGCTTCGCGGGGATGACCAATCCCGCGGTCGCGGTTTCCAGCCAACCGCGAAGGAGTCGGTCTTCCGCCCACAAATCCTCAAACTCCAAAATACAGCCTTCCGCCCGCTGCGGGTCTTCGGGTGTTTGTCTCTCGTGCCCCAGATTCATTACGCCTCCTGAAGAATCGAACTAATTGCCCCGGCGAACTCGCCCCACTCTTCTTTTTGCCGGGCCAACGCCTTTTTCCCCTTCTCCGTCAGCTTGTAGTAACAACGGGTGCGTCCGTTCTCTTCCTGTGTATAGGACGAGATCAACTTCTTCGCCTCCAGACCGTGCAGCGCAGGATACAATGTGCCTTCCTTGAAATCCAAGACGCCTTTCGATTTCTTCTTAATCTCCTGGGCGATGCGATAGCCGTGGTTCGGGCCCCGTCTCAAATTCTGCAGAATCAACGTCGTCAAACCACCCTTAAAGCTCATACATGGAGCATACATCGAAACCCTAGGTATTGGCAAGAGGAATCGGTTCGAGGAATTGACCATCATCGGTGCTTCTGTTACCGTCGCCCCACGGTTGCATTTCGACGGTCTTCACTGAAAGAGTCCATGAAGAAATCTGTCACAGCTTTGTTGGTTGTTCCATCAATTCTCCTTCTAACAACCCTCGGCTTCGCGCCGCTGGCGTCTGCCGCGATCATCGGCACCAACGTGCCGGCGCAACCACTCACCGCCGCGCGCGTGGCCGCGCTGCCAACGGCACAACAGGCGGCATGGAACTCATATCTCAGCCGTTCCGACCGACAACTGCATGCCGGCCAGGCTTTTCTTCAGACGGAAATGCGCGAGCACGGCCTGAAGGAATCGATTGTTCCGCCGTCAGGCCGCTCCACAAGCTCGATGCCCCTGGGTAAACCCGCGGCGTGGTACGGCGAGGCCGGCGCGCAGCGCATTGCCGACATCATCGTCTCATTTCAAACCCCGGCGGGCGGGTGGAGCAAGAACCTGAACCTGACGAACCATATCCGCGCGGCGGGCGAAGGTTTTGCCCCCGACAATCGTTCACGCCTCCTTGCCGAAGGCGATTTCGACACGCCGCATGACCTCCACTGGAATTATGTCGGTACGTTCGACAACGACGCCACCGTCACTCAACTGCGTTATCTCGCGAAAGTCATTGCCGCCGTCGGGAGCGACAAGGCGGCACCGTACCGTACGTCGTTCCTTCACGGAATCGATTATATCCTCGCCGCGCAATACCCGAATGGCGGCTGGCCCCAGGTCTGGCCGCTGGAAGGCGGCTACCACGACACGATCACCTACAACGACGATGCGATGACCAATATTCTCGGCTTACTACGCGACGTTTCCGAGGGAACCAACGAATTCGCCTTCGTGCCCGGTGCCACGCGCAAATTGGCTGCCGCCAGCCTCAAGCGCGGGATTGACTGTATCCTTGCCACCCAGATTGTCGTGGACGGCCATCGCACGGTTTGGTGCCAGCAACACGACCCGCTCACGCTCCAGCCCGCGTCCGGTCGCAATTACGAAATGCCGTCACAGGTTTCCAGCGAGAGCGCCCAGATCATGGCGTTCTTGATGCAACTACCGAAGCCCAGGAAAGAGGTCGTCGGTGCCGTGCGCGCCGCCGCCGCGTGGTTCGAAAAGACCAGGATATCCGATGTGGCGTTTCAGCGCTCAGATGATGGCGGACGCCGACTGGTCCCGTCCCCGGGCGACGGCCCGCTGTGGGCCCGCTATTACCAGATCGGCACCAACCGCCCGATCTTTGGCGACCGGGACAAGACCATCCACGACAATCTCGACGAGATTTCGCGGGAACGACGATTTGGTTACGCGTGGTACCGGGGCGATCCCCAGCGCGCGCTGGAGCAGTACGACCTCTGGACAAAGACTCACCCCTAGACCCGTGGCCTAGTGGGGCAAACCGCTCAGGACGGTGCGAAGCTCAGCCGCATGTGTCGCCGGGTTTACCTTCGGGTTCACGTACGCGATCTTGCCGGCCTTGTCGATGACGAAGGTGATGCGGCTGGCAAATTTGCTGTTCTCGTCAGCCACACCGTAGGCCGTCGCGACCTTCTTGTCGGTGTCCGCCAACAACACAAACGGCAGGTTGTACTTCGCGATGAATGCCTTGTGTGATTCCACGGAGTCGAAACTCACGCCCAATACCGTTGCGTTCAGTCCCTTAAACTCATCCATCGTGTCGCGGAAGCTGCACGCTTCCGCCGTGCATCCCTTGGTGTCATCCTTCGGGTAGAAATACAGGATGATGTTGCTCTTCCCTATGTAATCCTTCAGGTGCATGGTCTTGCCATCGCTGGCCGCCACCGAAAAATCTGGCGCCGCATCGCCAACCTTCGGCATCTCGCCTCCGAACGCGGAACCCCGCGCCAGCGTGACTGCCGCCAACAGATACAGGAATGTTTTCATAGAGTTCACTCGTTGTGGGGGATTTTGACCGTGCTCTTGCCGATGAATTCGCGGATGACCGAGTCGCTCGGGATAAGGTCATACGAGTCCACCTGCTCCCGCGTGAGACCCTCCACCGATTCCAGCAACCGTTTCACACGGTCGTAACGAATCCGCGCGTCCAGAAAACCATGATAGGGCCCGAATGTCTCCGCCTTGGGCAGGTAGCCATCCGGTCCGGCGAAGAACGGCTTCAGCGCCGCCAGGTCGAACGGCATTCCGCCGTTGACGACGTGGTCCGCCAACCCCATCAGCGGGACAATGCTGAACAATTCACCGGCGCGCACATAATGCCAGTGCAGCATCGTGGAGAGCGGACTGTGGTTGCGGTGCTGCACGTCGCGCAACATCCGCCGAATCAGGCGCACGTCCGTGAACTTCGTCAGCCGATTCATGCTGCCGTCGCCCTCGTACAACACATTGAGCGTTTCGATATACAAACGGAACTGCGTCGATGGGTCGATTCCTTCCGTGATGGGCGGATAAAAACCGTGCAGGCAGTCCAGCAACAAAATGTGTCCCTTCTCCAGCTTGATCGGCTTCGCCGATACGCGTCGCCCTTCCTTGAAGCTGTATACGGGTTTCTCAATCGTCTTGCCGTCCAGCAATTCCTTGAGATGACGGTTGAGCAACTGGATATCCAGCGCCTCGGGTGTTTCAAAATTACGGTCGTTGATCCAGTCGGACGGATGTTCGATCAGCGCCCAGAAATAATCGTCAAGGTTCAGCATCAGGAATTTCAGCCCGTGCTTCTGCAGCCGCTCGGTCAATTTCACCGTTGTCGTCGTCTTGCCGGACGAACTCGGCCCGCTGACCCACATCATGCGGATGTTGTCGCCGGAGTTCAGGCGCCCAATCACTTTGCGCGCCGCTTCATCCAACGACGCCTCGTATTGCGCGAGCGATTCATCAACCAGCATCTTCAATTTGCCGCTACGCACAACTTCGTTCAGGCCCATGACGGTGTCGCACCCATGCTGGCGGTTCCACTCCAGCGTTTTCTCCATCCGCTTTTTCGGGAAACCGTTGCCCACGAATTGCGCTTCGTTAATCGCGCCTTCGCGCAACCAGTGCCGGCCCCAGCGGTAACACTCGTATGCGTCCGCGGTGTTTTGGAACCCGTAACTGCGCAACGCGTGTAAGACGGCGTCCTGGATCGCTTCGATGGTCGGGGGGAAATTCGCGATCAGGTGATGCGGATTGGAATTCAGGCATAGCACCACGGCGTCCGCGATGAACTCCGCAATACTCTCGTCGGAATCGTACGCCTCGAAAATCTTGTCGTTGATCCCAGGCAGGTAATCCTGCTGGAACCCGCCAATCGAGCCTGCCGCCCACAAGACGGCTTTGCACATCCGCTCTTCATCGAACGTCACCAACGCCCGATTGCGTTTCTGCACCTTGATGATGCGGTTCTCAATCGCCATGATTTGCCGTTTCCGTACCAAATACTATAACATAGCCCTGCCTTGCACGACAATAACCTTGACGCCTACCCTCCTCTGCTAATTACTGGCGGCATTTGTCTGAACGGTGTAAGTTCGGAGCGCGATTGGAGGAAACATGACGACCGAAAGTAAATGCCCGGTGAAGAGCGAGGCTCACAAATACACGGCGGCTGGAGCTCAGTCAAATCGAGACTGGTGGCCGAATCAATTGAACCTGCGGATACTCCGCCCAAACTCTCCCCTGTCCAACCCCATGGGTAAGGAGTTCAACTATGTCGAGGAATTCAAGAAACTCGATCTCAATGCCCTGAAGAAGGACATCGAAGCGGTGATGACGACGTCGCAGGACTGGTGGCCGGCCGACTTCGGTCACTACGGGCCGCTCTTCATTCGAATGGCCTGGCACAGCGCGGGCACATACCGCATCCATGACGGTCGCGGCGGCGCCGGGGCCGGCATGCAACGCTTTGCGCCGCTCAATAGCTGGCCCGACAACGTGAGCCTCGACAAGGCGCGCCGGCTGCTCTGGCCGATCAAGCAGAAGTACGGACAAAAAATCTCGTGGGCCGACCTGATGATCTTCACCGGCAACTGCGCCCTGGAGTCGATGGGCTTCAAAACCTTTGGTTTTGCCGGCGGACGCGCGGATGTCTGGGAACCAGACGACGTTTACTGGGGGTCCGAACACACGTGGCTCGGCGGCGACATCCGCTATGCGCAAGGTTCGCCAGGCGTCGTGGAAGACCATGCCGTGCTGGTCAAGGACGACGACAGTAAGGTGCCGCATACGCGCGACCTCGAAAATCCTCTCGCCGCCGTCCAGATGGGCCTGATCTACGTCAACCCCGAAGGCCCGGACGGCAACCCTGATCCGATCGCCGCGGCCAAAGACATTCGGGAGACGTTCCGTCGCATGGCGATGAACGACGAGGAGACGGTGGCGCTCATCGCCGGCGGACACACGTTCGGCAAGACCCATGGCGCGGGCCCGGCGAGCAATGTCGGCCCCGAACCTGAGGCGGCCCCCCTCGAGGAGCAGGGCCTCGGCTGGAAGAGCACTTTCGGCACCGGCAAGGGCGGCGACGCGATCACCAGCGGCCTCGAGGTCACCTGGACCACGACTCCCACCAAGTGGGGCAACGACTTCTTCTCGCACCTCTTCGGCTACGAGTGGGAACTGACGAAGAGCCCGGCCGGTGCGCATCAGTGGAAGCCGAAAGCCGGCACGGGTGCCGGCACGGTCCCCCATGCCCACGACCCGTCGAAGAAGATCGCTCCGTCGATGCTCACGACGGACCTCGCACTGCGGATGGACCCGGCCTACGAAAAGATCTCGCGGCGCTTCCATCAGAACCCACAGGAGTTCGCCACCGCCTTCGCCAAGGCGTGGTTCAAGCTGACGCACCGCGACATGGGGCCTCTCTCCCGGTACTTGGGCCCGCTGGTTCCTGCGGAGCCGCAGTTGTTTCAGGACCCTGTGCCCCCGGTGACGCACGAACTGATCGGCGCGAAGGACATCGCTGCCCTCAAGGACAAGCTCCTCGCGTCGGGGCTCTCGATCTCCCAGCTGGTCTCGACCGCCTGGGCGTCAGCCTCAACGTTCCGCGGCACCGACAAGCGCGGTGGCGCCAACGGGGCGCGCATTCGCCTCGCACCGCAGAAGGATTGGGAAGTCAACAATCCGGCCGAACTCGCGAAGGTGCTGCAGACGCTGGAGGGTATCCGGAAGGATTTCAAGAAGCCGGTCTCGCTGGCTGACTTGATCGTGCTGGGCGGCTGCGCGGCCGTCGAGCGAGCCGCGAAGAACGCCGGCACCGACATCCAGGTCCCCTTCGCGCCCGGACGCACCGATGCGACGCAGAAGCAGACCGATGTCGAGTCGTTCGCCGTGCTCGAGCCGACGGCGGACGGGTTCCGCAACTATTCCGCTTACGGACCCCGGTGTCCGGCGGAGCATCTGCTGATCGATCGGGCGGCCCTGCTGACGCTGACCGCTCCCGAGATGACCGTGCTCGTCGGCGGATTGCGTGTCCTAAACGCGAACTACAAGCAGTCCGCACTCGGCGTCTTCACCAAGCGACCCGGGACGTTGACCAACGACTTCTTCGTAAACCTGCTCGATATGGGGACGACGTGGAACGCGACATCCGACGACGGGGAGACCTTCGAGGGCCGCGATCGCAAAACGGGAACGCTCAAGTGGACCAGCAGTCGCGTCGACCTCGTCTTCGGCTCGAACTCGGAGCTCCGTGCCATCGCGGAGGTCTACGCCTGCAATGACGCACAGCGGAAGTTCGTGCAGGACTTCGTCGCCGCGTGGGCCAAGGTCATGAATCTCGATCGCTTCGACCTGGCTTGACCATCGCGATCGGCATCCTGTTTGCCGGGCCGCTCACCGGCATCGTTTACAAATCGTTTCTGCTGCCAAAGAGTTGAACCAACCGATAGCGACACTCGGTTTTCAGGAGAAGCTACGTCAAAATCGTAGCCACTTCGGAAATCGACCTATTCCTTCGGCTTCCCACCAAACAAATACATCTGCGGTGCTTCTTTGACGTCGCCTTTCCCCTTGGCGCCTTCGCCTTTCTTTTGTCGCTTGGCTAGCTTTGGCTTCCCGTCGGCGGATAGTTCGGCTTCTTCGAGGTTGCCGAGGACTTCCTTGGCGCGAGCGATGACTTCCTTCGGCAACCCGGCCAGACGCCCAACCTGGATGCCGTAACTCTTATCGGTGCCGCCGGGTAGAATCTTGTGGAGGAAGATCACCTGGTCGTGCCATTCGCGGACGGCGACGTTGTAATTCTTCACGCGCGGCAACGTGCCGGCAAGTTCGGTGAGTTCGTGATAATGCGTGGCGAACAATGTCTTCGCGCCGACGCTGTTGTGCAGATGCTCGGCCACCGCCCACGCGATGCTCAAGCCGTCGAAGGTGCTCGTGCCGCGCCCGATTTCATCGAGCACGATCAGGCTTTTCGGCGTGGCGTTGTTGAGGATGTTCGCCGTCTCGTTCATCTCGACCATGAACGTGCTCTGGCCGCGTGCGAGATCGTCCGCCGCGCCCACGCGCGTGAAAATGCGGTCCACCAACCCGACCGTCGCCCGCGCCGCGGGAATGTACGAGCCGATCTGCGCCATCAACACGAGCAACGCGACCTGCCGGATATACGTGCTTTTGCCCGCCATGTTCGGCCCCGTGATGATGAGCAGTTGCTGCTCGACGTTGTCGAGTAACGTGTCGTTCGGGACGAACCGCTCCTCGATCAGTGTTTGTTCCAACACCGGATGACGTCCGTCCACAATCTCGATACGGTCGCCGTCGTCGACCACGGGGCGACAATAGTTCTGATGGCGCGCCAGTTCCGCCAACCCCGCCAGCACATCGAGCGCAGCGATGGCTGACGCCGAATCCTGGATATCCGCTGATTTCGCGACCGCCCCGGCGCGAATCTGCTGGAAGATCTCGTATTCGAGCGCGTGGGCCCGTTCGTCCGCGCCGAGAATCTTGTGCTCCATCTCCTTCAACTCGGGCGTGACGAACCGTTCGCCGTTGGCAATCGTCTGTTTGCGGATGTAATCAGCGGGCACCTTGTCGAGGTTGGCTTTCGTCACCTCGATGTAGTACCCGAACACGGAATTGAACCGCACTTTCAACGACGCTATCCGCGTCCGCTCAATTTCCTTCTGTTGCAACGTGGCGATCCATGTTCGGCCATCGGTCGACGCGCGGCGCAGTTCGTCCAGTTCAGCGCTGTAGCCCGCCTTGATGAGGCCGCCTTCCTTCAACGCCAGTGGCGGCGCATCGGTAATCGCGCGGGTGATGAGATCGACGACATCCGGAAGTTCGGTAATCCGTGAGGTCAACTCGTTCAGCAAATCCCGTCCGCTGGACACGGACTCCAGCGACTTTTTCAACTTCGGCACGGCCGCCAGCGATTCCTTCAGCACGACGAGGTCGCGCGCGTTGCCCGCGCCGACGCTGAGACGCGCCAACGTCCGCTCCATGTCGCGCACGCCATGAAGTTGTTCACGGAAATCAGCGAGCACGTTTGGCGCGTCGCAGAACGTCGCGATCACGCCCTGACGCCCGTGGATTTGCGCGACGTTCTTGAGCGGATGCGTCAACCACTCGCGAAGCAGCCGCGCGCCCATCGGCGTCAGCGTCCGGTCCAGGCAACCGATGAGGCTGTGTTTGCGGTCGGCCCGGGGCGATTCGAGTAATTCGAGATTGCGCTGGGTGACGGCGTCCAGAACCATGAAATCGCTGACGTTGTACACGGTCAATCGATGAATATGCGACGTGTTGCGGCGCAACGATTGGTGCAGGTAATGCAATGCCGCGCCCGCCGCGCCAATACCGACACCCAACCCGGCCGCGCCGAAACCATCGAGCGATTGCGTCTTGAAATGGTCGCGCAACGTGAAGAAGGCCGTGTCACGTTCGAACGTCCAGCCGTCGTGCGGCGTGATCGGCAACGCGAGAGGCGACAGCAGGGACTTCGCTTCCTCGAACCATTCGGCGGGGACGATGATTTCTGCGGGACGTACCCGTGTGAGTTCGTTCTGCAATTGTTCGGCGGACGACAGCTCGGCCACTTTGAAATCGCCCGTGGTCAGGTCGACCAACGCAAACCCGAACGGGCCGCTCCCGCAAATGGCGGCGAGGAAGTTGTTTCGTTCGGCATGAAGCAGGTGCGCGTCGAAGTGCGTGCCGGGGCTGAGAATTTGCGTGACATCGCGGTCGACCAGTTTGCCGGGCTTCGCTTCCTCGAGTTGGTCGCAAATGGCGACTTTGCGGCCCTGTTTGAGAAGCTTGCCCACGTAGGCCTCGGCGGCGTGGTGCGGGATACCGCACATGGGGACGCCATTCCGATTCGTGAGCGCGAGATTCAGCAGTTGCGAGCCGGTCTTTGCGTCGTCGAAAAACATCTCGTAAAAGTCGCCCAAACGAAACAGCAACAACGCATCGGCGGGAATCTGGTGCTTGACGCGCCGGTACTGCTGCATCATGGGGGTGAGGCCATCACCCTTCTGCTGGCCCTGGTTCGGGGTTCCCGACTGGGATTTCACACTCGCCATCGCGGGGGGATTATAGCGGCGGATGGGAAGTGGTCACGTCCTAAAAACACGTTGGCCGATCCCGAAGGTTTCGGGACCGGCCCCCGCGCGTAATCTTCGAACCGCTCTCTGGTGGCGCGCGTCGATCGTTCAACGCTTGCTCTTCAGCGCGGTCCCGCTGTCCGTGCGCCGGTCGCAGATCGTTCCGCAACCGCGTCACGGCGGGGGCACCTCCTGTTTCATCGGGCATCCCCCAGCCCGACGATAAACCTCTTAGCAGAACGCTTGCCAACTCCCCAAGTCGCGTATAATCAAGGCTGTCGGGTCCGAAGCCGCACAAGAATGTCGAACGAGTTGGTCACGAGCAGGGCATGCGCGGAACAAAACTGTCGGCGAATCGCCAACGCGTTACCGTTGGAAGAGTTCGCGCACGGCCAGGCGGAGCGCCTGGATGTCGAACGGTTTCTCGATGATCTGGTTTCCCGTACGCGCCACGAAATCGCTGAAACCGGCTTTGCGCGAGGCCTGTCCGGTGACGAAAAGAAAGTGATCACCGAGATGCGGATACTCGCGCACGGCGGCGTTGTAGAACGCCTCGCCGTCCACGTGCGGCATCATCAGGTCGCAGATCACGGCTTCGTAATCCCCCGTGCGCAGGCTATCCAGCGCTTCCATGCCGTTGGTGGCGATCTCGGCCTCGCAATTCTCGTACGTCAACACCTCACGCAACAACTGCGCCAGGTCGTAGTCGTCGTCAACCACCAGGACGCGATGCATTACCTGTTTAGGTCGGGGAACCTCAGTCATGAGTGGTTTAGTTCGTCTCCTCTCACTGTGCAGATAAGGATGGAGCCAGCGGACGGATTCGAACCGACGACCTGCGGTTTACAAAACCGCTGCTCTACCAACTGAGCTACGCTGGCAACCGTGACGACGCCAAATATGCCATCAGCCCTGCTGTTAGTCCAGCTTCTCCCGTGACGGGAGGCGTCAGCGAACCGCCTTGAGGGCCGCGCCCAGATGTTCGATCACATCCGTGGTTAGCATGGCCTGTTCGCCGAGGGCTTCCCGGGCAAGATCACCGGCCAAACCGTGGAGGAACACACCCGCGCGCGCGGCATCGAGCGGCGTCATCCGCTGCGCGAGGAACGCGGCCACGATGCCCGTGAGCGCGTCACCCATCCCGCCCTTGGCCATGCCCGGATTGCCGGTCGAGTTGATCCACAACGGTCCCGACCCATCGGTCACGACCGTGCCCGCGCCTTTCAATACGGTAATCACATGGTACTCCCGGGCGAAACCGCGCGCGATGTCCCAACGGTTCGCCTGCACTTCCCCGGCGGTCTTGCCGACGAGCCGCGCCATTTCACCCGGATGCGGCGTCAGTACCAGCGGCTTCTTCAGTTTCCGCAACCCCGCGATGCTTTGCGCCAGCGCGTTCAACGCATCGGCGTCCACCACCATCGGCACCGGGCAGGCGCTCACCGCCTTCCACACCATCTTCTGCGTCTCGGCATGCTGGCCAAGCCCGGGGCCAATCGCGACAGCGTCGAACCCGGCGAAGTAGACCGGGCCGAGTTGTTCGAAGTCAATGGGGCGTGGCATCACTTCGGGCGGACATTTCGCCGCAACGATGGAATAGATGTTTCGCGGCACCGCCAACGTGACCAACCCGGCTCCCGCGCGCGAAGCCGCGTGCGCCGCCAGCACGGGCGCTCCGGTATATCCTTCCGATCCCGCAATGATGAGCACGTGACCTAACTCGCCCTTGTGTGCGGAGCGATGGCGTGGCGGGAACAACGGCGTAATGTCTGACGCGGTCAATAGTTCCACGTCCGTCTGGATCTCATCGACGAGCTGACGCGGGAACCCGATATCAACCACCTCGATGTTCCCGACAAAGTCGACAGCGGCAGGTTTCAGCAAACCTATTTTCGGCAACCCCATCGTGACCGTCGTGTCCGCGTGGACGCAGACCCCATGGATTTCGCCGGTATCGCCATCCAGTCCCGACGGGATATCGATGGCGACGACCGGCAGATGCAGGCCGTTGATGACCTTGATGGCCGTCGCGTACGGCTCGCGCACTTCATCTTTCAGGCCCGTCCCCAACAATCCGTCCACGACCACAGTCGGACCGGTGTCCGCCACGATCTCGGAGAGTTCATCGATTGACGGCAATTCGAATATGTGAATCCCGCCAACGAGTTTCTGGAAATGCAACAGCGGTTCGCCCTGCAACTCCGTGCGCCGACAGAGCAACACCAGCGTGGGCTCACAACCCGCTGCCGCCAAATGCCGCGCCGCCACAATCGCGTCGCCGCCGTTGTTCCCCTTCCCCGCGAACACCAGCACCGAACGCGAGTCGCGCTGCTTGAGAAACCCGACGGTGGTCCGCGCGACGGCATAGCCGGCGCGTTCCATCAGTTCTTCCCCGGGAGTGCCGGCCGCGATCGTCAGCTGGTCGAGCTGGCGAATTTGCCCGGTCGTGACCGCTTTCATCAACGCCAGTGTAGTGGACGCCCCCGCCAAAAGCAACGCCCAGGGGCAAATGCGTTTGACAAACTCTGGCGCGTTCGCCTAGCGTTCGCGCTTGTGTCGACGGTTGCAACAACGCGGGTTTCGCCCGGAACGACCCGTCTCGGTTGGATCGGCACGGGCGTCATGGGGTTGTCGATGTGCGGACATCTCCTCGGCAAAGGTTATACCGTCACCGTCTACAATCGCACGAAGACGAAGGCGCAGCCGTTGCTGGACAAAGGCGCGCGGTGGGCTGATACGCCGAAAGCCGTGTCCGTTCAATCGCAGATCATTTTTACCATGGTCGGTTACCCGCGAGACGTGCGCGATGTGTACTTTGGCGCTGACGGCGTGCTGGCCGGGGTGAAATCGGGTAGTGCCATCGTGGACATGAGCACTACCGAGCCGACTTTATCGAAGGAAGTTTACGCGGCCGCCAAGGCGAAGGGCGTCGATGCCATCGATGCGCCTGTGTCCGGCGGCGACGTGGGCGCGCGCAACGCTACCCTGTCCATCATGGTCGGTGGCGATGCCGACGCCGTCGAACGCGTGCGGCCGTTGTTCGAAATTCTCGGCAAAACCATCGTGCATCAGGGCGGCGCCGGCGCGGGCCAAC
>Ga0265338_10002479_pt1 | contig 27575 bp, 24 predicted proteins | sample 42126metaG_FD_193579 | JGI IMG/M metagenome (GOLD analysis project Ga0265338, IMG submission 193579) | Rhizosphere microbial communities from Carex aquatilis grown in University of Washington, Seatle, WA, United States - 4-21-26 metaG | ecosystem: Host-associated > Plants > Roots > Rhizosphere...
CTTCGGGATAAAGTTCGTCCAGCGTTACGTCGACCGGGCGGGTGGGTTTGAAATGGTTGATGATGGCCAGGGGCACGAGCATGGCGCGCGACCAGTTGCTCATTTCCCAGAAATTCACGTGGAACCATTTGCCGATGAGGATGACTTCGCAGGGGATGGTGGGGACGTATTGCCAGGAAAACAGCCCGATCAGCGCGAGATACAATTTGGAGAACGTGTTCATCCGGGGCACGCCGCCGAGGTTGAGGGCCATTTCGCGCGCCTTGAGCATGCGCGGGTCGGTGACGGACAGGCCGGCGAGTTTGAGGGCGAGGTAGGCCTTGATGGTGGCGTTGACCTCCGACGGGCCGCCATAATAGATGTTCCAGCCGCCGTCGGACAGTTGCATGGAAAGGATATGATTGACCGCCTTGCGCTGCCAGGCCTTGTCCACCTTGCCGTTCCAGTGGTGGTACGCAATCGTGTCGGAAACGAGCGTGGAATCCACCATCAATTCACCCACCCAGTAGCCTTCCGGTTTCTGCAACCGGAGCAGGTTTCCCTGCGCCCGCGCGGTGGCGGCTTCCAAATCCCGGGCAAAATCCGTCGGTCGGCGGGTTGCCGGGGACGACGGAGCCGGTTGAACCCTGGAACTGCTTTCAATCACACACCTACTCTGCAAATTCACATCAAAACTGTAAAGTGCTAAGTGCCGGTCCGGGGAGCGCAGCATACGGATGTGTTACCCAAATGGAACGGAACGCGGGTGTCCCGGCCGCCGCCGGCAGGATTGCCAAGCGGGCGCTCGCAAATGCAAGGGTTTTGGGATTGTCGAACGTATCGGGCTGAGGCAGCTGCCCCCCGGTTGTGCCCAATTCGGACGAGCGTCCTTTTCTTATGGACAAACCCGTTGAATTTCAATAATTACAAAACTTATACAAATCTATCATTACAAATGTTGTTCTGTACTGTAACTGACACACAGGCGCAAATGCGCTACACCTCAAGAACTTAATAACAAATTAAAACTATGAACGACCTCGAGCTCGACCTGAAACGAAAACGCATCGAATGGGTGGTTAAAATTTTAGCCCTCCTGCTTGTCGGATTTCTGGTGGCGCCGTTCATCTTCATCGCCATCAAAGGTTTGATCGGAATGGCTATCGCTGCAGCGGTCTCTTTCGTGGTCATCATGTTCATCCCCTGGTTCGCTGCCGTGGTTGCCAACTGGAGGCTGAAGGCCATTAAGCATGAAGCCGCCAAAAATCCGATCGAAACACTGCAGAACAACTACAATGATCGGATGCAAGCGTTGACCCAATTTCGGGATTCGATTCGTAATTTTGCGGGTGAGGTAAGGACATTTGCCGACAAGCTGGAAGGGTACAAGCGGGACTATCCTCAGGATTCGGACAAATTTAATGACCAGTTCAACCAGATGCGGGTGCTGCTTCAGCAACGCAAACTCAAGTATGAGGAGGCAAAAAGCAATCTGGCTCTGTACGAAAAGCAAATCCAACGGGTAAGCGCCGAATGGGATATGGCTCAGGCTGCCGCCAAGATGAACAAGGCCGCCGGAGTCGATGCGGATGCGTTCTTTGCAAAAATTCAGGTCGAAACTGCTTTTGATAGCGTTCAGAAAAGCCTCAATTCAGCGTTTGCCGATTTGGAAGTCAGTTTGATGGATGAAAAAGGCCAGCCGCCCAAACCCCTGCCGCAGGTCATCACGGATGCGCCGGCATCGCAGCGTGTCCTCGTGAATCGCTCCCAGGACCCGCTAGACCTGGGCATTGAGGTGGAACCGGCACCGGGGATCGTCAACCGGCCAAAGAAGTAGAATTGCGCCATCAACCTCGATTATGAAATTTAGAATCTTTGCCTGCTTGTTCGTGTTGTTCGTATTGATTGTTCTGTACGTTCTGTGTTCAGGCGGCTCGTCAGACGACACGAATTCGTCCGGCGACCCGTCAAGCTCTTTGTCTCAATAAGTCGGACCAGGGCCAAAATAACCGAGTTAAAAATGAAAGCGGTAAAATCAGGATCACCATTGAATTCGAAGGAGCATTTGAAGCTGACCAGCACGAATCGGCAGGCTCCGGGGACGCATCGGGATGGGGACGCATCCACATCAGAATAGACCGTCCTGAAGAGGAAGACAAAACCAGCAAACATCAAATAATTCCACAATACAAAATATGAAATCACTAATAGCCATCGTCGTCGCGCTGGCCACAGCTGCCGCCGTGTCCGCGCAAACAACCAACATCTTTATCAAGGGCAGCCTTGATATTCGGTTTGGCACCAGGAATCAAACTGCGGCCACCGACCGATACGCACTCAACGTCAACGTCTGTGACAGCGCTTTGTTCCAGGGCACCGTGCTGGCCAAGCCATTTGCGCCCGGCACTTTCAGTGACCAAAATGGGTCGCTGACCTATAGTGTGGCTTGTGACGTGGTCAATCCCAAGAACCCGTCCCAGACGAAAAACGTTGGCACAATGTCTGGCGTGGTTCCGGTGGACAGCAAGAACGTTTATCGCTTCGCGGATGGCAACCTCAAGATCAGCATTTTGAGCGTGGGCACCGCCAAGGAATTTAACAGCAAGTTTAGTGGACTGGCATTGGGCAAACCGCCGCAGGCCAGCGGCATGATCGCCAAAATTAAACAGGATGCCATCAACCTGACAAAAAACGTCAATGGCAAGACCGTCGGTATCACGGTGACCAAATACGATAAAATGGAATTCCAAAATCACGTTATGGCCGCCGGCCCGGTACAAATCTATCCCGAAGTTACGCTCAACGGCGCGATGCTTTACGACTATGCCCGCAATGTCTGGTATTTTCAGAACGTAACGGCGGTCTACTCGGTGGATGGCCGTCAACTGGCGGATCGACTTTCGGGAAATATCCGTTGGGTTGAATCGCCCAATCGCAAGTCCAACGGCGAAGGTCAGTACGAGTTCGATATTCGCCTTAACGAACCGCCGCCAGGCGAATCAGCCGTGTTCTCCGCCGCCCAGGACGAATCGGCATTTTTTGAAACCGATAGCTCGATTGCTTCCTTGAACGGCACGATGAAATACAAGGATACCATATCGGGCGACAGTGTGATTGCCTCGGCCGTGCAGATTGATTTGACGGGCAACAAGTTAACCAAACAGCAGGCAATGTACCTGTGCAAGATGCTGATGATCTCAACCATCGTGCCGATGAACGCCGAGTAATAAATCAAATCATGAAACGAATCATCGCCGTAAGCGCCATCACGGTTGCGGCTGCAGTTGGATTAAATGCGCAAACAAATGATGCGGCTGCGAATGCCTCGGCGGCTCCGGCCCTTATCGCCAGCACCAACTCGGCGAGCGGGGATACCGGGAAGGAATACGGTTCTTACGAACTGACACTGAGTGGCAGTGGAGTTACCGCCCCCAAAACCGGCGACACTCAATTCGGCATTGATGTTTCCCTCTCGGTCGACCCGTTTAAGCAGGCTCCAAATGTTTGGGTGGGGGTGGCCCAGAGTTTGTCGTGGGAGCCTTCCTTCGCCGGTGAAACGGATATATTTTCCGACTACTCGTGGCACATCTACAAGCAGTTGTGGTTGAACACCGGATGGAGCGGCGGCATTGCCTACGACACAACAGCCACGGTTTGGCATACCGGCCCGGAGGCCAGCTTTGAATACTACATCGGGGACAGTTCATTCCTCTTCGCCGGGGCCAACTTAGATCTGCCCAGCAAAGGCGAAAGCAGCTTCCTCTACCGGCTTGGCATCGGGTTGACCTGGTAACCGCCTGCGCGCTGAAAACATCAGCGTCGCAGGTCTCCATCAAAAAACATTGGTGGCAAAAGCCGGCAATTAAGTATGAACTGTTAATTGCTCGTTAAGGCTTGCTGCCCGATTTGCGGAATCACCGGGACAGCCCTTTGCGCTACGCCGGTGGAAATGCCGGGGACGACAGAGCCGGTTGCACCCTGGAACGGCTTTCAATCACATGCCTGCTCGGCAAATTCACATCAAAACTGTAAAGTGCTAAGCGCCCGGTGGCGAAGGAAAGCCGCTTTTCTTATGGACAAAACCCGTTGAATTTGAATAATTAAAAGAAATTTGTTGATTACGAAAAGACAATAAAACTTATGAACTATAAGATTGCCCGTTATGGCTGGCTGCCTGATTTGCCGGACCAGCGGGACCATCTTTATGCCGCACCCGTGGAACGGCTCGGAATCCTTCCGGCCCGGGTTGACTTGTGTCCGCCGGTTTACGACCAGGGCCGGCGCGGCAGTTGTACGGCCGATGCCATCTCGTTGCCCAAACCCGGCGAGCCGGCCATCGGCGGCCAGTCCGTGGTGGGAGTCGGCTACGATGAGGCCAAGCAATGGTTTGTTATTCGCAATTCGTGGGGAGACCACTGCGGCCCGGAGGGTTATTTTAAGTTGCCTTATGCTTTCTTAACCGATGATAATCTCGCCACTGATTTCTGGACAATTCGTTTGGTTCAATGATAATCCCTCCAACCTGATAAAAAATTATGACGCTCACAAAACGTGATTTGGTTGTACGCATCAGCAACGAAACCGGCCTCGTCCAACAGCAAGTGTTCGACGTGGTGCAGAAAACCCTGGATTATATCGCCGAGGCGCTGGCCAAGGGAGACAAGGTGGAACTGCGCAATTTCGGCGTCTTTGAAGTCAAGGTCCGTAAGGCCCGCGTCGGCCGCAATCCCAATTCGCCGGCCACCGACGTGCCGATTCCCGCGCGCGCCATGGTCAAATTCAAAGCCGGCAAGGAAATGCGCGGCGACGTCCTCAAGCTCACGCCGCAAAAAGCGTCGCTGTAAACTCCGGCCCGACCCATGGCCGCGGGGCGCCGAATGTTCCCGGTCTTCGGACGATGGAAAATGCAATGCAGCCTAGGGTCGCTTTCCTTCTTTCCGGAAAAATATTTTTGGGTCGATAACCATGCGGCGCTGGGGCCGCCGTTTGAATGTCCTGCGCTTCAATGAGTTGTCCGTCCGTGATTGACCGGCGATTGGACGCCGCCCAAAATCCCTTTTCCCCTTGCATAAAAATCAGTCTGAATTATGCTATCGATGTTACCTGTTAATGAACAACCTGATCGACAATCGAGTTTTCCCTTCAAGCGATTGGAGTCCCCGGTGATTTCTCCGTGACTGGTATTCCGAAGTGTTTTCTCCAGGCGACGGTATGGGCCATGGGTTTTTCGGCCTTGGCGTGGTCGTCGGGGCGGGCGATGGCCGGCACGATTCAGGACGTTCAGCATGTCGTGATCCTGATGCAGGAGAACCGTTCTTTCAGTCACTACTTCGGGTCCCTCCGGGGGGTGCGCGGGTTCAACGACCACAGCGCCCTGATTTTCCAGAACGGGTACAACGCTTTTTACCAGCCGCAGAGCACCAACTATGTCCTGCCCTTTCATACCTCGGCTCAATGCCTGAATGATGTCGAACACGATTGGGCGGGTGAGCACGCCGTTTGGAACCTGGGCCGATGGAATCAATGGGTCTCGGTCAACGGTTCGGCCGCCATGGCGTATTACACGCGCAGCGATCTGCCGTTCTACTATGCGCTGGCCGATGCCTACACCATATGCGATGCCAATTATTGTTCGGTGATGGGGCCGACCTTTCCCAACCGGCTTTACCTGTTTACCGGCATGATCGACCCGAACGGGACGGGCGGCGGCCCGGCAATTGACAACAGTGTGCCGACCGGCGGGTTTGGGTGGACGACTTATCCGGAGCGGTTGCAGGCGGCGGGCATCACCTGGAGAGTTTATCGCCGGAGTGATGACTGGTTCGGCGATGCGTTGCCCTGGTTTGCCCAATACCAGAATGCCGTGCCCGGAAACCCGCTTTATGACCGTGGCGTGGCTCCGGTGGCCGATGTGGTTGCCGCTTTCCAGCACGATGTCACCAACGGAACACTGCCCCAGGTTTCCTGGATCATGCCGCCATGGGAACTTTCGGAACATCCTCCGTTTTCTCCGGCGAACGGGGAATACTTCGTCAGGCAATTGCTGGACGCGCTGGCCTCCAACCCGGCGGCATTGGCTTCGACCGTGTTCATCATCACCTACGACGAGAACGGTGGTTTTTTCCACCACACGCCGCCGCCGGTGCCCCCGTCGGGAACCACGAATGAATTTGTCGGCGGCCTGCCCATCGGCCTGGGGGTGAGGGTGCCGATGTTGATCATTTCCCCGTGGACGCGCGGCGGCCGGGTTTGTTCGCAGGTGTTTGACCACACCTCGATCATCCGTTTTCTCGAAACCTGGACCGGCGTGCCCGAACCCAATATCAGCGCCTGGCGGCGGCAGGTTTGCGGCGACCTGACCTCGGCCTTCGATTTTGCCCATCCCGACCTGACCTATCCCGCCTTACCCGAGGTGACCCCGGTGAACACCAGTCCGGTTTCTCCCCCCGTGCCTTCGCCCCAGGTACCTCCGGTGCAGGAGCCGGGCACGCGGCTGGCCATGCCGCTGCCTTACCAGCCCAACGCCAACGCCATGACCGATTGCGACGCGCATCAGTTCAACGTTGTCCTGACCAACGCCGGCGCCGCGCCCGTGCACTTTGCGATTTATCCCAACGCTTACCGGATGGACGGTCCCTGGCAATACGATGTCGGCCCGTCCGGTGCAATGAATGACTCCTTTGCGGTCGCCGCCGGCAACGGCGGTCCCTATGATTTCACCTGCTACGGCCCGAATGGTTTCCAGCGCCGGTTTGCCGGATTGCTCAACCTGGATTGCCGCCAGCTGGAAGTGAATTCGCTGATCAATCCCGGCGCCGGCAGCGTCACGCTCGTCCTGCAAAATTCTACCGCCGCCGGCGTCAATTTCACCATTGCCGACGGCTATGGTTTGACAGGGCCGTGGACCAACACCGTGCTCTCCGGCAGTCAGGGCACCAACCTCTTTTTTGCCGGAACCGACAATGGCGGCTGGTATGACCTCATCGTGATCGTGGACGCCAACCCGCAATTTTTGCGTCGGTTGATCGGCCACATTGAAACCGGTTTTCCCACGCTCACGGCGACCAATTCCCCCAACGTCAACATCTGGATCATTCCCCCGGCAACCAATTCAATTCCCGTGACCAATCTGCCACCCTTCACCTTGCCCGGTACCCTTGACCCGATTCCCGCGACCGACAGGCTGGCAGTCTTTGGCATTCCTTACGGCACCAATTTCATGGTCATTTATCCCCACTGGGCCTCCAACTGCGCGATCGAATTCAGTCCCAATCTCAAGCCCAATTCGTGGGCACCCGTCAATACAGCCTCGAACATTATGGGCAATTACCTCGTCGTGCCGCTGCCGCTTACGCCCTCGAACGGATTCTTCCGCTTGCGGCATTGAACCGGCACCCGCCGGCGCCCGAACGGGCAACGCCGAAAATCAGGAAATGAATCTCTGGATTCCTGTTTTCCTAATTGATAATATTCATTGTCCTTCGGGCATGAAACAATGGCACGGATTCTGCGATATCCGGGCTGCGCCGCTCCTGCATCCCGGTGGTTGGGTGCGCCGGTGGGCAGGCATGTCTGATTAAAGACCGTTACAATGAATTCCGCACCCCTGAGAAAAGTCGCCAATCTGTTTGAGGTGGCGGCCTTGTTTCTGCGGCTCGGGGCCACCGCCTTTGGCGGCCCCGCGGCGCACATCGCTTTGATGGAACAGGAAGTCGTGGTCCGGCGCGGCTGGCTTTCGCGGACGGAATTCCTCGATTTGATGGGCATCGTCAACCTCATTCCCGGACCGAACTCGACCGAGATGGCCATCTTCATCGGATATCGCCGGGCTGGCTGGCTGGGAATGTTGGTGGGCGGCATTTGTTTCATCCTGCCGGCGGCGCTCATCGTCAGCCTCATTGCCAGCGCTTACGTGAAGTACGGGAAACTGCCGCAGGCGGAAGGACTGCTCTACGGCGTTAAACCCGTCATCATCGCGGTTATGGCGCAGGCGATGTGGAATCTGGGGCGCACCGCGGTCAAAACCCGGCTGCTCGCCATCATCGGTACGGGAGCCGTCGCGATGAGTTTTATGGCCGTCAACCCGTTGTGGGTGCTTTTGTTCCCGGCCTTGCTCATGCTTGCCGCCCGCGCCGCGGCCCAACCCCGGGAGGCAATGTCCGGCCTGACGCCGCTGTTGGGAGCCACGCCGGGATTCCAACTGCTTTCGACGGCGGGTACCATGACGCCCTTCAGCGTTTGGCCCATGTGCCTGTTCTTCCTCAAGGTCGGCTCCGTCCTGTTCGGCAGCGGTTACGTGCTGCTGGTGTTTCTGCGTACCGACCTGGTCGAACACCGGCAATGGCTGACTGACGGCCAGCTTTTGGATGCCATTTCCGTCGGCCAGTTCACCCCGGGACCGTTGCTCACCACCGCCACCTTTATCGGGTATATCCTGGGCGGCCCCCAGGCGGCGTTGCTGGCTACGGTGGCCATTTTCCTGCCGGCGTTTGTGCTGGCGGCGATCATCGGGCCGTTCGCGTCGCGCCTGCGCCAGTCGCGCCTGGCGGGCGGCTTTCTCGACGGGTTGAACGTGGCTTCGCTGGCGCTCATGCTCGTGGTCACCTGGCAGTTGGGCCGGACCGCGCTGGTGGATTGGCTGACCGTTTCGTTCGCCGTGGCCGCCGCCGTCTGGCTGCTATTCTTTCGCGTCAACTCGACCTGGCTGATCCTGGGCGGAGCTGCCCTGGGCCTCGCCCGGTTTGTCCTGTCCACCGGCCCGTGATCCGGGAAGGTCCGCTCAAACATTACAATCTCCGCCGCGAAACTGATCCACTGGATGACCACGGATAAACACGGTTTCGTGAAACGGGCTGACGCGGTTGTCGCGTTTTGGACTGCGGCGGGAAGCGAAGCGCCACGCCGCTTTCGGAAGCCAGCGATCACACGAAAAGCGGTGTCGCCGCTGCGCTCTGCCACCGCAATCCAAAATTTATCCCGGTCCAGCGCGGTTAAATTTCCGATTCGCCTTCTCTTTTTGTGCCCGGCCTTTTAGCTTAGAGCGGTCATATGGAACGATTGCCCGGATTCCGCGATTTTTATCCCGAACCGCTCCCGCACTCCGATGTGTGGAGCGCCGATGCCCGCCAATACATCTTTGAGCAATGGCGCACCACCGCCCGGCGTTACGGGTTCCGTGAATACGACGGCCCGCCGCTCGAACCGCTCGAACTGTTCACCACCAAGAGCGGCGAGGAAATCGTCGGCCAGCTTTACAATTTTGCCGACAAGGGCGACCGCGCCGTGGCATTGCGGCCGGAAATGACGCCCACGCTGGCGCGCATGGTGGCTGCACACGAACGGAATTACAAAAAACCCGTCAAGTGGTTTGCCATCCCCCAGCTGTTCCGCTACGAACGCCAGCAGAAGGGCCGGTTGCGCGAACATTTCCAGTTCAACGCCGACCTGATGGGCGAGACTGATCCGGCGGCGGACGCGGAATTGATCGCCCTGCTCATCGATACGCTGCGGTCGTTCAAATTGACCGAATCGGATTTTGTCATCCGCCTCAGCAGCCGCAACGCATGGCACGATTTCTTCAAGCAGGGCGGGGGAAATGCCACGCACGAATACGATTTTTTCCAGGCAATTGACAAGCTGGAACGCACCGCGCCGGAGGAAAATGAAAAAAAACTCGCGGCGCTGGGATTTTCCTTCGCCGCCGTGAACCAGTTCATCGAATCGGGCAAACCGACGATGGAGCTGCAGAGCATCCTGAACAATCTGGCCGCGCGTGGTTTGCGCGAGTTCGTGAAGGTGGATTACCATGTCATCCGTGGGCTGGCGTATTATACCGGCGTGGTGTTCGAGGCGTTTGATGCCAAAGGCGAGTTCCGGGCTATCGCCGGCGGCGGTCGCTATGACAACCTGATCAAGCTCATCAGCGGCGGCAAGGTGGACCTGCCGGCGCTCGGCTTTGGCATGGGCGACGTGGTGCTGCTGGAACTGCTCCGGGCGCGCGGGCTGCTCCCCAAATTCGATTCGCCAATGGATGTCTACGTGCTCATCGAGGATGAAACACTCCGTTCGCCCTCGCTCAAACTCGTGCAGGACCTGCGCGCGGCGGGATATGCCGTGGATTACCCGCTTACGCCCGTAAAGCCGGACAAGCAATTCAAACGCGCGCAGGATTTGAAGGTGGCCCACACCGCGCGCCTGGAAAGCGACGCCTATGTCCGCATCCGCGATTTGAAGACCCGCAAGGAAGTCGTCGCCGGCGCGAACGACGTGGCCAATCACCTGGGCTGAACAGCCGTCCGGACAATTCAGGCGCACCCCGGTCTGAGGCGGAGCCGGCCGGCGGATTCAATCATTCAGGCCTTCAAGGACCAGGAGGACCAGCGAACTTTTCCGGTAGACGAACGGCTGGCAGCTCACCCGCAGGCTGACCTTGGCCGGCTGGCCCTTGAGCATCAGCTCCATTTCCGCCCATCGGCGGGTCACCCGGCGTCCCTGGGCCGCATCCCGCACCGATTCCCGCACCACACAATTCCGGCAGGCCGGGGCATGGCCGCAATCGCCCGGCGCCTCCGCCGCGTGCAGGCAATGCCATACGTTGCCGCCGCCCCGTTCCAGGATCGCCGGCTTGTCCGATCCGAACAGCTGCGCCGCCGCCGCGTTGTATTCCAGGATACTGACCTCTTCGTCCACGACGAAAACGGGCATGGGCATGGCATCGAACAAGGCGCGGTGCAATCCTTCATCCAGAAATTGAATGGCAATCCGGTTCATGATAAATACAGCTTATCACACCGGCGGGGAAAGAGAAGTAAAAAAGGCGAGGCTCGCGCCTCGCCTTTTAAATTTTTATGCGTGGAATTACTTGGCCGCTTCCACAACCTTTTCTTCCTTTTCGCGGACGAGGGTTGCGCCCTTGCCGAGGCGTTTGCGGAGGTAGGTCAGCTTGGCGCGGCGCACCGAGCCCTGGCGTTCCACTTCAATCTTGTCCACGCGCGGCGAATGCAGCGGAAACACGCGTTCCACCCCTTCGCCGTAGCTGATGCGCCGGACGGTGAACGTCTCGTTCAGGCCGTGACCGCGTTTGCCGATGACGACGCCGGAGAAAATCTGGATGCGTTCCTTGTCGCCTTCCACGACCTTGGTGTGCACGCGCACGTTGTCGCCGACCGCGAATTTCGCGTTGTCCTTGCGATACTGTTCCGATTCAATTTTGTCCTGTAATGCCTGGTTCATAAAATCTCTTAAATTTTGTACGTCGCCCGGTAAGCGCCGCATTTTTTTCGGCGATCACCACCGCCGCTACAGCAAATCCGGTCTTCGTTCCTTCGTCCGCACTCTCGCCTGTTCGCGGCGCCATTTTTCAATCTCGGCGTGATGGCCGGACACCAATACGTCCGGGACCTTCATCCCGCGAAACTCCGCCGGCCGCGTGTAATGCGGATATTCCAGCAGCCCGTCACTGAACGATTCGTCGTGCGAACTTTCGTCGTCACCCAGCGCCCCGGGCAACAGCCGCACCACGGCGTCGATCACCACCATCGCGGGCAACGCGCCGTTCGTCAGCACATAGTCGCCGATGGACAACTCGTCGTCCGCCAGCGCTTCCCGCACCCGCTCGTCAAAGCCTTCGTAATGGCCGGTGACGAGCAGCAAATCATCCGCCTGCGCCAGTTCGCGCGCGATGGCCTGTTGGAACGGCCGCCCGGCGGGCGACAGCAAAATCACGCGCGTTTTTTCGCGCCGCAAACTTTCTACGGCCTCAAAGAGCGGTTCCGGCTTCAACAGCATCCCCGGCCCGCCGCCGAACGGCCGGTCGTCCACGGTCCGGTGCCGGTCGTGCGCCCAATCGCGCAGGTGGTGGATCTTCAGGTCCACCACGCCCTTGTCGCGCGCCCGTTTGACGATGCTCTCGTCGAGCGGACCGGCGAACATCGCCGGAAACAAGGTCAACACGTCAATTTTCACTTAATCGTCCTCGCCCTCGTCGTCGTCCTCGAACCTCGACGACGACGATTCAAGCCGGCTTGTCTTCGACAATTTCCACCGAACAACGGAGCCCTTGTTTGGCGCTGCCGGCCAGCAACAACGAGCGGATGGCATTGATCGTCACGCCTTGCCGGCCAATGATCTTGCCCACGTCCGACGGGTCCAGGCGCAACTCATAGACCGTCAGCCCCGCGCGTTCCACCGGCGTGATGTTCACCGCGTCGGGATGCTGCACGAGGCCTTTGACGACGTATTCCAAAAACGCCTGCATCGCGTCTCAAAAATCCAGATTGATCAGGCCGCGGCGGGGACCGCTTTGCCGGCCTTCTTGATGAGGCTGGCGACGGTTTCGCTCGGCTGGGCGCCTTTGCTGACCCAGTACTGGGCGCGGTCGAGCTTGAGCGTGAAATTGTCGCCCAGTTTCAACGGCTGATAGGTCCCGATTTCCTCGATGAACTTGCCGTCGCGCGGACTGCGACCGTCAGCCACCACAATGCGAAATACCGGGGCATTCTTGGCCCCGACGCGTTTCATGCGAATTTTTACTGCCATAAATATATCAAAAGAGCGCAAACTCTACCTGCTGCTGGCGACGGTGGCAAGCTTGTTTTAACGGGAAAATCACCGGTAAAAACACCGCTTGCCGACCGCGTCAAACGTTGCTTTCCTTTGGCCCGTGAACCGGCCGTACGAGGAAATCCTGGACGGCGCGTCGCTGCCGCGTTCGGCGCCGGGTATGCGTCACGAGGCAATTTGCGACCGCCTGCATGCGTTGATGGCTGCCAGCGTCGCGAATCTGGCCGCCATCCGGTTGCTCGCCCCGCGGGACCAGGTCCGCATTTCCCGCACCACCCTGCTTTGTCCCGACCTGGCGCTGGTGACCGCGGCCACGGGTAAACTCTGGCTGGCGGTGGAAATTGTCAGCACCGAAGACCATCGTTCCGACACCGTCGTCAAAAAACAGCTTTACGAGGACATCCGCGTCCCGCGGTTATGGATGGTCGACCCGCGTTACGACAACGTGGAGGTTTACCACAGCACGGAATGGGGATTGGCCATGAAGGGCATCCTGGCCGGCAGCGAGGTGCTGGCCGAGGCGTTGATTCCCGAATTCCAGATCGTCGTCACCGAATTGTTCGCCGCGCAACCGGCGGCCGGGTGACCAGTGTATTAATTTTATTGAACATAATTATTAATCCTGGTGTCTTACCCTCGAACACGAAAACCAAAAAAACGAAAATATATGAAAAAATCCATGCTGTTCCTGGCCCTTGCCGCCGGCTGCTTGCTGGCGGCTTCAACCTCGCGCCTGCTGGCCGTAGACACTGCCGACAAGGATGAAGTCACCATTACCGGTTCCATGGTCTGCGGCAAATGCACCTTGCATGAAACCAAGGAATGCGAAAACGTCGTCCAGGTCGAAAAGGACGGCAAAACCGTCAATTATTACCTGAAGCAAAATGACGTGAGCAAAAAGGCGCACGATCCCATTTGCGGCGGCACCGCCGAGAAAGTGACGGTCACCGGCACCGTCAAGGAAAAGGACGGCAAGGAAATGATGACGCCGACAAAGATCGAGCCGGTCAAATCCTGATAGTGTTCAGTAAGTGGGTTGTTCTCCCGTGAGCCGCCGCCGGTGTTGTTCTCCCGGCGGCGGTTTGCTTTTCACGATGCCGGGCGGCTACGGTTTTTTCAACCGGAAGAACAGGGTTCCGCCCGAAGCCGGATTCGTCACGTAATTTTGCCCGTTTAGAACGGTGGGCAGGGTGCTCACGGAGGTCCAGTTCGTCGCCGGCAGATTGGTGGCGGACTGGAGATTGAAATTTTGTATCGGGACCGGCCAGGACACGGTTGTGAAGTGATTGGACCAGGCCATGGCCAATTTAGGAATCGTGACGGAAGCGACCCGGCCGGCGCGAATGACGTGGTTGTAAGTGTCCGCCACGTACAGGTTGGCGGCATTGTCCACGGCGACACCGTACGGGTAGTTGAACTGGGCATTGGTGTAAAAACCATCGACGTCCCCGCTGACAGCGTACTGTCCGGCCAGGGTGCTGACCACGCTTTGCGGGGTGATTTTGCGGATCAATTGGTTGTAAGTGTCAGCCACATAGACCGTACCGGCACCATCCACGGCGATGCCGCACGGCGAATAAAACAATGCGGAAGATTGGCCGCCCTGGCCGGTGCCATTGCCGTCGCGGTAGCCAGAAACGCCTGCCTGTCCGGCGAGGGTGGTGACGATCCAGTTGGTGCCGGTGCCGTCCGGAGTGATCTTGCGGATGGTGTCGTTGAAGGCGTCCGCGACATAGATGTTTCGTGCGGAGTCAACCGCCAGGCTGCGGGGCTGGTTGAAGCGCGCATCCCCGTTGGTGCCGTCCGCGGTTCCTGTGCTGCCGGCCAACCCTGCGATGGTGGTGACCACCCAGTTCGCGCCTGCCGGGGTGATCTTCCGGATGGTGCTGCTCGGTGTATCGGCGACATAAATATTGGTGGCGCTGTCCACCGCAATCCCCCTGGGACCGTTGAACAGGGCGCTGCCATTCACCCCGTCGTTGGTGCCGGTGGTAAAGAGTGAACCGGCCAGAACAGTCGCATTGCCATCGGGGGTGACTTTTTTGATGACCTGGTGCGCGGTGTCGGCAACATAAACATTGGTCGCCGCATCCACCGCTACGCCCTCCGGGGCGAAGAATCCCGCGGCGAGGGTACTGACCACGCCGCCTGGAGTCAATTTGCGGATGACTCCATTGAAATAATCAGCCACGTAAACATTTCCACCCCGGTCCGTGGCCAGGTTCCACGGATAATAAAACTGGGCGTTGGTTCCGGCACCATCGGCCAGACCGCCGTTGCCGGCCTGTCCGGCCAGTGTCGTGACCACAAGTCCCGAACTGACCGTCAATGTTGCGGGGGGCGAACTGGTGACGCTGTCGGCGCTGTTGGTGACCAGGCATCGGAACTGGTCGCCGCTCATGGCCAGGTCCGCCACGTTGACGGTCAAATTGGTGTTGCCCGAACCGCCATAGTCGCCGTTGTCTGACAAAACGTTCCAGGTTGAACTGCCATTGGGTTTGCGTTGCCACTGATAAACCGGCGCCGGATTGCCGCCGGCCGTGACCTCAAACGTTGCCGTGGTGCCCAGCCATGCGGTCAGGCTAAATGGCTGCTTTGAAATCGTGGGCGCCAGCGGCGGCAGGGTGCCGAAAATAATCTGGACGTCGCGGTATTCGTTGGGCGCGACGCCCCCCGTGGCCAGCGGATGAATAGTCAGGGCGGTGGCCGCATCATTGAAGATTGCGCCAATGCCCAGCCCGGCATCCTGATCGCTGCTGCCGGGCGTGGTCATGTCGATCAAATCGCTCTGGCGCATATAAGTGTAACCCCAGATGACATAGACGCCATTGGTCAGGGATGCATTGCCGGTGAAATCGCGCCGGCAGCAGATCCAATAATTGTGGGTGACGTCCTTGAAGACCTTGAGCCCCAGCGTTTCACCCGGCGCCGCCAGATAATTGTCGTGATCAAAGGCGTACACCCGGTAGGTGCCGCTGGTGGTCACGGTCACCACCTGGGTGGACGCAATCCAGCCCAGGTAGTTTTTGAACCAGACATTGAAGTCGGTCGCCTGGCTGTTGGCGTAATTGGCGCCCATCGTTTCAAAATCGTCCCCGTATTCCACCTCCGAGCCGGCGGGGCTGATGGGGTTGCCGTCGCTGACCTGCCAGAGATTGCCATGGGGCAGGCCGTAGGTATGACCCAGCTCGTGGGCGATGACCCGGAAATCAAATTCGCCATTGCACCAGACGTCGGGCCCGCCGACCTGGGCGAGGCCGCCATAGCTGATCTGGGATCCGGGAATGCCGCCGAGATTGGAAAAGACCACGATGATCCGGTCGTAACCGGCCACGGTGTAATCGGCGGAAGCCGCCGCCTGGGCGTCGGATTGCAACGGGAAGTTGGCGCCATTGATCGCATAATAGGCGGCGGTCTGCGGCATCCGATAAACCAGGCTGGTGACGGTGTTGGTCACACTGGTGAGCTGGTAGGAGCTTTTCAGGTAATACGGACTGACCTGGCTGTCAGCCAGATTCTGGATGGTCGTAGCGCTGGCCAGACCCCCGGGCAGATCCGAAAAATCAACGCGGATGATCAGGACATTTTTACCGCCGGTTGTCCAGGGCGACGCCAGACTGGGCGACTCAGAGGTGCCGATCGCGCCGGAAGTGCCACTGTCGTTCAGGATTTGGGCTGCCGGTTGCCGCGGCCGGGGATCGATTCCCGCCTCGGCCGCCTCCAACCTGGCTTCAACCTGCCGGAGCTGCTCACGCGAGACAAAGCGGTAAATCCGGTTTCCGGCTTCACCGAGCACCGGCGGCCCGGAGACGGCTTTGTCCGCCGCGCCGCGCAGGTCAACCACCGGGCCGGCCGGCCCGGAAGGCTCATCCGCTTCCAGTTCGCGCAGTGCGTCTTCATGCACCGCCATCACTCCATCAAGCGCGATACCATGAAGGGGAATGCCGAATTTTGTGGTCTCGCCCAGACGCCGGCCATAAACGAACGCGCGGTAAGTTTGACCGTTGAGCCGGACCAGCCTTTGCATGGGTTCCACCGCGGGTCCATTCGTGGCGGCCAGGAACCCGAGAACGGAAAAGTCGCCGATGCCCGAAACCCGGGATTCCAATCCGGCGGAAACCGCCTCGGGCAACTGGCTGCGGATGGATGCCGGGACGGCCAGGGCGAGTGCCCTTTCCGGGTCGCTTCTAATCAGGGCGGCCAGCACGGCACGCCGCTGTTTCGCCAGCGCCACCCCTTCCGGAACCAACCCGGCCTTTGTTTCGGGTGTGGCCGCCATGGCATAGCGGCCGGCCCAGGACTCAAATGCGGCCAGCGCCGGCCGGGACTGCTCCTGCCCCCACGTCGAGCCGTAAGCCGCGGATTTCGCACCCGCCGTCGGGCCGGCATTTTGGGCGTTCAAAACAGTGGTGAGGCAGAACCAGAAACCGGTGCAGACCATCAAGGCACGTGAAATCCGGGTGGGACAGGTCTGCCGGGGAATGACGCATCGAGTCATTGATTCTACTGACAATTACCATAAATCGGCGCAAAACGAAACTGGAAATTTTCAGCTGCCGGGCTGGCCGGTCCGGCGGCGGTTGAATTTTACCACGTCGTCGTACTTGACGCCGGTCCCGCCGAAGATGTCCAGCGCCGAGCCGATGGTCAGGTCCACCTTGCCCCGGCCCAGCCGCGTGACCTCCTCCAGGTCCGCCAGAGAATTCGCGCCGCCCGCATAGGTCATCGGAATCGGCGTCCATTGGCCCAGCTTTTCCACCAGCTCGCGGTCAATGCCCCGGCACAAACCTTCCACGTCCACGGCATGAACCAGGAATTCCGCACAACTGCCGGCCAGTTTTTTGATCGTGTCCGCGGTGATGGTCACTTCGGTGAATTTCTGCCAGCGGTCGGTCACGATGAAATAATTTTCACCGCGTTTGCGGCAGCTCAAGTCCAGCACCAGCCGGTTTTTGCCGACGGTCCGGACGAGTTCGCCCAGCCGCTCCCAATCCGTTCGCCCTTCGCGAAAAACCCAGCTGGTGACGATGACATGCGAAGCCCCGGCGTCGAGCCAGCCCCGCGCATTTTGCTCGTTGACGCCGCCGCCGATATGGAATCCGCCCGGGAACGCCGCGAGTGCCGCCCGCGCCTCGGTGTCATTGCCCGGGCCGAGCATGATGACATGGCCGCCCGCCAGGCCGTCGCGCCGGTAAAGCCCGGCGAACCACGCGGCGGAGCGGTCGGAGACAAAATTCGTGCGCGGGCCGGAATCACCGAGCGTGCCGCCGACGATTTGCTTCACTTTGCCTTCATGCAGGTCGATGCACGGACGAAACATGGGGGCAAACTAGGGTTCCACGCGTGAAGTTCCAAGTTCCAAGTTGGCCGGGAGTGGCAGTCGGACGTTGTCACCGGGCGCGGTGGGGTGCACTGGGTCATGGCGACGGCAGCGGGCGCGCGAGATCAAATGTCCTGCCGGATGACTCTGGCGTTCCCGCTCAAACCTGGCAATCTGGCCGGTCGCAGTATCAACGTGTGCTCGGCTGGTGCCCCCCGGAAAATTGTGGATTGCCATTTCGTGTCGTCGCTTCAACAATCCGATCCACCTATGGAAGCCGATGAAGAGGCCCAAGGGCGCGCCTGGTATCCGCTCGTCCTGGGTTTTGCCGTTTTGTTATTGGGAATTGTCGTGGGGGGCACCCTTTACTACCGGCACGTCGAGCGTCAATTCCGTGCCGGGATCGGGCAGCAGCTTTCCGCCATCGCCGAACTGAAGGTGGATGGACTGTCGCAGTATCGCAAGGAGCGGTTGAGGGACGCTGCCGGCTTCTTCAACAACGCCGCTTTTTCCGGGCTGTTGCAACGTTCTCTCGATCACCCCGAAGATGCCGAGGCACAGGGACAGCTTCGGGCCTGGCTGGGCAAACACCAGGCCGATTATCAGTACGACCGTGTGTTCCTGCTGGATACCCAGGGCGTGGAGCAGATCTCCATCCCCGCCGCGGCTGCGCCGGTCTCCGCCGTGGTCGCCGGGCAGGTCGCCGAAGTTCTGCGTTCGCGGCAGATTGCCTTTCAGGATTTTCACCGGAACGAGCATAACCAGCAAATCTATCTGACGTTGCTGGTGCCCATTTTCAGCGGGCCGGACCCCGGCCGGGCCCTGGGCGTTCTTGCGTTGCGGATCAACCCGGCCACTTATCTCTATCCGTTCATCAACCGCTGGCCGGCGCCCAGCGAGACGGCCGAGACCTTGCTCGTCCGCCGGGAAGGAAACGAAGCGCTCTTCCTGACGGAACTCAAGTTTCAAACCAATGCGGCCCTCACCCTGCGCCTTCCCCTGGACCAAACCAACCGGCCAGCGGTGAAGGCTGCCCTGGGACAGACCGGCATTGTCGAGGGCCGTGATTATCGTGATATGCCGGTGATTGCCTGTGTGCGCGCCGTCCCCGATTCACCGTGGTTCCTGGTCGCCCGCATCGATATTGCCGAAGTCTATGCACCGGTACGCGAGCGGCTCTGGATGATCATCCTGCTGGGGAGCGTCCTGCTCCTGGGCGCGGGGGCGGGCGTCGGCGCAATCTGGCGGCACCAGCGCGCCCGGTTTTACCAGGAGCGGTCGCAGGTGGCCGAGGCGTTGCGGGAGAGCGAGGAACGCTTCCGGCGGGTCTTCGAAGAAGGCCTGATCGGGATGGCCATACTCGACCAGTCGTTGCGTTTTATCCAGGTGAACCCGGCTTTTGCCTTCCTGCTCGGATATTCCGTGGCCGAGATGCAAACGATGACCTTTCCCGAAATCACCCATCCCGACCACATCCAGAAAGACAGCGAATCCGTCCAACGCCTGCTGCGCGGCGAACTGGCCACGTATCGCACCGAAAAACGGTATCTCACCAAATCCGGAAAAGAATTATGGGGACTGCTGCACATGAGCGTGGTGCGAAACGCGACCGGGGAATTTCGCCATTTCCTGGCGATCACCAACGACATCACCGAGCGCAAACAGGCGGAGGAAATCTTGCGCCAGTCGCGGGACGAACTCGAAAAGCGCGTCATCGAGCGCACCGCGGAACTGGACCGGGAACGGTTCCTGTTGCAGGCCATCATGAACAACGTGCCGGACAACATCTACTTCAAGGACCGCGAAAGCCGCCTCCTCCGGATCAGCAAGGCCAAGGCCCAATCGCATGGCGTGAGCGATCCCGACCTGGTGGTGGGCAAGACCGACTTCGACTTCTTCACGGAGGAGCACGCGCGGCAGGCCTACGAGGATGAACAAGCCATCATCCGGACGGGACAGCCGATGACCAAGGAGGAAAGGGAAACGTGGCCTGATCGTCCCGACACCTGGGTGGCGACGATCAAGTTGCCGCTGCGCGACGACCGGGGAAACATCATCGGCACGTTCGGCATCTCCCGGGATATCACCGCGCGCAAGCAGGCGGAGGAAGCCTTGCGCCAGTCGCGTGACGAACTCGAAAAGCGGGTCGCCGAGCGCACCGCCGAACTGCGCCGGACAAATGCGTTCCTGAACTCAATTATCGATAACTTGCCGAACATGCTGTTCCTGAAGGAAGCCGGCACCCACCGGTTCGTGCGGTTCAACCGCGCGGGACAAAACCTGCTGGGTTGTTCCGAGGCCGACATACTGGGGAAGACCGATTACGATTTTTTTCCAAAAGAGATGGCCGACCGCCTGATCGAGAAGGACCGGCAGGTGCTGCGTGGGAAGGAAGTGGTGGACATTCCGGAAGAACCGCTGCAAACCCGCAACCAGGGCGAACGCATCCTGCATACCCGGAAGGTGCCGATCCTGAACGCAAACGGAGAACCCGAATACCTGCTGGGCATCTCCGAGGACATCACCGAGCGCAAACGGACGGAGGCGGCGCTGCAGGAATCGCAGGCGCTGTATCATTCGCTCGTGGAACAGTTGCCCGTCGGGGTTTTTCGCAAGGACCGGGAAGGCCGTTATGTGTTCGTCAACCCCTGGTTTTGCCGGCTCAAGGACATGCCGGCGGCGGAATTCCTGGGCAAAAAGCCCGAGGAAGTTGCCGCCAGCGAAGCGGCCCGACGGGATCCCACCGGACTGGCCGTCAAGTATGCCGCGGCCGGCGGGGACCAGCATCGGCAGATCATGCAAACCGACCAGCCGATTGAGCAGGTGGAACAATACACGGGTCCCGAAGGCCGGAAGCAGTTTGTGCGGGCCATGAAATTGCCGGTATTTGGGGCGGACGGAAAGGTCATCGGCACCCAGGGCATCCTGTTCGATATCACCGAGCTCAAGCAGTCGGCGGAGGCGTTGCAGCGGAGTCACGAGGAGTTCAAGGACTTGTTCGACAATGCCCCGGTAGGTTTTCATGAGGTGGACACCGCCGGCCGCCTGGTCCGCATCAACAATACCGAACTGAAAATGCTGGGATACACCGCGGAAGAGTTGCTCGGGCAATTTGTCTGGAAAATTTCCGCCGAGGAGGAGACCTCCCGCCGGGCCGCCCTGGTGAAATTGGGCGGGGAGCCGCCGCCGCTGCAGGCTTTCGGCCGGATGTTCCGGCGCAAGGACGGCTCCACCTTCCCGGTGCTGGTCAACGACCGGATCTTGCGGGGAGAAAACGGCGCCATCACCGGCATTCGGGCGGCGGTTCAGGATGACACCGAACGCAAACAGGCCGAGGAAATCCTGCGCCAGAGCGAGGAACGGCTGCTCAATGTGATTACTCAGACCCGCTGCATCCTGAATTTTGGCCAGGTGGAAGGCCCGGAAAACTGGCGGGAACAGGCGTTGCAGCCGGACACGCCGTTTCGCTGGGATTTTCCGGTGCAGAATGAGGAGGCGGCGCAAAAGGTGATGCCGCTGGAACTGGCGCCCGGCGAACGCTACCAGCAGGCCTGGACCCGCAGCCGCGATCATGCCGATCACGTTCAGATGAATTGGAATTCCGGAAACGCCTTCCTGAACGACCTGCCTTTTTACCGCAACGAGTTCCGCTGCATCGACAAATACGGGGTGGGGCATTGGATGCAGCAGTTTGTGACCGTCCGGAAACTGGCGGAAAATCGCTGGCAGGTTTTCGGCATCACCACCGACATCTCCGACCTGAAAAGGATCGAGACGGAGCTGCGCCGGAGCGAAACCGAGCTACAGGTGACCTTGGAATCCACCGCCGACGGCATTCTGGCCGTGGATAACCAGGGGAAACTGATCAAAGCCAACCAGCGGTTTGCCGAGCTCTGGCAGATTCCCCAATCGCTCCCGGCGGCCGGAGACGACCAGGCCCGGTTGGATTTCATGCTGGAGCAGCTGTCCGATCCCGGTGCGTTTTTGAAGCAGGCGCAGGGGCTCTTTCACTCCGACGCGGTGAGCATGGATCTGCTGGTCTTCAAGGACGGCCGCATTTTTGAACGCCATTCCTTCCCGATGATGATGGCCGGGGTGGTCATTGGCCGGGTCTGGTCCTACCGTGACATCACCGAGCGCAAACGCCAGGAAAAGGAGTTGCACGAGAAAAATTCCGAACTGGAACGCTTCACCTACACGGTGTCGCACGACCTGAAAAGCCCGCTGGTGACGGTGAAAACTTTCCTTGGTTACCTGGAGCAGGACCTGGCCCGGCCGGACCCGGAACGGGTCAAACAGGACGTGACCTATATGCGGACGGCGGCCGACAAGATGGGCCAGCTGCTCGACGAGCTGTTGAGCCTGGCGCGCGTGGGGCGCAAATCCGATCCCCCCGCGCGGGTCACGTTCCGGGAACTGGCGGCGGAGACCCTCAGGTTGATTGCCGGGCGCATTGCCGCGAGTGGCGTGGTGGTGCAGGTGGCCGATGCGGACGTGACGCTGGAGGGGGACCGTCCGCGCCTGCTGGAAATCTGGCAGAACCTGGTGGAGAACGCCTGCAAGTTCATGGGCAGCCAGCCCCGGCCGCGGGTCGAAATCGGAGTGGAAAAGCGCGGACCGGAGACAGTATTTTTCGTGCGCGACAATGGCGCAGGCATCGAGCCGCGTTACCAGGCCAAGGTGTTCGGCTTGTTTGAAAAACTGGATCCGAAAAGCGAAGGAACGGGGATGGGGCTGGCCCTGGTCAAGCGGATCGTGGAATTGTACGAAGGCCGCATCTGGGTTGAATCGGCCGGTCCCGGGCAGGGCGCGAATTTCCTGTTTACTTTGCCCGCAGCGGTTATTCTTGAGCTGAAACCATCGCCGTAGCCAATTGCCATGGGAACAACGCCTTTACGCCTGCTGATCGTGGAAGATGAAGCGGCCCACGCCACCGCGATCCAGCGCGCCTTTGAAACCGACGGGGCCGGAACCCAAATCGAAGTCGTGCGTACTTTGCAGGAATTCCGTCGCCACGGCGCCGATCGCCCGCCGGACCTCGCCTTGCTGGACCTGAACCTGCCCGATGGCCGCGCGGTGGAGGTGATGACCAGCCCGCCCGAGTCCGGGGCGTTTCCCATCCTGGTGATGACGAGCTACGGCAACGAGCAGGTGGCGGTGGAAGCGATCAAGGCGGGCGCGCTGGATTACATTGTCAAATCCGCGGAAGCCTTCGGGATGATGCCGCGCACGGTGGAGCGCGCCTTGCGTGAATGGAAGCTGCTGGTCGAGCGTCGAGAGGCCGCGGCCGCGCAAAAGAAACTGATTGCCGAACTGGAGGAGGCCCTGTCCCGGGTCAAAACCTTGAGCGGCATGTTGCCCATCTGCTCCGCCTGCAAGAAAATCCGCGACGACCAGGGCTACTGGAGCCAGGTGGAGGGTTACATCCAGGCGCATACCGATGCCCGGTTCACGCACAGCTACTGCCCGGAGTGCGCCCAGAAGTATTTGTCGAATCTGGACGAGGAAGGCGCCAATACGCCATGAAGCCGCCGACCCGTCCGCGGCGGCCTGAACCCCCGAAGAAATTGTTATGACGAAAGGAAACCCCATCACCATTTTGCTGGTGGAAGATGACCCGGCCCATGCCGAGATTGTGCGGCGCAACCTGGGAGATTTTCGCGTGGCCAACCGCATCATTCACGTGAGCGATGGCCAGGCGGCGCTGGATTATCTCTTCCACGAGGGCGCTTATGCCGATGCCCAGGCCAACCCCCGGCCGAGCCTGATTCTCCTGGACCTGCGCCTGCCCAAGGTGGATGGGCTGGAGGTATTGCGCCGGATCAAGGAGGACGAGCAGCTCAAGCTCCTCCCGACCGTCGTGCTCACGACCTCCGCCGCTGAATCCGACATGATCGGCGCCTACGCCAATGGCGCGGGCAGCTATCTGGTCAAGCCGGTGGACTTCGAGAAGTTCACCAAACTGATGGAAGCTTTTGGCTACTATTGGCTGGCGTGGAACCGGTTTCCGGACTGAAAGCCCGCTGCCCGCCTGGCCCGCGCCGCCGGGCTCCGCTGGCTAAAGTCTGTCATGCCAAAGCCAATAGATGGCACGATTTTATCCCGTTAAACGTTTGACACCTAAATGGTTGTGGGCTTAAAAAGGATGCCGGAAAAATCATCATGAAAATCAATCTTAAATCATTGTTGGCCACCAGCTTGTTCATCAGCATCACGTTTTCCTTCGTGGCCGTGGCGCAAGACCAGGAGCCCCGATTCTATCTCCGGGGCGACTTGGGGGGCACGATCAACGAGAATACAGCGCTGAAGGAATTCTTTGGCCCCGTCACTCCCGGTTCCACGGTGAAATTCGACCCCGGGTTCCGCATGGGCGTGGCATTCGGCTATGAGGTGACGGATTGGTTTGCCGGGGAATTTGAAACCGGGGTCATGGCCAACCAGATTAATTCAATCACCGACGGGAGCGTGGACAATGCCACGCTGTCCAATGTCCCGCTGCTGGTCAACGCGCGGTTTCAACTTCCCAACCGGTCCCGTTTCACTCCCTATATCGGTGCCGGCGTTGGCGGGGCGGCGGCGTCCATCAACTCGGACAGCATCACCGTGGGTGGCACCCGGATGACGGGAGGCGAATCCACAATGGTCTTTGCCTACCAGGCCTTCGGCGGGGTCCGGTACAAAATCAATGAGCGGATGGGGATCTGCCTGGCTTATCATTACTTCGCCACCACAGACCCGGAATGGAAGGTGAACTCCACGTCTGGTGTTTCCAGCGACCGGATGAAGCTAGGCGGCATTCAAACCCACGCCATTACCGCCGCCTTTGAGTGGCGATTTTAAACCGGCCGCCGCCAGGGCGGCTCCTCGCTTCTCGACAAACCGGCTTTTTCTCCTAAATTAGCCGCAATGTCGTCTGCCAATCAGCCACTGGTCATCGCCGGGCGGATTTTCCGGTCGCGGCTCATCCTGGGTACCGGAAAATTCTCCGCGCCCGAGGGCATGCGCGACGCCCTGGCCGCCAGCGGCACGGAAATGGTCACCGTCGCCCTCCGCCGCGCCGATTTGAGCGGCAAAAACGACCCGTTTGCGAACATCCTGGAGTTCATTGACCCCAAAAAATTTCTGCTCCTGCCCAACACCAGCGGCGCCATGAACTCCGAAGAGGCCGTCCGCCTCGCGCGCCTCTCCGCGGCGGCCGGCTTGCCGAAATGGGTGAAGCTTGAAATCCATCCCGACCCGCGTTATTTGCTGCCCGACCCGGTGGAGACGTTCAAAGCCGCCGAAATCCTGGTCAACGAAGGTTTCACCGTGCTGCCTTACATCAATGCCGACCCGGTCCTGGCCAAACGATTGCAGGATGTCGGTGTCGCCACGGTCATGCCGCTCGGTTCGCCCATCGGGTCGAACCGCGGCATCCAGACCCGCGAACAAATTCGCATCATCATCGAACAAGCCACCGTGCCGGTAATCGTGGATGCCGGTCTCGGCGCGCCGAGTCACGCGGCGGAGGCGATGGAAATGGGAGCCGACGCCGTACTGATCAACACCGCCATCGCCGTTTCGAGCGATCCGAACCGGATGGCGGTCGCGTTTAAAATGGCTGTGGAAGCCGGGCGCACCGCGTTTGAGTCCGGGCTGGCCGCGACGCAGGAAACCGCCAGCGCCACCAGCCCGTTGACGGCCTTTTTGGATTGAATTTTAAGCTGCAGATTTTCACAGATGAAACACAGATCATTGCAGATAAAATCTTTTGTTTTCATTTGTGTTCAATCGGTGTTTCATCTGGCGCTGAAATATGAGCTCAAGAACCCTGTCCCCTTCGCGTGTGCGGCAAATTCTGAAGGCCGCGACGAATACCCGCATTCTGGTCCTTGGCGACGTGATGCTCGACCAGTTCATCTGGGGCGGCGTGTCGCGTATTTCGCCGGAGGCGCCGGTGCCGGTGGTGGATTTTGAACGCGAAAGCTTCATGCCCGGCGGCGCCGCGAACGTCGCGCGCAACCTCACCATGCTCGATGTGCCCGCGGAAATTTTCGGCGCGATTGGCACCGACGATGCCGGCCGCCGGCTGCGGACGCTGTTGGGCGAGCAAAAAATTGGCTGTACCGGGCTGGTGACGCACGCCGCGCGCCATACCAGCGTCAAAACCCGCGTCGTGGCCCATAAACAACAGATGGTGCGCATTGACCGCGAAACCCGCGACGGCCTGGACGCAAAACGGACCAGCCGGCTGCTCGTCGAACTGAAAGCAAAACTCCCGAAGGCCGCCGCCCTCATCGTCGGCGATTATGGCAAGGGGGTGGTGACGCAGCCGTTGTTGAACGAAATCAAGACCCTCTGCCGCGCGCGCGGCATCTGGCTCAGTTTTGATCCCAAGCCGGTGCATCATTTGAATTTGAGCGGCCTCTCGCTGATCACGCCCAATCGCAAAGAAGCCTTTGAACTGGCGCACCTGCCGGACGAAACCCGCCACCCGAATCCGCTGGCCGACAAGAACCTCATGCTCGTAGCCGAACGCCTGCTCAATGAACTTCGCCCGGCGGTGCTGCTCGTCACCCTCGGCGAACTCGGCATGTTGCTGTGTCAACGCGGACAAAAGCCGTTCCACATCCCCACCGTGGCCCAGGAGGTCTTCGACGTTTCCGGCGCCGGTGACACGGTGATCGCCACGTTCACGCTGGCCATCGCCGCTGGCGCGTCGCCGGTCGAGGCGGCCATTCTTTCCAATCACGCGGCCGGCATCGTCGTGGGCAAGGTCGGCACCGCCACCACCACGCCGGAGGAGTTGTTGAACAGTTTCAGTAAACGTTAAACGCGTTGAACCGTTGAAGCGCGAAGAGACGATTTAACGATTTAACGATTTAACGATTCAACAAAATGAAAATCACCACCGACGCCATCCGCGCCATGAAGGCGCGCGGGGAAAAAATCGCCGCGCTCACCGCGTATGATTATCCGATGACGAAGCTGCTCGATGAGGCGGGCGTTCCGTTGATCCTGGTCGGTGATTCGCTGGGCATGGTGGTGCTCGGTTATCCGGACACCACGCCCGTGACCCTGGCTGAGATGGAGCATCACCTGCATGCTGCCGCACGGGCTAAACCGAGCGCCTTGCTCGGGGCGGACCTGCCGTATCGCAGCTACGAGACCGCGGCCATGGCAGTGGAGAACGCGAAACGGCTTGTGGCCGCGGGCGCGGAATTTGTAAAAGCCGAGGGCGGGCGCGGGATTATCAAGCAAATCTCGGCCATCGTGGCTGCCGAGATTCCCTTTTGCGGACACCTCGGCATGCTCCCGCAACGCGTGCTGGAGGAGGGCGGGTACCACGTCAAAGGCAAAAGCGAGCCGGAGCATCAGGCGTTGCTGGACGACGCCCGGGCGCTGGCCGATGCCGGCGCGTTCGCGATTGTGCTCGAACTTGTGACCCCGCCGGTCGCCCGGGAAATTTCCCAACGCATCCCCATCCCCACCATCGGCATCGGCTCGGGACCGGATTGTGACGGGCAAATCCTGGTGACCAACGACTTGATTGGCACCTTTCCCTGGTTCACGCCGCGCTTCGTGAAACCCCGGGCAAACTGCGCCGCGGAAATCAAGGCCGCGGTGACGGCGTGGAAGGATTCCCTCACGACGGTCTGAATCGTTGGTGTAACTTGGTGGGGCGAGCGTCCTCGCGAGCCGTAGTTGCTACACTTTGGCGCGCCAAAGCCGGCTC
>Ga0265338_10002480_pt1 | contig 27570 bp, 28 predicted proteins | sample 42126metaG_FD_193579 | JGI IMG/M metagenome (GOLD analysis project Ga0265338, IMG submission 193579) | Rhizosphere microbial communities from Carex aquatilis grown in University of Washington, Seatle, WA, United States - 4-21-26 metaG | ecosystem: Host-associated > Plants > Roots > Rhizosphere...
GGTTTCGACTTGGGAAACGCGCCAGAGGCGGCATGCCGAGGATGGTTCGTTGGCCTCGTTAAAAATCGAACCAAAACAAACAGCTAATCAAGAACTAGCTCTCGCGGCCTAAGGCCTCGACGTCCGCCACTGGACACCTGCTACGGTGGACGGACGCCACAGCAGGTTGGGTTGAAGGCGGAGTCTGCGCGCCGGCAACCGAGATCTTATCCTGCGGACTAGGCAATGCGACTCGTGTCCGGACGCCATCGCATAGCAGAAAACCTTGTCCGGACTAAGCATGTAGTCGCGGCTGGTGAATTTGCCAGGGACGCGGGTTCAACTCCCGCCGCCTCCACCATAATTAGGCAAGGAGTCCACATAAGACCCGATGTGGCGGAGCCTTTGCCTGAATCCACCGCGGGCCCATTGATGGCCACGCTCAATAATTGCGCAGGTACCATTTGGGCGGAAGCCCAGACGCACGACAGTGTCAGCATGAACTTTTTTTACAGCTTAATTTCTAAAACAAGCTTGAGCGGTGTTACAGCATCAATCAGGACGATGGCTGATGAATCTCAATATACTTATGGATAAACCAACCGGTAAAAGATGGCATTGCCGGTCGTAAACAGGTTGGAGAGCGTCATCGAACTAACCCAAGGCGATCCAAATACCGTCGCCCAGTTGGTTGCCAGACCAACGCTCAACGGATTTGATTGTGTTTGCAGTTTCCAGCCCGTGTGGTCCGCTGGCCAGTTCAAATCGACAAACATCACGTTGTTGGTCGCCAGATGTGCGGTAATCACAGCTCCGTTCGTGGTGAAACTGTTCGTAAAGATATTGCCATAAACCTTGGTGGTCCCGGCGAGCACCACGGGAACTGGATTGGTGTTTACACCGATGGTCTTCACCCGGCCAGTGCGGACAATGTCCTGTATGTTCCATGCCAGGTTCGGTCCGGGCGCCGCCGGCACCATGATCGGATATGAGTTGGTGGCCGTGCCCGTGACGCCAAACAGATCGGAAGCACCGCCGTCATCTGAATTTCTGATCATCCACAAATTCTTCCCGGCAGTGAATGGAGTTATGCCGGTATTGGTGATCAGGAGGGTTCCGCCATTATAGTTCGGGTTGCCGGCGCTGGGCCCGAAATCCTGTTCCGAGGAAAGGAGAATCGTGTAATTGTCACCACTATCAAAGTTCACCTTGAAGATATTGGTGGAACCCGTCAGGAATGTAACCCGTCCGGACAGTGAGGAACTGCCAATTCCATAGACCGTCGTGGCACCAATCCCGTCGCCACCAGGTATGAACAGGGCGCCATTGCTGAATTGCAATTGACTGTACAAACTCAAGGAACCGCTGCCCGTGTCTTCAAAAGTACCGTTCACCGTTATGGCATCAGCCGTGATATTGCCGGCGTTTATCAACGTGGCATTGGCGACAACGTTCCATGTGCCACTGGAGTAAACCACCGTGCCGACATTATAAACCAGCGTGTTGGCCTGTTGCGACGGCACTCCGTTAATGGTGTTCCAGTTGGTGAGAATACCGCCGGATTGAATAATTACCGTGCCGTTGACACCATGCGGGCTCGCGAACAGGGTCGCCGTACCAGCACATGCCAGACCTCCGAATATGTCTCCCGAGAATACCATCATGGTGTTGGTGGCTGTGGTGACACCGCCAAAGGAGGCTGATGGGCTGGTATTGGTAACCGTGCCCTGATTGAGCACCAGCGAAACGGCGCTGGGGACGTCAAATTCCAAACTGCCAGTACCCCACTTGTTCAATGTGGCGCCACTGCCCGCAATCGCCGAACCAGTAAACACAAAGTTCAAACTTGAATTGGTCATGTTGATGGCACCCGGTACAACCCCAAAACTTACTGTAATGTTCGGGCCTGATGCATCGTCGAAGGCAACAAAATCCCCGGCGGCGAAATTGGTCGTGAGTCCGGTGCCCTGATCCAACCACACCAAGCTGGTGAAATCCCAGGTTCCATTACCCCCGCGCCATAACAAATGCTTGGGAGCATTGGTGGTTAGCAGCACCGCGTAACCATTAAGACTGCCATAGTTGGTGGCAATCAACGAAGCCGTCACAAATCCATCCGGTGCGATACCGATGGTGGGTGTGCCGGTCTGGTAGGCAATCAGAGGAATCAGTGCGGGATAACCGGCAATGTTTCTTACCGAAGAAATGTAGAAATTGTTGTTTGGCGGGGTGGTTGTAAAATTGGTTGTGTAGATGTAGGGATCAGTGCGGTTGCCGTCAATGTTGAAGGCCAATGTCGAATATCCGTTCATGGCCAGCGTTGACAGCATCATGTTCGTATCCGCAATTGTATTGGAGATGATCAGGGTCGAAATGTTGGTCGATATGGCACTGGCAAGAGTAATGTTATTGTTTTGAGAACCCTTTGTAACGCCGCCGACGAGGATGGTGTTGGCCATGACCACACCACCGTTATTGACGTTTATTTGGCCATGATTATTGGCGGTCTCGGCACCAACGGTTGTCGACCCATTATTGGTTTCCGTGGTATAACCCAGCGTCAGCGAGGTGTTAGCCTTGAATACCGCCGTATTGCTGACATTCAAAGTGGCCTGACAATAACCCAGGTAGTTTTGAGAAATGTCGTTGGTATGAACGCCGGAATGCTGGTACCCCAAGATGACCGTGTTCGCGTCAAATGTCCCGGCACCCATCCCCAGAAAACCTTGAAAGTTTGGTGTGCTGCTAGAACCGCTGGCGATTACGGGCCGGTCGGCAGCTATAATTAACCTGTCCACCAAGGCATCCACCCTTCCATGTTGGGTGCCGAAATCAACACCGCCTTTGGTGCTGCTGATGGCTCCATTGGTTCCAGCGCCATCTGCTATCGTCATCATGGACATCCGAGTGTTGCCACCGTTGGTGCCGCGGAAAATGGCAATTGGATTATTGGTGAACCCGAATTTGACATATATACCGGCCGCTCCGCTGCCATAGCCATTAAAACAAATACTGTCAGCGTTGAAGACATTGCTCAGGCCCAAGTTCCAAATCGGTTGTGTGGTGGTTGTCGAGCCCGATGCATTCTTGGTAAAATTGATCGCACATTCCCGGCTTAAATCATTGGTATAATTATCCGGACCCACGAAGTAGGCCGTTAGAATATTTATCTTCGCCATTAACACGTCGGGAATCATTTTTGCCGGCTCACTACTGCCATACCCATTAGCATCCAGGTTCCAGAAATTCGGGTAGGCCAGGGCATTGCCCAAGGCGAAGCGATTTACGATGGCCCTAAAAGTGCCCACCCTTGACAAATCAAGAGTACAAAGATGTTGGCCCAGATTGTCTGGCAGCACGGAAAAATTTGCGCTCGTGTTGCTGACCACCAACGTCGCATTGGTAGCCGAGAAGGTCACGAGTTGTCCCGCAGTAATTCCGGATATCCCATTTAAGAAATCCCTCAGGATGCTGAACCCGTTGGTGCCGGTGATCGTCAGCGTCTTGCCGGGGCTAATTTGAATCGTATGATAGGCGGTTCCACTTTTAATTTGGGAAAAGCGCAACGAGCCAATCACCATGTCATTATCGACAACACTGTTGACGTAGAGGACATTGGTGAATGAGCCAATGACCGTTTGGACGTTGTTTGTCTGACCACCTTGGTCGTTGAATATGACATCGGCGCCGGTCCCGGAAACCAGGGCACCACCCTGCCATTTTGACGAATCGGACCAATTTCCAGCACCGTTTAGAACTGCATTGGTGAGGCCGTTCCAGATGTGGGCGACATCCAAAGTAAGCAACAAATGATTGGTCGCACCGCCAGTCGCATCTTCTTCGAAGGGATATGTTCCCTCCGGGGTGGTGCCGTCGAAAAAGAAATTGAACAACAAGTTGGGGGTGGTTCCGTTGTTGGTGTGGACCGTGGTCGATACAAAAATGTTGGTGGAAGTATAATTGGTAATGTTATAGGTGACACCGGCGGGCAACCCGGCAACTGTCACGAAGACCGGATTGATTACAAAGTTGGTACCCGTACCGTCCGGGAACGGATCAAGGCCATTGGTTCCAACGGACATATTGTTTGAGACAACCATTATGCCAGTAAAGCCGATTGGCACCGTGACGCGGAGCGGGTGGCCGCCCCTAAAGATAGCGGTCTGCGCCTGCCCGACTGGCATCAGCATGGCCCACACGATAAGCGCCAAGGCGGCGGCAAATATTTGTCTCGATACGATCTTGTTGCGGATGAATGGCCCGATGCAGTTCGAGTGACCGGTTAAATTAGCGGGTTTTGAATATTGGGTTTTCATGTTTTGACGGTATGCTTCAACCGAGGTTGGCAGCATTCGGAGCGCGGTAAGGGAAAAACATATGAGAGATTCAATTCTAGCACGATTTTACAATTTCTTTTAACCGAGTTTCTGCAAAAGGGTATGAAATTTCTGCGAAGTTGACGCAGATAAGCAGAATGATTGATACAAGTTGCAAGGGCTTTTCACCGAGTTTGAATGGCAATCCCCAGACAGGTCATGCTACTTCCAGAATGTTTGACGGTCAATCCAAGGCAAGCTCGCAAGCCGGCGGCATCGATATCGCCGACGGGGGGACCGGTTTCCCCAAAAAGCGGAGATTAGCGACTTCCATTCCATCATGGGTGGTTGCCGCACCTTCTTAACTGATGACCAACAAACCCTAAGGTTGACAGTGGGATGATTACGTATTACGAACCACCCGAATAACTCATCGGAAGACGACTGGGTTGTATTGCATCAAACCTGGAAACAAGGCTGGATGCTTAGGCAATGATTGTTATGGGCCACACCCATCAATTTGAATGTTCCAAGTGCGGGTACAACGCCCGGGTGGCCGGTGGCGCTGGAGCGGGACAACATTTTTCCGTCCAAACCATTGTCTGCGCCGATTGCAAGGTGCTTTACGATGTGGTGATTGAATCCAAGATCTCGCCACCACAGCGGAATGAGCCGCCCCAAGGCGCGCCGAAATTCGCCACGGTATTGAACCGCCTCCCGCCGCGCGGCGCGCACCCCTGGCTTAAATTCAAGCCGGCCTGCCCGGTTTCGCCGCTGCATCGCGTGCGGGCCTGGAAACAGCCGGATAAATGCCCGAAGTGCGGAAATTTTTTAGAGCAAAGCGCAGTTTGCTTCCGCATCTGGGATTAAACCATGCTCAGGGCACAATCACGCGCAGCCTTTCGGGCCCGATCGAGAATTTGACCGGCAAATGTCCCGCCCACTCACCGTCGAGCTCAAAAGCAGCGGCGGTGGCGGAGGTCAATTCAAATGTTGTTGCGCGAATTCGCTGCAAAACCCCTTCTGGCAATCTTAGCCGTGTGACAAAATTGGGCGCGCAACGCAGCAGCATCCGCCAGTTCACCCGGGGAAAAACACAAACCTCCAGCAGTCCGTCCCGCAAATCCGCCTGGGGAAAAATTTCAAACGATCCGCCGTAAAAACGTCCGTTGCCGACCAATACCAGTTCCCCGCCGATCTCTTGGCCATCGGCGCGCACGGTGATTCGTGATTTTGGCTCGCGCAGGGCTTTTATGCCGGCGATGACGTAGGCCAGCGGGCCGACTTTTTTCTTGTGGCTCCAGTCCACCAACTCAATGGCGCGCGCGTCCAGTCCGGCGCCAGCCAGTTGGACGAAGTATTGCCGCCGGCGGCCGCCGTTCACCGAAAACTCCACGCATGGTAGATCGATTTTGGATTCCCGTCCGCGCTGCAAAACCTCCCACGCAGTCTCGATGCGCGGCGGAAGATTAAGTTCGCGCGCAAAAACATTCACCGTTCCGAGCGGTAAAATGCCCAGCCGCGCGCGCGCGAATCCGTCCGGCGCATCGCCGAGGCCGTTGAGCACCTCGTTCATCGTGCCATCTCCGCCGGCGGCAACGATCAAATCGAACCCTTCACCCACGGCCTCCGCCGCCAGCCGCCGCGCATCGCCGGGGGCGGTGGTGGCTTTCAACGCGCACTGGGAGCCGATGGCATCCAGTTGATGGCGGAAATGCCGGGCCTTGTTGCCGCGGGCGGCCGGGTTGAAAATAACACAAGTGCGCACCGGCTAATAATTTGTGCCGCCGGTGCGGTTAGTCGAGGAGAAAGCATGGCGTTTGCTTGCGCCCGCGCGGGGTTTCTCCGAAACTAAACCCATGAACGACGCGACCAACTGGAAGATTCCGAAGTGGCCCTTTTTGCTCGGGGACGCCCTGTTGATGATTTTTGGATATTTTTTTGTCCTGCACTCGCCGTTGCCGATCCGGCATTGGGAAATTGCCGCCGGCTGTGTTGCCGTCGGGGCCATCCTCGGCGTGATTCCGTTTGTTCTCGATTACAAGGCGGTGGGCAAGCTCATTGAAGTCAACGCCCTCGGCGCAGTCTCCGAAAAAATTGAAAATTTGGAGGCGCTCGCCGCGCAGGTTTCGGCCGCCACCAACCAGTGGGCTGGCGTCCAGGAAATCGTGCAGGGCAACGCCGATAAATCCGTCGCCGCGGCGAAGGAAATCGCCGACAAAATGACCGAGGAGATCCGGCGGTTCAATGAGTTCATGCAGAAGATGAACGACAGTGAAAAGGCCACGCTGCGGCTGGAGGTTGAAAAACTCCACCGGGGCGAACTCGAATGGCTGCAGGTGTTGGTGCGCATACTGGACCATGTCTTTGCCGTGCAGACCGCTGCCGTGCGTTCCCAGGATCCGAAATACTCCGAACCGCTCACGAATTTCCAGAGCGCCTGCCGCGGCACCGCGCGCCGCGTCGGGCTCACGCCTTTTGTCGCCGAGCCCAATGAACCGTTCAATGCCGAACGCCATCAGGTTGCCGGCAGCAAGGAAAAGCCGCCGGAGGGCGCCGTTGTCGCCGAAACCGTCGGTTCGGGTTATACGTTCCAGGGCCGGCTCCTGCGCCCGGCACTCGTGCGGCTGCGCGGGCCAGGTGAGCCGGCGGCGGCCCCGGTTGAGAAGGCTGCCCCTTCCAGCCCGCCCGCGCCCGGCACGGCCAACGACCAGTTTACCCTTGAACCGCCGGAATAATTACAATTCGACTGTTTGCTGCGCTGACAAAAAATGCAACCAGCGAGCGGTGACCGGCCGCGCATAAACCTTTTCCAGAGCGAGCGCGTACGCTTTCAACTGGGGCGCGTACAACCGCTTTTTGTCCGGGAGGTCAGCCGGACGGACCGCGTCCGTCTTGAAATCGGCAATCCAGATTTCTTCCGGCAAGACCACCACCAAATCCACCACGCCTTGCACGACGACAAATTCATTCTCCAATCCAGGTCCTGAACGTGTGCCGGTAAAGGCCGTCAACTCCGCCGGACTGAAACGCGCTGTGAATGCCAGTTCGCGCCGGACATTGGCCGCCTGTGCGCGGATTTTACGGCCCGGCTCCGAATTCCAGAACGCCGCAATGTTTTCCAGGTTCAAAACCGCGCATTCATCCGCCAGCAGAACCTTTTCCTGTTCCAGCCGCCGGGCTTCCGATGCCAGCGCCACCGGACTTCCAGCGTTTTCCAGCACGATGTGTTGAAGAAACTTGTGGTACGCCGTGCCGGATTCCGCTGCACTTAACTGCGGATGGCGGATGGCGGACGTCTTCGCGAGCCGTTTTGTTGAAGCTGGAAATCTGAAAACCGGCTCCGCTTCATCATCTGCATCATCCGCCGCCTGGCGGCGCAGGGCGGACACCGACGATTTGGCCGGGCGATGCGTTGCCGCATCAAAGGGATATTGCCAGGTCAAAATGTCGCGCAGCTTTTTTGCTGTCACGGCGTCGATCTCCATGATGCTATTGCGGGAGATGACATGAGGAGTCTCTGAAGGATCTTCAATTTCAGTTTTGTCATCCCGATCCCTGCCAATGGGAGCATCGGCGATATGCCAGCGCAAATTCGGCAATTCGCCCTCAATTGCCGACTCGTCCGTCCGGCCCGCAGTTTGCGCGAACCACAGTCCCAGCCAGTCCGCAAAACTTCTCGCCGAGAGGATGGCCCGGGTCGTGATGGTTCCGGGTTTCGTCCAGGCGGACATCCATTTGTTTTCCGTGACGGTGGCGGTTAAAATCAGCGTGTCGCGGGCGCGGGTCAGGGCAACGTACAACAGCCGCATTTCCTCGCCCCATTGCTCGCGGCGCTGGCGCTGCTGGGCCAGCCAGTGCGGCAGACTGGGATATCGCCGGCCGGTGTGCGGCGGCTTGACCCGCGGACAAAGGCCCAGCATTTCGTCAAAAATAATTTCGTTGCGCAGGTCCTGCATGTTGAACGGCTTGGCAAGATCGGCGGCGGCCACGATGGGAAATTCCAGTCCCTTGCTCTGGTGAATGCTTATCAACCGCACGGCGTTTTCGTCCGCGGCGGCGGCCACTTCCGGCTCGATTTCGGCCTCGCGCTGTGCCTCGATGAACTTCAGGAACCGGAACAGCCCCTGCCGTTGAAACTGGTCGAACCTTTCCGCCAGACCCAGAAAGCGTTCGACGTTGGTCCGCCGTTGCGCGCCGCGCGGGCGGGCAAGCAGCCATTCGGCGTAATGGGTTTCTGCCAGCACCGCCTCCAGACATTCCGAAAGCGAGGTTTGCTTCGCCAGTTTCCGCCAGCGCGAAAACCGTTCGAGAAATTTTCCCGTCTTCTGCATCGCTTCATTGGGGCTTCTGGCTTCTGGTTTCCAGCGCCGGTTTAGTGCTGTCCAAAAATGCACGCCCTTTGCCGCCAGCCGGATTTCCGCGAGTTCATCGAGGGAAAGCCCCACCAGCGGAGACCGCAGCACAGCGATGGCCGGCACATCCTGCAGGGGATTGTCGAATAGTTGCAACAGGCTCAACAAATCCAGGATCTCGCTGCTGTCGTAAAATCCACCCCGCTCGACAACCAGCGGCACGCCGGCACGGCTGAATTCCCGCGCAAAAATTTCCGCCTTGCCCGACGGCGAACGCAGCAGCACCGCCATGTCGCGCCATTCGGCGGGACGGAACCGGCTTTCCACCCGGTCCCAGATCTCGTGTTCTTCGGCTTCCAGCTTCGCCAGTCGCTGCGCAAGCAAGCGGGCGTCCTTTTCCGTCTCCTGTAAATCCGCCCAATCATCATCGCTGGAGACATCGCCTCCTTCTGTCTCCGCGCGGCCGGTTTTTAAACGCAACTGCAGCTCCGTGCGTGGTGAAGGGTCCTTCGTCAGGCCGAGTTCCGCGCGACTGTCGGGCGCGCCAAACTTTAACCGCGCCTCGGTTTCGTAACCCACGCCGCCGATTTCCTCGCGCATGAGGGACGCAAAGACGGAGTTTACGAAATCGAGCAACCCCTCGCGGCTGCGGAAGTTTTCCGCCAGCGGAATTGTCTGGCCGGCCTGGCCGCGCCAGTTCCGGGCATAGTCGCGGAAAATTTTCGGGTCGGCCAGGCGAAAACGGTAGATGCTCTGTTTCACGTCCCCGACCAGAAAGCGATTTGCGTCCTTGCCATCACGGCTGAGCGCCTGGATGATTTTGTCCTGCGCGGCGTTGATGTCCTGGTATTCATCCACGAAAACGAAACGGATTTTGCCGCGCCAGTGCTCGGCGGCGGGCTTGGGCCGGTCCATGGCGAAGTCCCAGAGCAGCGTCAGGGCGAATTGTTCCAGATCGTGAAAATCCAGAACGCCATCGGCGCGTTTGCGGTCGGCAAACCGGTTGGAAAAATTTTGTGTCAACCGCAGCAGGGCTTCCATGTGGCCGCGCACCCAGCCCCAATCCTCCATCAGCGGATCGTGGCCGTCTTCCACGGGGGCGAGCGAATCCAGAAACGCCGCGCCGGCAAAAAAAACCTCCAGCGGCTTCAACAGGACGGTTTTTCTGCGGGGCGGCCAGGTGGTTGAGGCCGATTGAATTTGCCTTAAAACCGCCGCGGCCTGTTTGCGGGAAAATTCCGCCGGTAGTTTATTCAAGATTTTCAGGCATTCGGCGGCCTTTTCATTTTCCGACTTTAATCTGTCCAGTTCGGGGGTCCATTCGTCGCGCCAGGCCTGAATGGCGTCAACCAGCCATTTCCGCCATTCGTCCGGCGTGGGAGACACGAAGCGTTCTATCTGTTTTGCCAGCCAGCCGGCGGCATCGGGCCGGGTTTGTGCGTAATCATGGAGGCGTAAAACGAGGCGGCGGATTGTCAGATCGCGCCGGCCGCCATAGATCTGGATCAGTTTTTGCACCGACCGGGCCAGTTCGTTTTGTCCGGAGTAATGTGACTGCAGTTCTTCGGCGAGGGTTTCATCGGCGAGCAGCCTCGCCTCGCCGGTGTCAACCACGGCCAGTTGCGGGTCGAGGCCGAGTTCGTGGAAATGTTCACGCACAAGCTTGAGGCAGAAGCTGTGAAGCGTGCCGATGTGCGCGGCATCGAAGAGCGCCAGTTGTTCCGCCCAGCGTGGTTCGTCCGGCTCGGCGCGGAGCTTTTCCTCAAGCTGTTCGCGCAGCCGGCGGCGCATCTCGGCGGCGGCGGCCTCGGTGAACGTGACCACGAGAATCTGCTCGAGCGAGGCGGGCGGCTGTTCCCGGCACAGGAGATCCAGGCAGCGCTCAACCAGGGTGTGGGTCTTGCCGGTGCCGGCGCCGGCCATGACCAGCACGTTGCCGCGCGCCACCACCGCCCGGCACTGTGCAGGCGTCAGGCGATCGGCATTTTTTGCGATCGGCAGTTCCATGCTTGCGGGAATCTAGCCACAGATGGGCACAGATGAAACACAGATTTGTTTCGCGCCAAAAAATCACGGCCGTAAGAATGCTTTCGACGCGGTTTTCAGGGAAACGGGCTTAAATTATCCGCGTGATTTTATTCTCGTAGAATAATAAAATCTGCTCATGACTCCCAGCCTGCGGCTCAAAGACCAACCCGTCAGTGAACGCCCACGCGAACGGCTGGTGGCGCACGGCGCGGACGCGTTGAGCCATGCGGAACTGATCGCGATCCTCCTGCGCACCGGATTGAAGGGGGTGAACGCGGTCGAGATCGGTCGGCAATTGATGCAGCAGCACGGCACGTTGCAATCGCTGGCCCGGGCCTCGGTGGAGGATTTGCAGACGGTCAAGGGCATCGGCCGCGACAAGGCGGTGACGCTGGTGGCGGCGTTTGCGCTGGCGCGGAAGATGGCCGGGGATTTGCGCCACGAGGCGCCCCTGCTCGAAACGCCGGAGGCCATCGTGGAACTGCTGCGCGAGGACAACCGTGTCCGCCAAGTGGAGACGTTTCAGGTGATCCTGCTGAACACGCGGCGGCGGCTCGTCCGTGTTGAACAAATATCGCAGGGCACGCTCGACACGATCCTGGTGCATCCGCGCGAGGTGTTCAAAGCCGCCATCGCCGCCAATGCCGCCGCGATCATCCTGGCGCATAATCATCCGAGCGGCGACCCGACCCCGAGCGAGGCGGACATCAAGGTGACGCGCGACCTCATCCGCGCCGGCCAGCTCTTAAAGATTGAAGTGCTCGACCACATCATCCTGGGTCGCGCCACGCAGGAACGGCCGAAAGATTACGCATCATTGCGCGAACTGGGTTATTTTTATTCGTGAGATCGCAGCAGCGAACGCGAGAAACTTTACGAAAGATAATTTGTGGTTGACGACTCTTGCGAATGAGCTTGCCCCGGAAATAAACCCGCGCACAATGTGCCCGCTTGGAACATCGCGCAGCGCGGTTCCCGGGCATTTTGCGGAAGGGTGGCTGAGTGGTTGAAGGCACCTGACTCGAAATCAGGCTTAGGAGCAATCCTAACGTGGGTTCGAATCCCACCCCTTCCGCCAAACTAATAATTAGAATATCACCGGAGACCCATGGCAGCACGAAGCTTGGCCGTCTGGTATGCCACCCAACAGAGGTTGGACAAATTCCAATAAGTTGTCCGAAGACGAACTCATTCGTCGGCCAGTTCGTTTTCGAGTTGAAACACTTGATCTCGCAAGGCATCGCCATAGCCCCAACCGATATGGTCGGCATGGGTGTTCAGGTGCTGAATCCGTTTCCGAAACTGGGGATAAAGTTCTGAGCCTTCGCGCAGAAGGAGCAGCGACATTTCATTCAACACTGACTCCAGGCTGTTGTAAAAGGATTCGACGGGATAACCAAACTCACGGCTGAATTCGGTGCCATTTTCCACATAGGTCAACATCAGGTCAATTGTGCCGGTCAGATTGCCGGTGGCTTTGCGATAATCGCGGATGGCCTTGCGCGCCTCGGCCAGTTTGAGTTTTCCATCGCCGCGCGCCGGGAAGAACTGTTCTACGATCTTGTGCCGGTATTTTTCCAAGGCCGCCCCGGCGTTTTCCTCCGCCTGAAGACGGGCCAGAAGAAAATCGCGATTGTCCGGCGAAGTGTCGTGAAGGTCTTTCACCAATGCGATCAGTGCGGGTTTCGACCAACCGTCCAACTGCCGGCGAACCTTCTGCCAGCCGATAAGTTTCTTGTCGCTCATTTGATTTCCATTTGGTCCTTGGCGCAGCTGTTGTGGGTGGCGGTAATGGAGCGGTCGGTTGCCAAATTCAGGATGGAGATGGATAAAGGGCCGCAGACGGGATGGATGACAGGAATGAAAAGTCTGTTGCAGTTTAATCCTCAAACGGATTCAGCACGGGCACTTCCGGGAAATCCTGCGTGTTGCGCGTGACCACGGTTAATCCCCGGCTCAAGGCAATGGCGGCGATCTGTGTGCCCGGGTAGCTGCGAGGTTTTTGTTTCAAGGCGGTACGCGAGACATATTCGCCCCAAACCTTGGCCGCTTCCGCATCAAATGGAATCACAACCTCCCCAAACTCGCGGATAAAATGATCCACTGCCGCCAGCAAACGGACGCGTTGTTCCTTGGGCGCGGTATGAGCTCCCTGGTATCGCTCGGCAACGGCCACGCTGGGGATGCCGCTCGCCACTGCATGCGCCAAAAGCCAGTTCAACACCCGGGCATTGGGCCGTGGCTTGGCGATTTCGGAAATGACGTTGGTGTCGAGAAGGAATCTCAAGCGTCCTCCACAAGCCGGCGGTTGCGTGGAGCGGCCGGCACGCGGCCCAGACGGCGCAGTGCCTGGATGAAGCTGCCTTTTGCGAACCGTGTCAATTTGACCACGCGCATGGAATCACCATCGGCTTGCCAATCCAAGACGGCGCCCGAATCGAGTTCAAATTTCCGGCGCAATTCCTTTGGCACGACCGTCTGACCTTTGGTCGTAATGGTGCTCGTCATGGTAAGAATTTCCAACTTTGGCCTCCGTTTTTCAAGGACAAAATGAAACGCTTCGATTACCGCAAAGTGGAGTTGCCATTTTGTTAAGGAATACTTTTAAAGCAGGCCAAAACTGCTTGCCAGGTCTTGTCCGGCAATGTTCCCAGTGATGGAAAGCACCCAAGCTTACGCCCAGTTTCGCGGCCAGCATTGCTCTGGGAAGGCTTAATTTCACACGGTGTTTCGTCAGTAATTCTGCGAGCGATTGGGTGCGGTTTTGGCAGGGGTGTGAATCCACCCTTACGGCCTTGAACACCAGATGGCAAAAGGGGTTCAGAAACGAACCCTTCCGCCAGTTTGGAAAATTTCCTCTGGGTTTTGACCGGCCTTTTCGGATCACATTTTCAGTCACTTCCCAAGATATTTCGATGGATTTCGAATCCGGTCGAGCCGCTCGGCTTCATATTCGTTAAAGGCGATCTGCCGCCGTCTCCGCTTTAAGGCATTGGCAATGGATTGGGGAAGCTTCCAAATTTGTTTGACCAATTGGACGAGGGCCAGCCCGATGAATTTAAACGCGTCCATTGGCTTATCCCGTCCGTTCTCCATTAGTGTAGAACAGCGTGCAGAAAATGATGATGGAAGACTCATCGGTTCGGGGCATGGCATTCGGCTCGGCGGGCGTGACCAGGGTGCTCAGGTGTGATGAAACCAGCTTCAAATCCAGGTGTTGCGCGAGAAATTCGTTGATCTGTTCTTCCAAGGCGGTCGCCGGCGACTTGCCGGAAGGCAGTTTGTGAAGAATGACTTCGAATATTTTTGCTTTCACGGAGCGGCCGATCTGCGCCCCGGGAAGTCATCAAGGGGAATCGCAATCAAATCCCGGGCGGGCACTGGCGCTTTCGAGCCGTCTTCTCCTTCAAATCTGTGGGTGTCCACCGGGACAACCTTCGTCAGCGACCGGTTATCTGCCGGCGGCCGCGGCTGTGGAATTTGGACGGCCAGGAGATGATTTTTCGGCGCCCAACCTCGGGAGCGGTCCAACAGGAGCGGATGCTGATAGACCAGACACATTACATTTTGCTGAAGATGAAACCGCATACGGCCTCGGCTCGTCTTATCCAGCCCGCTTGGGGTTCATCACCAGCAATACGATGCCGCCGACGAGCGCCAGCACTCCGACGAAGGGCGGGATGAAGTGGCTGACGGAGGTTTCAAAGTGCATTCCGAGAAAATCGACGGGCTTTCCCGGAGTCGTGAAGGTGATGCCCGAGTAAGCGAGCACCACGATGCCCAAAGCGACCAGGAGGACGGCGACAGTGGTTTTTAAATTCATATTGATTCCTCGGTTTGGCGGTTTCTAATTCACCCGTTTGCGGCCGGAAATGATATTGACGAGCACCATGACAATGGCAACGACCAACAGGACATGGATAAATCCGCCCATTGTGTAACTGCTCACCAAGCCAAGAAGCCACAAGACCAGCAGAACCACCGCAAGTGTGTATATCATAGTCTTTTTCCTTTGGTTTGTATTGTCGCAGACGGCTGGCGCGAAAACGCGCCAGCCGTCAATAAGTTGAGAGTTAGTTGGAAGCCACCGGCTCGCCGATGGTCATGTTATTGATCACGCTGGTTACGCCGTTGATGTCGGTGGTGAGTTTGGTGACCAGGCTTTTTTCGGCGTCATTCTTGGCCACGCCGGTCAAGGTGACGACTCCGTCCGTGGTTGAAACCGTGGTGCGCAGGGCGCTGGTCGAGTGATGGGACAACAATGACGATTTGACTTCGGCGGTGATCGAGGCGTCATCAATCTTGTCGCTGATGGTGGCATCCGGCGCGGCTGGAGTCTTGGCAATCGTCATCTCATTCTTGACCGTTTTGACGTTGTCAACATCCCTGGCGTACTCGGTGGTGAGTTCTCTTTCCGCCTGGCTGGAGGCTTCGCCTTGCAGGGTGACGATGCCATTTTTCACGTACACCGTTGTTCCGGTGGCGCTCACGTTGCGATGGAACAGGAGGGCGGATTTCACTTTCAGGCTGATCCAAGTGTCCGAATGTTCGGCGGGTTGGTCGCCTTTGACCAACAGTTGATTGTTTACACTCGTCACGCCGGGCAGGCTGGCTACGGTGTCCTCGGCCAGGGACTTGTCGGACGCCTTGTTAACCGTTCCGGTGAGGGTGACGACGCCGTCCTTGGATTCAGCCTTGATGGAATCGTCCTTGAGGTAGGTTTTGAACACATAAGACTTGGCGGCGGACGATTCAATGCGGCTGTCCGTGTCGGAGGCGCGTGCGGACGGGCTGGTGGCCAATATGGCGCCCGCAGCCATGATGAGTGCGAGCGGGTAGGTTGATTTCATTTTCATTATACTTTTTCCTTCGTTGGTTGCGTTATTAATTGATGTTCTAATCCGAGCAGGACGTTACGGCGCGATCCGGCCCGGCGCTATGGGGTGTAACCCTACCGTGTGTTTGAAGAATGTTTTCCAATGGCAGCGGAAATCTTTTTCTGCTTTCCGTTTCGATATTTCATCTTTGCATCAGGGATGGATCATCCCGGTTGTCCCATGGGGTGTTCACCCCATGGACGATGATAATACGAGGCGTAATATTTTCGTCAGTCGTATAACAAAAAATAACTGCCTAAAACAACCGATCCCATGAACACAAAAAATAGTTCCTACGAACCCAAGTACGCCACCAAGAGCCGGGCGGCGATTAGAACGATAAGCCTGCAGGTGGCTGCCACGGAGCCCGATCTTAAAAAAACTGTCCTGGCAGCATTCGATCTGGCCAAAAGCAGCGGACTGGAACTCGACCTCGCCTTCACCCTCCAGCCCATCATTCAGATTGTTCCAAAACAATCACAAATCAGGACGGCGCAGCTTACGCAGCCTCGATTGAGTTGCTGATGTTCTTCGTCGCGCCAAGAAACGGACGCCCTTGTCCTTCCGGAGAGGGCGCCGTTATTTTCCACCGCAACCGGCCCGACAGCCCGCAAAACGGGACGGTTTATCGGGAGAGCAGTTCGCTGACGGGTGACATGGCCGGGAGCCGGTCGCAAACGACTTTGATGGAAACAAGGATTGGTGCTGACAACAATGCGCCGGGAACACCCCAGAGCCACGTCCAGAAGATCAACGAAACAAAAATGGCCACTGGGTTCAGGGTGAAACGGCGTCCCAGCAAGATGGGTGTGATGAGGTTTGCTTCCAGCAGGTGAAACAGCAGATACCAGGCGGTTGGCAAGAGTGCCTGCCCCAGCGTGTCGAAAGTGAGCAGGCCCACCGTGCCCAGCAGGATGACTCCGGCGACGGAACCAAAGTAGGGGACGAAATTTAGCACCGCCACGAGCATTCCCCACATGGCGGCATTGGGCACGCCGAGGAAATAAAGTCCGCCGCTTACGACGATGCCCAGGCCAATGTTAATCAGCGAAACCGAGAACAGGTAATTGGAAATGTTCCGCTGGATCTCGTGGCTGATTTCGACCGCGCTTCTTTTGTCGCGCAAGGTGGGCATCACCCGCACGAGTTTTTGCAAGAACAGGTCGCCGGAGGCCAGCAACAGGTAAATCAACACCAACGTTTCACCGATGCCCACGAGGAGGGTTCCGGTCCAGTTGAGGATCGAGCCGGCGCCGCGGCTGTTTTTCATCTCCACCATGGGCGTTTCTTTTTGTTCTTGTTTTTTCTCCTCCTCGGTCGCGCCCAGGTTGTTGACCGCGGCAGCCGCCTGGTTGAAGTGGGCGAGCCGCGGGAAGATTTTTTGAACCCGCTGCCGCAAATCAGTCATGTGTTGCGGCGCCTCGTTCATCCACGCCAACGCCGGGCGGCCCAGTTGAAAGAAACCGATCCCGGCCGCGGCCACCACGAGACAAAGCACGGCGGCAGCGGAAAGCGCCGGCGGAACATGGCAGCAGGACAACCAACGAATGAACGGTTTCAACGTCATTCTCGCCACACAGGCCAGGACGACCGGCAAAACCACCGGACGGGCGAAGTAGAGAAACGCGATCACGCCGATCGCGCCCAAAATAATTTGACCGGCGGTGGTTTTGCCCGGCGCCGGGTTGCGCGATGGAGCAGAAGCCGGTTCGGCGCCGGATGCGCCGGTGCCCGGCACCCGTTCAAATCGGGATTCGCCGCTGGCCGCGGCTAGCTGGGTTCCTGGATTTGCTTCCACCCGGTTTAACCTCAGGGCGCGATTTTATCGCCCACCCACTGGCGTGCCTGTTGAAACCCGTCCTTTGTGGCTGTGAAGGCTTTCGAGAAGCCGCCTTTGACGCTGTCCCAGGTGGATTCCGTGGCGTTTTTGGCGTCAGCGAGTTGTTGGTTCAACTGGGCCGACTGGTCGCGCAAGGCCTGCAGTTTGGGTTTGGCCTCAGCCTTGACGGCGTCACTGGAGCTGTCGATTTTGGCGGAGAGTTGGTCCAAGTCCCGGTTGAGATTGTCCAGTTGGATCTGCATTTGTTTGATGAATTCATCCTTTTGCGCGAAGGTGTAGTCCTTCATGTCCTGTGCGGCTTCTTTCGTCTCGGCTTTGACGTTATCAATCTGCTGCGCGGTGGTTTGCTGCTTGTCGCATCCGGCGGCAAAGGCGGCGATGGAAAGGAAGGTGATGACCAGGATTTTATTCTTCATAAATGACAATATTTTGGAGGGTGAGTTGGTGGATTGTGCCTGCCAATCCGGGGAAGCTATAGTGGAAGGCGATTGAGTGCCATGGGGTTTAACCCTACCGCGTGGCATTGAAGGAACTCCCGCAAAACAAATCTGGCCGGCGGTTAATTTTTAAAATAAAAAGAAACCGGCGGGAAGTCCGCCGGCGCCAATCGGGCTGTCCCACCTCCCGCCTAAAAAGCCACGCGCAGGCCCACCCGGGCGACGCCGTAATATTTTGTCTCATTCGGCAGCACCAGGCGGGCATCCAGGAATAATCCCACATGTCGGGTGAATCGAAATTCCATGCCGGCGCCGGCCTGGCCAAACCAAAGTTTGGCCATGTCGAACTGGTGGCCGCCACCGCCAAAGGCGTACGGGGCGAATCCACTTTGACCCAGCGGGAGGCGCAGAGTCAGGTTGGCCGAAGCGTTGTCGATAAAAACGCCGGTGGTGTTTTCGGAATAGGCCTCCGCGCCAACGCCGATATACCGGGTCACGAAATAATTGATCCCCGCTCCGGCGCCGCCCTCGGTATTTTGCCGGACCCTAGAGCCCGACAAATGATCCAGGGTATAACCTCCGACCGACGCCGTCCCGAATCCATCCAAGGACAGTTCGCTGGCCCGGTAATAGGCAGTCTGGTTGTTGTCCTGACCGAACGCTGAGGTCACAGCCAGCATGAGGAGCGTACCTCCGATTAACATTTGTTTTTTCATAAGTTTGTTTGGTGTTTTTGGTTTTGACACTGGCTGGACAATACGAGCCGGGCTGGGGGTTCTCCATGGGGTGTAACCCTACCGAATTTCGAAGCCGGTTGAGCCGGGTGCATCTGACTGGCCGGTGAGCGGATCGCCCAGTTCAGATTTAACCGATTTCATTCTGCCAATCGGCGGCGGGATTCGACGGATGACTGGTCCGGGAGAGAATTGCCCGCTTTTCAGTTGGAGAAAATACGACAACTGGCACGAGGCTAGCTTGTTTGGTATTGATGCAAACCACCGCCCTGCCCCCGATAGAGAAACTCCTGGAGCTTAATTATCCTCCGCTATTTCATTTGGCCCTGCGTCTCTGTGGCAATCCGGCAACCGCGATGAGGCTGACCCAGCGCACTTTTCGTCTGGCCTTTGACTTTAGCCGCACCCTGCCGGTTCCAACCAATGTTCGCGCGTGGTTGTACGCGATCTTGTTCAATAAATTTCTGGAAGAAATTCCGCGCACCCGCCGCGCCTGAATTGGAGCTTCGATTCCCGGCCCGGCCCGGTGTGAGGGTATCCGGCTTCAGCAAAAATGACGTTTGCTGTTTCCTTCTTCCTTGGCATCAATCCCGCCCGCCACCCGGCTGATTTTGCCGGACGGATGAAATTCTCCCGGATGTTCTTGCCCCATTTTTTCATATCTCCGAGCCTCAAGCCGGTCGGAGTCATCCGGTTTTGAATTGTTTTTCACCGGAAACTACAACCACCGCCCGGAGTCAAGGAGCGGCTGAGTGTTACTGAATGGTTCGCTGCGCGGGCGCTGGTTTCTGCCGGACTCAACCCGTGCGCCCGCGTGATTTTCAGCCTATTTACAGCCGCAGGCGGTGGAACAGGAGTCGTTGATCGCCTTTTCGACGGCTTCGCGGGTTTCGCCCGTGCGCTTCTGGATCCGGCCGATCAATTCTTCCTGTTTGCCTTCGGCGAATTGGAGGTCATTGTCAGTCAGCTTGGCCCATTTCTGCTTCAGCTTGCCTTTGGTGATGTTCCAGTCGCCTTTGATTTCGAGTGTCGTCATAACGGTTTGTCCTTGGTTGTTTGTTTGCCTGTAGTCGCCGTCAACATGACGGCAAAAATATCCCGCGCCCGGCGGGTTCGAAAGGTTAGTTGGCGGGAACCAATCTTGCCATGGGGTGTAACCCTGCCCCGAACCCAATCCGGCCCGGCCCGAATCAGTTCGCTCCCGCGGCATTGATTTTCGACAGCAACATCACGAACACTTCGCGATATAGGTTCTGCATGTCTTGACTCAAGCCCGCCAGCGCGCGGGCGCGATCGGGGTCAGGCTCGTTTTCGCCGGCCACCTGTGCCAGGTGCCAGGCATAACTCAACGCCTCGGTCTGGGTCAGCAGCAAGGTCAGCTCAAATTCATTGCCGGTCTGGCTCAACAGTTCCTTCTGCTTGGTGGCCGCAATCGCATCACGCGTGGCCACCTCACCGGGCGGCAGCCGGAGGCCGTCCAGATGGATCGAAGGATCGTGCCGGGCAAATTCCTCCAGCAGTTTCTCTCCGGTTGCGGAATTGACGGCAATTTTCCTGATCAGGGCCTTGACCTCGAAATGTTCCCGCTTGATGAATCGCAGCATGCTGACGTCCTTTTGTTCGTCCAGGAGCTGGTGGAGCAAGCCGTAGCAGTTGTTTCGCGTCGATGAGGCAGCCTCGCTCCCGGGTGGAGGTCTGACCCTTTGCGTTTGACATCCGGTCAGAACGCAAGCGGCCAACAGCAACACGGTGAGCAAGGGGCGGGTGAATTGCGGTTTCATAAAATGGACGTCCGGACATCCAGTGGCACCAGGAAAACAGAATTGAAGCCGCCATAAGGATTGGCCACCCGTTGATCGGCCCGGGGATCCTCGCTCCAGCGGCCGCCCACGACGAAGCGGTATTCATACTGGCCCGACCGGAGCATCAAGCGAACGGCCCATTTCCCGGCACCCATGTTCTTCAGCGGCGTGGCGTCCGGGTGCCAGCCATTAAAATTTCCAGCCACATTCACCTCCCTGGCTTTCGGGGCGAACAATGTGAGAATAATTTCCTGTTCCTCCAAAGCGGGGAACCGCTCCGAAACCGGCTGAAGGGAGGTTGGTGGATGCACCTTGACGGCGGCATTCACCGGTGTCTCCCTGGGCTTGAGCAGGGCTCCCACGGTTTCAAGGCCCACCCGTCCGAAACCACCCGTGCCAATTTTGTTTTCCTCACTCGCGCGTGAATTCTTCATAAATGGTTTCTTGAGTTCAAAACAAAAGGCGTGGCCGGCCCGGGAATCGCTATTTCTTCATGGCGGAAATGTGCTGCATATGTTCCGCCTGACGTTTCTGTTTGTCAGTGTAACTGGATTTATCGCCTCGCGGCATGGTTGGTTCTTTCCTGGTGTGCCGGCTAATCCACCACAAGCTTGACGCAGGTGTCGCCGCGCAGGGCCTTGGAATAGGGGCAGGTCTTGTGCGCTTCGTCCATGATGTGTTGGGCCTGGACGCGATCTATGCCCGGAAGTTGCGCATGCAACTCCACCGCCAGGCGGTAACCACCCTGGTCGTCCTCAATAAGACTCACCATTGCCCGCACCGTGGAATCCGTGACCGGCGTGCCGAGTTTTTTGGCCGCGTTGCCCAGCGCGCCGTGGTAGCAGGCGGAATAGGCGCCCGCAAACAACAGCTCGGGATTGGGGCCGCGTTTTTCGATGCCTTTCACCAGCGGATTGCCCAGCGTGACATCCAGCAGCCCGTCCGGAGACTGAATGGTGCCCGACCGCGCGCCTTTGGAAGTTGCCTCGGCTGTAAACAAGATTTTCATGATGGATCAAGTGCTGGGGGGAACCTTCGTTGGAATGGCTCGGCGGAATCAGCGAAGCAATAGAACCACCACGACGATGACGAGCAGGAGGCCGGCCGAGCCGCCACCAATGTAAAGTGCGCTGGCCAGAACCGGCATAAATAGGAGGTGCATATTAGTCTTTCATTTTTGATGGCAATTCGTTTGCCAACTATTTCTGGAAGACGCTACGCGATGAACCCGGTGGTTCCTATGGGGTCTAACCCTACCACGAGGACGCCGCCTGAGAAATTGTTGCCCAAATCATTTCGAAGGACCGTTGTTGCGCGGCCGGGGCAACGGTTATTGGAGAAGCATTTTTTTTGCCGCCAACGCGGGCGCTGCATCCGATCCCAAGGCCGACAAATCATTTTGCAGGGCTCGCAAGGTCGTGGCGGCCGGTTCGCCCAAACGGGATGCCAGCAGCCGGGTGACGATCTGGCGGCACTCCTCGCGTCGCCGATCCAGCTTCCAGCGATACACCAGGCCGAGACCCAAAAAAGTCAGGAGGCTGATCACCCAGCTCAAGGTCAGCACGGAAAAAACATCCGTCATGAACGGGGAAAAATTGTAGGGAAAATTGTCCACCAAAATCATTCCATAGCCATAACCAAACACGCACAACATTGCGAGAATTGCCATGAACCATACGGCGCGCCGCACACACCGGGCGTCGTGCTGGAGCTGAATGATCCCGGCCATGAGTACCTGGCAGCGGGCGCCATCGTCGTAACGAATGCAATGCCTCAGGAACTCCGTATGCTTATGATGGTCGCTCATCTTCCTTGGGGCCGCCCACTGGCGCGTCATTCTCACTTTTACATTTATTCACCGGCAACGCTATGCTGTCGGCCAGTCCGTCGCCATGGGGTAAAACCCTACCACCGGCGGCACGCCGGACCCTGCCAAAACGCCCCAGCTGTTACGAGCAGATGAACAGGCGGAAAATCATGGGGTGTTCACCCCATATACAGATGCGAACAATTGTCGGATGGTTGCTTCGGTTCGGCGGCTCGCCGTCGAGGGACCGAGCATCCCGGAGAGTTTCGCCGAAGCCAGCATGCGAATATGAAGCAAATATTAACCAGGTTGTCACAACGATATGTGACGGCGTTGCGACTACACCTGAAGCGGGGATACCGCGCGATCCCATCGGACGGGAAGGCGTTGAGACTGGGCCGTCAGGCGGTCGCCTGGGGGTTGGAGACGCTGGACCTGGCACGAATTCATGAGTGCGCCGTCGCCAAGCTGGAATTATCTAGGTTTAAAAACGGGGCGATGAAGCGGGCGGATATTTTTTTTGCCGAGGCCATCACTCCGATCGTGGAGACGCATCGCTCCGCGCGGCAGAGGAAAATTGAATTAAACCGGCTGAACGACACGCTGGACCGGCGCACGCTGGAGCTGGTCGCCACCCACCATCAATTGCGACGGGGCGTCGTCCGGCGCAAGGTCATGGAGAATGCCGCCCAAAAAAACCAGCAGCAACACGACCTATCTCTGAAAGAATCCCTGCGACTACAGGCCCATTTGCGGCAGTTGACGCACCGGGCCCTGATCACCCAGGAGGAAGAACGCAAGAAGATCAGTTGTGAACTTCAGGATGAAATCGCTCAAACGCTCCTGGGCATCAATGTCCGGCTGCTCTCCCTGAAACAGGAGTCGCAGAGCAACACCAAGGGCCTCAAGAATGAAATCGCCAGCACGCAACGGCTGGTGTTAAAGTCGGCCCGGTCCGTGCGGCAGTTCGCGCATGAACTCGACATCCAGCCGCCGGCGTCAAGCCATCAGTCCATCAAGACAGCGTTGAGGCGGTGTGACGCCGAACTTCCCGCTGCGGCGGGCGTTGTCAACCGGGGCCGGAATACGAAATCCAAACCGGAACGCCGGCAAAAAAGGCCGGCCAGCGCCGCGCGTGAGCCAATACCCATCTCGCCGGCGAAAGATTCATTCCCCGTCATCGCCATGGCGGCCTCGGTTGGCGGCTTGAAAGCCTTATCCGTCATTCTGGGCAGCTTGCCGGCAGACTTTCCGGCCGCCATTGCCATCGTGATGCACATTTCTCCCGAGCATAAGAGTCTCTTGGCCGAGATTTTAAACCGCCGCACGCATTTGGAGGTCAAGCAGGCGGTTACGGGCGACATCCTGCGCCAGGCAAGTGTCTTTGTCGCTCCGCCCAACCACCACCTGTTTGTGGTCAAAGGCGGCCGCCTTCGGCTTTCGTCTTCTGGTTCGGAAAAAGTTCATCACGCCCGTCCATCCGCCGAGCCCCTGTTCGCTTCGGTGGCCAGGGTTTACCAAGGGCGCGCCATTGCCGTGGTCCTCACGGGTGGAGACGGTGACGGCTCCTTCGGGGTGCAGATCATCAAGGAGCGGGGCGGCAAGGTTATCGCTCAAGACCGGCCCACGTCGCAAGATTTCAGCATGCCGGAGACCTCGATCGAGACCGGCGATGTTGATTTTATCCTGCCCTTGAAGGAGATCGCTCCCAAGTTGATCGAACTGGTTGCGGCTGGCAGCGGACAAAACAATGGTCGGACGACTGCCCAACGTCGGGGGGCAGGCGCAAGCCCCGGTCCCGCATTGCGGGATGACGCGGCACGATTCAGCCAGACGATGATCCAGCGGCCAAAAACTTTGTATTGAGACCATTACGCCAATCGAAGATGATGACCCTGCTGGCTATGGGAAAAAAATTCCAATTGAATCAAACTGGCCAGACGCTGGCTCATTCGCGTCTCCGTCAGGCAGGGTCGTGCCAACGATGCCACCCGATTCTGTCAGCGCAGGAAATCAGCGCATGAAAAAGAAATCATCACCGGCCCGCCGGCGGAAAAAGCCGGCCAAAGTTACTCCCGCCGGAGCCCCCGTCACGCCCGCGAATGTTTCGTTCCCCATCATCGGCATCGGCGCCTCCGCCGGGGGACTCGAAGCTTTGGAGCGTTTCCTGGGTCACGTGCCAAAAGGCAGCGGCCTGGCTTTTGTCATCGTCCAGCATTTGGACCCGACGCGCAAAGGCATCATGCCCGAACTGCTCCAGCGCGCCACCGGCATGAAGGTGATCCAAGTCAAGGATCGCACCCTGATCCAGCGGAACTGTGTCTATGTGATTCCGCCCAACAAAGACATGTCCATCCTGCACGGGGCGTTGCATTTGCTCGAACCAGTATCGCCGCGCGGGCTGCGCCTGCCGATTGATTTCTTCCTCCGTTCCCTGGCGCAAGACCAGCAGGAACACAGCATCGGCGTCATTCTCTCGGGCATGGGCTCCGACGGTACGCTGGGGTTGCGAGCCATCAAGGAGAAGGGAGGCTTGGTGCTGGTTCAGGATCCCGCGACGGCCAAATTCGATGGCATGCCGCGCAGCGCGATTGACTCGGGGCTGGTGGATATTGTGGCTCTCGTGGACGATCTGCCCGGGAGGATCCTCGCCTACTTCCAGCGCACTACGCTGGGTCACACCCACGAGTTACCACTGGAAGACAAGACGCAGAGCGCCCTGGAAAAAACGATCATCCTGCTGCGCACCCACACCGGCCATGACTTTTCGCTTTACAAAACCAACACCTTCTACCGCCGGATCGAGCGGCGCATGGGCATTCACCAGATTGGAAAAATTGCCGCCTATGTCCGGTACCTGCAGGAAAATTCCCAGGAGCTGGATCTGCTTTTCAAGGAGTTGTTGATCGGCGTAACGAGCTTCTTCCGTGATCCCGCAGCCTGGGACGAGCTGCGCAAGAAAATCCTGCCGGCGCTCCTGGCCAGCCGGCCGGTCGGCCAGGTTCTGCGGGCGTGGGTGCCCGGCTGCTCCACCGGGGAGGAGGCCTATTCCCTGGCCATGGTGTTCAAGGAGGCGATGGAAGCGCTCAAGCCCCGGAAAAAAATGAAGCTGCAGGTTTTTGCCACCGACCTGGACAAGGACGCGATTGACAAGGCCCGCCAGGGCATCTATCCCGAAAATATTTCGGCGGACGTGGCGCCGAAGCAAATGAGCCGGTTCTTCAAAAAAGAGGCCCACGGTTGTCGGGTGACCACGGAGATCCGGGAGATGGTGGTCTTTGCCACACAGAGCCTCATCATGGATCCGCCCTTCACCAAGCTGGATATTTTGAGCTGTCGCAATGTGCTGATCTACCTGGCGCCGGAGATGCAGAAGAAACTCATCCCGTTGTTTCACTACACTCTGACTCCCGGCGGCATCCTGTTGCTTGGCAGCGCGGAGAGTGTCGGAACCTTCACCGACCTGTTCACTCCCCTCAGCGGCAAATTGCGGATTTTTCAGCGGAAGGAATCCACCTTGCGGTCGGAGTCTATCGAGTTTCCCTCCTCCTTTGCATCCGCCCTGCCCGCTGCGACCGAGGTGCGCCTGGCGTCAACCCCGCAGCCCAATCTCCAGTCCCTCGCGGATCAACTGGTGCTGGAACGATTCTCTCCACCGGCGGTGCTGGTGAATGACAAGGGCAACATCCTCTACGTCAGCGGTCGGACCGGCAAATACCTGGAGCCCGCCGCGGGCAGGGCCAACTGGAATGTTTTTGCCATGGTCCGCGAAGGCCTGCGCTACGAGCTCGGCAACGCCTTCCACAAAGCCCTCGAGCAGAAGGATTCGGTGGTGGTCCGCGGGCTAAGTGTCGGGACCAACGGCGGGAAGCAATACGTGGATATTACGGTCCAGCTGCTCCAACAACCGGAGTCACTGCGGGGATTGGTGATGATCGTGTTTACCGACGTGGCAGCGCCACTGGAAATCAGCGCACCGGGCCGCCCGCAGAAGGCGGGGAAAACTCCCGTCCGCAACGCCCGGCTGGAGGAACTGGAACAGCGGTACCAGCAGGCGCGCCTGGAGGCGCAAACCATCCGCGAAGAAATGCAGACCTCGCAGGAGGAACTCCGGTCCACCAACGAGGAACAGCAATCCACGAACGAAGAACTTCAGTCCACCAACGAGGAACTCACCACCTCCAAGGAGGAAATGCAGTCGCTGAACGAGGAACTCCAGACCGTCAACGCCGAGTTGCAGGTCAAGGTGGACGAGTTGTCCCGTTCCAACAACGACATGAAGAACCTGCTGAACAGCACGGACATCGCCACGCTGTTTCTGGACAATGATCTTAGCGTGCGCCGGTTCACCACCCAGGCGACGAAAATCATCCAGCTCATTCCCGGCGACATCGGCCGGCCCATCACCGACCTGGCTTCCGATTTACTGTACCCGGAATTGCCGGACGACGCCCGCGAGGTGTTGCGGAAACTGGGCTTTACGGAAAAGTCAGTCAACGCGCGCGACGGACGCTGGTTCACCGTGCGCATCATGCCTTACCGGACGCACGACGACCGCATTGATGGGGTGGTCATCACCTTTGCGGACATCACCGTGGCCAAGACGCTGGAAGCGCAGTTGCGGGAGAAGCACGCCACTTTGGAAAAGCACGTCACGGATCAATCGGCGAAACGCGTTAAAGGCGACCCGCGGGCACCATCGGGGGCGACCGTTCCCAATCAAATCCCAAAGGCCGGCGGGAAAGCGCGGCGATCCCGCAAACCATGAAACGTCCCATCATGCGATCCCGGCCGGCGCCTCCAGCCAAAACGGCCAAACTGCGCGCACGCGCCGAAGCCCGGCTGCGCGCACGGCAGAAGCAGCCGGGATCGGAGGTCCGAGTTTCGAAATCAGCCGGCGACCCGCAGCGGCTGCTCCACGAATTGCAGGTTCACCATGTCGAACTGGAGATGCAGAACGCCGAACTCCAGGAAGCCCGGGACCGGATGGAGGCGCTGCTGGAGAAATTTACCGACCTCTACGATTTTGCCCCCGTCGGCTACCTGTCCCTGGATGAAACGGGGCGGATTCTGGAGGTGAACCTGACCGGCGCGGCCTTGCTGGGCGTGGGCCGGGCCGCACTCATTCACCGCCAGTTGCCGTCGTTTATCGCCCCGGCGAACCGGAAGGTTTTCCTGAAATTTCTTGAACAGGTCTTTGCGAAGACCGGAAAAAAGGTCTGCGAGGCGCCGCTGCTGCGGGAAGACGGCACAACGTTCTGGGCTGATTTCCACGGCACCTCTGCCATCTCCCTCAGCGGCCCGGAGAAATGGTGCCGGGTGGTGATCTCCGACATCACCGCCCTCAAGCGGGCGGAGGAGGCGCAACGCCGCCTGGAGGCCCTGGCGATTTCCA
>Ga0265338_10002481_pt1 | contig 27564 bp, 18 predicted proteins | sample 42126metaG_FD_193579 | JGI IMG/M metagenome (GOLD analysis project Ga0265338, IMG submission 193579) | Rhizosphere microbial communities from Carex aquatilis grown in University of Washington, Seatle, WA, United States - 4-21-26 metaG | ecosystem: Host-associated > Plants > Roots > Rhizosphere...
TCCGACTACGCTTCGGGAGCGAAGGACACCTGGAACGCGACGCTCAGGCTGGCGGTCTTGGGCGCCGGATTCGGCTCGGCGATGATGAAGTGCCTCCTGATCGCGGTCACGATCGCGCCCCTCTACCTCCTGCTACTCTGCGCGGCCGCGGTCGTCTGGTTCATGGAGCAGCTGCGCTTCTTCCTCGCCGTCTCCGGGACGATGATGCTTCCGCTCTTCACCGGCATGTTCTCGCTCCCCGAGGGCCATTACAGCCGCCAGGCGGCGCAGAGCTACGTGATGCACATGGTCTCGGTCGCCCTGTGGCCCGTCTCCTGGGCGATCGGCCACACCGGGACGATCGCGCTCTACGACGCGCTCATCTCGCTCGTGGCCGGTACGAGCCGCGTGCCTGAGATCGCGGGCATCCTTCAGTGGAGTGCGATCTCCGCGCAGGCGCCGACACAGGACCAGCTCCGCGCGGTGGAGTCCGCGCTCGGCAACTGGTTCATGGGAAACCTGACCGCGCTCATCTCGATCCTCGTGGGCGGCCTGGGGTTCTTCCTTTGGGTCGTGATCGTGTCCATCCTAGGCCCCGTGTTCCTCCACAGGCTCCTGGCAACGGGGGCGCTCTTCATGGCCGAGGCCGCAGGCGCCACCGCGAGGCAGAGCGTCGCCGCCGGCAGGCTGGCCTGGAGCCTTGCTCAGGCGCCTGGCGGGATGCCCCTAAGCCAGGCGACTTCCGCCGGCGAACGGCTCGCTGGAGCCCGCCCAGTCGAGGCCGTGGTCTTTTCCGGTGCGGCCGCCCAGTTCTCCCCGCCGGGCGGCTCGTCCATGGCGACCGCGGCGCGCGCCGTCGATGATTCGGATGGAAAGCGCGGCGCCCCTGTGTGACAGTTATCGGGTGCCACTTCCCCCCATTGCCAGGTCCCTGTCCGAGGGTGCCGAGCGGTTCCTCGACCGGATCCTGTGCGCCGTCGGCGCGGTTGCGTTCTCCCAGTTCCCGGAATTCATGCAGCAGTACCTGCAAAGGCTCGAGGGGCACCTCGACGAGGCGCGGCTTGAGCTCGACCGGTTCCAGGACGCGGCCTCGAAGTCGGGAATGAGCCTGGACCAGCTCGTTGCCGGGGCGGCCCAGAACCCTGACAAGGCCATGGGCAGGATGGGGGAGGTGGTGCGCGGTGCGATCACGCGGGTCAACGAGCTCGGGGCGGCGGACGAGGCGCTCCGGCACGCGTCGACGTGGACAAGGCCCTTCGTATTCCTGCACCACGCGGACTGGGGGATCGCCCGTGCGACCCTCGCCATCTACCGGCCGGCCGTCCCCACGACCGCCGAGGGTCTCGTGTACGCGGGCGTGGGGATCGTGGTCGTCCTTGCGGTGTACCACCTTGCCATAAGGGGGCCGATTGTGCGCGTTCTCAGGCGGAGGTCGGAGCCGCGCAGCGGCGTCGCCTAGGGGGGCGGGCCGACCCCGCTCAAATCCGTGGACAGACCGGCCGCCAGCGGCCAAGTTACCGGCCCCGATGCCTGATACCCTACAAGTAAACCTAGGAGACCGGTCGTATCCCATCCTCTTTGCCGAGGACCTTTCCGCCGAGGTGCGCACGCTCGTCGCCGAGCTGAAGGCCGCATCCCGAGGGATCACGGTCATCACCGACCGCAACGTGGCCACGGTCCAGGCGCCGATGCTACACAAGCTCTTCGGCGACGCCCCGACCTTGATCGTGCCCTCCGGCGAGGAGTCCAAGTCGATCGCCGAGTTTGGCCGCACGCTGGACTTCCTCGCAGCCCAGGGGCTGGACCGCTCGGGCGCCGTCTTTGCCGTGGGCGGCGGCGTCGTCGGGGACCTCGCCGGCTTTGCCGCGGCGGCGTACCTGCGGGGAGTGGACTACTACCAGGTGCCGACGACCCTCCTCGCCATGGTCGACAGCTCCGTGGGCGGGAAGACGGGGGTCAACCTGAATGCGGGCAAGAACCTCGCCGGCGCGTTCCACCAGCCCAAGGGGGTCTTCATCGCCACGGGCTTCCTCAGGCTCCTGCCTCCGCGGGAGTTCGCAGCCGGGATGGCCGAGGTGATCAAGACCGCCCTGCTCGGCGACAGGCAGCTCTTCGAGGACTTGGAGAGGTCGGCCCTTTCGGCGGGAGACATACGCCTCGCCTGGACCGTGCGCGTGTGCTGCGGGATAAAGGCGAGGCTCGTCGAGGCCGACGAGCGGGAAAGGGCGGCGAGCGGCGGCCGCGCGCTCCTTAACCTCGGCCACACCTTCGGCCACGCGATCGAGCAGGTGACCGGATACGGCACGTACCTGCACGGCGAGGCCATTGCCGTCGGGCTATGCGCGGCCGCGCGCCTTTCGTTGCGCCTCGGGATGATCGGCGAGGCGGACGTCGCGCGCATAGAGTCGGTGGTGTCGGCGCACGGGCTTCCGACCAAGCTGCGTTCGGCGCTTAAGGTCGGTCCGCTGATGGCGGCCATGGCCCGCGACAAGAAGGCCCGGGCGGGAGCGCTTCGGTTCGTTCTCCTGAAGGCGGCCGGTGAAGCCGTCGTCGTGGGGGACGTGCCGGCCCCCCAGGTCGAGGCGGTCTGGGGCGAGGTGGGATGCGTCTGAGGGCGGGAGAAAATTCGTGTGTTCGGGCCTTCGTGGCGCTATAAGATGGGTCATGTCCGCCATCGACGAAGGCATTGTCCGGGAATATTTTGAGCAGAACGGATTTTTCGTCCGCCAGGTCCACAAGTACCAGGTGCAGGCCCGCCGAAAGACGGGTGACGAGGAGATCGACCTTCTTGTCCACAACCCCTCGTGGCGAAAGGGCGCCCGCAAGCCGGACTTCTTCCTCTTCTCGACCGAGCTGCAGTTCGTGCACCAGGCTGTCGTCGCCGTTAAGCCCTGGCACACCGGAGTCTTCACGCCGGCCACCCTCAAGGGATCCCCGGAGATCTTCGGCTTCCTCGAGCAGAACGTCCTCAAGCAGGCGGCGCGGCTCTTCCCCTCCGAGGGGGACGGCATCGGCAGCGACGTCACCAAGATCCTGGTCCTGCCGGCCCTGCCGACCGCCGAGCCGTTCAGGTCGCAGAGCGTCGAACTTCTGAAGGAGCGCGGCGTCGACGGGATCATTTCCTTCCGGTCCATGCTGCTCGACCTGATCGACAAGATCGACGCGCACCGCAACTACGGCAAGAGCGACACCCTCCAGGTGATCCGGGTGCTCAAGAACTACGACCTCCTGAAGGACGCGCAGCTCGACCTCCTCTCCGACCGAATGCAGTCGGCCAGGAGGACCCGCGCCTCGCAGGCCGCGCCGGTCGAGGAGTGAAGCCCCCGGGAGAGGCCCCCGCCAAAACGTTCTCGCACTGCGCGCCGCCAATTTTGAGGATCCGCACCGATGAAGTCGTCTATCCATCCCACGGCAATCGTTGAGCCGGGCGCGCAGCTCGGCGACGGGTGCGTCATCCACGCGGGTGCAATCATCAGGGCGGGCGCGATCCTCGGAGATCGGGTCGCGGTCCACCCCTTCGCGGTCGTCGGGGGCGACCCGCAGGTGCTGCGGTTCGACCCGGCGGTGCCGACCGGGACGAGGATCGGCGCGGGCACGACGATCCGCGAGTACGTGACGATAAACCGCTCCACGGAGAAGGGCGCCTTCACCGAGGTCGGCGCCAACTGCCTGCTGATGGCGTGCTCGCACGTGGCCCACGACACCCTTGTGGGCGACAACGTCGTCGTCGCCAACGCCGTGCTCCTGGCCGGCCACATCACCGTCGGCAACAACGCCGTCCTGGGCGGGGGGGCGGCCTTCCACCAGTTCAGCCGCATCGGGGAGGGATCCATCGTCGGGGGCCTCTCGCGCATCACCCAGGACATCCCCCCCTACACCATGGTGGCGGAGCGCAACGAGGTGTCGGGCCTGAACCTGGTCGGGCTCAGGCGCCGCGGCTCGACCCGCGAGGCCATCAACGAGCTGAAGGACGCGTTCAGGCGGGTCTACTTCCAGGCGGGCAACATCCGCGAGATCGCGGCGAAGGCGATCGCCGAGGGCGGATACGCATCGGCCGAGGCCCGCCGCTTCCTCGAGTTCATCGTCGCCGGCAAGCGCGGCATCGCGCGCGCGCGCCGAAAGGGCGCCGCGGCCGAGGACGACGAGGCCTAGGGCGGCCTCCCCGAACCCTTGAGCGACGCGATTGCGATAACCTGCGGCGACCCGGCCGGCATAGGGCCGGAGATCATCTCGGCGTGGATCGACTCCCACCCGCGGGAGGCGCGCGACGTGGCCGTCATCGGGCCCTCGCGCTGGCTCGGCACGCTCCGGCAGGGTCCGAGGAAGGTTCCCGTCGGCATGGACGACTATGCCGCCGTGCCCGGAAAACCCGAGGGCGAGGGCTCCTTGGTCGCCTGGGCCGCGCTCGAGCGCGCCGCCCAGATGTGCGCCATGGGCGAGGTCGCCGGGGTCGTGACCGGTCCCATAAGCAAGGAGCGGATGGCCGCGATCGGCTGGAGATTCCCGGGCCACACGGAGTTCTTTGCCGAGCGCTGGGGAGGGCAGCCGACGATGGCGTTCTGCGGGGGCAGGCTGAGGATCGCGCTCGTCTCCTGGCACATCCCGCTTCGCGAGGTGCCCTCGTGGCTCACGCCGTCGAACATCGCCCGCGCGGTCGGCGCCGCCGACGAGCTCGCGCGCGCGGAGGGTGTCGCGGCTCCGCGCATCGGGGTCTGCGGCCTGAACCCGCACGCGGGCGAGGGGGGGCTCATCGGGACCGAGGAGCGCGACACGATCGAGCCCATCCTTGACGGACTGCGCGCCCGGTACCCGGGGCTCTCGCGCTGCCAGCCCGCGGACACGCTCTTTGGCCGGCAGCTGAGGGGGGAGTTCGACGTCTCGGTCGCGCTCTATCACGACCAGGGCCTGGCCCCGCTCAAGGTGATCGACTTTGAGGAGAGCGTCAACGTGACGCTCGGGCTACCCCACGTGCGAACAAGCCCGGACCACGGCACCGCGTTCGCGATCGCCGGCAAGGGGGTGGCCAGCCCAAAGAGCTTCGCCAACGCGGTATCGGTCGCCCGGCGCTTGATAAGCGCGCGCAATGCGCGATAGTGGCGCGTGATGCCTGAATCCGCCGTCGCCCCCGCGCCCGCCCAGCCCCCCGGTGTCCGGGAGGGGAGCGAGGGCCTCGTGCGCCTCACCGAGGCCGCGGGAACCAAGGTGCGCGCCCTGATCGCCCGCGAGAAGCAGGGGGAGTTCCTGCGGGTCGCGATCACCGGTGGGGGTTGTAACGGCTTGAGCTACAAGCTCAAGTTCGCCCCCGAGCCCCGGCGGGGCGACATCCTCGTCAGGTCGGCTGGCATCTCGGTCATCGTCGATGCGAGGACGGCGCTCTACCTGAAGGGGACCGTGGTCGACTATTCGAACCAGCTGATCGCCGGTGGGTTCAAGTTCACCAACCCAAATGCGAAGGCAAGCTGCTCCTGCGGCGAAAGCTTCAGCGTTTAGGTGTTGTATTCGAGGCTGTTTCTGGCGACGGTCTCGTGATTCTACACACCCAGCAGCGTAATTATTGATGGCCATACCGACTCCCCCGGCCGCCCCAGGCGGCAATCGCCCGAGCGGGCAATTCCAGCGCCGTAACAACGACCCGTTCGCGAGCATACGCCGCAATCACCGTATCAAGGTTCCGCAGGTCCGCGTGATCTCTCCCGAGGGCAAGCAGCTCGGCATCCTCGACACGCCCAAGGCCGTCAACCTTGCCCTGGAGGTGGGACTCGACCTGGTCGAGGTCGCCCCGAACGCGACCCCCCCGGTCTGCAGGATCATGGACTTTGGCAAGTACGTCTACGAGGAGCAGAAGAAGCACTCCCACTCGAAGTCGACCGCCAGCAAGATCAAGGAGATCGAGTTCACGGCGCGCATCGCCCCGAACGACTTCAACACGAAGCTGCGCCACGCCGAGGAGTTCCTCGACCACGGAAACAAGGTGAAGCTGCGCCTCAAGTTCCGGGGGCGCGAGATGGCGCACACGGAGCTGGGCTTCGAGGTGATGAAGAAGGCGGTGGTCGACCTTGCCGGTATGGGCCACCCCGACGCCGATCCGAAGCTTATCGGCAGGAACATCCATGTCATGCTGACGCCCCTGCCCGCCAACAAGCGCAAGGCCAAGTTTCAGTTGAAGGGCGGCGAGGGTGGGGACGAGGATGAGGATGACTCCCGTCCATCCGACCAGCAGGCGGCAGAGGCCTGAGCGCTCCGCGGCCATGCGCCCGGTAGCGCTCGCATTCTTCCTCCTGCCGGCGCTGCTCCTCGGCTCGCCGGGCGCGGACGCCTCCTCCTTCCGCAGCGGCGGGGTCGACTACGTGAGCCTCGAGGACTGCGCCGCCCGCCTGGGCATGCGCCTTGAGCGTTCGATACCGCCCACCTCCGTGATGCTCAAGGACGGCGCCCAGCCGGTCGCCCGCTTCGCCGACCGCAGCCGCGAGACGGACATCAAGGGCCTTCGCGTCTTCTTCGGCGACCCCGTCCTCGAGCACCGGGGAACGTTCTACCTCAGCCGAACGGACTTTGACGCCCGGCTCCTGCCCCGCCTTAGGCCCGAGCTCTGCGCCTCGCCCCCGCGCCGGCCCCACGTGGTCGCGGTCGACCCTGGGCACGGGGGCCTGGACCACGGCACCGAGAACCGGTCCCTCGGAACGATGGAAAAGACCTACACTCTCGACGTCGCCCTCAGGCTCAAGAAGCTCCTTGAGGCGGCGGGCTACGCGGTCGTCATGACGCGCGAGACCGACGTCGACGTCCCGAAGCAAATCCGCACCGAGATCGCCAACCAGGCGTCCGCCGACCTGTTCGTGAGCATCCACTTCAACTCGCTTTACCCCAACACGAAAACGACCGGGGTCGAGGTGCTCTCGTTTCCGCCACGCTCCCAGCGCTCGACCAACTCGTGGAGCCCCGGCGAGAAGGACGATTCGGAAGCGAGGGAGGCGCCGGTCAATGACTTCAACGCCTGGAACTCGGTGCTCGCAAGCGCCCTGCACCGACGCCTGCTTGACTCGCTTCACACGGGCGACCGCGGCGAGAAGTTCGAGCACCTCGGGGTGCTCAGGATGCTCAAGTGCCCCGGCGTCCTCGTCGAGTCCGCCTTCCTCTCGAGCGACGCGGAGGCCGCCCGCCTTGCGACGCCCGCCTACCGCGACCAGATCGCCGCCGCGATCCTCGGGGGAATCCAGGACTATTCGGACATTGTGGTGCGCCTCCGCGCCCAGCCCGGGGCCGCGCCCGCCGGAACCCCGGCCCTGGTGCCGGCGCCGGGCCCCTCCGCAGGCGCGCCGCAGCGTTCCCAGCCCACGCGCCCCGGCTCGGTGCCGTGAGTCGCCCGCGCAAGGTTTCCCCGCTTGAGGCGCGCCGATTCCTGAGGCGCGCGCACCTGATCGAGGATCCGGCACCCGACATCGGCGCAGCCCTCGCCCACCTTGGCTACATCCAGATCGACCCGCTCAACGTCTGCGGGCGCATGCACGACCACATCCTGAGGAACCGGGTCCGGGGATACCAGGAGGGTGGGCTGACCCGCCACCTTCACGGCGACGGGGCGGCGCTCGGCGCCGACGGGAGGACCGCATTCGAGCACCACCTTCCCTCGACCGGGATCCTCGTTGCCTTCCCGCTCGAGGCGTGGCCCCACCTTCATGCCGAGATGAGGGCCCGCACGCGGCGGACGGGCGCCTGGTCCGGACGGCTCACGGCGCGCGAGAAGGAGTTTGCCAAGGTCATGATGGAGAGGTTCGCAGTCGGCGGCGCCCTCGGCCCGGAGGCCTTCGCGGACGACCGCAGGGGGCGGCAGGTCTGGGGCGCGGCCACGCTGGCAAAGTCGACCCTCCAGAAGCTCTTCTTCCACGGGCGCCTCCTGATCGTCGGGCGCGAGAGCAACCGCCGTCTCTACGACCTTCCCGAGAGGGTCCTCCCCCGATCGGTCCTTTCGGAGCGCGAGCGCACGCCCGCGGAGACGGCCCGCTGGCTCGCCCAGACACGGCTGCGCCAGCACCGCCTGGTCGCCCTCAAGAGGGCCGAGCTGCCCCACGTCGAGGACTTGGTCGCCGCGGTCGAGGTCGAGGGCTGCCCCGCCCTTTACTGCCTCAAGTCCGACCTGCATTGGTTCGAGCCGCGCACCGGGGCCGATCCGGAGCCCCCGCCGCTGCTTCTCGCTCCCCTGGACCCCATGATCTACGACCGGCGCGTGACCCGGGCGCTCTGGGGGTTTGACTACACGTGGGAGGCGTACACGCCCGCCCCCAAGCGAAAGCGCGGCTACTACGCCCTGCCGGTCCTCGCCGGGACCGAGCTCGTGGGCCACGTCGACCTGAAGGCGGACCGGGACAAGGGGCGGCTGCGCGTCGTCTCGCGCGGCGTCGCCCGCGGGCACCGTACCAGCGGGGCCGTGGAACAGCTCGCCAGGTTCCTGGGCCTCCGATCGCGCGGGGCGCGGCTGGGCTAAGCCATGCCCGGGGACCTGTTCAGTCTCGTCTTGGCGCCGCGATAAGGCCAAAAGACCCCGTCTTGGATCGCCTCAGCCCCACCTCGCCCGAATCTCGATGGCTGCGCCTGATCGGCGCCTGCGTGCTTTCGGTCAGCGCCGTCGTGACAGCCGGATGGCTCACCCAGCGCCCGATCCTCACGTCATTCCTGCCGCGCAGCTCGCCGATGGCCATGAACACGGCCGTCTGCCTGGCGCTCTGCAGCCTGAGCCTGCTGGCCCTGGTCTGGGGCCGGAGACGCGTGACACGGGCATGCGGGCTCTTCGTGGCGGCGGTCGCGGCCCTGGTCGCGTTTCAGGAGATCGCGGGCCGCCCGCTGGGCCTCGACGATGCGGTCTGGGTTCACATGGGAGTCATCAAGGCCGGCGCGCCCGTTTCGGGCATGGCTCCCAATACGGCGCTCGCGCTTGTGCTCGTCGGGACCGCGCTCGCGCTCATGGCGTCGCGGCGGCGTCCGGTGTGGCTGCTCATGGTGATCGGAGGCATGGTGTTCGCCCTGGCCGCGCTCCCGTTGCTCAGCTATCTGGCGTCGCTCTCGCCGATGGCGAGCGGGGCGATGTACCGGGGCATGGCCCCGCCGACCATGGGCTGCCTCGCGGCGCTCTCGGTGGCCATCCTCATCTGGTCGCGCCGAGATGCCGAGGGCCGCGAGAGCTCGTCGCCCCTCATGTCGGCGGCGGTGGGCCTTCTGATATCGATCGGCGTCATCTCGATTCAGAGCAACTTCGAGCTGATTCAGGCCGGGCGCTCGGTCGTCTCGACCCACGAGGTTCGCAGCAGCATCGATCACGTGGTCTCCGAGGTGGCGCGCATGGAGTCGTCGGCCCGCGGTTACGCCATGTCCGGGATCGCGGCCTTCCGCGAGCGCTCCGAGTTCCACCGCGGGGAGGTGACGGGCAAGCTCGCCGACCTCGAGGGGCTCGTCTCGGGGGATCCGGCGCAGCTGGCGCGGGTCCACCGCCTGCGGTCGCTTGCCGAGGAGAAATTCAGGCTCAACGAGGCGCTCCTCATGGCCCGCGCCGCCAGCGGAACCGCGACGGTCCCGGCGCAGGTCCTTGCCGCGCAGCAGAGGGAGTCGGACTTGAGCGCGCTCGTCAACCTGGCGGACGAGATCCGGGCCGTGGAGGCGCGCCTGCTCAACGAGCGGGATGCGGAGATGGCGCGGGTGACAAGGAGCACGCGGACTGTGCAGGTCTTCGGCAGCCTTTTTGCCCTGGCGCTCGTGGGCCTTGCCGTCGTCCAGACCCGCAGGTCCTCCAACGCGAGGCGGGCGGCCGAGGAATTGCTGCGGCTTGCGAACGCCTCGCTTGAGAACCGGGCGGGCGAGCTTGCGGCGATAACCCAGCTTCAGCGCGCCGTCCTCGACGGCACGACCTTCAGCCTGATCAGCACGACGCCGCAGGGGATCATCGTCACCTTCAACGCCGGGGCGGAGAAGATGCTCGGCTACCGCAGCGACGAGGTCGTCGGAAAGGTGACGCCGGAGGTCATCCATGTCTGGGAGGAGGTCGAGCAGCGCGCGGCCGAGCTCAGCACGGCCCTCCAGCGCAAGGTCGAGCCTGGATTCGGGGCCTTCGTGGAGAGGGCGCGCCTCGGGCTCGTCGACGAGCGCGAATGGACCTACGTGCGCAAGGATGGCAGCCGGCTCACGGTGCTCCTGACCATCACGGCGCTGCGCGAGAAGGAGGGGCAGATCGTGGGATTCCTCGGCATCGGCCAGGACATCACGGCGCGAAAGCAGGCGGAGGCAGCGCTCAGGGTGAGCGAGGAGAGGCTGCACCGCGTCCTCAGCCAGGCCGACTGCCTCCTCTGGGAGGCGAACGTGCGCACGGTGGGTCAGGCCGGGGAGATGGATTGGCAGATCACGACCCACCCGTCGGCCCTCGACCAGAGGCTCTCCGGGCGTTCGGACTCCACCTACAGGCCCGGCATGTGGCTGCAGTTCAGCATCCCCGAGCGCGAGGAGATCGACGCTCGAAGCCGCGACGCCATGCTGACCGGGAAGCCCGGTTATGTTCAGGAGTTCCGGATTGTCCGCGACGGGGAGGTTGCCTGGGTGCGCGAGTCGGTCTCCATTTCGCGGCTCGGCCCCGGCCGGTTCTGGCTCGTGGGTGTCGCCATCGACGTCACGGGGCAGAAGCGGATCGAGGCGGCGCGTTCCGAGCTCCTGGGGCGCCTTGAGAAGATCGGCAGGCAGGTCCCGGGCCTTGTCTACCAGTTCCGCCTCAGGGCCGACGGCACGTACTGCTTCCCCTATGCGAGCGAGGGGATCCGGGACATCTACAGGGTCAGCCCCGAGGAGGTGCGCGAGGACGCTTCGAAGGTGTTCGCCGTCCTGCACCCCGACGACCTCGCGCTCGTGTCGGAATCCATCCGAAACTCGGCGACCAAGCTCGTGCCCTGGTCCCACGAGTACCGCGTGCGATTCCCGGACGGCACCGAGCGCTGGCTCATGGGCAATTCGGTGCCGGAGCGCGAGGCGGACGGGGGAGTCCTCTGGCACGGGTTCATCACCGATATCACCGACCGCAAGCGCCTTGAGGACAACCTCTCGCGCGTGCGCGACCAGGCGCTCGAGGCCTCCCGGCTCAAGTCGGAGTTCCTGGCGACGATGAGCCACGAGATCCGGACCCCGATGAACGGGGTGATCGGCATGGCGGGCCTCCTCCTGGAGACCCCGCTCGACACCGAGCAGCGCGAGATGTGCCGGGTCATGCAGGGAAGCGCCGAGAACCTGCTCACCATCATCAACGACATCCTCGACTTCTCGAAGATGGAGGCGGGCAAGCTGCGCATCGAGCCGGCCGATTTCGAGCTCCAGCTTATGGCGGAGGAGACCCTGGTGCTCTTGGCGCCGCGGGCGCACGAGAAGCAGCTTGAGCTGCTCTTCGACTTCGACCCGGCTCTCGCCCAGCCGATGCAGGGGGACGCGGGCCGCATCCGGCAGGTGCTCACGAACCTGGTCGCCAACTCCATCAAGTTCACCGAACAGGGTGAGGTGGTCCTGTCCGCGCGCCTCGTGCGCCAGACAAACAAGTGGCTCAAGGTGCGCTTTGAGGTGCGCGACACGGGGATTGGCATACCCAAGGAGGCCCATGAGCGCCTCTTCGAGGCCTTCACCCAGGTCGACGGCACCGTGACGCGGCGCTTCGGCGGCACGGGCCTCGGCCTAGCGATCAGCAGGCAGATCGTCGAACTGATGGGCGGGGACATCGGGTTCGAGAGCGCGCCCGGCCGCGGCTCGGTGTTCTGGTTCGAGCTCGAGCTCAAGAAGTGCCCGCCAGGAAGCAAGGCCGAGGCGCCGCCTGAGCTTCCCAAGGATCTGCGGGTGCTCGTGGTGGACGACAATCCGAACAGCCGCCGGATCCTGCTGGGCCTCCTCTCTAAGAACGGGGTGAGCGCCGAGGGGGCGGAGGAGGGGCAGGCCGCGCTTGCGCTGCTGCGCGAGCGGGCCGCAAAGCGGGAGCCGTTCCAGGTCGCGCTGCTCGACTGGCACCTGCCGGGGACGGGCGCCCTCGACTTCGCAAAGCAGGTGCGCGGCGACAAGAAGCTGGCGAGCCTCGCGCTCGTTAAACTGCTCCTTGCCGGTCCGCAGGACGATTCGGCAAGGCTCGCGGGCATAGACTTCGAGGCCTTTCTCACGAAGCCCGTCCGCGAGATGTATCTGCTGCGCTGCCTGGCCGGCATCTTCGAGCGCAAGGAGAGCGCCGCTTCGGCCGCGGAGGCCAAGGCGGCGCCTGCGCCCGAGCCGGCCCCCTCGGGGGCCGGACTGCGCATCCTCATCGCCGAGGACAACCCGGCGAACCAGACGGTCGCCCGCTTGATCCTGGCGAAGATGGGCCACCAGGCCGACCTTGCCGTTAACGGGCAGCAGGCGCTCGGCATGCTCCAGGAACGGCGCTATGACGCCGTGCTGATGGACTGCCAGATGCCGGTCCTGGACGGCTACGAGGCGACGCGCAGGATACGCTCCGGGACGCTCCCCGGGATTGACACCAAGATACCCGTCATCGCCCTGACGGCCTACGCCATGCCGGGCGACCGGGTCAGGTGCACGTCCGCGGGGATGAACGATTACGTCTCGAAGCCGATAAGGCCCGAGGCGCTCAGGATGGCGCTTCTGCGCTGCGGCATTTCGGCGGGAACCACCGCACCCTTCGATCAGGCGCCCAAGGGGTCGCCGTCGCCCTCGTGGGTCGTCGACCCGAGGATGGTGGCCACGATCCGGGCCCTTCCCGGGGTTCACGGGCCGTCGCTCCTGCCGGAGATGATCGAGGCCTTCCTTTCCACCCATTCCGGGAGCCTTGACGACATGACGCGCATGGCCCGTGCACGGTCGGGATCCGAGCTTGCCGACACGGCGCACCGCCTCGCGGGGAGCTGCTCGAATTTTGGAGCGCGCCAGTCCCAGGAGGCCGCCCTGGCCCTTGAGCGGCTCGCGGCCGAGGGCAACTGGGACGAGTCGGAGGCTCGCCTGGGTTCCCTGCGCGAGGCGCTTCACCGCTTGCACGCCGCCCTTGCCGCACTTAGCAACAATGACTAACCGACAATGAAAATCCTAACGGTCGAGGACGATCCGATTTCGCGCATGATGCTCGAGGCGATGCTTCGCCAATGCGGCCACGAGCTCGTCGCGGCCGCAAACGGCGACGAGGTGCTGGCGAAGCTCGATGACAAGGACACGCGGGTCGTCGTGAGCGATTGGATGATGCCCGGGATGGACGGTCTTGAGCTGTGCAGGCGCGTGCGCCAGCGCCAGGGCGACTATGTCTATTTCATCCTGATCTCTCAGCGCACCGCCACCCGCGAGAACCGCGAGGCCGCGATGGCGGCCGGCGTGGACGAGTTCCTGGTTAAGCCGGTGAACGAGGACGACCTGTGGATGCGCCTCCACGTCGCCGAGAGGATCCTGAAGCTCACGAAGGAGGTCCAGCAGCTCGAGACGTTCCTGCCCATGTGCGGGTACTGCAAGAAGATACGGGACGACAAGGACTACTGGCAGCAGATCGAGAGCTATATCCAGGACCGGACGAGCTTTGCCTTCAGCCACAGTATCTGCCCGGACTGCTATGAGAGGAAGGTGATCCCGATGCTGCGCGAGGCGGGGGTTAAGGACCTGAGCCGCCCGAGCCGGGTGCCGACGGCGAATCGGGTCCCTTAAGGCAGCGGCCGCCTACGAGGCGGAGACGGCCACCTGGCCCTCGCCCCTGGCGGGCTCAAACCACTCGGACGGGTTGCTGTCGCGCGAAAAGTCGGGGCATGCCTCCTCGAGCTTCCTGCGGAGTCGCTCGCGGGCCCTGGCGATCCGGCTCTTCACCGTGCCGACGTTGATGCCAAGCGCGCAGGCGATCTCCTCGTAGGACTGGTCCAGGACGCTGCGCATCATCAGGATCTTGCGGTGCGACGGCTCCAGGTCGTCCATGCTCGCCTCGACGATCTGAACGAACTCATTTCTCGAGCTGTCCTGGGACGGGTCCGGGGTGTCGGTCGAGAGGAGGTCGGAGAACGTCCCCTCGTCCTCGGCGCCGATCGCCGCGTCGAGCGAGAGAGTGGCGTGCCGGCGCCTGCGGAAGAAGTACCAATAGCGGTTCCTGGCCAGGTTGGTGGCGATGCGGTGCAGCCAGGTCGCCAGTGAGGAGTCCCCACGAAACGCCGACAGGCCCCGGTGGGCGCGCACGAAGGTGTCCTGCGTGATTTCCTCAGCGTCGGCGTGGTTGCGCAGAAGCGCCATAGCCGCGGCAAAGATTTTCGTCTTGTGCCGGTTCATGATTTCTCCGAAGGCGGACTCATCACCGCCGTTGAATCGCCGAACAAGGTCGGCGTCGAGTAGGGCTTCGGTGTTCATTGTGCCCAACTACACACCTAGCCCCGTGCCACTTAATTCTGGTATGACATAAGCTATTCGGGACCTTACTGTTAGTTATTATCGAAACGAATCATCGATTCCCCGACACCATGAATTTCGGGCATTCTGCAACAACATACGGATGTGAAATGGGCAATCTGCACGGGCACGAAACTTTCGCGCTAGGGTTACGAATTTGCGTCACGCGATCTCTCCAAACTTCAATGCTTGACTGACCCCCAAGACGCCGATGTGGCTATCGCCTAAGATTAAAGTTCGTTCAACTTAAACGGGCCCCTCACCTAAGGGGCTCATCGTTAAATCGGTTCATCCAAGCTTACACCTATGAATAAGAAGTTCCGTTCTATTGGAAAATGGATCTTGTCCGGGGCCCTCGCCCTGCTTGCCACGACGGCGACCATGTTTGCGCAGGGCGTCACGACGTCCGGCTTGTCCGGGTTCGTTACGGACCAGTCGGGCAAGGCCGTCGCCGGCGCGACAGTCACCGCTGTCGTCGACCAGACCGGCGCGCGGTACACGGCGGTCACACGCTCCACCGGCCAGTACTCCCTGACGGGACTGAGCGCCGGCGGACCTTACACCGTGACGGCCACCGCGGCGGGACAGCCGACGGCCGAGAAGAAGGACGTATACCTTCACCTCGGTGTGACGGACGCCATCGACCTTTCCCTCGCGACCGAGGTGGTGCGCCTCGAGGCGTTCCAGGTGAGCGAGAGCGCGAGCCAGACCCGGTTTGACGCGAGCGTCATGGGAACCGGCTCCAGCTACACCCCGAAGACGATCAGCCAGATCTCGACCATCCGCCGCGACCTCCAGGATTTTGAGAACCTCGATCCCCGTGCGGTCGTCCAGCAGGTCTCCCCGTCCGACCCGGCCTACACCTTTAGCGTCTCGGGCCAGAATCCCCGCGAGAATGCGATCCTCGTCGACGGCGTGTCGGCGGCAGACAACTTCGGCCTCAACTCGAACGGCTACGCCGGCCTGCGCAACCCGATCCCGCCGGAGTGGATCTCCTCGGCGACCCTCGCGATCAACCCCTTCGACACGGTCTACAGCGGCTTCCTCGGCGGCGTCCTCGACGTCAACCTGAAGTCCGGAACGAACGAGTTCCACGGATCGGCGTACGAGATCTACACGGGCACGAACATGCGCGGCCCCGACCCGGTCGTCGGCCTCCTCGGCAAGCACGAGGTGACGCAGCAGCACACGACGGGCGCGACGATCGGCGGCCCGATCATCAAGGATAAGCTCTTCTTCTTCCTCGGCTACGACGCATTCCGCCAGATCGCGGCCGCCCCCGCACAGCTCTTCAATCCCCTCGGCTCGCCGACGGGCCAGACGCAGGTCGCCTCGATCGTCTCCGCGCTGGAGGCCGGCTACACGGTTGGCGGCCACACCTACACCTACAATCCCGGCCCGCTCGCGGCGATCAGCCACACCTGGGAGCAGAACTTCGTCGGCAAGATCGACTGGAACATCTCGGACACGCAGAAGTTCGCGTTCACGTTCCGCCACACGAAGGGCGACGCGCCCGTGTTCTACAACTACACGGGAGCCACATCGACGGACTTCGCGACCTCGTGGTACAACTCGAACCGCAGCGACCAGTCGTACACGGCCCAGCTCAACAGCGACTGGAGCCACTTCGTCCCCGACTTCCACACGGAGATCGAGGCCACGTACAAGCGCTACAACGGCACGGCGTCCCTCAACGGCCCGAAGCTGCCCGCGCTCACGATCAACGGCGTCTCGGGCGTAACCAGCCTGGGCACCACGGTCACAAGCGGCTCTCTCTTCACCGGCACCTACTGGGCCTACCAGGACAACAACATCTACACCTGGGAGCAGGAGGAGCACGCCTACGGCACCTACGCCCTTGGGAACCACACCTTCAAGTTCGGCGTCCAGCTTGATCGCACCGGCTACACGGACACGTTCATCCCGAACGCCATCGGCAGCTTCTCGTTCAACAGCGTCTCGGACTTCCTCGCGGGCAAGGTCTTGGCGTCGACGGTGGCGGTGCCCAACACCCCGTACTTCACGTCGTTCGACCAGGCGGTCTCGCACTACTACCTGCTCGATATCGCACCCCTGATCCAGGACACCTGGAAGCCGAACTCGCAGCTGACGGTCGTCGGCGGCCTGCGCATGGACTACCCCTACGAGCCCCAGAGGCCGCCGAACACGCTGCTCTTCTCGAACAACTTCGGCTACTCGAACTCGTCGACGATGAGCGGCAACTACACGATCTCTCCGCGCCTCGGGTTCAACTACCTCCTGCCCACCAAGGCGAAGACCCAGATCCGCGGCGGCGTGGGACTCTTCCTCGGCCAGAACCCGGTCGTCTGGGTTGAGAACTCCTTCAACAACGCGGGCCAGGTGAACAGCATCCAGAACGGCGTCGTCTCCTCGGCCGCGCCCACGGTCGACATCACTGACAAGAACTTCCACTGGCCGTCCACCTGGAAGGAAAACCTCGCGATCGACCGCGAGCTGCCCTTCCTGCACCTGGTCGCGACCGCCGAGGTCGACCTGACCCAGGTGAACCAGGATGTGTTCTACCAGGAGATCAACCCGTACGTCGTCCCCTCGGGCTCGACGACAATGCCTGACGGGCGCATCCGCTACGCCGGCGCCATAACGCCTGGATCGACGGGTACCATCGGCTCCTACGTGCTCTCGAACGCCCCCGCGGGCTACTACACCTCGGTCACGAGCACGCCCACGACGCTCTACCAGTACAAGACGATCGGCGCGACCTACGACCTTAAGAACACCAACAAGGGTGGAAGCCAGGAGTACACGGTCGAGCTGGCCCGGCCGCTCATCGACAACTGGGCCATCAGCGCCGCCTACACGTACACCCACGCCACGCAGGTCGCACCGTTCACATCCTCGGTCGCGTCATCCGGCTTCGGCGCCCAGCCGTACATCAATCCGAACGACAACATCGCCTACCGCTCGAACTACTCGGTCCCGAACAAGTTCGTCCTGACGGGCACGTACGAGTTCCACTTCCTCAAGGAGAAGAACTCGGCGACCTCGGTCGCGATGCAGTTCATCACCCAGACGGGCTCGGCCTTCAGCTACGTGTTCAAGGGTGACCCGAGCGGCGCCGGCATCACCGGTGAGGGTCTCTTCTACGTCCCGACCGGCCCCAACGACCCCAAGGTCATGTGGCTGAACGCGACGGAGGAGGCGAACTTCTTCAACTACCTGGCGGGCACGCCCGGCCTCGCAAAGTGGGCCGGCAAGATCGTCCCGCGCAACTCGGCGAACGCCGGCGAGCAGACGAGCCTCAACGTGCACGTCGAGCAGCAGGTGCCGATCCACGGGGACATCCGAGTCGTCCTCTTCGCGGACTGCTTCAACTTCGCGAACCTGATCAACAAGAAGTACGGCGTCGTGAACAACTTCAACAACTCGTTCATCACGCAGACGGTCGCCGGCACGGGCTACAACAAGGCGACGAACCAGTACATCTACACGTTCAACCCGTCGACGCTCGGGTTCTCGACGATCTACTCCGACATGTCGCGCTGGCAGCTGCAAGTCGGCGCGCGCCTCGAGTTCTAAGATTCGAAGGCACGGGACCCGGTCCCGAATGCGAACGGCCGCCCCGAAAGGGGCGGCCGTTCCTGCTTTAGGGGTCCGGCGATTTCTGGACGCGCTTTGTACCGCGGCTTGTCGTGGGGCGCACAGTGCCATTAGTCTGCCGGTTCATGACGGCCCCCTCGATGCCAGACGCGGCACCGGCGAGCGACCTTCGGTCGACCCTAGCCCTGTGCTCGACCGGGATCGTGCTAGCCGTCGCGGCGGCCTACAGCCACGGCCTTGGGGGGGCGTTCCTGTTCGACGACCTGGACTCGATCGTCGGCAACCCGACAATCCGGCACCTCGGGGGCGCGCTCTTTCCCCCGGGCGGCGCCACGGTGAGCGGGCGGCCGCTCCTTAACCTCTCGTTCGCCCTCAACTACGCGGTCTCGGGCACCGCGCCCTGGAGCTACCACGCGCTCAACCTGGCAATCCACGCCGCGGCCGCCCTCGTCCTCTTCGGGATTGTGCGGCGCACGCTCGAATTCCCGGCGGCGGGTTCCCGGCCCCCCATGGAGGGGGTTGCCGTCGCCTTTGCGGTCTCGCTCCTCTGGGCCCTTCACCCCCTTCAGACGGAGTCGGTCGCCTATGTCGTCCAGCGCGCGGAGTCGCTCATGGGGCTCCTCTACCTGCTAACCCTCTATGCCTTCATCCGGTTTGCGCAGGGAGGCACTACAGCCTGGGCCTACGCTTCGTTCGCGTCATGCCTCCTCGGCGTTGCGACGAAGGAGGTCATGGCCACGGCCCCCTTGGTCGTCTTTCTCTACGACCGCTGCTTCGCGGCCGGCTCATTCAGGGAAGCCTGGGCCAGGAGGGGGGCGCTCCACCTGAGCCTCGCGGCCTGCTGGGTGCCGCTGGCGGTGTTGGTGGCGCACACCCAGGGGCGCGCGGGGACAGCGGGGTTCGCATCGGGTGTTCCCTGGTGGACCTACCTCTTGGCCCAGATGCAGGCCATCCCGCACTACCTGCGGCTCGCGGCCTGGCCGAGCCCCCTGGTCGGCGACTACGGCCGCACGCTTGCAGGCTCGCCGCTTGCCGTCGCCGCCGGGGCGTGCCTTGTCGCCGCACTCGCGGCCGGCACCTGGCTCCTGCTTGTGCGAAGGCCCGCGCTCGGGTTCCTCGGTGCCTGGCTGCTGGTGGTCCTGGCGCCGTCGTCGAGCTTCGTGCCGGTAGCGACGGAGATCGTAGCGGAGCACCGGATGTACCTGCCGCTTGCGGCGCTTGCGGCGCTGGCCGCCTTGGGCCTCCAGGCCTGGCTCGGGGCAACGCGCCTTTTCCTAGCCTGCGTGTTCCTAGTGGCTGCGCTCCTCGGGGCCCTGACGGCCGCAAGGGTGCGGGTCTACGCGGGGCCGGTCGCATTCTGGAGCGATGTGGCCTCGAAGGTCCCCGGAAACGCAGGGGCGTGGAACAACCTGGGGGTTATCCTCGCGGCTCGGGGCGAACACCAGGCGGCCACAGCCTACTTCCGCAGGGCCCTTGAGCGGGCTCCCGCGTATGCCACGGCGCACTTTAACCTCGGGAAATCCCTGTCGGCAACGGGCCACGCTGCGGACGCCGCCGTTGAATTTCGGGAGGCGCTCAGGGCGCTCCCGGGGGATCCGTCGGTCCACAGGGGTCTCGGAAACGCGCTTGCCCTGCAGGGGCGGGCGGCCGCGGCGGCGGCCGAGTACCGCGAGGCGATCCGGCTCGACCCGGGCCGCGCGGACGCCTGGTTTGACCTCGGCGAGGCCATGGTCGACCTGGGAGACCTCCCTCGGGCTTCGGAAGCCTACGCGAGCGCCGTGCGGCTAAGCCCGGGCTACGCGGAGGCGAGGGTCAGCCTTGCGAACGTCCTCGTGCAGCTGGGCCGGGGCGACGACGCGGTCGAGGCCTACCGCGCGGCCCTGCGCCTCGAGCCGGGGGCCGCCGACGTCCACAACAACCTCGGAAGCCTCTATGCCGGCATGGGCCGTTTCACCGAGGCGCGTGCGGAGTTCGAGAAGGCCCTCCAGCTCAGGCCGGACTATGCTGACGCCAGGGACAACCTTGCGCGGCTCGGCGCCCTCGAGGCCGGGAGGGGCCGGCCATGAAGATCCTCCTGAGGGCGCTCGCCCTGGCGCTCGTGGGCGCCTGGATCTACACCCCGTGCCTGCACGGGACATGGCTGTGGGACGACGGGCTTGAGATCACCAGGAACGCGGCCTTGCGCGTCCCGGGGGGATGGTGGCGGACCTGGCTCCATCCCGAGGGCATGGACTATTTCCCGCTCAAGAACAGCCTGCAGTGGCTCGAGTGGCACCTCTGGGGCGCCGACCCGGCCGCCTACCACGGGGTCAACCTGGGGCTCCACATCCTGTCGGCCCTGCTGGTCTGGAGGCTCCTCCACATGCTCGGGATCCGGGCGGCCTACCTGGGGGCGCTGATCTTCGTGGCCCACCCGATGGCGGTCGAGTCCGTGGCGTGGATCTCCGAGTTCAAGAACACCGTTTCGCTGCCGCCGCTCCTTTTCGCGTCGATCGCCATGGTGGAATTCTACCGCACCGGCAGCCGCTTTGCCTGGATCAAGTCGCTCCTCTGGTTTGTCGCGGCGCTCTGCTGCAAGACCTCGGTGGTGATGTTCCCCTTCGTCGTGCTTCTCTACGAATGGTGGCGGCGCGGGCGCGTCACCCCCCGCGACCTGCGCAAGGCTGTGCCGTTCTTCGGAGCCTCGCTTGCGATGGGCTGCGCGACCGTTTGGTTCCAGTCGACCCGGGCGATAGGGGCGGTCTCGGCGCCTGACCCCCTGGGGGCGAGGGTGGCCCAGGCCGCGCTGAGCGTGGCCGCGTACGCCCGGCAGGCCGTGTGGCCCTCGGGGCTCGAGCCCATCTACCCGCCTATCCAGGGGCTTCTCCCGGCGTTCGCAGCGGGCCTAGGCATCCTTGCGGCCCTAGCCCTCTTCTGGATCTACCGGGCGGGGTGGGGCAGGCATGCCCTCCTCGGGGGGGGCTGGTTCCTCCTCAACCTTGTCCCTGTCCTCGGCATCCTTCCCATGGCCTACAGCCGGATCTCCCCGAGGGCGGACCACTTCGCCTACCTTCCCCTCGTGGGGCTTGCCGGGCTGGCCGCCGCGGGCCTCTGCGCCGGCGTCGACGCGCTCGTCAAGCGCGGGGCGCCGCGCCTGCCGGTCCGGATTATCCTCGCCGCGGCCGCGGTGGCAGCCGTCGCCCTCATGGCGCGGCAGGCGCACTCCTATGCCGCGGCCTACAGGGACGAGAAATCGCTCTGGAGCTATGCCGTCCAGCAGAACCCCGGCGCCTGGCTTGCCCATAACAACCTGGGGAAGGTGTTCCTGCAGGAGGGCCGCCCGGCGGACGCTGCGAAGGAGTTCGGTGAGGCTGTCAGGATCCGTGCCGACTCGCCGGAGGCGCACGCGAACCTGGGGAACGCGCTTGAGGCGACGGGCGAGGTTGAGGCGGCGCGCCTCGAATATGCTTCGGCGATCCGGATCGACCCCGGCTTCGCGGGCGCTCACTACAACCTGGGACTGTCGCTGCTGAAGGCCGGCCGCCGGCAGGAGGCCGCGGGCGAGTTCCTGGAGGCCCTCAGGAGGGAGCCCGGCCACGCCGCTGCCCGCAACAGCCTGGGTCTGGCCCTCGCCGGCATGGGCCGCCTGGACGAGGCCCGCGAGCAGTACCGGCTCGCCCTCGGACTTGATCCCGAGCTCAAGGAGGCCCACCTGAACCTGGGCAACGCCCTCTTCCGGTCCGGGCTCCTTGAGGAGGCGGTCGCCGAGTACCGGCAGGCCCTGCGCATAGACCCGGGGTATGCGGGCGCGCACAGCAACCTCGGCCAGGCCCTTCAAGGGCTCGGCCACCACGCCGAGGCCGAGGCCGAATTCGGCGAGGCCCGCCGCGCGGCTAATCGTTGACTCGCGGGATGAAGGCCGGACGGTTGAACCCCATGCGGCGATTGGGATACCTCTGGGGGGCGGCACTCTTGCTGCCCGCCGTGCTGCTCGCGGCGTATTGGCCGGCCCTAACCGGCGGGTTCGTCTGGGACGACGACGCGCACGTGACGCGCCCCGAGCTGCAGACACTCCGCGGCTTGTGGAGGATCTGGAGCGAGCCCGGCGCGACCCAGCAGTACTACCCGGTCCTCCACAGCGCCTTCTGGCTCGAGCACCGCCTCTGGGGCGATTCCGCGCTCGGATACCACCTGGCCAATGTCGCGCTGCACCTTGCAGCCTGCGCCCTCCTTTATGCCGTCCTTAGGAGGCTCCTTGTACCCGGCGCCCTCCTTGCCACCGCGCTCTTCGCCCTGCACCCCGTGTGCGTCGAGTCGGTGGCCTGGATCTCGGAGCAGAAGAACACGCTTTCGACCGTGTTCTACCTCGGGGCCGCTCTCGCGTATCTGGGCTATGATTCGCAGAGGCGGCCGCGCGCGTACGCCCTCGGGCTGGCGCTCTTCCTCCTGGCGATCCTCAGCAAGAGCGTGACGGCGACCCTGCCGGCCTCGCTCCTCGTCGTGCTGTGGTTCAAGCGGGGGCGCCTCTCGCTGCGGGGGGACGTCGTTCCGCTCCTGCCGTGGCTCGGCCTGGGCTGCGCGTCCGGCGCCATGACGGCATGGGTCGAGCGCACGTTCGTCGGCGCTCAGGGCGCATCCTTCAGCATGGGGCTCGCGGAGCGCGTCCTTGTCGCGGGCCGGGCCTCATGGTTCTACCTGGGGAAGCTGGTCTGGCCGGCCCACCTCGCCTTCATCTATCCCCGGTGGACCCTGGACGCGCATTCCGCTTGGCAGGTCCTCTTCCCGGCCTCCGCCGTCGCCGCGCTCGCAGTCCTTGTGGCCCTCCGCCGCCGTTCGCGGGCCCCGCTTGCGGCCGCGCTCCTCTACCTGGGTGCGCTCTTCCCGGCCCTCGGGTTCGTCGACGTGTACCCCTTCGTCTTCTCCTACGTGGCGGACCACTTCCAATACCTTGCGGCGGCGGCGATGCTCTCCTGCCTGGCGGCGGGTCTGGCCCTTGCTTCGGGGAGGCTGCCCAAGAACGCTCAGCGCCTCTCACGGGCCCTCGCGGTGTGCCTGCTGGCCGGCCTCGCGGTGCTTAGCTGGCGGCAATGCGGCCGGTACAGCGACGTGGAGACGTTCTACCGAAGCATCCTCAGGGATAACCCCGAGAGCTGGCTTGCGCACGACAACCTGGGAGTCGTGCTGGCGCACAAGGGCAGCACGCAGGAGGCGGTGGCCCATTACCGGGAGGCAATGAGGCTTAACCCGAGCTATCCCGAGGCGTTCAACAACTACGGAAACATCCTGGCGTCAGGGGGCCACTTTGGGGAGGCCGAGGAGGCCTATGCAGGGGCGCTGCGGGCACGGCCCACGTTTGTCGCGGCCGAGTACAACTGGGGCTACGCCATGAATGACGCGGGCCGGTATTCGGAAGCCGAAACGCACTTCCGGAATGCGATTCGCCTCGATCCCAAGCTGGCCGAGGTCCACTACGGGCTCGCGAACGCCCTTGCCAACTCGGGGCGCCTGCCCGAGGCCGTGACGGAATACGGGCTGGCCGTGAGCATCAGGCCCGTCTTTGCCGAGGCGCATGCCAACCTAGGGCTGGCCCTTGCCGAACAGGGTCGATGGACCGAGGCCATCCCGGAGATTGCCGAGGCCATCCGGTCGCGCCCGGATTACCCGGAAGCTCATGCTTATTATGGATTTGCGCTTTCAGGGTCAGGTCGCCTGGCCGATGCTGCCGACGAATACAAGGAGGCCCTGCGCCTGAGCCCGGACAACCCCGACATCCACTACCAATTGGGTGTCGTGCTTGGAAAGCTGGGCCGCTTGGAGGAGGCAAATGCGCAATTTGCCGAGGCACGTCGACTGCAGGCGCCCCGATCCGGGCCTGGCCGATAGGAGGCGAGGGATGGAGCGTCTCCCCACCATCGTGCACCTGGACGCCGACGCGTTCTTCGTGTCGTGCGAGCAGGCCCGCGACCCGTCCCTGGTCGGCAAGAAGTGCGCCGTCGGCGGGAGGGAAAGGGGTATCATTTCCTCGGCGAGCTACGAGGCCCGGGCCTGCGGGGTCTACACCCCGATGCCGTCGGCGCGCGCCCTAAGGGTGTGCCCGGACCTGATCCTCCTGCGTCACACGTCGGGCCTCTACAGCGACGTGTCCCGGCGCATGTTCGACATCTGCGAAAGCGTGACGCCCGACGTGCAGCGCAACTCGATCGATGAGGGCTACCTCGACCTGGGGCCGTGCCGACTCGGCAGCAGGGAGGCGATCGAAAGGGCGGTGCGGGAGCTGCAGCGCAGGATTTGGGACGAGCTGAGGATACCCGCTTCGATGGGAATGGCCGCTAACAAGCTCGTAGCCCAGATTGCGTCGAAGCTTCGAAAGCCGAGGGGGTTTGTGGTGGTGCCACCGGGTGAGGAAGCCGCATTCCTGGCGCCCCTCTCGGTCGGCCGGCTTCCCGGGATCGGGGCGAAGACCGAGGCGGCGCTCGCAAGAAAGGGAATCCGCGAGGTCCGGGACATCCTCTCGCGGGGCGAGGACGAACTCGCGTCGATCTTCGGCCAGGGCTGGCGCGCCGTCGCGGCCCAGGCGCGCGGCGAGGATGACAGCCCGGTCGATGTCGGGAGCGAGGACGCGAAGAGCTACTCGAAGCAGGAGACCTTCGGGTCCGACATGGCGGACTTCGCGGCGGTCGAGCGGGTCGCCAAGGGAATGATCGACGAGCTCCTGCCGAAGATACGGGCGGACGGGATCAAGGTGAGGACGATCACGGTCAAGGTCCGCTATCCCGACTTCACGCACGAGTCGCATGGGCAGAGCCTGGAGGCCCCGACCGACATCGAGGCGCCATTCTATTCGCTTGTGGGTCCGCTGCTGCGCGCGGCGTGGGGCAAGCGCCGGCCTCTTCGCCTGGTGAGCGTGCGCCTTTCGGGAGTCGACGCGGGGCCCGTGCAGCTTGAGATGTTCGCGCAGGGCGACGAGAGGCGCAGGAAGCTGGCGGGCGTCCTCGATCGACTGAACCGCGGTGGGAAGGATCCGGTCGTCGTGCACGGGCACCAATTGGGCCAGACGCAAGGGCGTACCGAATGATTGGATACAACGCCCGCGGAAAGGCCTCCCGGGGTGGTGAGGAAGGGTCGGGAAGGGCCCCTGCGGCCCCCAGGGGGGCTAATGGGGGCATTCCGGGCCATAATCGCAGTCAAACCCAAAAAATCGGGAAAATTTAACAATTGGGACTCACAAACCTATTGACGGCAGAAAACCAAAGCTCAATAGGTTGTGGCTGTTCGGGCCGAAGACCACATCCTGTTGTGGTCAACAACGCGTAAATAAGTTCCAGCAACTTTTGGTCGCCTAGCCTTATTTCGCGTCGGAAATAGCCCCTGTTTACCCCGTATTCTCTCCTTTCTCGCCAGTTGCCATGCAAAAAATCTTCCAGGTAGGTACCAAGACGTTCGTCCTCGATCAGGCCAAGGCGGAAGCTGCGTTTGCGGCCAAGCGCGTCATCAACGGGCGCGAGACGATGACGTTCAACCTCCTTCCGTTGAAATACCAGTGGTCCTACGACCTTTACCGCACGATGAAGGCCAACCACTGGGAGCCGGAGGACATCCCGATGGGCAAGGACATCGAGCAGTGGCGGGACGCCAAGGCCGTGTCGGACGTGGAGCGCTGGATCATCCGGATGGGGATAGGCTATTTTTCGGCCGCCGAGGGCATTGTCGGGGACAACATCCAGCACGTCGTCCGCGAGCTGGTGACGGCGCCTGAGCTCAAGCTCGTCCTCGGGCGCCACGCCCACGAGGAGAACATTCACGCCGACTCGCTCCTCTACATGATCGCCTCCCTCGGGATCAACCCGCACGAGTGCGAGGCGATGTTCGAGGACGTCCCGACAATTGTCAGGAAGAACGAGTTTGTGACCAGGATCTCCCGCGAATTGCGCAGGGACTTGGACCTCACGAAGTTGGAGAACAAGCGCCTGCTGGCTTCGAACATCTTTGTCTTCGGCCAGTGCATGGAGGGAACCCAGTTCTACGGGCTCTTCGGCATGATCCTTTCGCTTTACCGGCAGAACAAGTTCCCGGGGATCGGACAGATGTTCCGCTACACGCTCCGGGACGAGTCGAACCACATCGAGGTGTTCCGCAACCTGTTCATGGACCTGGTGGAGGAGAACCGCGAGATCTGGACACCGGAGTACAAGGAGGAGCTGCGCGGCCTCATGCGCGAGGCGATCTCGCTGGAGAAGGATTTCATCCGTGACTGCCTGCCCGTCAACGCGGTGGGCCTTAGGCTGGAGGATTTCCAGACCTACATCGACTACATCGCCGATCGCCGCCTGGAAGGCTGCGGTCTGGCGCCGCTTTCTGGCGGCATCAAGAACCCCCTTCCCTGGCTCGCCGAGATGATGGATATCGCGAAGGAGCAGAACTTCTTCGAGGGGCGGGTCACAGAATACCAGAAAGCTTCCTCCCTGACGGTCGCATCGGACGACGAGCTCTGATCCAGGAGCCGCCCGAAAAGAGAAACCTAGCCAACCGTCCTCCCGTCCCAGCGGTTCCTCGAAATGCCGTCATTGGCGCTTGGGCCTAACTTCGCCCCGATAAATCTACAGCTATTGCAACTATCTTATAATTAGGAATATAGAAATGAGCAACACACCTTTGGCCCACGACCTCGCTCTCAAGCGCACGGTCCATGCCCCCACCGAGCAAAAACCCCTCTACGCCTGGCGCGATGTCATCGCCCCCGTCGAGATTCCCCTGCCGCCGATCGCCCTTTTGTGCCCTCACGGTGAGGAGCGTTTCGACATGGCCGAGGTGGCCGACACCCTTGGTAAGGCCCTGACCAACGTCCTCATCTCGCAGGGAGAGAAGGACATATTCAATGACAAGAACCGTGCCTGGGTGGCCCAGATCTGCAGCGAACTCGCTGGCAACCTAAGGGAGATGTCCCGGAAGCAGAACCCGCTTCGCCTGACGCTGAGCGGTCTTTATGAGCTGATTGAGAAGACGCTGGTCGACAACAACGCCTATATGGTGGCGAAGAGCCTCCTGCTCAACCGCTCGAGGAAGATCTCCGTGAGCCGGGAATCCGCGGCGCAGAGCGCGGTCCGCGTCATCCGGCGCAATGGCCAGGTGGTCCCCTGGAACGACAGCAAGGTCGAGATCGCGGTCAGGAAGACGTTCCTTTCGCTGTCCCGCGACTCGGCTCCGGCCGTCGCCATCGCCAAGACCGTATCCGACCGGGTGAACGCCTCGAACCAGGCGTTTGTCAGGATCGAGGAGGTCCAGGACATCGTGCAGGAGGAGCTCATGAAGGCCGGCCACTACAAGGTTGCCGAGGCCTACATCCTTTTCCGGGCTGAGCGCGCGGCTGCGCGCGAGACCGTGGGCTCCGACACTGTGATCGAGGAGCCGAGCAAGGCGGCCCCGGGGCAGGGGACCCTCGTCGTGGTGAAGAAACCGAGCGGCGAGACGGTCTTGTGGGAGGGCGCCGACCTCAGGAAGCGGATCGAGTTTGCGTCGACCGGCCTCGACCTGTGCCTCTCGAGCGACGAAATCGAGCTCGAGCTTCGCCGTGCCGTCTATGACCAGATTTCCCAGAAGGATCTGGATTCGACGATCATCCTC
>Ga0265338_10002482_pt1 | contig 27557 bp, 44 predicted proteins | sample 42126metaG_FD_193579 | JGI IMG/M metagenome (GOLD analysis project Ga0265338, IMG submission 193579) | Rhizosphere microbial communities from Carex aquatilis grown in University of Washington, Seatle, WA, United States - 4-21-26 metaG | ecosystem: Host-associated > Plants > Roots > Rhizosphere...
CCAGTTCGCTCTCGGACTTCACCTGATCGATCCGGTGCTTGGTCTTGCGGATGCCCTCCTTGGTGTAGTTGTAGGCGCACAGCGCCCGCTTGAACCAAGCCTGGTCGTCGGTGCCGAAGGTGCGGGCGGTCTCGAGCTGGTCGTGGATGGAGTCCCGGCGCATCACCAGGCCGTTGAGGATCTCGAACAGCTCGTTGGGGTCGACGCACTCGGCGATGTGCTGGTCGGTGATTTCCTCGACTTCCTCGTCGGGGCTGACGGTGTTGACGTAAGCGATCTCAGCCATGTTGAAGTTCCTCGAAGCGATTGCGGATGGAGGCCACGACGTCGGCGTCGCCGATGCCGGCCAGGGACTGGTTGAACAACGCCATGACGTTGAGGCCGTCCTCAAAGGCGACGGTGACGTCGTCGTCCTCGGCCCCGAGCCGCTTGCCGACGAGCTGCAGGCAGTCGACGTCGGTGGGCAGGCTCTCGCCGGGCTGAAGAAGAATTCTCACGCACCGGTCGCGTAACGTCGCAGGGTCGGTGTCGACCAGCTCCTGCAGCGTCATCGTCAGGTACATGCGCTGCTCGGGATCCTCACCGAACGTGAACGGCTGGATCGACCCGGTGATATGAGTGTCCATTCCTCCAGCGGAATACTTCCGAGCGACGTGGTCGTGCCCGGAGACCGCCAGCTTGGTGCGGGCCTGCAACTCGGCGATCGGGATCAGGTTATGATCGTCGCCGCCGAAGCTGAGGTGATCCCAGTGCCCAAAGATCGCCGCGCAGCCGACAGGGAGACGCTCGACATTCTGAGCCGCCGTCTCGAAAGGATCGAACGGGGCGAAGCCCAGGAAGCCATCGCTGGTCGGCCACACACGCGGGTTGTGGATGAACATCACGTTCTTGCACCGGTCGACGAGAAGGCGATCGAGCAGCTCGAAGCTACTGACCTTGTCCCAGTCCCGGCTGACGTCGTGGTTCCCGCGCAGGAACCAGAAGCGGACGTTCGGGTTGGCCTTCGCCGCCTTCTCGATGACCTCGGCGGCGAGGAGCACGACGTTGATGTCGACCCGGTGCTTGTCGAGGATGTCACCGACCTGGACGACGTGGTCGACGCCGGGTTGCGGCTGTAGCTCGACTTCGAACTGCTTCCAGATCATCTCCTCGCGCTCGCCGCGACGGTCGAGCGGCACCCCGGTCTTGAAGACCTTCCCGAGGTGCACGTCGCCGACGGTCTGGACCTTGGTGTTTCCGAGATCATAGATCATTGGGGTTCCTCATCCGTGCGAGGGAGCGATCGAGGTCCAGGCTCGCCCGCTTGACGGCGCCGTTGAGGCGGGTACCAACGACCGGCTCGCCCGCGATGTGCTTGTGAGAGGGTCCGTAAGCGTTCCCGTCAGACAGCGCCTGCTTGGCGAGATCGATGAAGCGGACAGCGTCCGCCATCGCCTCAAGAATGTGCTTCTTGCAGAACGACATCGGTCTTCTCCTGCTCGACGTAGCCGTTGCCGTACTCCATGAAGGAAAACAGCACGCGGATCTGGTGGAGGACGTCATGGAGGGCGTTGTGCGGGATGCCCTTGAAGGTGAGCTGCGGCTCCTTGAACGGCTCGGGCCAGCACTTGCCGCGCATGAACGCCCGCATGTCGTTCGCCTGGCGGAAGTCGAACGGCATCGGCTGGTTGAAGTCGGCGCAGTAGCCGGCGACGAAGGGCCAATCGAAGCTCAGCGGCTTCGACCAGAAGCGCAGATGCCCGGTCGGCGCGGCCCAGTCGACGAAGTCTTCCATGACCTTGGCCGGCTCTTCCATCGCCAGCATGATCTTCTCGAGTGTCTCGCGCTTGTCGTTGACCCACCAGTTGTAGGTGCTGTCGTCCCAGGACCGCCACGCCGGCATGTGCAGGCAGCGATTGAACATGTCGAGGGAGACGTCGTGGGTCTCGAGGTTGAACTTAACCGCGGAGAGCTGGATCATCGCGCCCCGGTCGGGGCGGGTACTTGTCGTCTCGCAGTCGATCATCGCATCGGTGTACTGTTGAGCCAAAATAGATCTCCTTACCGCTGGGGTTTGCTCCCAGCAGTGTAAAGCTGAACAGGCACTAAACAACGTTTAGGTTACGAACCAGCGATGCGGTTCGAGTTCATCCCAGGTCAGTGATTTCTTGGAGCAGTCCAAGATCAACTTTGCGGGGACTGCGTACCACCTGTTGAAGTGGACGGAGTGGACGTAGAAGACGTAGAGGCCTTTCGACGCGGTCACCCGCGTCGCACAGGCCCATTGTGCTTTCTCGATCTGGCTGAAGGGGAAGCTCGTCTTGGACGAGCAGCTCTTCACCTCGGCGTAGGTCGTGAGACCGCCGGTTGTCAGGAAGTAGTCGTTCCCCTGAGCGGGGAAGACCAAGGCTTTGCCCTTGTTCAGGCCCCGGACGTGAGCCAGGTCGACTCGCCGCTCCAGGTAGGCGTGCTTTCCCTTCTTGTCCCAGAATTCCTCGAAGGTCGTCTGGGAGGACTGGCCCGTGTTGGAGAGGCTCACTGGGGCGGCTCCCAATGCCTTTGGGCGCCCCAGGCGACCCGGACACCCCCCACCCAGTCGGCGAAATAGTTCTGCAGGCACTCCGGGCTGCAGATGTTTTCCGGGATCGCGAGTTCGGGGATGTGACTGCTATGGTGGCCGCCCCGGTCATGGACGTGGTTGCTCACCTGGATGAGCGGGGGCTGGGCTTGCGTTAGGACGCTGAACTTGAACCCCATGATTGCCTGGTCTCCGTCGCCGTCGAAGTAGTCGACGCGGCGGTCGCAGACGTCGCAGTGGTGCGTGGTTTTGGTGCTCATGCCGTACCCCCGAACAGGCTCGGCCACCGCTCCGCAAACTGCGCAGCGACCGTGTCCATGATCTCCCGCATCTGCGGGTGCGCCGACGGCGCCGTGCGCAGCTTCAGGATGTGCCGCCATTCGCGGGGGTTGGCGGTGACGACGATCTCGGTCTTGAGGCTGTTGGGCAGCACGCTGCGGGCTTCTTGGGGGGTGGCGCCGGCTTCGAGCATCTCGAAATACGCCTGCTCCGCATTGCGGCAGGCGTCCTCCCACACGATGTTGGCAAGCCACCCCTCACGAAGGAAGCACGGCTTGATGACCGTGATCTCCTGCCCGAACTTGTCCCGACCGTAATTGCAGTACCGGGTCGATTCTTGCGAAAACGACGCCAGCCGGTGCCGCACCAGCTCGTGGCTGACGCCCCGGTCGCAGACGAACAGCACGGTGATCGCCGCGTGCTCGATCACGCTCTCGTGGTGGAGCTGGTTGACGATCTTGTCAATGAACGGGGCGGCCGAGGTGTCGGTGACCCGGTCCTCGGACTTCCAGCAGACCCGGCCGGCACGCTCGATGACCTGTTCCAGGTTCGGTGTGGCGGCCAGGATCTCGATAGAGGGGGAGATGATCTTCATGCCACACCTGCCTGAAAGCGCTTCTCCGCCAGCAGGAAGCCGAACAGCGGCCACAGCTTGTCGAAGGCGTTGTCGTAGGCGATCTTCTCGCCGATGTCCTGGCGGTAGTTGGCCGGGTCGACGCAGGCGCTCTCGCCCCTGACCGAGTAGCCGCTGTCGAGGACGATGTTGCAGATCGTGACCGTCAAGCCGACGCGGAGGTAATCGACGGAGGTGATGCGCCCCTCCATCTTCTCCTTGGTCACCTTCTCGCCGGGCGTGGCGGCGATGGCGGCGTTCAATTGAACCTCGTCCATGCTCACGCCCTCCGCAAGGCGGCGCGATCGTCGCGGTCGCCGCCGGTCGGGGCCGGCTTGTTGATCTTGTGCTTGCCGGCGGTGATCACCTAGATCTGCTCGACGTCGAACGTGTAGGACTCGACGGGCTTGCCGTCCTTCAGCTCGTTCGGCTGGAGGGTCACTCGCTGGCAGCCGTTCAGCCAGTTGGTGACGGCCACCACGGTTCCTTTGAACCCGGTGACGATGTCCTCGGCGATGTCGCCGAGGTTCACGTTCGGTCTTGCGTTCATGCTGCTCTCCTCATCTCGTTGTTGTTCGCAAACATCCAGTTGACGATCTCCCGGACCTCGTCGTCCGTGGCCTTCTGGCCCCAGCGATCCGCCGAGATGCAGTCGACCTCGGACAGCTCCTCCAGCTCGATCTGGCAGCGTCGGGCCTTCTCCTTGGTGAAGGGCTCGAACGTCAGCCCGATGGCCGGCGCCACCGTCAGCGGCAGGGTCTTGATGATGTCGTTGACGCACATCGCTTCGCGCTGCATATCCATCATCTCGACCACGAGGTCGCGGTGAACGCTGGACACGATCTCGTCGTGGATCGGGACCAGCACCCGAGCCTCACGGTCGGTCCAGCCTCGGGCCTTGATTGCGGCCCGGAGGCGGAGGATCGACCGCTTCGCCATGGCAGCGCAGAGGCCTTGGATCTTCGAGTTGACGGCCTGGTTGCCGGCCCGTGTGCGGATCGCCCGCATGCACTCGTTGGCGAAGGTGCCGATGCCGTCATCCTGGTAGGCCCGGAACTTGTTGCCGAATAGGGTCGACCACAGCGGCGTCGCCTCGAACCGGTACCGGCGGTGACCGTCGGGCAGCTCGACGAAGCCGTTCTCCTGGCACTCGCGGATCGTGTCGACCCGCCACTGCTCGGCGACGGCGAACCGCTCCCGGTACTTCTCGGTGGCGGCCCACATCTGGTCTGAGGTCCAGCCGAGGCGCTCGCCGACCGTGGACAGTGCAGAGCTATACCAGTAGTTGAAGTTGGCGCCCTTGCCGCAGTCGGTGCCGCGCCAGAACTTCAGCGCGGACGGTGGCTTCATCGTCTCGCCCCTGAGGTTGATCAGGAGCTTCGGGTGGATCTGCTGGATGTCCTCGGCCGACGAGGTCTTCAGCATCTTCAGAGCTGCTTCCATCGCCTCGACCGGGTCGCTCATGCCGAGCGCCTTGGCGACGTCCTCGCCCCACAGCACCGACAGGCAGGAGGCGGCGGCGCCGAGGTGGAGGTCGGCGTAGGGGAGCTGGCCGTAGGCCTTGCGGAACTCCGGGTCGCCCGACTGATCACCGATGGCCACCAGCTCGATCGCCGACCAGTCCTCGGAGAGGAGGACGTGGTCGGGGTAGTCGGGCTCGTAGAAGCCTCGGACGTAGGTGCTGGTGCCCTTCTTGGCGAGCTGCATCCCGTTCGGGTACTGCATCGCCATGCGCCGGCTGGCCAGCTTGCTGGAGATCACCGGGTAGACCCGGCCGGTCTCGGGATCGATGAGCTGCTGGTAGGGGTTTAGGTAGAGCTTGGCCCGCTGCTCGACGCCGGCCATTTCGGTGAGGCACTCAATGACGTCGATTGCCGCTTTCAGCCGGTCGATGTCCTCCTGCGTGATCGTCTGGGCGGGGTCTTTCAGACGCCCCTCGATCCGATCCTTCAGCTTGCCCCGCCCATCGGCGTCGGACTCGACCTTGCCCCGGTAGATCAGGCATTTCTCGCGGGTCAGGTCGAACAGCAGGACCCGAGCGATCTGATAGTAGGTCAGGTTCAGGCCGAGCTTGTTCTCGGGCTTGCCTTCGTCGGCGGCCCAGGCGACCGGGATGGCGCCACGGACCCGGTAGCATTCCGCGAAGTCGTCCTCGAGGTCGGGCAGGGCGGCCCAGTCGGCGATCCGCTTGCGGTTCTTCTCGCCGCTCTTGTCGTAGAACAGCTTGCCGTCGTACTTCAGCAGCCCCTCGTGAGGCTCGGCCGGGAAGGGGAGCAGGGTGCGGACGGCGCGGCGCAGGTTGCGCAGCACGGCGGCGAACTGACCGCGTTCCTTGCGGCGCTGCAGGTTGACGGCGTCGAGGTTGACCCGGAGGCCCTTCCGCCAGACGTCCGAGTAGAAGTGGATCATCGGCAGCTCTTGCTCGAAGAACGTCTTCACGACCTTCGGGTTGGTGTCGATCATGTACTTCAGGACGCGGTGATAGAGGCGGACTGCCCAGTAGCTGTCGTCCGCGCCGTAATCGACCACCTGCTCGCCGGTCAGCTTGCCCATGTGCACTTCGCCGTCGAGGGTCTCCTCGAAGGTCTGCATCTGGTAGCCGAACCAGTACTTGACGGCGCGTTTGAGGTCGTAGGGCCGGCGGATCTGGTCGATCCAGCCGTTGTAGGAGTGGGCGGCCTCGCTCTCCTTGCCGCAGACCTTCGAGAAGTACTCGGCCTGATCCGGCGTCATTTGCTTGCCGCGCTCGAAGGTGCGGAAGGCCTTGCCGGCCATGCCGAGCAGATCGCCGATCGCCCCGAGGGGCAGGCCGGCGAAGTCCTCCTGCTCGTACTCGTCGGGCCCGAAGGCGCTGACCGACATCTGCAGGGTATCGATGACGCGCGGCAGCTCGTAGCCGAGCGAGCAGCCCATCATCGTCAACTCGAACGGAGCCAGGTGGCAGACGAAGTAGCCGGCGGGGTTCAGAGCATCGAGCAGGGTCTTGGCCTTGTGCCAGGGCACCCGGTTCTCGACGTCGGCGTGGGCCAGGTTCACGTAGTAGGCAACGCTGTCGTCGTCGATGTAGAGGGAGAAGCCGCAGACCACGGTGCGCCGCACGTCGAAGACCAGCGGGCGGGCCTTGGACTTGCGGCCCTCGGCGTCGGCCTTCATGAAAGCTGCGAGGCCCTCGTGACGCCGGGAGTCCTCCGTCTCGATGTCGAACCCGACCAGGCTTGCTGCTTTCATCTTACCAATGATGAGCGGCGCCAAGTCATCAAAGTTCCTGGCGTCGACCAGGATCTTGGCGATGCTCATTGTGTCACCGGGAACGACGTCGTCTTGGCCAAGACCGACAGGCCCAGCGGGGTGACCACCGTCTGTCGTCTCATCTTCCCTCGCTCGTCCTTGACCTCCTTCAGCTTCAGCCACCCGACCTCTTCTTTGTCCGCGTATGGCAGCCAGAGGTTGCCTCCAGAGCGCTTGAAGATCCAGCCGATGTGCTTCAAAGCATTGAAGAATTCTCGCTGCGGGACACCCAGCATCTTAGCAACGTGGGAGATTGCTAGATCATCTTCCTCGGCGACGATCCGATCATGGACGATCGCCTTCGGCCCCATCACGGCGACCTTCTCCTTCAACTCGATGTTCTGGTTGGTGAGCTGCAGCGCCAAGGCGGTCAACCCCGGCACCGTGGTCAGGTCGAGAGCGGGGGTGCGGTTGCGAAGTTCGGCCTCCATCTTGTTGAAGGCTTCGATGTACTTCTCTTTGAAGATCGCGGCCTTCGGGCCGGTGAAGCCCATGACCAGGAAGGTCAACCCGTCGCGGGTCATGTCGATGGCTGGGCGGGTCTCACCCTTTCCGTCCAGGTATTCGACGGGCTGAAAGTTCAGCCGGTTGAAATTCGCCGAGCAGTCCAAGGACTTGATCGACTGGAGCACATTCTTGTGCTCCTTCCCGAACACCTCGGCCACCTCGCGCGAATTGGCGAACACCTTGCCGTCGCGGACGATCAAGCGGGGCTCGGACTCGGAAGGTTCGGCGACGACGGCGGGGAGCGCGACCACCGCCGGCTTGTAGTTGTCCAGGGCAAGCTTCAGCTTGTTCGCGAGGACGTCGTCGACTTGCGAAATCGCGTCCTGGACGAGGACCCAGGCGCCGTCCAGGCGGAAGTATAGAACCTGACTGACGGGGTCGGAAAAGAAGTCTTCGCTTGTGAGCTTGGTCATGCTGCGGGCCTCCCGTCGATGCTCTCGATCTGTTTCATCTCCACGCCGCCGTGGGGGCCGAACAGGCCCTTCATGCGGACGCCTTCGTTGTTCATCGCGATGGAGAGCTGACGGAAGGCGTTGGGGTCGAGGAGGACTTGGACGGTCTCACCGTCCGGGCCCACCAGCACCAGGGCGGTGCCGGTGAGCTGGAAGAAGCGGGGGCGGATCTGCATCACAGCATCCATTGCTTCAGCGCGGCGGCGACGGCGGCCGGGTCGGGTCGACCGACCGTCGTGCCTCGGTGCAGCTCGTCCTCCGGCACGTCGATGAAGCCGACGATGGTGTAGTAGACCCTCGCCTGAGGCTCGTGATCGATGAGCCAGGAGGCGCAGCCCTTGGGGATGTCGAAGGTTTCAGAAACCTCTTCCACGCCCAGGTTCGCCAAGCTTTCGTCCGACCGGTACCAGGCCTGCAATGCATCCTTGTTGCAGTTCTGCCAAGCAACGTCGCCGAAGCCCTTGATCCCCGGAATGCTGTCCGAGGGGTCGCCCTTGGTCGCCTTGTAGAGCCGCACCTGCTCGGGCGGGATGTTCTTCAGCGAGCCCTCCGAGTGGACGACGCCGGGCAGCACGCAGAGGGCGCACAGGTCCCGGTCGGTGGAGATCACCCGGATCGTGTCGACCTTCGGGGCGTACATGCGGCAGAGCGTGGCGACGACGTCGTCGCCCTCGTAGCCGGGCACCGTGATCTGAATCGCCTTGGTGTGACCCAGCAGCTCACGGCACAGGTTGATGCCGGCCCAGATGTCCTCGCCGGCCGGCTTCCGACCAGCCTTGTATTCCGGGTAGAGCTTGCGGCGCTTCTCGTTCCCGCCGGGGCCGTCCCACACGAAGACGGAGGCGCAGGGGTCGGAGGCGACGTCGGTCACGAGGTTGCGGATCGCCAACCCGCTGGGGTCAGCTTCGAGCTGCCGGCGGGCGTGGGCGTTACCGTCGTAGATCTTGAGCGTCGTCACGATCTTCTTCCTTCTCGGTGATCCTTCGTTTGCCTTGGAAGCCCCGCAGTGCTCGTCAGCGAGAGCACACAACCGTCTACGCAACCAATCTTGGGTTTAAGGATTGTGGGAAATCGCACACTGCGGGGCTTCCAAGGCGAACGGCGGTTGGGCGGGCCGAAGCCCGCCCATAACCGTGAGTCGTCAGTCCTGCTCGATCTGGCCGAGCAGGGCGAACTGGGCCTCGCCGTACTTCTTGCCGGGCCTGTTGACCCCCTTGCAGGTGATCTCGAGCTTCACCACCGCGTCGGCGCCGAACTGCTCCTTGGCGGAGATGTAGACCGGGTGGAAGGCCTTGAAGCTCGACCACACCGTGGTGTAGCCGACCCGGCTGCCCTGCTCGGTGTCGCCGGCCTTCGCCAACAGGGTGAAGGGCAGGTCCCACGAGTTGTAGGGCTGCACGGTCGGTTCGACTCGGCGGGCGTTGGCCAGGGCCGCGTCCCAGGACTGGCCCTTGTCGGTGGTCACGCCGTCGCGAGTGCGGACGTAGACCGCCGGGTTGCCGTAGCGGATGCCATGGGCCGGGCCGATCTCGGCCAGGCTCAGGGAGACGACCAGCTTGTCGACGTACTTCACGGGCTCGCCGACGCCGATCTGGCCGGTGTCGGAGAACTTGATGAAGCTGTCGACGTTCATCATCGAGCCGATGACGTCGTCGGTCGTGATCCTCCGGCCGGGCGCCAACACGGTGGGGACGGCGGCGGAAGCGGCGGTCGCCTGGACGGCAAGGGCCTGGGTGGTGGAGGCAGCGGCGGTTTCGGCAGCGGCCAGAGCTTGGTCAATAGCGGTGCTCATAGAAAGATCCTCGGTCAGTTTAAGGAACAGACAGCGGGGATTGCCGTCTGAGGAGAAGTATCCCCCAAACGAATGAATTGTGGTAATTGGGGTTAGTAACCTGGAAATGGAAAGGCCCGCAGGTTAGTAACCTACGGGCCTCTATTGTTTAAACTGTCCCTAACGGGATCAGTTCCTCTCGCACCCGTCTCTGGTGCAACTTATAGACCGGCTTCGTGGGGTCGACCCGGTTGGCCAGCTTCATCTTGCGTTCGAGAATGGCCAGGACCATGTCCTCGACCGTCTCCTCGTAGCTCAGCAATGTCCCCCGGAGCGGGGTCTCCCGCTTGCCCCGGATCGCCCGGAACAGGCCTTGGATCAGGTTGTCGTCGAAGTAGTCCAGGGTCAGGCCGACGATGTGGTTCAGGTGGCCCCAGTTGAAGCCGATGATCGCCACCGCCTCGGAGGCGATCATCACCTGGAAGGCCCCGCCTCGGAACGCCTCGTCCAGGTCACCGCGCCGCTTCTGGCTGGTGTCTCCGTTCATCAGCTCGGCGGTCAGGCCGAGGGCCCGACATCGGGCCAGCACTCGCTTCTGCTCGGGGACCGAGGCCGAGATGATCATCAGCGGCTCGCCGGTATCGATGTGCTCCCGGAGGTGGATCTCCAGGTTCGCGTCCCGCCCGGCCTCGCCGAGGTCGAACAGCTCGGGGCAGGACAGGATCTGCCGGGCCCGGATCAGGCCGACGCCCGGCAGCGTCCCGTCGAGGATGTATTTCTCCAGCTCGAGGACGCCCTTATCGTGGAACTCCTTGTAGGCCTCGGCCTGCTTCGTAGCCATCTGCACGTACTCGGTCTGGATGACGAGGTTGGCCTCGCCGTGGACCGAGGCGAAGCTCCGTCGGCAGGAATGCCGACGGAGGATTTCGGTGATCTTCTCCGTGTTGATCCAATCGATGATCTCACCGTAGAAGTCGGTGATCGTGTGGAAGTTGAGGAACTGCCGGTAGTTGCCGTAGTAGCGGGGCTCGATCAGGTGGATCGCCGGGAAGGCCGATGACAGCCGGCCCCGGATCAGCGTCCCGGTCATCGGCAGTAGGCGAGGGATGTGCTTCATCGCCTGATAGAGCGCCGTCGTTCGCTGTGAGTCGTTCGTCGAGAACATCAACTGCCATTCGTCGCCGATGACGAGGGTCACACCGTCAATGAGCTTCCACTCCCGGCCGAAGGTGTCGGCCGACATCAGGAGCACCTTCGGCTTCTTGGCGTAGGCTGCCTTTCGTTGCTTGGGGGGACCTGAGACGATCCGCACGTCATCAGGTTTGAAGCCCGTGAACCGAAGGATCTCGTCCCGGTTCTTCTTGATGATGGCCAGCGGTTGCAGCCACACCGTAACGCCCCTGTTCCTCGTCCAGTTCCACCATGTGTAAAGGGCAGCGGTCGGGGTCTTGCCGGTGCCGGGATCGTTGAGAAGCATCCACCGAGGATTGGCGATGCACTTGGCCAGATCCTCGATCTGGTCAGGCCGGGGTTTGAACTCGGAGTCCATGGAATTCGATCAGTCGCTGGGCGCGCTGCTGCGCCTTGGGGTGCACCGTAGGGTCGACGACCAGACGGGAGAGGACGCGGGTCGCATAAACGGCCCGGTCCTCCTCTTTGATCCGGTTGTAGCCCTGCATGGCAAGGAAGTAACGCCTTGCTGAATCGTCGATCATTAAGCGGCCCTGACCTTGTTGGAGCGCTCCGTCATGAGTTCGGCCAAGTCCTTCGGCAGGCGGTCGTCCGACCCGCAGATGACCTCGGCGATCTTGATCAGATCCCTGAGCTTGAACTCGTAGTAGCCGCGTTCGGCCTGCTGCAGATTGGTCCTGCTCATGCAGAGCCGGTCAGCCAGTTCCGGGAGCGACGTGGGGTGGTACTGGGTGCGGTAGAAGAACAGGTCGAGGCCGATCTGGTAGTGGAGCGGCCCCAGGTGGGTGGTGCGATCCTCCAGCTTGCGGGGGCCGCGCTTCACCTTCTCGCGCTCGATCCCCTCTTCGTGAGCAATCCTGGATACGCGACCAGGGACGACGCCCTCTCTCTGGGCGATTTCACTCACCAGCTCGCGACGCCGCAGTGCCTCGACGATGCGTTCACGCTTAGTCATGATACTCTATCCCTCAACGGCCCGACGGACCCCCCGTCTGTCGGGTTGGTTCCCAAGACGATGAATTCCCGTGTTGAGGGCAGCACTAAGGGCCCGAGCCCGTTCTGACTCGGCGGGTAAGCGGTTGATTCCTCAGTGAGGGGTTTTGAGTTGAAAAGTCAGAACGGCGGCGGATTTCCGCCGTTCTCAACCGCCTTCTAAGCGGTTGCTCACTAGCACTAGCGTGCTGAAATATCGGCACATTTCGTAGCATTCTGATTCTTCCTTGGACCGTATTCTGACTCGTGTTCTGATGATGTTCACGGGCCCCATAGCTCAGACGGATAGAGCACTCGCCTTCTAAGCGAGTTGTCGCAGGTTCGAGTCCTGCTGGGGTCGCCATCATTTTTCGCCCTGTACGCGGGCTGCCAGGACCTTCTGGATCGCCGCCCGCGCCATCGGCGTGGTGCGGGGCAGGTAGACCTGGAGGATCTGTTCGCATCGGGCGTAGCTGTGCCCGGTGATCGACGCGATCTCCGGGATCGTGCATCCCGACTGGGCCAATCGGACCACGGCGGATCGCCGGAGATCGCCGAAGGTCTTCCCTTTGAGGCCGGCGGCCTCGATCACCTCGGCCACCCGGTGCACGAAGTGGAATTGCTTGTAGGGTCTCTTGGTGCCCTCGCTGATCACGATCTGGACGCCGGCCCTCGGGGTCTCGGCCAGGGCCGAGACCAGCTCGGGCAGCGCCGGCATGCGGACGACAGCGTCGGTCTTGCTCTGCTTGACCAGGATCTCGCCCTCGTCGTACTGGGTCCAGGTCATTCGCAGGACGTCGCCCTCGCGCTGCCCGGTGTCGAAGGCGAGGCGGATGGCGACGCCGATGCTGGGTAGCCCCATCTCTTTCGCCTTGGCGATGGCGGCGGTGACCTCCTCCTCGAACCAGTAGATCTGGCGCGGCGGCGGCTTCTTGATCTTCATGCCGTCCATCGGGTTCTCGCCGGCCAGGGCCTTCATCGACTTCGCCTGGTTGAACAGCCAGCGCAGCCACTTGCAGGTGCGGGCGGCGACGTCGAGGCTGTGCTCGGCGGCCAAGGTCTTGTGCAGCTTCTTGACGGCTTCCCCGGTGATGTCGTTGATCGGGAAGTCGGCGAAGCCCCGATGCTTGTGGTCATCGGCGCATTTCTTGCTGTAGGGACCCCGCAAGAAGTTGAAGGCTTGCGTGATCTCCTTCTGGGTTTTGGACGGGCGCTCGAGATAGTCCTCGGTCGTCTCCACCTTCCGCATCAACCACCGGAGAGTGCCGGGGTCGAGCGCGACCTCGGTCGGCCTGCGCACCGCATCGAAGGTGCGGTTCAGCTCTTCGGCCTTGAGCATCGCCAGGCTCAGATCGGTGCCGAGCGCGACCGACGGCTGCAGGCCGAGCGCGAGCGCCCGTCGGCAGTTCCAGTAGTAGGCCTTGGTCCCGTCCGCCAGCCGTTTACTGGCGAGGTACCTCACTTTGAGTCGAGCCATTCTCTCAGCTTCCGTTGAGCCTCGGTCATCGCCGTATTCTGCCCGAGGTATTGGTCCACGGCCTCCCGATCCCAGCGACCCGTACCTGGGTGCTTCTGCGGGAAGCCGCTCATGTTCTTCAACCGGCGGTGCAAGGTGGGCGCGGACCCCATATCCAAGTATCGAGCCAGTGTCTTCGCCGTCATGTGTCTGGGCCACAGCACCATGGTCGCCCCCAATTGCAGGTTAGTAAGTATCGCCCATTCCCGTCTCCGATCCGATACTGGGTTCGTAACCCGAGAGAGGTCATATGCACTTGCACCGTCTGGTGTCAACGACATGCAACAGAGATCATTGCGGGTGTATTGCAGCGCGTCGACTCGCGCAGAGCGAATATTGGAATCGCACTAATGACAACTAGAGTCGCTTGCATAATGCAAGCGTACAGAAACCGTGCAATATGCAACTTATCAGTGGGTCAGTTGATACCTGGACGCGGTGTAAGACCCGTCCCGAAAAACGAACGGACCTAGACGAAAGATATATGTCGTCCCCTTCGCCCAACCCGGCACGATTCGCGCCTCGTGAAAAAATTGCGGTTTTCCAAAGGTAAAGGGAGTGTTAACGGCCCCCGTGTAGGTCAGCGCGGCGACCTCGGCCGATGCGCGCCAGGCGTTCGGGTCGGTGATCCGAAGGTGGGCCCGGTACCATGGGAACTGACCCCGCTCGGCGATCACCCGACAGACGTCGTGCCCTCGGTTGAGGACGGCGTGGGCGACGGCGACCTGGACCGTCACCGCCTCGCCCCGCGCCTCGTGGTAGACGGCGCGGGCGAGGCAGGCGACCTGGTGGGGGTCGGGGTGCTGGCCGGGGACGTGGAGCAGGGCCAGGACGGCGAGGACGGCGGGGTCGATCATACGCCGAGGAACTCGCGCACCTCGGCGAGCTTGGCCTTCTTGCCGGCCTCGAACACGGCGTTGAGGGCGCTGACCGTCTCGCGGGCCCGGTACAGGCTGTCGAACTTGAGGTAGCAGGACGAGTTGCCCATGCCGGCGTAGTCGACCCGGAACTCCTTGGCGTTCGGATCGTCCTCGGCGCAGGGGGTGATGTAGCCGGGGTCCTCGGCGGGCTTCCAGGCACGGATGTTTGCGGGGGTCATGGCGTGGTCCCCGCTGTCAGCTTGTGCCAAGCGCGAATAGCGGACATCGCCTTCGCTTTGGTCGGGTAGATGTCCTCATCGATCAGATCCCAAACGGCGTCGAACGCGGTCTGGTCCATGTGCGGCTCTGCCCCCTCCCACTCGACGAGGTACATGTCGCCCATGTCCTCGTGACTGATGTGCCAGGTGTAGCCTTGTTCGATCTCGACAAGATCTCCGTGCCACTTGCCGTTGTTCCAGTCGTGGTCGGTGCTCATGGCTTCACCTGAAAGGTAAGCTTGCGCAGCTTGGTGAGGGCGTATTTGCTCAGGTAGGCTTTCATGGCGTTACCCCAGGTACGGTACGGCGATGGAGATCAACACAATTACAGCGCCGCACCGCCAGCGCTGGTTGGGTGTCATGCTGCTGACCATGGTCAACGTGCCGATCATGAAAGCGATTGTGGAACGGTCGGCGAGGGATACGGCGCTCATGTCGGAGCCCCCAGCTCGATCGTGTTGTCGCAGAGCCACGGGCCTCGGACCCAGACGCTCTCACCGGGGAGGAGGCCGAGCTGCATGTGAATTTCCTTCAACGCCGCCCCGTACATACGGGCGGCCAGCCCAATCGACGGCCCGTTGACGTAGGGGCTCTCGGCCGCCACGGCGGCCATGGCTTCGATGACGTTGTGGTTCATGACCAAAACCCTCCGTAAGGAGCGAAATAGTTCCAGACTCGGACAAGCCAGAGGATCCCCGGCGGCCCGAATGCTAGAAGCAGGATGAGAGCCAGGAGCGGCCAAAGGGCGGAGTCCTTGTTCATGCTGCCACCTCGACGATCTTGTCGTCGCGCCACCGCACGAAGCTCGTAAACCGCAGCGAGTAGGTGTCGCTATCCTGGGCCTTGGTGATCTCCTGGAAGCGGATCTCGGCGATGCGGCCGACGACCTTCCCGGCGAGGAAGTCGGCCCAGATCTCGGCCCGCTGTGCGTCACTGACGCCGGACCCGCACTCGGCCTCGATCTCCTTCCCGGCGTGGGTGCCCTTGCACTGCAGGGCGCCCATCATGCCGGCGTACTTGCCCTTGCCCTCGATCACGCCCGTGACCGTGAGGTCGGCCGTGTCAAAGGGCTTCAGCTTCCGCCACGTCTTGTTGCGCTTGAAGCTGTAGAGGTGCTTGGGGTCCTTGAGCATGACGCCCTCGTAGCCCTGGTCGAGGTAGTCGGCATAGGCCTTCTCGACCATGCCGGCGTTGGCGACGTGCCGACTCTCGATCGCATGGACGATCGGGCTGCGCAGGTTGCGGACGACCTGTTGGGCCACATCCCGACGCAGCATGTAGGGCACCGCGCAGCTCTGCTTGTCCCAGTCGGCGAGAGGTAGGCAGTCGAAGACCGTGTAGGAGATCAGCACGTCGGTGTGCTTGCCGCGTTCGGCCTTGGTGCGCGTCATCAGGGCAGCAAACCCCTGACTGCCGACGACCTCGCCGTCGAGGACGGTGTTGTCGGGCATGGCGGTCAGGGCGTTCTGCAGCTCGACGAAGTTCTCGAACGGCAGCCCGTTCCGGCTGAACAGGGTGACGACGCCGTCGCGCTTGATGGCGATGGTCCGCACCCCGTCGAGCTTCGGCTCGACGACGATCGGGAACTTCAGCTCGTCCAGCTTGGGCATCTCCGACGGGGCGAGCTGACAGGAGAAGACCGGGACGGTGCCGGGCACGGCCTTGTTGACCGAGGACTCGGACACGCCGCAGCGCAGATCCTTGAGGAGGATGCGGTCGAAGGCTTGGGTGGCGCCCGACGACACCTTGGCGCTCAGGGCCAGGCGCGTCTTCCCGACGGCTGCCAGGGCGGCATGTCCGGTCAGCCGGCGCTGGGCGAGGTCGTCCAGCAGCGAGAAGACGTCCTCCATGGAGGGGGTCGTGAGGTCGGCGTTGTAGTTCACCGGCTCGGGCAGCTTGGCGATCCCGAACGTGATGTAGGGCGAGAGCGCCAGCTCGAACAGGCGGCCGAGGCGGGGCTCCAGAGCGAGAGCGCCCTCGATCTGGCGCACCTTGTCGTTCTTCGAAGCAGTGGCCTCGAGATGGGTGAGCAGTCGGTGGAATTGGTTAAGCATTACTGGTTCCTCCAAGCGACCCACAGGTCGCGCAGCAGTCGCTTCTCCATGTACCGCTGGGCGCGGCGATGAATGTGCAACTTGGATAGTTCTGGGTGTTGGCGTCCCCCCTCCGAGAGGGTCGGAAGCAGGCGCCAGAATACCTGTGGGCTGCGCAGCAGCGGTGGGCGTTCCTGCTCCCGATTTGAATTCCACAGCACGACGGATCGCCTCATGGCGCGAGGTCGCCGGATAGCGCCCCCACAGCTCCCAGAGAGCCGTCGCGTTAAATCTCACCCGCTGGGTCAGCGACAGAGCAACGTCGCCGTCCGAGGCCAAAGCCTCGGCAATAATCTTGTCGAGTTCGCAGACAGCGACATTCATGTCCGGTGTTCCTTCAGAATTATTGGCCATAACAAAACGCCAAGCGTCCACTGGACCCAGTTGCCTGGGCCAGTGTGCTTGGCGACGGATAGGCCTATGCCTATCCAGAGTGCTGCGGTGATGTAGATCATGCCCTAGAGACTAGGGCAGGAAGTCCTCGATTAGTGAATCGAGGTTAGGAACCCAATCACTTCCTTGCCGCGCTCGATCGCTTCGTCGAGCATCTCGTTGGCGGCGGTGGTCAGGTGGGTGTTCGTGCCGCCGGGGAAGTTCGCCGTCAGGCCGAACCTCTGGGTTGCATAGGCGTCGAGGAGGACGCCGCGCTTGAAGACGGACAGGACCACGCCGACGAAGGCCCACTCGTGGTCCCCCCACTGCTTGATCTGCCGGCCGTTGTAGTCGTCGGAGTCGCGGGGATCGGTCACGTCATCATGCACGAGGCGGGCCCGGATGTGAAATCCGGTGGCCTCGGCAGTAATGACGTCGCCTATGATGACGTGTCGGGGATTGAACTGCTCCGTGAACATTCAAGCCTCCTTGTTGCGGGAGCCGTATCGTACTCCTCACGCTCGCGCTTTGGCGATGGCCGCCTGTGACGCGACGAGGCAAGCCTCGGCCGCCTTCAGCAGCTCCGGCGCTGAGACGATCAGGGCAGCGTCTTGTGGGCTGTGGATGGTGGCAACGACCCGGACATGTGCCGGGTCGCTGTTGCTGGCGAAGACGGTCTTCCCGTCAGCGCCCAGGTACCAGTTCACGCCGCCGCTTCCAGCTTGCGGAACTCGTAGGGTGGGCTCGCAAGCTTGATCAGCTTGTGGAACGCCTTGCCGATCGACTCGGCCGCCATGATCTCGGTGTGGGTGTCCTTGGTCACGCCGAAGTACTGATAGGTTTGGCCGTGCTTGAACTTCACGTAGAGGCTGCGGACGTCTTCGTCGTAGCCGATCGCGGCGATGTTCGAGGATTCGACTTCTTGCAGGATCATATCCACCTCATGTATTGAGCAAGTAGAGAAGGGTCCTGCTCCCGTTGACGCCGTGGAACAGGGTGCGGAGCCGGGCGGTGCGCGGGCACCGCTCGACGATCTTGAAGGCTGGGGCGGGGGGTCACGGCCACGGGAACAGCGGGAGGGTGCTGACCTCTTCGGCGTCAGCGTCGAACATGACGTAGTCGCAGCTCTGCGACCGGGCGTGTCGGAAGATGTCGATCAGCACCTCGGGCACCCCCGCCTCCGCCAGGAGGGGGAAGTCGTCGTGGGCGTAGCAGAACCAGCCGTAACAGGCCGGGTAGACGATCAGGGACTGGGCGGCGGCCTCCCCTCGCGCGCCGTCGATCGTCACGCCGGGAGGCATCGAGTCCTTCATCGACAGGAGGGTGTCCCGCGAAGCCTCGTTGAGGGCGTCTCGCGAAGCCCCGTCGAGATGCCCCGTGGAGATGTCAAGAAACCTTCGGATCATCTCAGTGCTCCTTGAAAGTGATGACCTTCGACGTCGACCAGCACAGCCCGCAGGTGCCGCACGACTCGGTCTTCCCCGTCTGCTCGGGGCAGACGAGGCCGTCCGTTCCGGTGCGCGTGTCGACGCCGCTGAAGCGGATGTGCGGGAAGTGCTCGGCCATGACGCGGCCGATCGGGCTGTCGGGGGTGTGGGCGGTGTATCCGAAGACCTTCATCGTCGGGTAGTGGGCCGCCCAGGCGGCCCACAGGTTCGCGTACCGGAGGTCGTAGAAGTCGCCCAGGATGTGCAGGCGGACGACGAACCCGGCGGGGAACCGTTTGGACAGGCTGTCCAGGTCGCGGGCGATCGCGGCCTCGAGGTCGGGCCCCGCACGGTAGCGCTTGGCCCAGTTCATGTTGTTCCCGTAACAGGTGTGCCAATGCTGGCACGTCTGCGGGCAGGTGTAGCGTTCCTCCAGGGTCAGGCTGAAGATCGGGAGGCCGTTCCAGCGTCCCTTCGTGACGAGGCCGCCCAGCTTCTGGTTGTACCAGCCCGGCTTCAAGACGGGCCGGTGGTCGGGGTCGACGACGCGGGTCGGGAAGATCGTCCCTGTCGCCCCCACGGCGGCCGGCTTAAACATGAGCAGCCCGCTCGTGCACGGCGGTGACGGCGAGCAGGACTTCGAGGTCATTGGGGGTTTTCCCCAATAGCACGTTGCCGTACCAGGCTGCCCGATCGGGGTCGGTGGCCTCCTCCATCAGCATGCGGACGAAGGGGGCGTCGTAGGCCTCGGGGTTCTCACAGTCGCGGGGCGGCACGACGGTGCGGCCACGGAGCGAGACCGAGCCCCGTCCCTTGACGTGCAGGGTGGTCTTGCCCTTGCAGGTGGACACGGACAGGTACGGGTACCCGTAGGTGTTGAGGCGGTCGCGCGTGGTCTGGGTGTCCCAACCGCCCGTGTCGACGACGATGCTGCCGTCGGGGCGGAAGGTCAAGATGTCCGTCCGGTGCAGGCGGATGCGGCGGGTGCCGTCGGGATCGGTGATCTCGACGGTGTTATTCGCGAGACGCTTGTACGACATCGACTTGTAGCCGTGTCCGAGAATCTCGGTAAGCGAGCGTCCACTCATGGAAGTTCCCCTAAAAGCTGTAGTCGCGGACAGGGCTGTCCTGTTAGGGACAGCCCTGTAGGCGGGGTTAGGCGTGGTAGCGGCGGACGGCTTTTACCCGGATGGTGGTGACGTCGATGGCGGCGCCATCCCAGCAGGCGTTGTCGGACTCGATGTAGTCGTCGACCCAGTCATTGGCCTGCTCGTCGTCGTCGACGCCCCGGCCGTCCCCATGTTCCTCGGATTGGAGACCCGTCTGGACGGTAGCGGTGTGATAGCCGCCGTCCTCGTCCATGGCAGCGAGATCGATCTCGAGACCGAACGCTCTGGGCTCGGGCTCGTCACAGCAGCCGCAGCACGGCTCCGCCGCCTTGACGACCTGGACCCCGTACCGATCGCGGATGCTCTCGATCGTGATCTCCTCGACCACCGTGATCTCGCAGACCCGCATCTTGCTCTCGTAGCCCGCCGACGGGACGGCGACGACGTCCTTCGGGTGGACCCTGCACCAAAAGACCCGGTCGCCGTGGTTGTGCCAGCCGCTGGCGTAGCCGGGGCTCATGGCGTGGATGCCGGAGCTGCACAGCAGGCGCCAGTTGTCGTCCACCTCGTTGCGCGGGGCTTTGAGGACGGCGCCGACCTCGTGGAAGTACGTCTTCCCGGTGTGCTTGTCCCAGCCGGCCGAGTTGACGATGCGGATGATGCCGAAGTCGCCGTCCTCGTAGATCGGCAGGCCGTTGACCTCCAGGAAGCCGAACAGCTCGTCGACGGCGTGCTTGCTCGGGTTCTGGAGCAGCTTCTCGAGGAAGTTCGCCAGCGGGGCGATGCCGAAGCCGTCGCGCATCATGGCCAGCATCTTGTCGCAGACGGCGTTGTTCAGCGGCTTGCCGGCGTAGAGCACCTGGGCGTCGTTGACCTCGATCAGCCCCTTGCTGTAGCGGGCAATGTAGGCCGGGAGGTCGACCAGATCGGGGACGGCATCCCAGTCCTGGTTGCGGATGGCGTCGCGGACCTTGGTGTAGTCGGGGTGCCCGTCGGAGAAGACGTGCATCTTGCCGTTGACGAAGACCGAGACGGAAGAACCGGTAACGATGTGAGGGGTCATGAACGCACTCCATTGACATAGTTGATCCACACCTGCAGATCGCAGGCGTCGTTGGTGTTGAACACGTTGAGGAGGGGGAACTTCTTGATGAAGTTGTCGAACAGCTTCACGGTGACGGGGCGCGGCTCCTTCAGCTTGACGCCGAGTTGGACCGCCGCTTTTCGCACGGTCCTGACGAAGTCGGCACTGCGGGTGTCGGCCTGCAGCTCCCTGTACTTGTCGAGGATCCGCTGATGCTTGATGGCGGGCCCCTTGTTGAGGAAGCTGCGGAGGCCGTGCGGGATGTCGCCCAAGGCGTCCTTGGCCTGGATGGCCCGGATGAATTCCGGGTCGTTGGCGCGGTCCTTGATCGCCTTGGCCGCCAGGTCGAAGAGGTTGACCCAGCCGGGGTGCTTCTTCGGGATGCTCTTGAAGCTGGCGGTGATGCCGTAGACGGGCGTGGAGGGGGTGATCGCCCCCAGCCTTTCGGCGAGATGCCAGGCCTCCGAGAAGTAGAGGCTGGGAACCGTCGAGATGATGTCGTCCTTGAAGAGGTCGACGTAGACGCCGCCGTTCGCAGGCTGGACACTGGCCTCACACCAGCCGGTGTTGGCTACGTACTCCTTAATCTTGATCTTCGGACCCGACGAGGACCGGCCGTAGTAGGACTTCGGCGGGTCCTCCAGGTCCGCGACGTCAATGCAGGGCGGGTTGCCGCAGTGCTCCAGCAGGGCGGCGCGGTCGGTGCCGGTCAGCAGGAGCACGGTGCCCCAGAAGTCGTCGCTGTACTTCAGCCGGCGGTGCAACGGGGCGACGCCGTCCCAGTAGAAGACCTTGACGTTCTTGGTGAAGGCGACGTCACCCCTGGATCGCCAGTCGATCTTCGGCCTGATGAGCTGGGTCTTCTTGTCGCTGAGGACGCAGGCGTAGCCCTGATCGAGCTTGATGTGGAGGTTCGGCTCGAGCTTGCGGCCCTGCCAGGACAGGTGCCTCCAGAGGATGTCCTTGACCTCGTCGGGCAGATCGTCATCGGCATCGCCCAGCGTGCAGCAGGCCTCCCACCAGGAGGCCGCTTTGGACACGAGGGCCTCGTACTGGGGCACCAGCTCGTCGCGGATCTCGGCCAGGCGCTTCTTGATCGAGGCGATGGTCCGCTTGTCGTAGGTGAGCGACTCGCGGTTCGGCGCCGGCTCGACCGAGCCGATCGGGAAGTCGATGTCGAGCGGCAGCTCCAGCAGCTTGCGCAGCTCATCGCCGTAGGGCAGATCGAGCGGGTTGGCCTGGATAGGGTAGGGAACGCCGCCCATGATCGCCTGGGCGGCGCGGTCGACGCTGGCCAGTCGGTAGCTGTCGGCGCGGATCTTCCAGGTCGGCGCCTCGATCAGGTACTCGGGCTCGTAGAGGGTGACGTTGGTGATCGGCTGCGGGTTGAAGCGCCAGCAGAACTGCTGGATCGCCTTGCTGAACTTGCCGAAGTCGGCGGCGAGGACGGGGACCGTGACGGTCATGCCGTTGGGCTCGTCGGTCGGGGCGGTTCCGACCAGGGCGATCTGCGGGACGGCCTTGAGGATCGGCTCGCCGTCGTCGGTGAAGCGCCCGGTGGGCACCCCTTCCTTGAACACCGAGTAGATCCGCTTCAGGTTGTTCTGGCGGCTCTCGACGGTGAAGGCCTCGGCGTAGGAGAAGGCCGACTTGCAGCCCAGCCCCTTCTGGCCGATCTCGTCGTTGGAGCCTTCCTTCGACGACCAGCCGAGGTCGAGGTAGCGGCGCATGACCTCTTCGTGGGTCATGCCAGTGCCGTAGTCCTTGAAGGTCACGTAGGGGTGCAGGGACGTGGGCGCCGTCACCTCGAAGGGTCGGGCCGTGGTCCCGGCCCGCTTGTGGCCGTCGGTGCAGTTGCACGAGTACTCACGGACGATCGCCAGCGGGCGGTCGGAGTACAGGCTGGTCGCCAACAGGTCGAAGATCTTGGAGATGTCCGAAATCGTGGCGGATTGGGTCTCGAGCAGGCCCTCGACGGTGGTCGGGGCGGCGGACAGGTTCGTTTTCATGTTGAGATCCACGTCAATGTTGCATGGGGAAGGGTACGACCACTGGCGTGGTGGTCGTGAATCGGGGTTAGGAACCCGGAAAGAAAAAGGCCCGGCTTGTGGGCCGGGCCTTGAAGTTTAGGGAAGGAAGATCGAAGTATAGAGCGGGTCGGCGGAGGAACCTAGTCTTGGTTAGGAACCCTACGACGGAACTCGGCCGCCATCTCGGGGTGCATCACGAGCTTGTCGCCGAACGCGAAGACTTCCTTCTTCGGGACGGTGACCATCTCGATACGCTGCGGGTGGCCGAGCTTGCGGCGGCGCCGGGCGCGGGCCGGGGACCGGACCCGCGACCAGTCCTCGATCGTGTCGACGGGCAGCGGGTTCTCGATGATCTGGAAGCCGATCACTAGCTCACCCTCGTGGCGGCCAGGACCGCATTGAGGCGCTCGACGACCAGCTCTTCGATCTTGTGAGACGTCCACTTCGTGACCTTGCCGTCGATCATGGTCTCGACGCGGCCCATAAGCTCAGCCCTGGCCTCGGTGATGTGCTCGTTCATGAAGGTGTCGAGGTTGGTGATGATGCCCTCGACGGCCCTCTTGGCTGCCGCGTCGGCTTGGACCTGGATCGCTTTCGCGATCTCGGGCTTCAATTCGAAGCGCCGGCCCCCGTTGTAGGACGATTTGAGGGCACCGAAGGCGGCGTCGCCCGTCTTCGTGGCCTCTTCGATCAGGGCGTTCCCGATCAGACGGAAGTCATCGTCGCGCATGGCGATGCGCCAAGATGCCGCAGCGTTGGCGACGACAGCCTTCTTGAGTTCGACCTTGAAGGCGTCGCCTTCATCGGCGATGAGCTTGAGAAGGGCCTGCGTGTCGAGGGTGATGGTCATGCTCATGATCAGGCTCCGTGCGTTGGAATGCAGACGTCGACCCGTGGCGGCGGCGGAGATTGCGACAGCGCCACGATGGCAAGCTCCGGGCTGTGCATGTCTTCGCCATACCCGTCCCAGAAATAGCCCTGCAGCGGCCCCTTCGAGTAGCGAAGGAATGCCTTGCCGCCGTCCGTGTAGGTGTAGCGGACGACGCATCTCGGCCGCGTATCGGGGTGGGGGTACGGCGGCATGTAGTCGGGGATGACCGCGCACTCGTGCATCCAGTGCTGGGTCAGCAGCGAGTTCACCAGGCGTTGGCAGTCCAGGGTGCTGGCGTCGAGGCGACGGGCCATGCGCGTCTGCCAGGCTTGTTGTTCGTCAACCATAGACGACCTCCCCCAGAATACAGAGCTGAAGCCATAGATCTGCATCCCCGGCGTCGTAGTCCTCGGAGATGATTTCGGCCCAGACCTTCGGGTACTTCTCTTGCAGGAGCTGGGTGCCCTTGAGGACGGCGTCGGCGTTCAGGTCGAAGGCGTTGTCGTCCTCCTCGTCGATCGTGATGTGAATTTTCCAGCCCGGCTGTTCGTAGAGCCAGCCGTGGCAGTAGCTGTTGGTGAAGTCCTTGCCGAGGGCGGCCCGGACCCCGGCACGGAGGTCGGGGGTCATGTTGAAGGTGTCGATCCAGTAGCTGCTGCCGCCCTCGAAGCAGGTGGTGACGAGGTCGGCGATGTCCTGCGGCTTGAGCGGGCTGGACAGGGTCGCCCAGTGCTTGTTGATGACGTCGACGACGTCGGCCCCGTTGATGGGCTGGTCGGTGCCGAAGCCCAGTGCTTTCAGGTCGTCAAGGAGGGAGTTGGCCATCATTCGGCGTCCTTACGCAGCGACAGTACCTTCCGGCAGAAAGCCGCGATTTTGTCGTTCGGCTCCCACAAGCCGACCGCATCGACGTGGGGGCCTAGGCAGGTGTTACAGGGCTCCTCGACGGAGGAGAGGGCGGCGTGGCGACAGTCATGGCAGAAGCCAATCGCGGCCGACATTTTCTTGTAGTTGGTCATGACCAGTAATCCCCACTCATATAGGCCAGGTTGCGGGCCTCGGCCCAGCACTCGGCCTCGTGATCGAGGTCGGCCTGGTGCCGGGCGCGTTGCGCGTCGGTCATGCGGGGCACATCGGGCATCTTGACCTTGCCGGTGCCCCGGCAGTGCGTGCAGGGCTGGTCGTAGACGCCGTCCAGGATGTCCTGTTTGAGGTCGGGGTCCTCTTGGAAGTCCTCGTAGGTCAGGACGAAGCCTCGGTTGCCCAGGTAGCCGACGCCCTCACCCTTGCAGGTCGGGCAGATCTTCCAGACGGTCGGCGGCGGGTCGCAGGCGGAGCAACCTTCGTTGCAGTCGCAGTCGGTCATGGCCACGGATCTCCGTAGACTTGCAGGTTGTGCTTGGCGATGCAGGCGTCGGCCTCCATCTTCCAGCGGGGGTTCATCTGTTCGCAGAGCTTGGCCCATGTGGCCCGAGCGCCGGGGCCGCCGTCCTCTTGGCGGGCGGCGTCGGCGGTGCGGCAGGTGGTGCGGATGATTTCCGCCTCGAACACCGGGATGCGGCAGTGCTCGGCGAAGACGGTGAGGCACTCGGCCTTGGTCGGCTTGCGCCACTCGCCGCCGTAGTGCGCCATTGCGTTGCCGCCGTGGTAGCGGGACTTCGGGTTCGGGAAGCTGGCCTCCAGCCAGTACCAGCCGTTGGCCTCGGCGTGCATCGGTGTGCCGTCCATGTCGGACAGGTGCATGGCGACGAGGTCGGCGAGGTCGGGGAAGTGCTTGAGCAACTCCTCATGCATGCAGCCGCAGGTGATGATCTGCTCGTCGCGACTGCGGCGGATCGTCAGGTCGAGCAGCTCACCGGTCAGGGCGAAGTACGGGGTCTTGTTGCCCTTGAGGTAGTGGAGACCTCCGTAGGCATAGATGCGTTGCTGCTTCGGGAGGTCTTTGTGGGCGAGGAGGGGGTCGCCCTTCACTTCAGGTGCTCAAGCAGGGTGTGGGCCAGGTACAGGCGAGGGTCGATGGCGGCGGCCCAAGCCCAGATGTCGAACAGGCGACTGGCGGCGATGGCGCCGAGGGCGACGGCGACGATGGCGAATACGATGCTGAAACCCGCGACGACCGCGTCCTCATCGTGGCGCCAACGGTCGCCCGCCTCTTGGCGGATCTCCCTGGCGAGGCGGAACTTCCGCTGGGCGTTGACGGCGAGGATGGTGGCGGCGATCAGCAGGACGAACCCGACGACCAACTCGCCGATGCCCTTGAACCGGTAGGTCTGGAGGACGAGCTGGATGGCGTCGGGCGTAGCATCGGCGAGCTTCTGGGTCAGCTTGGCGGTGATGCCGAGGAACTTGGTGATGGCTTCGTCGAGGGCGCTCATGCGAGTTCCTCCCACTCGATCGGGGCGATCGCCAGGTAGCCGCTGTTACGCTCAGCGGCCGTCTCGTAGGTGTCGTAGACGCGACCACCGTCGGCGACGATCCCGGCTCGCTGGCCGGTGTAGGAGTAGATCGTCACGAAGCCCCGCTTCTTGACGGGGAGCGGGGTCAGATCCTCGGAGCGGTAGGGCCTGAGGCCCTCGCCGGGTTCACCGTCGGGGGTCTGGTACCAGCCGGCGATGAGATAGTCGCCGGAGTCGACCCGATCGGTCGAGATGATGCGGACCAGGCGGCCGTACGGGTCCTTGTGCGTGTAGGTGCGGCCGTTCAGCTCGATGCTCATGACCGGTGCTCCTGCAGCAGGACGGTGAGGGCGTCGCGGAGGGCCTCGACGCCGGGCCAGGTGAGGCTGAGGCTGCCAAAGTGGGCCTTAAGGCAGACGCGGTGGTTGTGGCGGACGAGGTCCACGCTCCTGTCACCGATGTCGTAGTCGCCCGGTATGTCGATACGGGTGGTGTCTCCGCACCGGGTCACGGTCGGCTTCGGGGCGACGTTGCGGAGATCCGGCACGCCTTCGATCCGGGCCACGCCTTTGGTGGTGAACGCAAAGACGTCCTCGGCTCCGAAGCCGTTTTGGACAGCGGCAATGACCGGGTAGTCGCGCCCGGCGAGGTCCGTGCAGAGGACTCGGGCCGGCTTCCCGTCGGTGGTCTCGATAGGTTTGGTGAAGTCGATCATGGTGCGAGCCTCACGAGTTCTTCGGCCAGGAGCCGGGCGGCGGAAAGGGACAGGCCGAACATGCCGGGGAGGCTCCGGCTACCATTGACGATGCAGAACGACGTTCTGATGGCGATGCTGTCACCCCCGCCTCTGGTCACCTCGATCGTCTTCTCGAAGTTCCCGCCCTCCGCCGGCATATGGACCACGCTCATATTGGCGGTGCGTTCGGTGACGGTGGCCTGGGGCGGGACGTTGACGAGGTCCAAGGGGTGATTACCCCCGCTGTTCCGGCAGAAACCGGAGGAGTCCCAGCAATCGACCGCGTCCTGCCCATGACAGGGGTAGAGGCCGACGATGGCGTAATCGTCTTTGCGGTCGGTGCAGAGGACCCGCACCGGCAGGCCGGAACGGGTCTGGGCGGGTTTGGTGAGGTCGAGGGTCATCAGAACACCTGCACGGTTACGATGCGGGCGCGGGCCCGGCCATCTTCGATGAAGAGTTCGGCCTTCTCGGCCAGGGCGGCTTCGTTGAGCAGCTCGAGGGCGGCGGCCAGGTTGTGGTTGTGGGGACGACGGACGGGGGACGGCGCGGAGAGCGGCTCGACGGTGCGCTCGCGCGGGCCGTCCTCGATGGCCGGCTCGATCGGCAGGATGTCGGAGACTTTGATCGCGATCACCGGCACGCCGTTGTGGCGGTCCATGCGGTGCGGGAGGTCCCGGCCACGCTGCTTGAACAGCGGCCCGAGGTTGAGCAGGCGCCAACGGCTCTGGCTGACCGTCACTCGGATGGCACCACCGGGCGCGTGGAAGACGGTGATGGTGTCGTCCTCGGCCTGGTTGGCCCGGCGCATGATGAGCGTCTCGCCCAGGCGGGTGATGACCACCCGGCCGGTCTTGACGGGGGCCTTGTCGAAGAGGAACTGCTCCTCGGCGGAGGTGAGGAACATCTCTGCCTTCAGGGCGGGGGAGCCCTTGCCCTTCCCGTAGAAGCCGATCTTCATGATCAAGCTGCCTTCTGCAGGAGGGCGGCGGCGCGGGCGCGGGCCCGGCGGAGGCCGCCCGGCACGGAGGCCGAGCAGGCGTATATGCTGCGCGGGACGATGTGCGTGTAGGTGATGTTGTGGGTGCCCAGGTTCCCCGGCCCGTGCGCTTTGACCGGCGTTCCCTCGCACGACGGAACGAGTTCCTCGTGCTG
>Ga0265338_10002483_pt1 | contig 27550 bp, 23 predicted proteins | sample 42126metaG_FD_193579 | JGI IMG/M metagenome (GOLD analysis project Ga0265338, IMG submission 193579) | Rhizosphere microbial communities from Carex aquatilis grown in University of Washington, Seatle, WA, United States - 4-21-26 metaG | ecosystem: Host-associated > Plants > Roots > Rhizosphere...
CCTGAAGGATGGGCATCGCTATCTGCCCGTCTTTTCGTCCATGCTGCGCATGCAGGAATATGTAAAGCAGGAATGCAAATATCTCAGCATCAATGGCCGCGCCCTGCTGGATCTGGTCCGTGGCGCGCCGGTGATCCTCAATCCTGCATCCGAGTATGGCAAGGAATTGACCGCTGAGCAGGTGGGACAGTTGCTCGGCCCATCCCGTTCCCAGCAAACGATGGTCGGCAAGGCCGAATATCCCATGACGCTGGTGGAAGCGCTGAGCCGCGTCTTTGCCGCCGACGCTCTGGTGGAATCGGCGCGGATGATTCAGGTCACATTTGCCGATCGCGCCCAGGAGCCGCATCCGCTGGTGGGGATCGAGGCAAGCCCCGCGATCGATTTCCGCAAGCTGGTGGATGCCATCCAGCAGGAAGCCGAACAGGCCGCGCCGGGCACGGTGTTCGATGTCCATCGCATGGATCGGGCCGCGCCCAACAATGTGACCGAAGCGCTTTTGCAGGCCGAGCCTTTCTACGTGCGCGGCGCCCGCCAGAAATTGAACTGAAATTCCCCTTTCTCAAGGAGCTCCCATGCCCAAGGTTCTTATCGCCGACAAACTCTCGCCCGCCGCCGTCGCCATTTTCCAGGAACGAGGGGTGGAAGCCGACGTCAAGACCGGTCTCGCCAAGGAAGAGCTGATCAAGATCATCGGCAATTATGACGGCGTCGCCATCCGCTCGGCCACCAAGCTCACCGCCGACGTGCTGAAGGCGGCCAAGAACCTGAAAGTGATCGGCCGCGCCGGCATCGGCGTCGACAATGTCGACATTCCCGCCGCCACCGCCGCCGGCATCATCGTGATGAATACGCCCTTCGGCAATTCCATTACCACTGCCGAGCACGCCATCTCGCTGATGCTGGCCTTGGCCCGCGAACTTCCCGCCGCCAATGCCTCTACCCAGGCCGGCAAGTGGGAGAAGAACCGCTTCATGGGCGTGGAGATCACCGGCAAGGTGCTGGGCCTGATCGGCGCCGGCAATATCGGCTCCATCGTCGCGGACCGCGCCAAGGGCCTGAAGATGCGGGTGATCGCTTATGATCCCTATCTGTCGCAGGAACGCGCCAATGATCTGGGCATCGAGAAGGTGGAGTTGAACGATCTGCTGGCGCGGGCGGATTTCATCACCCTGCACGTGCCGATGACGCCCGAGACCAAAAATATCCTGTCGGCCGAGGCCATCGCCAAAACCAAGAAGGGCGTGCGCATCATCAACTGCGCCCGCGGCGGACTTGTCGATGAACATGCGTTGAAAGCTGCGCTAGACAATGGCCATGTCGCGGGCGCCGCGCTGGACGTGTTCGAGAGCGAGCCGGCCAAGGAGAATGTCCTGTTCGGCAGCGACAAGGTGGTGGCGACGCCGCATCTGGGCGCCTCGACCACGGAAGCGCAGGAAAATGTCGCTCTTCAAGTGGCAGAGCAGATTTCCGATTATCTGCTCACCGGCGCCATCACCAATGCGCTGAACATGCCGTCCATCTCAGCCAGCGAGGCCCAGAAAGTGCGGCCCTGGATCAGCCTGGCCGAAAAGCTGGGCTCCTTTGCCGGCCAGCTGACCGGCACCAGCCTGAGGGGCGTTGAGATCGTCTATGAAGGCACACCTTCGACCCTGAACACCCGCGCTTTGACCCAGGCGGCCCTGAACGGCCTGCTGAAGCCGATGCTGGCGGAGGTCAACATGGTCAACGCGCCGGTGATCGCCAAGGAGCGCGGTGTGAAGGTCAGCGAGACCCGCCGGGACGCGCAAGGAATTTACGAAGGCTATATCAAGCTGGTGGTCTCGATGAGCGACGGCACCACCCGGAGGGTCGCGGGCACCGTCTTCTCGGACGGCCGTCCGCGCCTGATCCAGATCAAGGATATCAATCTGGATTCCGGCTTCGCCCCGCACATGCTCTATGTCGTCAATGAGGACAAGCCGGGCTTCATCGGCAAGCTCGGCACCTTGCTGGGCGATGCCAAGGTCAATATCGCCAACTTCACGCTTGGCCGCAGCGCGCCGGGACAGGACGCCATCGCCCTGATCGAAGTGGACGGCCCGGTGCCGGCTGCGACTGCCGACGCCGTCGCCAAACTTCCCTACGTCAAGCAAGCACGGCCGTTAGCTTTCTAATCAGCTCAAGCGGCGCATTCCGCGCCGCGACCTTCAACACCCACAAGCTTCCTTCCCCCTTCGGTGCGAAGCACCAAGAAGGGGGAAGGTGTCGCAGCGAGATGTCGGCGGAGCCGACTCGAGCTGCGACGGATGGGGGTAACTAATAAAAATGAGGCGCTTCTCCGCTGCTCGTTATTTAAGCCCTGCTCTTCGCAATCGCCTCGTGATGGCGAATGACTTCCTTGACGATGAAATTCAGGAATTTCTCCGCGAAGTCCGGATCGAGCTTGGCGTCGGTGGCGAGCTGCCGGAGGCGGGCGATCTGGGCGGCCTCGCGCCCCGGGTCGGCCGGCGGCAAGTTATGGGTCGCCTTGTACTCCCCCACCGCCTGGGTGCACTTGAACCGCTCCGCCAACAGATGGATCAGGGCGGCATCAATATTGTCGATGCTGTCTCGCAAGCGCAGCAGTTCCGGGTCGGTCATAGGCGCCTCCTCTGCGGCGTCGCACAATTTCCAGGCAATTTGTATTAAGCGAAACCGTCCGCGGGCGCCAGCAAAGTTCCCCTAGTGTCGTGGTTTTGAAGTTCGCCAACCTCGATATCAAGCACAGAGCGAACTTCAAAACCAAAACGACACTAGGAATCAATAAGTTGCCGGTGTCCTTCGGTTCCGAAATTCGCTTCAGCACTCGATATCGGGCTTTTGGCGAATTTCGGAACCGGGACACCGGCCCAGATTTTTTTGGTGCCATGGTGAACGAATGGCCACCATACCCCTTCCGCGACACCCCGACATGATGATTAGCTTTGTGGGTAATGTGGGGGCCGGCGACATGCGAACAGCAGCGCCGGGGGACAAATGGGGAAGATGCGGGCGGGAGCCCTGGCCTTAACCTGGGCTTTGACCCTTGCGGCGGCCGGCTGTGCAAGCACGCCACCGGCCGAGCCTGACGAGGTCGCGGTCAGCGATCCGCTGGAGAATATCAATCGCTTCTTCTTCGACCTGAATCAGCGGCTGGACCGCAACGCCGGCGCTCCCGCCGCCACGGCCTATAAAGAGACGGTGCCAGGATCAGTCCGCGGCGGACTGCACAATGTGCTCGACAATCTCGGCGGACCGGTGACCGTCGCCAACAGCCTGCTGCAGGCCAAGTTCGAAGGTGCCGCCACCGCCATGGGACGTTTCCTGGTCAACACCACAGTTGGCGTCGTGGGCATTTTCGACGTGGCGAGCGGCTGGGGCATGCCGGGGCGCAACCGCGACTTCGGTGAAACGATGGGCACCTATGGCGTACCGCCGGGACCCTATCTGGTGCTGCCGTTCCGCGGCTCAACCGATGTGCGGGACTTCGCCGGCAATTATATCGACGGCTATGCCTCACCTCTGCATTTCGTGCGCTATGACGGCAACAATTATGTCGGGTTGGTGAAGTCCACCCTGGGCTCGATGGACAACCGGTCCAACAACATCGTCACCTTCCGCGACATCCAGCGCACCAGCGTGGACTATTACTCCACCATGCGGACCCTCTATATGGAGCGCCGAGCGCGCCTGATCGAGGACAAGCCGATTCGCACGGCCGAATTGCCGGACTTTTAAGCTGCGGGCAAAAATGCTCTAACCCGGCCTTATGACGGTCGTTGAGCGTATTGTCGCCCTGTGCTGCCGCTTTCCCTGGGCGGTGATCGCGGCATGCCTGCTGCTGGGGGGCGGTGCGGCCTGGTACACCAGCCAGAACTTCGCGATGAACACCGACAGCGAGCAGCTGATCGACGCGAAGGTGGGCTGGCGCATGCGCCAGGCGCGCTTCGATGCCGACTTCCCGCAGCAGAGCAACATCACCGTGGCGGTGATAGACGGCATCACGCCCGAGCTGGCGGAATCGGCGGCCGCGCGGCTGACCGAGCGGCTCGTCGCCAACCCCAGGCTCTTCACGCGCGTCCGCCGTCCCGATGGGGCCTTCTTCAGCCAGAACGGCCTTCTGTTTCTCCCGTTTAAAGAGGTGCAAAGCACCACCCAGCAGCTGATCAAGGCCCAACCCTTCCTGGGATCTCTGGCCGCCGATCCCAGCCTGCGCGGCATCGCGGGTACGCTTTCGACCGCCCTGCTGGGAATCAGCAGCGGCGATGCCAAGCTGGCCGACCTGGATGCGCCCATGGCGCGCTTTGCCGATGTATTCGATGCAGCGGCCAAGGGCGAAGTGCATTACATGTCCTGGCGATCGCTGATCACCAATGCGCCGCCCCGGCCCGAAGAGCTGCGCCACTTCATCATGGTCAAGCCGCGCCTGGATTTCTCTGCCCTCGAGCCGGGGCTGGAAGCCGATAGCGCGATCCGCGCCGCCGCCAAGGATTTGGGCCTGACCCAGGATCATGGCGTGCGGGTCAGGCTCACCGGCCCCGTGCCGTTGTCGGACGAGGAATTCGCCACTCTGACCGACCGGGCCGGGTTGATGGCAGGCGCCATGATGGGAAGCGTGCTTCTGATCCTGTGGCTCGCCCTGCGCAGCTTCAAGATCATCTTCGCCATTCTGGTTACCTTGGTCGTGGGGCTTGCCCTCACCATGGGGATCGGGCTGTTTCTGGTCGGCGTCTTCAACATCATTTCCATCGCCTTCATCGCGCTGTTTGTCGGCCTGGGCGTGGATTTCGGCATCCAATTCGCCGTGCGCTACCGCCATGAACGGCATTATCAGGAGCGGCTGAACCTGGCGCTGGAGCAGGCGGGCCGCGGCGTCGGCATTCCCCTGGCGCTGGCCGCCGCCGCCACTGCCGCCGGCTTTTTCTCCTTCCTGCCCACCACCTATACGGGCGTGGCGGAACTGGGGAAGGTCGCCGGCGTCGGCATGATCATGGCGTTTCTGCTGTCCATCACCATGCTGCCGGCCCTGTTGATGCTGCTCAATCCGCCGGGCGAGCAAGAGGAGGTTGGCTTTCAGTCGCTGGGGCGCCTTGACGATCTCATGACCGCCCAGCGCAAGAATGTGGTGCGCGCCGCCGCGGCCGCCGGTGTCGTTTCACTGGCGCTGATGGCTTTCGTGCGCTTCGACTCCAATCCGCTGGATCTTCGCAGCCCCAAGGTGGAATCGGTCTCCACCCTGTTCGATCTGATGAAGAATCCTCAGACCTCGCCCAACACGATCGATGTGCCCGCTCTGTCGCTGACCGATGCCGATGCGGTGGCGGCGCGCATCGCCCAGGAATCGCTGGTGGCGCAGGCCCTTACCTTGTCCAGCTTCGTGCCGGACCAGCAGCAGCAAAAGCTGGCGCTGATCAGCGACGCCAACTCCCTCTTGGATTCGACCATCAATCCGCTGGATGTGGCGGCGGCGCCAAGCATCCCCGACGATGCTGCGGCGCTGACCGCAACGGCGCAGAAATTGCGGGCCGCGGCCGGCAAGGCGGACGACAAGCCGGCGCGCGATGCCCGCCGCCTGGCCGATGCGATGGCTGCCGTGGCGCGCGGCGGCAAGGATGCCATCGCGCGGGCGCGTGAGGCTTTTGTGCCCGGGCTCAAGACCATGCTGGGCCAGGTGTCGGATTCCCTGAAGGCCCAGCCGGTTTCCATCGCCAGCATGCCGGCGGACTTCAAGAGCGACTGGATCGCGGCCGACGGCACCGCCCGCATCCAGGTCTTTCCCAAGGACACCAGCAACAATCAGGAGGCGCTCTCCGCCTTTTCCGATCAGGTGTTGAGCGTGGCGCCGCAGGCCACCGGCGCGCCCATCTCCATCCGGGAATCCGGCAAGACTATCGTGGGCGCCTTCGCGGAAGCAGGCATTCTGTCCTTCCTGGCGATCAGCATTCTCCTGATCCTAGTGCTGCGCAGCCTGCATGACGTGCTGATGACCCTGGCGCCGCTGGTACTGGCCGGCCTGCTGACCCTGGCGACCTGTGTGCTGCTGGGGCTGAAACTCAATTTCGCCAATGTGATCGCGCTGCCGCTGCTCTTAGGGATAGGCGTTGCCTTCAACATCTATTTCGTGGTGGCCTGGCGCCATGGTCAGCGCTGCTTCCTGGCCTCCAGTCTGACCCGGGCGGTGATCTTCTCGGCGGCCACCACCGCATCTGGCTTCGGCACCCTCTGGCTGTCGGTGCATCCGGGCACCGCCAGCATGGGCGAACTGTTGATGATTTCACTGGGCTGGGTGCTGGCGACGACCTTGTTCTTGTCGCCGGCATTGCTCGGACCGCCGCATCATGCACTGCAGCTGCATGATCCTGAGGTGTGAGGCCTCTTTCCTCTCCCCTTGTGGGAGAGGAAGAAAAATCCTGAGTTAGCGGAGCGATAGCGACGCTCAACTCAGTGATTTTTCAGGTGAGGGGTGAGTCTGCCCCCTACCCCCTCACCAGCAAAATCTAGGCACTTGGCTCGCTTGCGCATCGCCAAGTGCGAGATTTTGCGTCCTCTCCCTCAAGGGGAGAGGACTTTTAAGAGCTTAATCCATCAGCCCAGCATCTGATCCGACAGCGCGTTAATACGCTTCGTCAACCCCGCCACGCCGCCCGAGGCCAGCACCGCGGCGAAGTCGGAGCGCTTCTGCGCCATCTGGCTGATATTGCCGGCCAGCAGCACATCGGTGATCTTCCAGTCCGATCCCACCTGATGCAGGCGATAGTTGAAGGCGATGGTCTCGCTGGAGGTCTTCATCGTGCTTTTGACGAAATGATCGCTGCCGCGGACGATCGGGGCGGGATCCACGGTGAATTTCTCGCCGCCATAGGAATCGAAATTCTTGGCATAGTTGGCGATGGTCATGCGGCTGAAGGCATCCGTCAGCGCCTTCTTGTCGGCTTCAGAGGCGCTGGCCCAGGCGGGACCCACCGATGCTGCGGTCATGGCCTGAAGATCGAAGGCCTTCTCCACCGCCGGCTTGAGTTTCTCATAGCGGGACTTGACGCTACCACCCGCCTTCATGGAAGCCAGCAGCGCATCGTAAAAGCCCTGCACCTGGGCCACACCTGCATCCGCGGTTTGCGCCTGGGCGGGCTGAAGCGGTGCGCCAGCCAAAAGAGGCGCAGCGCCCAGCGCCAGGGCGACAAAAAACGATTTCCAAATCGGCTTCATTCAAAAATCTCCTTGGCCCTCGCGGGTAACGCATGAAAGTCAAAAATGACTGCAAAAGGCGGCACTTTTAGGACTATCTCATGTGTCCCGGCTAAGTAGAAAACCCCGGGACGCTACGCGTCCCGATTTAATAGAAAAAATGGCAAGGCCGACAATTCGGGCGACCGCGCGGCATAGGGGCCCAAGGCCTCTACCGCCCGGCGGGCGCGCTTCTCCGATTCCGCCCGCGCGCCTTCCAGCCCCAAGAGGGTCACTAGAGTCTGTTTGCCCATATCGGCATCCTTGCCGACGGCCTTGCCGGTCTTTTCGGCCGTCGAGGTCACATCCAGCAGGTCGTCGGTGATCTGGAAAACCACGCCCATGTCCTCGGCATAAGCCTTGAGCCGGGCGCGGGTCTCGGCATCCGCCTGGCCCAGGATGGGACCGGCCTCGCAGGAGAATTCGAAAAGCTGGCCGGTCTTGCGCCGCTGCAGGTCGATCACGTCTTCGACGCCGAAACTGCGGTCGGCCAGCATGTCGATGATCTGGCCGCCGATCATGCCGCTATGACCCGAGGCTTCCGCAAGGCGCGCGATCAGTGCGCAGCGCACTTCGGCTGAAGGATGGGTGCGGGCATCGGACAAAATTTCGAAGGCGATAGTCAGCAACGCATCGCCGGCCAGCACCGCGGTCATCTCGTCAAAGGCGATGTGGGTGGTGGGACGGCCGCGGCGCAAATCGTCATCGTCCATGCAGGGCAGATCGTCATGCACCAGGCTGTAGGTGTGTAGCGCCTCGATGGCGGCGCCGACCCGCAAGCTGCGCGAATCATCCACCCCGAACAGCCGGGCGGAATGCAGCACCAGGAAGGGGCGAAGCCGCTTGCCACCCGCGGTGATGGCATAGCGCATGGCTTCCTGGACCCGCGCCTGGCGCCCTTCGGGCCGGGGCAGGACGGCGTCCAGGGTGGCGTCCACCAGCTTGGCGCTGGCAGCGATGGCCGGCGGCAGCAGGCTGGTATCGGGCGCTGGCGGCGCCGCATTGTGTGGTTTGCTGGACATGGTGCCCCATTTTGTCCGTTTCCCGCACCTTGCCTCAAGGGGCGGGAAACAGGCGATCTCGGCCCGCTTTTAGCCTCCAAAACCGCGGTTTCGCCAGCCCGCAAAGCTGGGTTCCTGTTACATTTCAGAAGGTTTCAAGCCGGGCAGCACCCATGCGGGCTAAAGGGTTGCGCCCCCTATCCCGAACGGGGAAAATAGCTATGTTGCGGTGCCAAAGCCGCCTGGACGAATCCTGCCGGGGGCGGCGGGCCGTGGAGCGAATAGGACAGACATGCGTGTCATTCTTGCCCAGCCGCGCGGCTTCTGTGCCGGGGTCGTTCGCGCCATCGATATCGTGGAGAAGGCGCTCGATAAGTATGGCGAGCCGGTCTATGTGCGCCACGAGATCGTCCACAACAAGCATGTGGTGGACAAGCTCAAGAACAAGGGCGCGCGCTTTGTCGAAGAACTGGACGAAGTGCCCGAAGGCGCCGTCACGGTATTCAGCGCCCATGGCGTGCCCCAGTCGGTGGTGAAGACCGCCCAGCACCGCGGGCTGCCCGTGCTGGACGCCACCTGCCCGCTGGTCTCCAAGGTTCACAATCAGGGCAAGCGCTATGTCGCCCATGGCCGCCGCCTGATCCTGATCGGCCATGCCGGCCATCCCGAAGTGGAAGGCACCATGGGCCAGGTCGGCGCGCCGGTGACCCTGGTGCAGCATGAGGCCGACGTCGCCACCCTGGACATCCCGCCGGAAACGCCGGTCGCCTATATCACCCAGACAACCCTTTCGATCGACGACACCAAAGGCATCATCGCCGCGCTGAAGAAGCGCTTCAGCGACATCGTTGGCCCGGAAACCAGCGACATCTGCTACGCCACCCAGAACCGCCAGACCTCGGTGCGCCAACTCGCCAAGATCGTGGATGTGATCCTGGTGGTGGGCGCGGCCAACAGCTCCAACTCCAACCGCCTGCGCGAGATCGGCATCGAGGAAGGCGTGCCTTCCTATCTGATCAATGACGGCAGCGAGCTGAGAGCCGAGTGGGTGCAAGGCAAAGAGGTGGTCGGCCTGACCGCCGGCGCCTCCGCTCCGGAAGAACTGGTGCGCCATGTGATCGAGGCGCTGGGCCGGATCGAAGACGTTGAAGTCGAACAGATGGACGGCAAGAAGGAACATATCGAGTTCCGCCTTCCGGCCGAGTTGAGGGCTTAAATCATGGGTTTGCCACTGCGTCAGGCCGCCAAGATCGGCGCCTATGTGATCAAGAAGCACCTCTCGGGCGGCAAATATCCGCTGGTGCTGATGCTTGAGCCCCTGTTCCGCTGCAACCTGGCCTGCGCCGGCTGCGGCAAGATCGATTATCCGGACGAGATCCTGAACCAGCGCCTGTCGGTGCAGCAATGCATGGATGCGATCGACGAATGCGGCGCGCCCGCTGTCTCCATCGCCGGTGGCGAGCCCCTGCTCCACCGCGACATGCCGAAGATCGTGGAAGGCTATCTGGAGCGCGACAAGTTCGTGATCCTGTGCACCAACGCGCTGCTGCTGGCCAAGAAGATCAACCAGTACAAGCCGCATCCCAATTTCACTTGGTCCATTCATCTGGATGGCGACAAGGTGATGCACGACAAGTCGGTCTGCCTGGACGGGACCTATGAGAAGGCCGTCGCCGCCATCAAGATGTGCAAGGAGCGCGGCTTCCGCACCCAGATCAACTGCACTCTGTTCGACGGCGCCGATCCGGAACGTACTGCCGCCTTCTTCGACGAGATGATGAAAATGGACGTGGACGGCATCACCGTGTCGCCCGGCTATGCCTATGAGCGCGCCCCCGACCAGCAGCACTTCTTGAACCGTGAGCGCACCAAGACGATGTTCCGCGAGATCCTGAAGCGCGGCAATGGCGGCAAGAATTGGGAGTTCACCAACTCGCCGCTGTTCATGGATTTCCTGGCCGGCAATCAGACTTATGAATGCACCCCCTGGTCCATGCCGCTGCTGACCGTGTTCGGCTGGCAGAAGCCCTGTTATCTCCTCGGCGAAGGTTATGTGAAGACCTTCAAGGAGCTGATGGAAGGCACCGAGTGGGAGAAATACGGCGTCGGCAAGTATGAGAAATGCGCCAACTGCATGGTGCATTGCGGCTTCGAAGGCACCGCCGCCACCGATGCGATCAAGCACCCCTGGAAGAACCTGCCGCTAATGATGCGGGGGGTAAAGACCGAAGGCCCGATGGCGCCGGAGATTGATCTCTCAAACCAGCGGCCCGCGGAATATGTCTTCTCGCGTCATGTCGAGAAGAAGATGTCAGAGATCCGCACCGGCAAGTCCGACACCACAGAGATCGCGGCAGCGGAGTAGTTCCGCAAAAGCCTTGTTCGACGCCCGCGCCGTGCGCACCAGCGCCGGCACTTGTGTGGGCTTTTTCAACAGCGAACCCAGCACCCGGCCCAGCGCAATGCCGCCATCGGGCTTCATCGCCACCAAAGCGGCCGGCGGCAGCACATGGCTGGCGTCGTCGGAGATCACGCGCAGGGCCGCGAGCGGCAGGTTGCGCTTGGCGGCGAAACGGGCGGCGACCTGGGATTCCATGTCCACGGCCAGCGCGCCGGTCGCATCGTAAAGCCCGGATTTGGTCTCGGCATTCTCGATGATCACATCGCTGCCGAACATCTGGCCTTGATGGGCATGCGGCAATCGGGACAGCAGGCGAACGCGCCAGGCTTCGTGGCAGTCCCAATTCTCTAGACCGGTGAGGATCTGGTCGGCGATCACCACGTCACCCACTTTCAAGTGCGGCGATAGGGCTCCAGCCAGACCGATCGAGATCACGCCCTTGAGATCGCCGTGCAGGGCATCCAGCTTTTGGGCGAGGCCATCGCTGTCACCCCCGCCCGCCACAGCCACCACATCGGCGACGCCGACGATCTTGGCTTCTTTGGCGAGCCCGGTGACGGCAATGATCGTCACAGGCCGTATTCCACCCGGCGCGAATTGCTGGTCTTGAGATTGCGGTAGCGCGCCAGAGCCCAGAGCGGGAAGAATTTCGGATAGCCGTGATAGTTCAGATAGAAGACGCGCGGAAAGCCGCCGCCCGTATAGTGCGGTTGGCTCCACAGGCCATCGCCCTGTTGCGTGGCTTTCAGATAATTGACGCCTCGCGCCACCGCCGGATGATCGACTTCGCCCGCCGCCATCAGGCCCAGCAGCGCCCAAGCTGTCTGTGACGCGGTAGAGGGCGCGGGCTCATAGCCTTTGTAATCCAGCTTGTAGCTGTCGCAATTCTCGCCCCAGCCGCCATCCGGATTCTGAATTTCGACCAGCCAGTCGGCGCCCTTTTTCATGGTCGGGTGATCAGGCTTCAACGCCGCGCCGTTCAATCCCGCCAGCGCTGACCAGGTGCCATAGATGTAGTTCACGCCCCAACGGCCCCACCAGGAGCCGTCGTCGCGTTGGGTCCGGATCAGATAGTCCACGCCCGCCTTCAAGCGCGGATCGTCTTCGCCCGCGCCCAGCTGCGCCATCATGCCGACGCAGCGGCCCGACACGTCTTCGGTGGGCGGATCCAGCAGCGCGCCGTGATCGGCGAAGGGAATATTGTTCAGGTAATAATAGCTGTTGTCGGCATCGAAGGCGCCCCAGCCGCCGTTGCGGCATTGAAGCCCTTCCACCCATTCGCGGCCGCGCGCGATCGCCACATCGTCATGCGCGGCGCCGGCGCGATCGAAAGCCATCACCACCACGGCGGTATCGTCCAGGTCAGGGTAATAGTCGTTGCGATACTGGAAGGCCCAGCCGCCGGGGCGGACATCCGGCTTCTCTTCCGCCCAATCGCCTTTGACGTCCAGCACCTGCAACGGCTTCAGCCATTCCAGGCCGCGCGCCACGGCTTTCTCGGCCGCCTCATCGCGCGTTTCCATCAGGGCATGAGCGACCAGCGCGGTGTCCCACACCGGCGAGACGCAGGGCTGGCAATAGGCTTCCTGATCCTTGATGACCAGCAGATTTTCCACCGACTTGCGCGCGATAGCGCGATCCGGATGCTCCGGCGGATAGCCGATCAAGTCATACATCATCACGCTGTTGGCCATGGCGGGATAAATGGCGCCCAGGCCGTCCTCGCCGTTCAGCCGCTCTGTGGTCCAGCGCACACATTCGGCAATGGCTTTCTCACGCGCGCCTTTCGGCCAGGGCACGACCTTCAGCACCTTGTCCAGCGCACCGAAGAAGGCCGACCAGCCAGCGCTCTGGTGCGGCGCGCGGGGCGACGCCGCCAGCACGCCCAGCACGAACAGCTCGTCCACATGAATGCCGCGCGGATTCTTGGCCAGCGGCTTGCGCGCGCAAAGCACCAGCAGCGGCACGATCACGGTGCGCGCCCAATAGCTCATCTTGGACAGATGCACCGGGAACCAGCGCGGCAGCAGGATCAGTTCCGGCGGCACCGTCGGCACATCGTTCCAGGAACATTGTCCGTAAAGCGCCAGCAGAATGCGGGTGAAGACATTGGCCTTGAAGGCGCCGCCGCGCTTACGGATTTCTTCCCGGGCGCGAGCCATGTGCGGCGCGTTGATATCGTCGCCGATCATCTTGAGCGCGAAATAAGCCTTCACCGTCGCCGAAATGTCGAAGGCGCCTTCGTGATAAAGCGGCCAGCCGCCATGAGCGCCCTGGATGCGGCGCAGATAGACGCCGATCTTCCGCTCCAGCTCCAGATTGGGTTCTTCCGCCAGATAATGGACCAGCAGCACATATTCGGCTGGAATGGTGGCATCAGCCTCCAGTTCATAGACCCAGTGTCCGTCCGGCTTCTGCTGGCCAAGGATGGCAGCGGTGGCGGCGCGAATGGCGCCTTCCACGTCACTGTAGGCCGAGGGGCTCATCTGGTTCATCGCGCCCACTATAAAGACAGATGGCGGGCGGCCAAAGCAGCCGCCTTTTCGCCGGAGCGCAGGGCGCCCTCGATGGTTGCGGGCAGGCCCGTCCGGGTCCAGTCGCCGGCCAGGAACAGGTTGCGCCATGCGGTCTTGGCCTCTGGCCGCCGCGCGTCCTGGGCGGGGGTGGCGGCAAAGGTGGCGCGCTTTTCCTTGACGATCTGCCAAGCGGGCATGTCGGCGCTGATGCCAAGCGCCTTGGCCACGTCGGCCCAGATCAGGCGCGCCAACTCTTCCCTGTCCTTGTCCACGATCGCGTCGGCGCCGGAAACGGTGACGGAGATGCGATCCGGGAACGTGAATATCCATTCCGCGGTGCCGCCGATCACGCCCAGCATCGCCGGGCTCCCGGCGGGCGGCGCCATGCGGAAATGGGCGTTGACGATGGCACGGAAGTCATTGGGTACCGTCAGGTCCGGCACCAGCTCACCGGCCACCCAAGGCGGCACCGCCAGCACCACGGCATCATGCCGGTCGATAGGCCGAACGGCCTCGCCCGTTTCCAGCGCCATCACATGGCGATGGGTCATGGTCAGGCCGCGCAGCCGCGTGCCCAGGCGCACATCCGCTTTCTTGCTTTCCAGATAGCGCAGCGCCGGCGTGACGAAGGCGTCGGCCAGGGTCGGATGGGCAATGCGTGGCCGGTAATAGCGTCCGCCTTTTGCGAGAGTCTCGCGCAGCACCGCGCCGGCGAGGGCCGCTGAGGATGTCTCGGGTTCGGTGTTCAGCACCGCCAACAGAAAAGGCCGCATCAAGCGTTCCCACAACGCACCGCGCTCCTTCACGACTTCGCCGATGCATGCCTTGGGCCCGGCCCACAACAGCGGCAGATAGCGTAGATATTCGCCTGCCCTCGTACCCGGCACGCGCTGGGCATCCCGCGTGACCCAGAGCGGCAGCGGCCCCTCGCCCGGCTTCAGCCGCCAGCGCTTGCCATCGCGCAAATCGACAAAGTCGAATTCCGCATGCGCCGGTCCGGCGAGCGCGCCCCGCGCACCGATCCGCGCCAGATAATCATGCACCGCGCGATTGCCCGACAGGACCAGGTGATTGCCATTGTCGATAACTCCGCCGATGGCCGCATCGAAATAGGAACGGCAGCGGCCGCCCGCCTGCCCCGCCGCTTCCAGCAAGGTGACCGGCGCGCCGCGCGACGCCAGGATGGTGGCCGCCGAAAGCCCCGCAAGGCCGCCACCGATGACAAAAACCTTGCGGGTCATCCGGCCAAGGCTTTCATGAGAACAGGCCTTGCCGCAGGACCAGTGCCAAAAGCTTGCTCTTGGGCAGGGAGACGCGGTGCCGTGGCGGGGCAAAGCCCTGCGCCTCGCTGGCGCGCAGGATTTCGGAATAGACCGCCCCCATCAGACGCGGCGTCTTGATGCGGCCTTTGGGCTTGGCGGACAGAATACAGTGCGCCTCGTCATAGTGATGATGCGCCAGCGCGGCGACCTTGCGGCAAACCGCGTCGATCTCCGGCCGGTTTATCACCGCCGCTGGATCGAGCGAGCGGCAGCAATTCATTTCTTCCAGATACTCCCGCGGCAGATAAAGCCGGCCGATGGCGGCATCCTCGTCAATGTCACGCAGGATATTGGTGAGCTGCAGCGCCCGGCCCAGATGATGGGCAAGCTGGAAGCCCGGCTCTTCCTCCATCCCAAAGACTTTGATGGAGAGCCGGCCCACGGCGCTGGCCACCCGGTCGCAATAAAGATCCAAGGTCGCCAGGTCGGGCGCGACGATATCTTCGGCCACATCCATGTCCATGCCGTCCAGCACGGTCAGGAAATCTTCCAGCCGAAGGCCATAGTGCGCCACCGCCGGCGCCAGAAAGCGGACTTGTGGTGGAATTGGCGGCGCGGCGCTCCCGGCATAGAGGGCGCGCAGATCTTCGCGCCACTGTTGCAACTTTTCGTGGCGTTCGGCCCGCGTGCCGACGCCGTCATCGGCGATGTCATCCACCTTGCGGCAGAAGGCATAGATGGCGAACATGGCGTCGCGCTCTTCGGCTGGCATCAGCCGCATGGCGATATAGAAGGAGCTGCCGCTCGCTTTTTTCTTCACCGCCTTGGCGGCGGGGGCACCGATATTTTCTGCGTTGGTCATGAGGCTCGGAGTCGTTTGAGGCGCATCAGCGCGAAGGAAGGAAAGCGTTTCACGAACAAAGCCGCCACATCGAGCTTGGAATGATGCACAGGCTGGGATAGCGGATCGCGATGGATCAGCATGGTGTTGAGGTCGTCGGCCAGGGTTTGGATCAGGTCCACTTCCAGCGCCAGACGGCCGTCGCGAATGCCACGCGCGAACGGCCGAGAAATATCCAGCAACTCGGCATTCTTGCGCGCCAAGGCGGAGATCACCCCGGCCAGGGCTGGATTGGCCCTGTCGTCCCCCAGCGCCGCCACGGTGATCCCCGCGGCCGTGAGCATGGGCTCTGGGATATAGACTCGGTTCAATTCTCGATAATCCTTGGCGCAGTCCTGCAGATGGTTGATCACCTGCAGCGCGGCGCAAAGCGCATCATTGGCCGGCCACAGGCTTTGGGATTCGCCATGCACATCCAGCACAAAGCGGCCCACCGGCATGGCGCTGTAGCGGCAATAGTCGATCAGATCGTCCCAATCGCGATAGCGCAGCTTGGTGCAATCGCGGCGGAAGGCCTCCAGCAGATCCAGGGCATGCACCGGCGACAGGCCGCGTTCTTTCTGGACGGTGCGCAGGCGCACGCCTTCCGGTACCGCATCGCTCTCGCCTTCAAGGCTGGCGCGCATCTGCTCCAGCAGCTGCAATTTCTCCTCCGCGGGCGCAGAGGCATGATCGGCCACATCATCGGCTGCGCGCACGAAATTGTAGAAAGCCAGCACCGGCGGCCGGTGCTGGGGCGCGATCAGGAAAGAGGCGACGGGGAAATTCTCGTTCTTGTGCCCCTTGCCCGACTGCAGGTCCGCCACGCCACTCATGCGCCGGCCTCGTTTGCCTGCGCCCGGCCCTTCCACATGCCGCCACGGCCGGACCAGTGCTGGATGGCCGATTCCAGCGTGAAAGAGGCATAGAAGAGCCCGATCAGGGGCAAGGCCAGCCCCCACAGCGGCGACAGGCGATAGAAGCGCAGCATGGGCACATACATGCCGGCCATGAGCAGCCAGGCCAGCCAGCCGGCCATCTGCGAGACGCCCCAGCCGAACAGGGCCGCCGCCACCGGCGCCAGATAGACCAGCGCCAGCCCGAACAGGGTGCCGATCAGCATCAGGGGCGAATAGCCGAGCTGGGCGTACGCGCTGCGCGCCACCATGTGACGAATGTCGGCGATATGATTGTAAGGCCGCATGGAGACGGCGCGATCGGTCAGGCCCAGCCAGATTGGCCCCTGCCGCTTCATCACCCGCCCCAGGGCGCAATCGTCAATGATGTTATGGCGGATGGCGGCGATGCCGCCGGATTTTTCCAGCCCCTCGCGCCGCACCAGCATGCAGCCGCCGGCCGCGGCCGCGATCGGAGAATGGGTGCTATTGACCGCGCCGAACGGAAACAGCATGTCGAAAAAGTAGACAAAGGCCGGGATCAGGAAATGCTCGGCCGCGGTGCCGCAATGCAGCCGCGCCATCAGCGAGACCAGCATCTTGTTGCCGTCTTCCGCCCGCGCCACCAGCCGGCGCAGATTGTCCGGGCTGTGGCTGATATCGGCGTCGGTGAACCAGAGGAATTCGGGCTGGCCGGCCTGCTCCACACCCTGGCTCATCGCCCACAGCTTGCCGGTCCAGCCCGCTGGACGGGTGTCGCCGGAGAGCACCGTCAGCCGGCTGTTGTTCAGCGCCCGCGCGCGCTGGCCGGTGCCGTCATCGCTCTGGTCGTCCACCAGCACGATCTGGAAATCGCCGGGATAATCCTGCGCCAAGAGGCTGGAGAGACTGGCCTGGATCACATCCACTTCGTTACGCGCTGGGACAACTGCCACAACCGATGGCCATGCCGCGGGCTCGGCCACCGGTGCTGTGTCGCGCTCTTTCAGCCGCCAGAAGCCGTGATGGAACAGTAGCAGGTAAAGCCAGATGGCCAGCGGCAGGAAACCGCACAGAATCCCCGCGATCATGCGAGATATCCATGTGCGCCGAACCAGGTCAGCGCATCCTCGATACCTTTGCGATAAGCGCGCGCCTGATAGCCCAGCTCGCGCTTGGCCTTTTGCGAACTGAAGAACATGCGATAACGCGACATGCGCAGCGCGTCGGCGGTGAGCAGCGGCTCCTTGCCGGTGATCCTGGCCAGCGCCTCGGCGCCCCAGGCGATGGGAAACAGCGGCGCCCGCGGCAGCTTCACCCGCGGCGCGCGGCGGCCCGAGAGCGCGGCGATGTCGCCCAGCATGGTCTCAAGGCTCACATCCTCGCCGCCCAGGATGTAGTTCTCCCCGACCTTGCCCTTGTCTAGCGCCAGCAGATGGCCCTGGGCGACGTCGTCGACATGCACCAGGTTGAGGCCGGTATCGACAAAGGCCGGCATCTTGCCGGTGGCGGCCTCCACGATAATGCGCCCCGTCGGCGTGGGCTTGATATCGCGGGGCCCGATGGGCGTGGACGGCGCCACGATCACGGCGGGCAGGCCCGCTTCCTGAACCAGACGCTCGACTTCGCGTTCGGCCACCAGCTTGCTGCGTTTGTAAGCGCCGATCACGCTTTGCGGCGTATGACGCGAGGTTTCGTCCACCGCCGTTGCTCCCGGCTTCAGCGCCGCAACCGATGAGGTATAGACCACACGCTCCACGCCGCATTTCAGGGCCGCGCCCATTGTCGCCTGCGCGCCTTTCAGATTGTTGCGCTCGATCTCGCTGGGGTCCGGCGCCCAGAGCCGATAGTCGGCGGCGACATGGAAGAAATAGCGCGCCCCTTTCATGGCGGAAACCATCGAAGCTTCGTCGCGCATGTCACCCAGGACCGGCTCACAGTCCAGATCGGCGATGTTGCGATGGTCCGCCGTCGGGCGCATCAGCACCCGTACATGCAGGCCACGCGCCAGGAGAGCCCGAGCAACAGCAGAGCCAACGAAGCCGGATGCTCCTGTTACCAGCGCGATGTCAGCCATTTCCGGCCCCCGCAAAGGCACGCCGACCTTCTACACTTTGCCAGTACAGCAACGCCGGCACACCCAGCACAATCTCGCGCGCCCGCTTGAGCAGCGACACCGCCACACCCATCTCGGCAGGCAGGCCAAACAGCGGCGCCAGCACCGCATAGCCCCACTCCTGCACCCCGATAGCGGCCGGCACGGGCGCGGCGATACTGCGCAGGGTGCAAAGCAGCGCCTCCAGCGCGATGGCGTTCAAGAACGGAATGTCGCCACCGACCAGACGGAACGAGATCCAGGTGCCGACACCCGCACCGATCCAGGCCAGCAGATGGAAAGCCGAAGACGCCGCCAGGCGCGTCTTGGAGTCATACATCTCTTCAATCGCGGCGTGAAACGAGACGCCTTCGGCGCTTTGCGGGAAAAACCGCGCCGCCATGCGTTCGGCAAAGGCGGCGCCCTTTTTCTGCAGGAAGATCAGCAGCGCAATACCCGGCACCGCCAGCAGCAGCACCGCCAGCATGGCTTCAGTCATTACATCGCCGCCGGAAAGATGCCGGAACTGCGAAATGCCCCAGCCCAGACCGAAAGCGAGAAACACCACCTGCGCCATCGCTTCGGTGGTGGCATCGCCGGCAACCGAGGCGCCGGCATAGGCGCCCGGCATGCCTTTCAGAATCAGGAGCCGCGCCGCGGCCACCATGCCGCCCACCGGCGAGAAAGGCGAAATCTCGGCAATGGAATCGCGCACCAGCCGCGCCAGATAGAGTTCGCGCAGCGGCCGGCGCTCTCGCGGCGGCAGCAGGAACTGCCAGGCCAGCGCCAGGCTGACGAAGACCAGCAAAGCAAAGCCACAGAGCAGCGCCAAGCCACCGAATCCGGCGCGCGCAATGGACGCAAAGATTGGATCAAAGCCTATCCGCCAGACCAGATAAACGGCCGCCACCAGCCCGGCTGCGAGCGCCACGGCAACGCCGATCTTCGGGCCCCACTTCATTACGCAGGCAAAGGCTTGGCGCGGAAGCTCCACAGGCGCATGGCGCCCAGTGCCGTTTCCGCCAGCTGCGGCAGGAAGCTGGGACGCAGCAATTCCTTGTCGAACACGCCCATGCGGCGGCGGTTCTCGGAATAGCAGTCCTCCAGGAAGCGCCGGAAGGTGAAGCCATCCAGGAAGACGGAGGCCTGGGTGGCGGAAAATTCCTTGCCGTCGTTCAGTTCCTTGCCGCGCTTGGCAGTGCCAATCATGCGGCCCAGCGCCCGCACGTAATAGCGGAAATCGGTCAGCGGCAGCAGCATCCGGGCGAAAAAGCCCTTCTGCGCCTGGTTATAGGCCATCCAGTTGACGAAGAAGACGATGTGGCGCGTCTCCTCATACATCAGGGTCTCGAAGATGTTGAACATCTCCTTGGGCAGGAATTCGGACTGCATGGCGATCTTGAAGACGCCGAAGCCCAGGAAGGAATCCATACACTCGCCAAAGCCGAAATCCTTGAACCGGGTCTCGACATTGTCGCTGACATCTTCCAGCGGCCGCTCGGCGGCATCGATGCCGTATTTCTCGATCATCACCCGGATTAGCTTGGCGTGACGGGCTTCCTCGAAACCCTGCATCGCCACGGCTTCCTTCATTACCGGGTCTTTGATGGTCTTGACGAACTCGGCCACGATCGCACCGGCGCGGCGCTCGGTATAGAAGACCTCTTCCCAGAAGGGCACGGATTTCAACCGCGTCAGCGCGGCCTCGTCCAGATCCGGCCAGGGCAAGGTGTCCGGATCGAACTCCGTATAGGTCTGCATGAAATGGCGACAGAAGGTGTCGCGATGTTCGGGCGATCCGATCTTCATGACGTCAGACCGCTTTCTGCTTGTCTTTTTTGGGGCCGATGAACTTCAGCGCCATCCGGGCCATGAAGGGCACAAAGCGCGGCCGCTTCAGGCGCTTGTCGTAAGGCGCAAGGCGCCGGTCATTTTCGGAGACGCAGATGGCGATCAATTCGCCGACATCGACGTCGGAGCCGAGCTGGCTGGCGCCACTGACGGTGAAGTTGTTGTCCTGCTGGCCGTTGGAGACATCCGAGGCGATGCCCATGCGCTCATAGATCAGGAACAGCCAGACGGCGAAGACCTTCAACTCGAAGTAAGGCCGGCGCCACAAGGGCATGTTGCGGCGATGCCAGGCCACCCAGTTCACGAAGAACAGGATGTGGCGCGCCTCTTCATTCACGACCGGATCGAAAGTCTGGACCAGTTCGGGCGGGAAATAGCCGGTATCCTTGGCGGCCTTGAACAGGCCGAAGGCGAAGAACGAGTCGATGCATTCGCTGTAGCCGGTGACCATGAAGGCCCATTCCGGATTCTTCGGCTTCTCATAGACCGGCTCGGGCGCCAGCTTGATGCCATAGGCCTCGACAAGATTGGCCAGCACATGGCGGTGGCGGCGCTCCTCAAAGCCGTTGAGCTCAATCGCCTTGCGCAGCAAGGGATCGGGTACGCTTTCGGCATAGGTGCAGACATTCAGACCGGCGCGATTTTCGGTCTGGACCGCGATATCCCAGATGGGCAGCGAGGTGATGCGCTTCTCAGCTTCCTCGCCCAGGCGCGGCCAATCCAGCACGGCTGGCTTGTAGGGGTCGAAGGTGTCGAGCAGCGTCTTGCAGAACAGGCGCTTGTGCTCGTCCGAGCCGAACCGAATCGGGCCGTCGCCCGGCCAGATCCCGGTGTCGCGGGTCAGGTCGGGTGGTATGGCAAAGGCCGGGCTACTCATCGGCAAGCCTCGTCATCGACGCTCCATTCTCGCGACTGCAATACCCCTTTAAGAGGGCCAATTGAACCCCAAAATGCGCCTGCGCGATTTCGGGGTAAACACCTGAAATTATTGGGAAGAAAAGTCCCCAAAACCCCCGCTTTTAATGCCCTGGCGAACCAAGAGACCCGCCAGCTCCGGCCGGGTCAGGGCGTCAAGTTCCGCCCCATACTGATAGCCCGGCACCGACCCGGAATAAGGCCCGGTCGCGGGGTGAGTATAAATCTCCGTGAGGCCGTCGGGCAGATTTTCCAACAGGCCGGCAAGGCGCGGGGTGGTCATGGCGCCCGACCAGGCCAGGCCAAAAACCTGGTCCGGCGCGGCGATACCGGCCGCGGCGAAGCGGCGCCGCAACGCCCGCGCGAAAGGCGTGGTCAGCGCCACCACGCCGGACGCCTTGCGCGGCTCGATGCGCGCCAGCACACCTTGCGGCTCCAAGGGCACCCGCGCGCCCCTGGCGCCATGCGCCTTGGCCCCTTCGACCATGAAGCGGGCGATGGTGGGGTGCAGATGAAAGTGCTTGTGGGCGTTGACGTGATCCAGCGTAAGCCCCGTGGCCGCGAACGCCGCGAACTGGGCCTCGATCTCGGCTCTCAACTGCGCGCGCACGAATGGCAGGAAGAACATGGCCGCGCCCGCGCGCGCCATGTCAGTGCGGAAATGGCCAGTGGCATCAACAAGATCGGGCACCTTGCCGGCCGGCAGCACCGGCTTTCCTTCCACCAGCACCAGATGCAGGCCGACACGAAGCGACGGCATGGCCTTGGCGCGTGCGACCGCATCGGCGGCGGCGGCCCCGGAAACCATCAGGCTGGCGGCAGACAGAATCCCGTCACGATGGGCGCGCTCGACCGCTTGATTGACTTCGATGGCGGCACCGAAATCGTCCGCCGTGACGATGAGGCGTTTCACGGGATTTGGCCCTCGCCCTTCGACAAGCTCAGGGTGAGGGCCAAATCAAAGTCCTCATCCTGAGCTTGTCGAAGGATGGATGGCAGGCTGCCCAGCCTGCCACAGAGCACGATCACGAAACGATCATGTCTTCGCGGTTCTTGAGGAACTGGAAGAACTCCACGCCCTCGCGCAGACGGCGCACCAGCATGTCGCGTGAGGTCAGCATCTCCTTCACGATCTCCATGATCTTGGAGGGGCGGAAGTAGAACTTCTTGTAGAAGTCCTCCACCGAATCGAAGATTTCGGTGTGACCCAGATGCGGATAGTTCAGCGGCGCGATCTGGGTACCGTCATCGGTCAACAGGTCCACGTCAGAGGCAAACCAGCCATTCTCCTTGGCCTGCTTGTAAAGGAAGGTGCCCGGATAGGGCGCGGCCAGCGACACCTGGATGGTGTGCGGATTGACTTCCTTCGCAAAAGCCAAAGTTTCCTGGATGGTCTCGCGGGTCTCACCCGGCAGGCCCAGGATGAAGGTGCCGTGCACCACGATGCCCAGCTCGCGGCAGTCGCGTGAGAAGCGCTTGGCGACATCCACCAACAAGCCCTTCTTGATGTTGTGCAGAATCTGCTGATTGCCGGATTCATAGCCGACCAGCAGCAGCCGAAGGCCATTGGCCTTCATCACTTCCAGGGTTTTGCGCGGCACATTGGCCTTGGCGTTGCACGACCACACCACATTCAGCGGGCCCAGCGCCTTGGCCAGTTCTTCCACCCGGTCGTGATTGTCGGTCAGGGTGTCGTCGTCAAAGAAGATTTCCTTCACCTCGGGGAAATTCTCTTTCACATACTTCACGTCCTGCACCACGCGGTCGATGGACATGAAGCGGTATTTGTGACCGCCGATAGTCTGCGGCCACAGGCAGAAGGTGCAGCGCGACTTGCAGCCCCGCCCCGTGTACCAGGACATGTAGGGGTGCAGCAGATAGCCGCCAAAATACTTTTTCACGTCCAGCTGCTTGTAGAGCGGCAGCACCGACGGCAGCTTGTCCATGTCGACCAGGATTTCGCGCTCGGGATTGGAGATGATCTCGCGCTGCGCATTGCGCCAGGTCAGGCCCTTGATGGTGGACCATTCCGCGCCTTCGGCGAGTTCCTTGATGGTGAAGTCGTATTCGTTGCGCGCGACGAAATCCAAAGCCGGACAGGCTTCCATGCTCTCGACCGGCTCGACCGCGACCTTGGCGCCAATGAAGCCAATCTTGGCGGTGGGGTTGATGGCGCGGATCATGCCGGCGGTCTTGACGTCCGATTTGAAGCTGGGCGTCGAGGTATGAATGACGATCAGCTCATGGGCCTTCACATCTTCTTCGATGTCCTTGAAGGAGGTGTTGTGCGGCGGGGCATCGATCAGGCGCGAACCCGGCACCATCGCCGCGGCCTGGGCCAGCCAGGTGGGAAACCAGAAGCTCTTCACTTCCCGCTTCATCTGATAGCGGGCGCCGGCGCCGCCGTCATAGCCGTCAAAAGACGGCGCCTGCAGGAAAAGAGATTTCATCATCGAAGGTCACCTTTGGCCCATACCGGGCGGACTGGGAACTCCAGGCCGTCAGGCTTATGCCTTCAGACTTGGGACATCGCGCCGGAAGGCTCTACCGCAAACTCGGCCCCGCGCCAATGCACCCGTTCGCCGAACAGGGAGGCGATAAAGACTGCAAAGCTTAACAGGTCACGCAGGGGCAGGAGCCAGAAAGGCCCGGCATAGGTGCCAAAAAGCCAGTCGATCCGGGCCTTCAGGAACATGCGGGAACCCAGGGCGGCCGTCAGGATCATCAGGCTGACACTGTTAAAATGCAGCAAGAAGGCCGCCATCAGGGCGAAAGCAAAACCATTGGTGACGAAGCTGCCCAGATACCCCATCGGATTCACCAAACGGATGGTGCGGGTCCAGCGCAGCTCATGACGGAACAGTTCCGCTGCGCTGTCTTCCGCCGCGGTATGACCGACGCCCATGGCGGGAATTGCCAGGGTGTAGCCCATCGCTCTCACGGCGCGGCCCATTTCATAATCGTCGGCCAGCTGATCGGCGAAGGCGGCGAAGCCGCCCACTTCGTCCAAGGTCTGGCGGCGCAGGGCGATGGTAGAACCGAAACAGGGCGATGCCAGCCCCAGCGAGGTGCCCAGCACCGCGTTGGGCAGGAAGGTATAGGAGGTGCTCATCGCCGCGAGCCCGGACCAGAGCGGATGGCCATCCTGCGCTGGCTCGCCGGTATACAGGCAGGTGACGATGCCCACGCCCGGCCGCGCCAGGGCGGACATGACCTGTGAAAGCCAGCGCGGGCCCACCGCAATATCGCTGTCCGACAGGATCAGCGTGTCATGGCGGGCCAATGGCAGCATGTTGATCAGATTGGAAACCTTGGCATTGGCGCCATACCGGGCAGCATCGGCCACAATCGCTGTGTCGGCGTGCGGATATTTCGCCTGCAGGGCCTGCACCACGGCAACGGCCGGATCGGCCTCGTCATGGACGCCGAACACGATCTGCATCTGGCCGTCATAATGCTGGGCGAAGAAGGTTTCGAGATTGCGTTCCAGATCCGGCTCGCAGCGATACAGCGGCTTCAGGATGGTGACATCCGAGCTGTGGCCTGCCGCTTTTTGTGGCGTTTGCATGAAACGCCCCACCAGGGCCGAGGCCAGCGCAACATAGCCGGTGCCGGCCACGGCAATCGCCGCGAACAGCCAACCAACATCAATAAAGAGACTGTGCATCATCATGTTCGGGAGGCCCCACCCGCCAGATACTTATTACGGCGAGCCGTACAAGGGCGGAAGGGGTAAATGGTGACATTTTGCGACAATTTGAATTTTTTGGTCAAGTGGCTGAAATTTATGACAGAAATCCGCCCCCATCCCTCACTTTGGTTATCATCACACCTCCTATAGTGTGACCCCATGGTCACAACTGAGGCAAATACCCCCCTGCCCCAAGCCCTTGTGCAGGCGGATCAGGCCCTGCGCGCCGGCGACTCGGCCGGGGCGGAACGTATGCTGGCGCCCCTGTTGCCCCCGGCCGGCGGCGACCCCCGCCTCCTGCACATGCTGGGTCTGGTGAAGATGCACCAGCAGGACCATGCCCAGGCGTCCGGCTTTTTCGCCCGGGCCCGGGCGGCAGACCCCAGGGCTGCTGTCCTGGCCTTCAGTCACGGCACGGCCCTGCGTTGGCTGGAACAGCCGGCTGAGGCGACTGAGGCTTTCGCCGAGGCAATCCGGCTCAAGCCCGACTATGCGGAAGCTTATTTCGAGGCAGGAACGACCTTGCAGCAAATGGGCAAGCTGGACGAGGCCGAACGCATCTTTCGCGCCTGGCTCAGCGCCATGCCGGGAGATCCGCGCGCCGTGCTGTCGCTGGCGGAGCTGCTGCTGGCGGCCGGCAAGCTGGCGGAGGCTGAAGCGGTTCTCTCCGCCGGCGTGTCGGATCCGCGCGGCAACCCGCTGCGTGCCCGGATGCATCAGCAGCTGGGTCTTTGCCTGCGCCGTCAGAACAAAAACGAAGAAGCGCTGGCGGCGCTCGCCCGCTCGGCTGCGCTCGACCCGGTCCTATTCACCGATGCCCTGCGGGTGGAAATCCTCCAGGACTTCCAACGCTACGAGGACGCACTTGTCTTGTCGCGCGACATGATCCGGCGCGAACCGGAAAATCCGGAATGGCACAAGTTGCACAACGATCTGCTTTATCGGCTGCGCCATGCCGACTACCTCAAATCCTATGACACGGCGCCGAAAACCGCTGACCTGCTTTTGTCCAAGGCATTCTTCCTGAGTCACGAAAAGCGCACCGAAGAAGCATTGGATGCCTACACCCGCGCCGCCAGCCTGGAACCTGACAATCGTCAGGCGGCCACCGGCATTGCCAATTGCCTGACCATGCTGGGACGGCACGGTGAAGCGATAAAGGCCTTGGACCGCCTGTTGGCCGTGGACCGCGACAGTGCCGAACTTTATGGCTGCGCCGCGGAGGCGGCACTGCTGGGCGGCGATCCCGAGAAAGCGGAGCATTTCTGCGGCCAGGCCTTGGAGCGGAATGCGCATGACCAGATCGCGCTTTCCATCCTCAGCACCGCCTGGCGGCTGATGGGGGACGAGCGCGATGAAACCCTCAGTGGCTATGACAGCCTGATCCAGACCTTTGAGCTGGAGCCTCCCGACGGCTTTGCAAACATGGACGACTTCAATGCCGAGCTGAATGCCTGGCTGGATCGCGTCCATCCGGCGACGCGCGAATATCTGAATCAATCCTTGCGCGGCGGCACGCAGACGGCCGATCTGCTGTTCGGCAAGGGTCATGTGCTGGTAGAGAAAATCCGGGCGCGCATCGATGAGGCGGTGGGGCGCTATATCGCCGAAATGCGTGAAGACGACCAGCATCCCTTCCTCTCGCGGCGGGCAAAGGGCTTCCACTATTCCGGCTCCTGGTCATCACGTCTGCGCGATTGCGGCTTTCACGTCAATCACGTCCATCCCCTGGGCTGGATCAGTTCCTGCTACTACGTCGCCGTCCCCAAAGCAGTGGAAGACGCCGGCGCGCGACAAGGCTGGATCAAGTTCGGCGAGCCCGGCCTGGATGTGCCGTTGAAGGATTCCATCCGCCGCGCCATCCAGCCGCGTCCCGGCCGGCTGGTTTTGTTTCCGTCCTACATGTGGCACGGCACCATCCCGTTCCACGACGCGCAGCCGCGGACGACGATAGCTTTTGATGTGGTGCCAAAGGATTAGGACGCGCGGCGGCGCGTCTGCACGGTGCGCGAGTTGGCCTTGCGCGCCTTGGCGGATGCCACCAGGGTCAACCAGTTTGCGAACAGCCTGACGGTATTGGCGCGCCAGGTCTGCCGCGGCAGGGCGCCCGCCACGATCCCCTGACAGCGGGCCAGATCGACTTCGCTGCCGGCGCCGATCTCGGAAAGACGGTCCTCTGTGGCGCGGTCGAAGTAATTTTCGGGAATACCTGGCTTCTCGTCCGTCTCGCCGCGCAGGAAACGGGTCATGTCGCGCAGATATTCCCGGCCCAAGGTGGCGGGATCATATTCCGGATGGCCCTGGAAGAAGACGAACCGGCTCTGGCCCGGCGTCTCGCGGGTGAACATGTCCACCTGTCCGTTGTAAAGCCGCGACAACACGCGATAGCCCGCGGCCACCAAGTCCTTTTCGGCGATGTCGTTGCGGCGCGAATGGGGCACGGGCACGGACGGACGGGTATTGAAGAACAGCGGATCGTCTTCCGCCCGGATGCTGTCATAGATGCCCGAGAGTTTCTGCGGCAGGGCGCGGCGCTCGATGCCGTCCAGATGCAGCACCGCGCCATGGGCCGCCAGGCACGAGAACAGGGTCGAGACGGTGCCGGTCTGGGCCCATTCGATCAGTTGCGTCATCTCCGGCCAGTAGGCCTCCTCGCGCAGATTGGCGGTGCAAGGCTGGGCGCCGGTGATGATCAGCGCATCGATATTGGCGGCCGGAAGAAAGGCGTAGTCATCGTAAAATCCGGCCATGCGGGCGCGGGCCTCTTCGCTGCGCGCGATGCCGCTCAAGGAAAACAGCCGGAGCCGGATATCCAGCGGCCCGGCCGCCTACTTCAAGA
>Ga0265338_10002484_pt1 | contig 27545 bp, 20 predicted proteins | sample 42126metaG_FD_193579 | JGI IMG/M metagenome (GOLD analysis project Ga0265338, IMG submission 193579) | Rhizosphere microbial communities from Carex aquatilis grown in University of Washington, Seatle, WA, United States - 4-21-26 metaG | ecosystem: Host-associated > Plants > Roots > Rhizosphere...
ATTTAACGATTTAACGATTTAACGATTATGTCCACTGTCAAATTACCACCATCCCGCGCCAAAGCTGCCAAAGCGAATGGCAATGGCAAAGCGACGCCCGATTTCAAAGTCCGTGACCTCTCGCTCGCCGAATGGGGTCGCAAGACCATCCAGGTTTCCGAGCACGAAATGCCCGGACTCATGGCCATCCGCGCCAAGTACGGCCCGCAAAAGCCGTTCCAAGGCGTGCGCATCACCGGTTCGCTGCACATGACCATCGAGACGGCGATCCTCATCGAGACCCTGGTCGAACTCGGCGCCTCCGTGCGCTGGGCGAGCTGCAACATCTTCAGCACGCAGGACCACGCGGCTGCCGCCGTGGCCAAGGCCGGCATTCCGGTGTTTGCCTGGAAAGGCGAAACGCTCGAGGAATACTGGGACTTTACGCTCGCGGCGCTCACACATCCCGGCAATCTGGGACCGCAACTGATCGTGGACGACGGCGGTGACGCCACCTTGCTCATCCACAAAGGCTACGAGCTCGAAAACGGGGATAATTGGGTCAACACGCCGAGCGACAACCATGAAGTTGCCGTCATCAAGGCCTTGCTCAAACGTGTCGCCAAGGAACGTCCCGGCTTCTGGCATACCGTCGTCAAGGACTGGAAAGGCGTCTCGGAGGAAACCACCACGGGTGTTCATCGCCTCTACCAGATGTTGGAGGCCGGAAAGCTACTTGTGCCAGCCATTAACGTTAACGATTCCGTAACCAAGTCCAAATTCGACAATTTATACGGTTGTCGCGAGTCCCTCGCCGACGGCATCAAACGCGCAACTGACGTCATGGTTGCCGGAAAAGTCGCCTGTGTTTGCGGTTATGGTGATGTCGGCAAAGGCTGCGCGCATTCGCTGCGCGGCTTTGGCGCCCGGGTTATCGTGACAGAAATTGACCCCATCAACGCGCTGCAAGCCGCGATGGAAGGGTTTGAAGTCACGACCATCGAAGACACGCTCGGTCAGGCGGACATCTACGTTACCACCACCGGCAACTGTGACATCATCACGCTGGAGCACATGGCGAAGATGAAAGACCAGGCCATCGTCTGTAACATCGGCCACTTCGACAACGAAATTCAGGTGGACCGCTTGAACAACGCCAAGGGCGTCACCAAGCTCAACATCAAGCCGCAAGTGGACAAATACACTTTCACCACCGGCAACTGCATCTACATGCTGGCCGAAGGCCGTCTGGTAAACCTGGGTTGCGCCACGGGCCATCCGAGTTTTGTCATGTCCAACAGCTTCACCAACCAGTGCCTCGCGCAGCTGGATTTGTGGAAGAACCGAAACACCGCCAAGGTCGGCGTCTATCGCCTGCCCAAGAAGCTGGACGAGGAAGTCGCCCGGCTGCACCTGGAAAAAATCGGCGTGAAGCTGACCAAGCTCACCAAGAAACAGGCCGATTACCTCGGCGTGCCGGTCGAAGGCCCCTACAAGCCGGATCACTACCGGTATTGAGAACAGGGTAGGGTTGCGCTGCCGCGCAGCCAGGAAATTGGGGCGGCGAGCAGTGCTGCCCTGCCGAAAGATTCGAAGACGAACGGGAAACCGTTCGCTTTTTTTCATGTAGCGCAGGCTTTCCAGCCGGCGGGTTCCGGGCATTTCCCCGTCCCCATCGCGTGCAACCTTTTGTTGCATATGCAACAAAAGGTTGCACTGCACGGGACCTTTCGGCGCCGGGCTTCCGTTTTGGAACTGGCGGCTGGAAAGTCGCCGGGCCCCGCAGACCGGGGTGTCTGTGCGACAGCATGGCGGGAGGGTGGTTGCCGTGTTCATATCAATCTGGCCACGAAGACTTCAAGACGCGGACGGAGGATTGTTCGTCATTTCAATCGTTTGTCCACGATGAATCGCCTGTGGATGCGTTGCCCGACGAACTCCGACTTGAATCCCGGGGACTTCCCTGCAACTCTGGCGCCTGCCCATTTATGAAACCGAACATTCTGCTGGTTGATCTGGCCCTCATCATGGCGATCCTGAACTTTTCCGGCATGGCTTCGCTGGCCGGAGACAAAGCGACGCTCAAGGTGGTCAGGGTGGACAGCGAGGAAATCGCCGGTGAAAGTGCCGGTGGCACCAATGCCGTGGATGGCGACCCTGCCACCTTTTGGCATACGCAGTGGCAGGATGCCAGCCCGGCCTGCCCGCACGAAATCGTCGTCGAACTCACGCCTCCCGCCACCATCAAGGGCTTCAGCTACCTGCCGCGGCAGGACGATTCCGAAAACGGCATGATCAAGGATTACGAATTCTATGTGAGCAACGATGGCAAGGACTTCGGCCAGCCGGTGAAGACGGGGATGTTCGGGCCCGGCAAGGGAAAAAAGACGGTGACCTTCGAAGCGAGAATCTGCCGTTTCATCAAACTGCGTGCACTCTCAGAAATCAATGGTGAGGCGTGGACATCGGCCGCCGAAATTGGAGTTGTTCAGGTCGCCGGAGATGCCGGCAGCCAGTCCGCGTCGATCGAGACTCCGGCAACCGCGCTCAAGCATCGCTACAGCTTCACCGCCGATGCGAGTGATTCCGTCGGCCATGCGGACGGTTCCTTGGAGGGAGCGGCCAGCATCAGCGGCGGCCAAGTCGGGCTCAACGGCACGCGCGGCACGTACGTGAATCTTCCGGGCGGCCTCATTGCCGGTTATCGCGCCGTCACGTTTGAGTTTTGGGTCGCCCTGGGCGCCAATAGAAGCTGGGCGCGCGTTTTCGATCAGGGTTCGACGAATGGCGACAAAGGCGGGCATGACCTGTATTTCTGTCCCCACAGCGGCGCGAAGGATTTTCGCCTGACGATCATGGATCCACATCCGACCGAGCGCATCATCACGGTTCCGGGCAATCTTGACCACCAGACCAATCTGTATGTCGCATGCGTGCTGGATCCGCCTTCAGGTTTCATGGGGGTTTATACCAATGGTGTGCTCGCAGTATCGCGCAAGGACTTGGCCTCGCTCTCGAGTGTGGACACCAACGTCTTTTTCCTCGGCCGGTCGCTGTTTGCCAGCGATGCGCCGATGAACGGTTCCATTGACGAATTTCGCATCTACGATACGGCCTTGAGCGCGACGGCGATCGCCGCCAGTTGCCGCAACGGGCCCAATGCCGTGTTCCCGGCACCGTGACACCCACCGGTGGTGGCGCAGGCTTTCCAGTCGGCGGGTTCCGGGCACTTTCCCATCCCCGTCGCCTGCAACCTTTTGTTGCCTAGGCAACAAAAGGTTGCACGACACGTGACATTCCGGTCCCGGATTTCTGTTTTGGAACGGGCGACTGGCCGTCGTTGCGCCGTAGTTGAGTCATGGCACCCCGCGAAGGCGGAAAAGCCGCCCCGGACCCGCAGACAGGAATGTCTGCGCTACGCGAAAAACTTCGCCGAGTGCATCAAGCGTTTTGCGGGGCATAATTTGGCGTGCCGGTTGAATGCCCCTTCAAGACGGCTCCCCGGCCCTGCCTTACGGCCTTCTGTGGACCATGACTTTTGACCTATTCAAATCGTGACTTCAGGGTCTGTTCGCGTGCCGTAATAAAAGAGCAGAATGACGGCATGAATTGGGGCAACCGTGTGGTTGATATCCCAACGCGAACAGGAAATCAAATACGCTGCTTCGGCGGCAATGAACGAAAGCACAGTCATGAAACAATTAATCTACGCAATACTTGGCGTCGCCGTGATCGGCGGTGGAATCGCATTATCGGCCAGCCGTCAGAAGAACCCGGTGGTTCCTCCGGCCCAAGCCCGGACTGAATCAGCTCCCGGTCCGGTGACGGAAAACAACCCGCGCGTGCAGCTGGCGGTGGCAACACCCGCGTCGCCTCAGCCGGTTCCGGCGGACACCGGCGATTCCAAGCCGGCGGTGATGGCGTCCGCGACTCAAGCCAGTGCCAGAACGGTTGATACCGCCGTAAGCCAGGCTATCGCCAGCCTGCTCTCCAAGCAATTGACCCATGAACAGAGGCGGGACATTTTGAAAAAACTGGTCGAGTCCGGCAAAATTGAACAGACCATCAGCGAACTCCAGCAGCAGGCAGCCGGCGATCCCCGCAACGCCGATTATCAGACCGCGCTGGGCCAGGCCTATCTCGAAAAGGGCGTCGCCTTGCAGGATGGCAGCAGCGACAGGGTCATTCTGGTCATGCAGGCCATGAAAAGCTTTGACGTGGCATTGGGTGACGATCCCGCGAACTGGGAAGCGCGTTTCACCCGAACCGCTATCCTTTCACACTACCCGACGGAAATGAACAAAGGTCAGGAAGTCATCGACCAGTTCACTCAGTTGATCAATCAACAGGAATCGCAGACGCCGCAGCCACAATTCGCCAGGACCTACGTGGCGCTGGGCGACCAATACCAGAAACTGGGCCAAAACGACTATGCCCTGGCAACCTGGCAGGCGGGCGCCCAACTGTTTCCCGGCGATAAAACGCTCCGGAAAAGGCTGGCCGGCGAATGAAAACCATTGGTGCCCGGGCCGGGTTTAATCATACTGGCACCGTCATCACCCCAATGACATGAACTCGAAATCGGCATCAGCGTCAGGTGAGATCAAGCCGTCGCTCCCGCGCGGCCTCTACCTGATCATTCACATGCTGCTCCTCACGTTGCTGGCACTAATGTTGTACTCGCATGGGGGACATGACTCGGCCATGCACGGTTGGGCCGACCCCGTCCTCGTCGGCTTGGTGGTTGTCCAGGTCCTGCTCTACCTGTTTTTTTTAGCCCTGCCTACGCTCATTGGCTGGCCGGACTGGCCCTGGTTTAGAGGCTCCCGCCGGGGCCCCGTTGATGGTCGGTGGTGGGCGTACATCGTGGCAAGCGTGGCCATCGTACTGACGGAGTCCCGTATTGACCGCTCTTTTCAGTGGTTTCTGTTTCCGTACCTCTGTCATATTTTTGTCCGGCCGCTCCGCATTGCGGTACCTGCAAGCCTGGTGGTCGCGGCCGCCTTTCTGCTGAACCTCGTCGGCTGGGGCCGGCTCGCCAAGTGGGATGCGGGGGATTGGTTTTCGGAGTCGTTCGGCGTGGTCGCCTGGTTCCTGCTCGCGTTCTTCATCGGTCGGACGGTCCATACCGGCATCAAGCGCGGGCGGCTGATTTTCGAATTGCAGGCGGCCAAACGCGAACTCGAAACCGCCCGCGAACGTGAACTCGAACTCGCCACGCTCCGCGAGCGCGAGCGCCTGGCGCGGGAACTGCACGACACGCTCGGCCATGCGCTGGTCACCCTGACCGTGCAACTGGATGCCGCGCAGCGGTTGCAGGCCACCGACCCGGCGCGGGCGGCGGTGCTGCTGGCGGAATTGCAGAAACTCACCCGCTCCAGCATGGAGGACCTGCGCCGATCGCTCGCCAACCTGCGCACCTCGGGTCTCGGCGACCACCCGCTCACTGAATCATTGCGAACCTTGTGCGCGGAAGCCGGCAAACGATTTGGCGCCGCCGTGGATTGCCAGATTGCCGGGAACGCCGACGCCTTGCCGCCGGCGGTGACGGAAGTTTTATGGCGTGTGGCGCAGGAAGGATTGACGAACATCGAAAAGCACGCCCATGCTCATCACGTGGAAGTGAAACTTGCCCGGCAACCCAAGGAAGTCGTCTTGCGCGTGAGCGATGACGGCGCCGGCCTCCCGCCCGAGGCTGAGGGCAAGCCGGGACATTACGGCCTGCGCGGTTTGCGTGAGCGGGTGGAAGGCCTCGGCGGCGCGTTCACCGTTGCACCGGCGGGAACGAGCGGCACCGCTATTGAAGCGCGAATTCCCGTGATTGCCTGATGAAACCCATCCGGATTTTGCTGGCTGAAGACCAGACGCTCATGCGTCAGGGATTGAAGACCATTCTCGAACTGGAGAGCGGTTTTGAAGTCGCCGGCGAAGCGGAAGACGGCAAGGCCGCCGTGAAACTCGCGCTGCAGCTGCGTCCGGACATCATCCTCATGGATGTCCAGATGCCCCAACTGAACGGCGTGGAAGCCACCGCGGCCATCTGCCGGGCCTGGCCCGAAGCCCGGATCATCATCCTGACGACGTTCGACCGTGACGACTACGTGTTCCAAGGAGTGCGCGCCGGTGCGGTGGGTTACCTGCTCAAGGATTTGCCGTCGCCGAAACTCATCGAAACCATCCGGCGGGTGCAGGCCGGCGAAGTGTTCATCCAGCCGGAGATTGCCTCGCGCACATTGCGCGCCGCATTGCATTCCCCCGGCGACCTGATCGAACCGCTGTCCGAACGCGAGCGCGAAGTGCTGGTGATGCTGGCCCAGGGAATCCCCAACAAGGAAATTGCGGACAAGCTGCATCTGGCCGAAGGCACCGTCAAAAATCACGTGTCGAACATTCTGGGCAAATTACAGGCGCAGAACCGCACCGAAGCCGCTGACATCGCCCGTCGGCGGGGACTGATTTGAACCGCCGGAGCACTACCGGCCGGTATTGAATCCCTTCTCCGCCTCGACCGGGGAGAAGGCGGCCGCAGGCCGGATGAGGTGTCGAAACTCAAGCGGCGAACGGGAAACCGTTCGCCTTTTTCCTACAGCACAGGCTTTCCAGTCGGCGGGTTCCGGGCATTGTCCCGTCCCCATCGCGTGCAACCTTTTGTTGCATATGCAACAAAAGGTTGCACGGCGTGGGACGTTCCGGTCTCGGGTTTCCATTTTGGAACGGACGACTGGAAAGTCGCCCGGACCCGCAGACCGGAATGTCTGCGCTACAATTTTTCTCGACGCGGACATGAGTTGTAACCCATTTTAAATCTCATGCGCCCCCGAATCTCCATTTCCCTTCTTGGTCTGCTCCTGCTGGCTGGTACCACTCCCGCTCAAACCCTGCAGACCAATTTTATCAGCGCGCTGGACCTCAGCCAGATGGAGCAGGGCTGGGGCGAGCCGCACGCCAATCAATCCGTCGGTGGCCATCCGCTGTCCATCGGCGGCCAGACGTTCAGCAACGGAATCGGCACACATGCCGTCAGCCGGTTCATACTGGATGTCGGCGGCCGGGCGGCGGCTTTTTCCGCCCTGGTGGGGGTTGATGACGAGGTTGGGTCGGGCCGGGGCAGCGTGGTTTTCGAGGTGCTGGGCAACACGAACCGGGTCATCTGGAAAAGCCGCGAACTGCATGGCGGCGATGCGCCCGTGGTGGCGAACGTGAACCTCTCCGGGGTGAAAAAGTTGACCCTGCTGGTGGAGAGCGGTGAGAGCATTGATTCCGACCACGCCGACTGGGCGGACGCCAAGCTGGTCATGATCCAGGGCCAGCCAACGGTGTTTTCCGTCCCCAAGGAGGAAGCGGTCATCCTGACGCCCAAGTCTTCGCCCAATCCACGCATCAACAGCGCCAGGGTCTTTGGCGTCCGGCCCGGCGCGCCGTTCCTCTTTACCATTGCGGCCACCGGTGACCGCCCGATGACCTTTGCGGCGGACGGCCTGCCAGCGGGTTTGCAGCTGGATGCCCGGACCGGCCGCATCACCGGCAGCCTGAAGGAGAAGGGCGAATACGCGGTGACCCTGCATGCGACGAATGCGCTGGCAGGAGTGGCGCAGAAATTCAAACTCGTTTGCGGCGCGCAAATCGGTTTGACCCCGGCGCTCGGCTGGAACAGCTGGAATTGTTTCGCTTCTGCCGTCACTGCCGACAAGGTGAAGGCCGCCGCTGATGCGCTAGTGGCCAGCGGCCTCATCCATCATGGCTGGACGTACATCAACCTTGACGATTACTGGGAAGTGCATCGCGATTCCAAAGACCCGACTCTGCAAGGGCCGCAGCGGGATGCCGCCGGCAAAATCATTCCCAACCCACGCTTTCCCGACATGAAGAGCTTGGCGGATTACGTCCACGCCAAAGGGCTGCGAATCGGGCTGTATTCCTCGCCCGGTCCATGGACGTGCGGCGGTTGCGTGGGCAGCTGGCAGCATGAGGACCAGGACGCGCAATCCTACGGGGATTGGGGATTTGATTATCTCAAGTATGATTGGTGCAGTTATGGTGACCTGGTGCGGGGGGATGATTCCCTTGCCGCGGTGCAAAAGCCCTATCGCGTCATGCGCGCAGCGCTGGACAAGGTGAACCGCGACATTCTATTCAGTTTTTGCCAGTACGGCGTGGGCAACGTCTGGGAGTGGGGCGCGGAAATCGGCGGCAATTCCTGGCGCACGACCGGCGACATTCAAGACACGTGGAGCAGCATGTCGCGCATTGGTTTCGGACAGGCCGGTCATGAAAAATACGCCGGCCCGGGCCATTTCAACGATCCGGACATGCTGGTCGTTGGCAAAGTTGGCTGGGGACCCAGTCTGCGTCCCACGCGCCTGACGCCGAATGAGCAATACACGCATATCAGCCTGTGGTGCCTGCTGGCGTCACCGCTGTTGATCGGCTGCGACATGACGCAGATGGATGATTTTACGCTGAGCCTGCTGACGAATGACGAGGTGTTGGAAGTGGACCAAGACCCGCTTGGCCGCCAGGCCGCCCGGGTTGCCCAGATCGGCCAGCAGGAAATCTGGGCCAAGGACATGGAAGACGGCTCCAAGGCTGTCGGCCTCTTCAATCGCAGCGAACAGGAGACATCCGTCACCGCCAACTGGTCCGATCTCGGCCTGGCCGGTGTCCAGAAAGTCCGCGACCTCTGGCGGCAGAAGGACCTTGGCGACATTACCGGCTCCTACACGGCGTCCGTCCAGCGCCACGGCGTGGTGCTGGTCCGGCTCTGGCCGGCGAAATAACTGGCCTGCGGTCATAGCTCCCGCAAGCCGGCCGCAATGGGCATTCGCGCGGCACGGATGGCCGGGAACAGGCCGCCGATCAGACCGATCAGCGCCGACCATATAATCCCCCGCACCAGCAGTTCCGGCGTGACCCGGAAGGCGAAGGTGACCTGGCTGAAGCTTTGAAAGTTCATGGTCGAGGTGTGAAAATTGTTGAAGGCCAGATACGCCAGCCCGCCGCCCACGGCGCCGCCGACCAGCGCCAGGATCAGGGATTCCAGCATCAAGGATACGATCACCGCGCTGCGGCCGAAGCCCAGAGCCCGCAGGGTGGCGATCTCCCGCGTCCGCGTTGAAACCGCGCTGTACATCGTGTTCAGCGCGCCGAAGATCGCGCCGAGGGCCATTAAGGACGCAATCAGCACGCCCAGTGTGGTGATCAGCCGGGTCATCGTTTCCGATTGTTCGGCGTAATACTCGGATTGCCGGACGACCTTTACGTTGAGTTCCGGGTTCGAGGCCAGCGAATTGCTGAACACCTGGAACGCGCCCGGCGAATCCAATTTCACATAGACCGACTGAAACGAATCGCCGCGATGGTAGGCTTCCTGCAGCACCTTCGCGTCGGTCCAGATTTCGGATTCCGCGACGCCGCCGTCGGCGGAAAAGATTCCCACCACCGGCCATTCGTAACGGCCCACCTTGATTTTCGAGCCCACCTCCAGCCCGGCAAATTCCTGGACGGCGCCGCTGCCCACGATGACTTCGTCCTTGCCCCAGCCAAACATCCGGCCGGAGGTGAGTTTGACCTTGTCGCGCACCTGCAGCGCGCTTGATTCCACGCCGCGCAGCGGCACATTCGCGTCCATGCCGTTGGCGCGTTTGGGCAGGTTGATGATGACAAACAATTCCGCGGAGGACAGCGGGCCCTGGGCATTGCGCGCCACGCCCGGCGAATCGGCGATGAGGCGGGTCTGGTCGCGGTCCAGCCCGCTCACCATTTCGCTGTCCGCGCCGCTGCGCAGAATGACGGCCGCGTCGGGCGCGCCGGAAACGGTCATGGCCTGCTTGAATCCGGCGGCGATCGAGAGCACGCCCACGAGCACGGCCACGACGCCGGCAATGCCGAAGACCGTGGCGGCGACCGTGCCGCGCCGCTGCGGGATGCTCAGCAGGCCGAACTTCGTGATCGAGCCGATTTGCGAAAACCAGTTGATGGGGCCGGCCATGGGTTAGTTCATGGTTGAGAGTTGAGAGTTGAGAGAAGGGTGGGGCGCGTCACTCCGTGCGCGCCGATGCCAGGCGATTCCAAAACGGCGCGCACGGAGTGACGCCCTACCAATGAATGGTTTTGTTGCTGGCATTTTACATTCTCCTCAAAGCATCCGCCACGCGCAGGCGCATGGCCTGCAGCGCCGGGAAAATCCCGGTGAGCAAACCCAGGACGACGCTGATCACCAGCCCGGTCACCAGGTCGCGGGTGGGAAAGCCGAACAGCGGCAGCAGGCCGCCGGTGGGATCGCCGTGTGAAATGACCAGCCACGCCAGCCCCAGGCCGAGCACTCCGCCCAGGGTGGTCAGCAGGCACGACTCGGCGAGGACGAGCGACATGACCTGCGCATTGGTGAAGCCAATGGCCTTGAGCACGCCCAGTTCGCCGGTCCGCTCCCGCACCGCCTGGGCCATCGTGTTGCCGGTCACCAGCAGGATGGTGAAGAACACCGCCCCGAGAATGGCGGCGACAATCAGGACGATGTTGCCGATCTGGCTCGCCCACGCCTGCACGAAGGCGCCTTCCGGCTCCGTCTTGGTTTCCGCCGACGAATTTTCAAACTCCTGGTCCACCCGCTTGGCCACTTCCGCCGCCTGGGTCGGGTCCTTCACCCGGATGGTGTACCAGCCGACCAGTCCCTTGCCCCGGTTCTCCCGGCGATTTTCATCAAAATAATCGTAGCGGAAAAAAAGCGGCGTGGTGTCGGTCCCTTTCTTGGCGCCATCATAAATCCCCACAATGTCGAATTCCCAGGTGCGGCTTCCGGCGGACGTGGACCAGATCGTGGATCGAATCGGCACTTTGTCGCCGAGCTTCCAATGAAACCGCTCGGCCGTTTTCCGCCCGACAATCGCCCCGGTGCGGGTTTTCAGCCATGCCTGCATCTGCTCCGGCGCCAGGACCACCTCCGGATGCATCTTTAGGAACTCCTGCGGCACGACGGGATTTTGCATGAAAAAATTCTTCGGGTCCTGGTAGATGCCGCCGAACCAGGTCTGGTGCGTGGCAAAGTCCACGCCGGGAACGCGGTTCATCCGCGCCTGGTAGCTCTCCGGCAGCAGCTGGATGATGGACACCTTGTGCCGCACGATCAGCCGGTTTTGTTCGGCCATGTTCACCCCGCCCGCCAGCGCCTGTTTGATCGCCATCAGGAACCCGAACAGGACGAAGGCCACCACCACGGACAGCAGCGTCAGCGACGTCCGCAGCTTCTTCCGCTTCAAGTTGCACCAGATGAGGTGGAAAAATTTCATGAGGGAAACTCCAAGTGTAACGGACCGCGGGTGTCCCACCCGCAGCTGCCTGGATGGCCGGACGAGCCCGCGAAATTCCACCGGGTTTGAGGTGTCGGACGTGCCGCGGCTGGGACAGCCGCGCTCCGCAGAAAGAGTGCCCGCACTCCGACAATCCAATGCTCCAAGCATCCATTAATCCATTTTTTCTTCATTTGACCGGTTCGTTGCTCAATTGTCCCTTGTCCAGATACACCGTCCGCGACGCGCGCGCCGAGGCGTGCGGATCGTGCGTGACCATGACGATGGTCTTGCCGTGCTCGCGGTTCAGCGCCTGGAGCAAATCCAGGATTTCATTGCCGGCCTTGCGGTCCAGGTCGCCGGTCGGCTCGTCGCACAGCAGCAGCGTCGGGTCGGTGACAATGCCGCGGGCGATGCCCACGCGCTGCTGTTCACCGCCGGAAAGCGTGCGCGGATAATGTTTGGCGCGATGCGACAGGCCGACCACGGCCAGCGCGGTTTCCACATGCTGCTGCCGTTCGGCCTTGGACAGGTGCGTGAGCAGGAGCGGCAGTTCCACGTTTCGTTCCGCCGTGAGCACGGGCATCAGGTTGTAAAGCTGGAACACGAAGCCGACGTGCCTGGCCCGCCACGCGGCCAGCCGGTGGTCGGACAATTGGTCGAGGCGTTCGCCGGCGACGGTGACCAGGCCCCGGGTCGGGCGGTCGAGGCCGCCGATCAGGTTCAGCAGGGTGCTCTTGCCCGAGCCCGACGGCCCCATCAACGCGAGAAATTCGCCGGTCGGCACCTGCAGGCTCAGGTTTGCCAGGACATGGATGTCCTCCGAGCCGCGATGGAAGATTTTCTCCACCTTGTCCACCGTCACCAAGGCGACGTTGTTTGGTTGGTTTTCGCTCATAAGCTCTTTTCCTTGACCGCCGTTCCGTCCATCAGGCCCGCCGGCGGATCCACGGCGACACTTTCGCCGGCGGACACGCCCGCGCCCAGCTCGGTGTCGTCGTTCAGGGTGTCGATCACCGTGACGGCGCGGAGTTCGGCCCGGCCATGCTGGACGACGAAGACAAAATCTTTCCCCTCCCGGCTTCGGAGCGCGTTTTTTGGGATCAGCACGTGGCGAACCGCGGCGGCCACCGCGCTGCCGGTTTCGCGGAACGCCACCTTCACCGCCATCTCCGGCAGGATGCGCGGGTCCAGTTTGTCGAAGCCGACGCGGACCTTGACCGTGGATTTTTGCCGGTCGGCGGTCGGGATGATGGCGATGACCTTGCAGGGAATTTTCCAGTCGGGATAAGCGTCCAGGGTGGCTTCGACCGGCTGGGCGGGTTGGACGCGGTTGATGTAGCTCTCGTTGACGTCGATTTCAATTTCCAGCGAGTCCATGTCCACGATGGTTCCGATGCCCGTGCGGGTGAAACCGCCGCCGGCCGACACGGGGGAAATCATTTCGCCCGGCTGGGCGTCCTTGGTGGTGACCACGCCGGCAAACGGCGCGCGGATGATCATGTCGTCCATCTGCTGCTGCCACAGGGCCACCTGGCGTTCCGCCACCGTGATGTCGCGTTCCTGCCGGGCCAGGCGGGCTTCCAGCGATTTCGCGTCTGACTCCGCCTTGTCCAGGTCGGAGGGCGACGCGATGTTTTGTCTGACCAGGTTGGTGGTGCGCTGGAATTCAGATTCCGCCTGCTTGAGCTGGGCGCGGGTTTCTTCGATTGCGGTTCTCGCCGATTCCAACTGGGCCTGGGCCACGTCCAGGCTGGTCTTGATGTTCGTATCGTCCAGTCGGGCCACGATTTGTCCGTCCTTCACCTTCATGCCTTCCTCGATGAGCACTTCGATGACCTTGCCGGTGACCTTGGAGGAAACGGTTGCCGCCCGCCGCGCGGTGACGTAGCCGGAGGCATTTAATACCGTATGCTCACCGCCGCTGCTGCCGCCGGTTTCCCGGGCCACCGCCGTATGCACTTCGATCGCCGGGGGTCGCATCAGCCACCAAATCACCCCGGCCGCCAGGACCAGGACTACCAGGCCCATGGTGACGGGCCGGATTCGTGAATTCGATTCGGGCTGGTCGCTGCGCTTGATGCGCAAATCATCCAATGCGGGTTTGTGTGGGTCCATAGAACTGACCGGGCACAGGAAACCGTTTTTTGTCGTCAGGGTCAATTAAGTTGTCCCGTTGGGGGGAGCAGTTTTTCTCCGGCTGGTTCCGCGACCTTTCCGTCGCCCGTTCCACGCCGGAGGGGAAAGTCCGTGAACCCGCAAATCGGAATGTCGGCGCCGCCTTTCGAATACAACTGGAACTTCGGGTTGTCCGATTCATCTTACGGTAAGTGAAAACGCCCATTGCGATTTTTGCCGCTGGTGTCACCTTCCCACAAGTATCAATGGCGACCATGAAACAACGGGTGTTTGCGCTGGCGCTGGCCGGCCTGCTGGCCGGATCACCGCCAGCATCTGCCGCGCCGCCGGTTTACCCGCTGAAGCAAAGTCCGAACCGGCGTTACCTTGTGGATCAGAGCAACGCGCCGTGCCTGCTCCTCGGCGAGTCGCCCCAGGCGCTCACCGTGAATCTTACCACCAATGAAGCCGCCCTGTTCTTCACCAACCGCAGCAGCCACGGCTTCAACACCGTCTGGGTCAATCTGTTGTGCGCCACCTATACCGGCGGGCGGGCTGATGCCAGCACGATCGATGGTATCCTTCCGTTCACCGCCAATGTCCCGTCCACCAGCACCTATGACCTGACAAAACCCAACGAGGTGTTTTTCGCCCGGGTCGACCAGATGATCAATCTGGCGGCGCAGCAGGGCATCCAGGTGCTGCTCGATCCGGCCGAGACCGGCAGTTTCCTGTCCGTGATGCTCGCCAACGGCACGACCCGGTGCCGCACTTACGGACAATACCTCGGCAATCGCTACAAGAATTTTCCCAACCTCATCTGGATGAGCGGGAATGATTTTCAGAGCTGGCGCACCCCCGGTGATGACGCGGTCGTCCGCGCCGTGGCGCTCGGCATCCAGGATCGGGACACGAACCATCTGCAGACGGCGGAACTGGATTACCTGGTGAGCAGTTCGCTGGACGACACGAACTGGAATTCCATCTTCACCCTCAACGCGACCTACACGTATTTTCCCACCTACGCGCGGTTGCAACAGGATTACAATCGCACAAATTTTCTGCCTAATTTCATGGTCGAGGCCAATTACGAGTTTGAAAACCTGCAGGGGCCGGTCACCACGGCGCCGATTCTCCGCAAGCAGGAATACTGGACGATGACCAGTGGCGCGTGCGGGCAGATGTATGGCAACGGCTACACCTGGCCGTTCCTCAATGGCTGGCAGGGCCAGCTCGACACGCCGGGCGCCATCCAGATCGGTTATCTGAAGGCATTCTTTGAGGCGCGGGCGTGGTACAATCTGGTTCCCGATACCAATCACGTCGTGGTGGTCTCCAACTACGGCACCTATTCCGACAGCAGCCACGTGGCGGACAACGATTACCTGACCGGCGCCCGCACGCCTGATGGCAGCCTGGTGATCATCTATACACCCGTCATCCGGCAATTCACCGTGGACATGTCGAGGCTGGCCGGGCCGGTCGCGGCGCATTGGTTTGATCCGGCGGCCGGAATTTATTATCCCATCGCCGGCTCGCCGCTCACCAACAGCGGCACGCTCAACTTCACGCCGTCCGCCAACAATGCCGACGGCGATGGCGGCTGGGTGCTCGTGCTGGAGACCAATCCGCCGCCCAATCCGCCGCCGCCGCCACCGCCACCGCCCCAGCCAAAATTTGTGCAGCAGAATTTTGCGACGCCGCAGACGCCGCAGACCCAGGTTTCCGTCGCTTACGCCAACGCGCAAGCCGGCGGCAACGCCAACCTCCTCGCCATCGGCTGGAACGATACCAATGCGAGTATCAGCACGGTCGGGGATTCCGCCGGGAACGTTTATCACGTCGCGCTGGCGACCTTCCGCGGCAACGGCATGAGCCAGGCGACTTATTACGCCGGCAACATCAAGCCGGGGACCAACACCGTTACCGTGACGTTCAATGAGCCGGCCACCTTCGTGGACCTCCGGGTGGCGGAATATTCCGGATTGCTGCCGACCAACGCTTTCGATGCGGGCACGTCCGGGACCGGGATCGGCGCCAGCGCGAGCAGCGGGCCCTTGACTGTCAGTGGAACCAACGAATTGCTCTTCGGCGCGGGCATGACCGCCGGCACCTTCTCGGGGGCGGGCAACGGGTTCACCCTGCGGGTGATAACCAGCCCCGATTCGGACCTGGTGGAGGATCTGGTGGCCGCGACGCCCGGCAGCTACAACGCCACGGCCGCGCTGAATTCCGTTGAGTGGCTGATGCAACAGGCGGCCTTCAAGGCCGTCCCTCCGGTCAGCGCGCCACAACTGCGCATCCTGCTGACGGCCACGAATACGGCGGTCCTAACCTGGCCCACCAATGCGGTGAGCTTCTCGCTGCAGCAGAATTCGAGTCTCGCCACGGCAAACTGGGTGGATGTGACGAATACAGTTATCCTGGTGGGCGGCGAAGACCAGGTCACCGTCACCCCTGCCACTACCCGGAAGTATTACCGGCTGAAATATCCGTAAGCCGGGTATGGGTCGCCTAGAGCAGGCTTTCCAGCCTGCTGGTTCACGGGATGTTCCAATCCCGGGTTGGAACTGGTGACTGGAAAGTCGCCAGAACCCGCAGACCGGAACGCCTGCGCTACGCTGTCGTTGCGCGCTTGTATCATCCGACGTCTTGGTGGAAGATTCGCAACTATGTTCCGTCTGTTTTCCTTCCTGGCTGCCTGTTTCCTTGCAGGTTCGGTCCTTGCGGAGAATTCTTCCCCGGTCCGCCTTTACGATCTCAACTGTGAACACCTATTGAACCCCGTCGGCATCGGCCGCCAGCAGCCGCGCCTGTCGTGGAAACTCCGTTCCGACCGTACCGGTGAAGTCCAGACCGCCTGGCAGGTCCGCGCTGCTTCCACCCTTGCCGGTCTCAAGGCCAATCCGCCCGACCTTTGGGACCCCGGGAAAGTCATCTCCGACCAATCCGTCCTCGTGCCGTGGGCAGGCCAACCGCTGGCCTCGCGTTCCCGGGTCTTTTGGCAGGTCCGCATCTGGGACAAGGACGGCCGTCCTTCCGCCTGGAGCGACGTGACTTCGTTTGAGCTGGGATTGCTAACGCCGGCCACCGAATGGAAAGGCCAATGGATTACCGCCGACCTGCCGCGGTATGACATCGAGCAATCCGCTCTGGCAAAGGCGTTTTGGATCAATGCCGGCTCCGCTGCCAGCCAGGCCGCCGCAGTTCGCTTCGTCCTCCATCTCCCTGCGGACACCGGCGTTCGCAGCGCAACCATGGATGCCGTGGCGGACGGCCTCATCACCATTTATGTCAATGGCCAGTCCACCCGGCAGGGCGCCAGCAGCCGCACCGCGCCGCTGCACGCGGACGTTCGTGCGCAATTGGCGCCGGGCAAAAATATCATCGCCATCGGCTCGGCCGCGGTGCGGGATGCCGTCCGCCGCGACCGCGGTGAGGCCGGAAGAAACGCCATCGCCGCTGGCGGCGTCATCGAATTGGAAAACGGCCGGCGAATCGAATTCAACACCGATAGTTCATGGATAGCTGCGGCGGCTCCTGCGAACGATTGGTTTGCGGTTGCTTTCGACGATTCCGCCTGGCTGGCCGCGACCAACCTCGGGCTGTACGCGGCGGCACCCTCGAAGTACACGGACAACACCACCGGGCCGGGCCGCTACCTGCGGAAAACCTTTATGGCCAAAAGTCCCATTGCCAAAGCGCGCCTCTACGCCACGGCGCTGGGAGTTTACGAAGCGTTTATTAACGGACAACGCGTCCACCGCGACTCGGTGCTGGATCCCGGTTGGACGGATTATCACCAGCGCGTGATGGTCCAGACCTATGACGTCACGCCACTGCTCACCGCCGGGAACAACACCATCGGGGCGGTTCTCGGCGACGGCTGGTATGCCGGCCGGCTGGGCTGGATGGGACTGGCGCGATATGGCACCCGGCCGGTTTTCAATGCCCAGCTCGAAATCACCTATGCCGATGGCACTCGGGACGTCGTTGCCACGGACAATTCCTGGCAGGCGGGGCCGGGTGAAATTGTCGGCTCAGACCTGCAATGGGGTGAAGTCATCGACGCCCGCAAGGCCGTTCCTGACTGGAACCAGCCGGCTTTCAAGGATGCATCGTGGACGAATGCCGTTGTTGAGCCGCACGATGTCGCGCTCGTTCCACAGCTGGGTCCGCCGGTGCGCCGGCTGCTGGAGCTGGCACCCAGGGAAATCACGCGACACGGGAATGCCTGGGTTGTTGATTTTGGCCAGAACATGGTGGGTTACGTCCGCCTGACGGCTCACGGTCCTGCCGATACCATAATCACGCTGCGCCACGCCGAAGTGCTTAATTCCGACGGTTCGCTCTATACGGAAAACCTCCGGCCGGCGCTGGCTACCGACAGCTTCATTCTTAACGGCGCGCCGGGTCGGGTAACGTTCGAGCCGCACTTCACCTTCCACGGTTTTCGTTACGTCGAAATCACCGGCTATCCCGGCACCCTCACCGCGGAGGCCATTCGCGGCATCGTCGTCGGCTCCGACACGCCGTCAACGGGGACTTTCGAATGCTCGAAACCCGACCTCAACCGTCTCTACCAAAACATTGTCTGGGGCCAGCGCGGCAATTTTTTGAGCGTGCCGACCGATTGCCCGCAGCGCGACGAGCGCATGGGCTGGATGGGCGACGCGCAAGTGTTCGCGCCGACTGCTGCGCGCAATGCCGATGTGGCCGCCTTCTTTGCCAAGTGGCTGGTGGATGTGGATGACGGCCAGACGACCAACGGCGATTACTCGGACGTCTGTCCGCGCATTGATCGTCCCCGGCCGGCGATGCCGGTGTGGGGCGATGCCGGAGTCATCATTCCCTGGGTCATATACGCCGCCTATGGTGACCAGGCGTTTCTGGCGGACAACTATCCCTGCATGGTGCGATGGATTGAATTCAGCCTTGGCCGTTCCACCAATCTGATCTTAAGCGGCGGAGTCGGGGACCATCTGGCGCCGCAACGCACGCCCACCGAGGTGGTGGACACCGCCTATTTCGCCAATTCCGCCCGCCTGGTGGCCCGATCCGCGGCAGCCCTTGGCAAAACGAACGACGCGGCCAAATATGGCAAACTGTTCCACGATATCGCCGATGCCTTCAACCAGGCCTTCGTTGCCACCAACGGCATTATCAAGGGCGACACCCAGACAGACTATCTCCTCGCGCTCAACTTCGAACTGCTGCCGGAACATCTTCGCGCGGCTGCCGCGCAGCGCCTGATCGAAGACGTTGAACGGAACGGCCATCTGACCACCGGGTTTGTCGGTGTCGGGCTCATCTGCCCCACGCTGACGCAAATTGGCCGTGCCGACCTCGCCTGGCAGCTGGTCCTGACCAACACCTATCCGTCGTGGCTGTTTTCCGTGAAGAACGGCGCCACGACCATCTGGGAACGTTGGGACGGCTGGACCCCGGAACATGGTTTTCAGGATTCCGCCATGAATTCCTTCAATCACTATTCGCTGGGTTCCGTCGGCGCGTGGCTTTATTCCGGCGCTGCTGGCATTCAACCGGACGATTCCAATCCGGGCTACAAACATTTTTTCCTGAACCCGCAGTTCACCCCCCGGCTGTCCAAGGTCAGTGCATCGATCGATTCACCCTATGGCCTCATTACCTCCCATTGGTACATCAAGGGCGACCAATTGCTCTACGACGTGACCGTTCCACCGAACACCACCGCCACGCTCACGCTGCCCATTCCGCCCTCGCAGGTCCGGCAATCGGGCCGCTCGCTTCCATCGTCGCACGATCGTGTCACCCGGCTCCCGCTGGCGGCTGGAACGTATCACTTCTCCCTGCCGCGGAACCGGATCGAATAAGCTGTGTCGAGCAGGCTTGCCAGCCGCCAGTTTGACACGAGACTGGAAAGTCCGTGAACCCGCAGACCGGAATGTCAGCGCTGCCCGGCCCGTCCGCGGTTGTGCGCTTGAATCCTTTGCCTCCCTGATGGAAGATTTGAAATCATGTTTCGCATCGGCATTGATCTGGGCGGCACGAAGATCGAAGGCATTGTCCTGGATGCGTCCGGCCACGAACTCTTTCGCAAGCGCGTGGACACGCAACAGGAACAGGGCTACGACCACATCCTCGCCCGCATCAAAGGACTGTATGATGAACTGGCGGCGAACCTTCAACGCCAGCCGCATACGTTCGGCATCGGCACGCCCGGGGCCATTTCGCCGCGCACCGGCCTTCTGAAAAATTCCAACACCGTCTGCATGAACGGCAAGCCGGTCAAGGCGGACCTCGAACGGATCCTCGGCCGGAAGATTGAAATCCAGAATGACGCCAACTGTTTCGCCATGGCCGAGGCGCTGCACGGAGCGGGCCGGGGAAAGAAGCTGGTTTTCGGCATCATCATGGGCACGGGCTGCGGCGGCGGCATCGTCCACAAGGGCGAGGTCATCACCGGGCCGCAGGCCATCGCCGGCGAGTGGGGCCACATGTGCATCAACCCGGACGGCCCGCTGTGCTACTGCGGCCAGCGGGGTTGCGTGGAGACGTACATCAGCGGCGGCGGACTGGAGGCGCGCTACGCCGAACAGTTTGGCGGGAAAAAGTCGTTCAAGGAAATCGCGCGGGAATATCACGCCGGCGCGGCGAAGACGGTGGCGTTCATGAAGATTTTCTTCCGCAACTTCGGCCGTTCGCTGGCCAACCTCATCGACGTGCTGGATCCGGACGTCATCGTGATCGGCGGCGGGGTTTCCAACTTTGAGGCGCTCTATACCGAAGGTGTTGCGGAAGTGGCGAGATATGTGTTCAGCGACTGTTTCGAGACGCCCATCGTCAAGCATCAGCTCGGCGATTCCGCCGGCGTCATTGGCGCCGCCCTGATCGGGATTTGAAGCCTCAAGATCGTAGCAGCCGACGTGAGGAGGCTCTGAGTGGATTGGGTCTGGCAACCGGGTTCCGGCGTCTGGGGTGTAGAATGGAATCCTCGTTTACCTCGCCATCCGGCGGTTGCGGGTCACCGGCACGCGCTCCGCGCGCTGCCGACCGAAGTTTTGGCGCGCTGAATTATCGGCGCCCGGCAGCGATAAGGAACTTTCGTGCTTGAGAACTTTCCGGCGGATGGCAAGTCTTGCGTGGCCATGATTCGCTGTTTCAAAACCGTCCGCGCCACTGCCGGCATGTTGTGCCTGCTGCTGGTGGCCGGTCACGCCATGGCCGCCGAGGTCGCGGCAACGAACGCCCCGGAGCTGTCTCCGTTCCCGCCGCCGTTGGAAAGTTACCACGATGCGGACCTGACCGGCGTGTGGGACGTGCTGGTGAACCGGGTGCATGAGGAACCGTTCAACCTGTGGGCCTCGCTGCTCTTCCTGGCCGCGGTGGTGCATACCTTTCTGACCCATAAATTCATCCGGTGGGCGCAACTGCTGGAGAAGCGGCACGAACAGCACTGGCACGCCGACGCTGCCAATACCGGCCCGTGTCCGGCTTCGATGCCGGCCCGCGTGCTTCATTTTCTCGGCGAGGTGGAGGTGGTCTTCGGCATCTGGGTGGTCCCGCTGTTCGCGCTGATGCTGTGGAAGGTGGGCCGGCAACCGACGCTTGACTACCTGAACCTCCGAGTCAGCTACAGCGAACCGTTGTTCGTGGTGACCATCATGGCCATTTCATCGACGAAGCCGATCCTGAACCTGGCGGAACAGTGTCTGCGGTTTTTCGCCCGGCTGGGCGGAGGCGGTCCGGGCGCCTGGTGGCTGACCATTCTCACCCTCGGCCCGCTGCTGGGATCGTTGATCAGCGAGCCGGCGGCGATGACCATCTCGGCCGTGCTATTGGGCCGGCAGTTTTACGCATTGAAACCGACGCCCCGCTTCGCCTATGCGACGCTGGGATTGCTTTTCACCAATGTATCAGTCGGGGGCGTCCTGACGCACTATGCCGCGCCGCCGGTGCTGATGGTGGCCGGGCCGTGGGGCTGGAACACGCTGTTCATGTTCCGCCATTTCGGCTGGATCGTGCTCCTGGGCATTGCCATCACCAACTCCGGCTATTATCTGGTCTTCCGCGAGCAACTGGCTCAATTGTCGCCCGCCCCGGCGGCTGTGCCCGCTGCGCCGCCAGCGGCAAGCCCGGTCTTGATTCCGGCGTGGGTGACGGTGGCGCACCTGTTGTTCATGGCGGCCTTGGTCTGGTACGCCCATTTCCCGGTCTTTCTCATCGGGGTGTTCCTGTTCTACCTGGCGTTCTTTGAAGTGACGGCGGAATATCAATCCGAGCTGCAGCTGCGCTCGCCGATCCTCGTGGGGTTCTTCCTGGCCGGCCTGGTCATTCACGGCGGCCTGCAGCAATGGTGGATTGCCCCGGTCCTGAGCCGGTTGAACGAGGTGCCGCTCCTGCTCGGCGCCATCGGCCTGACAGCGTTCAACGACAACGCCGCCATCACCTATCTCTCGACCCTGGTGCCAAACCTGGGCGCGGCGATGAAGTTTGCCGTCGTTGCCGGCGCCGTGACCGGCGGCGGCCTGACGGTGATCGCCAACGCGCCCAACCCGGCCGGCCAATCCCTGCTGAAACAATTTTTCCCCGAAGGCATTTCGCCGTGGGGCCTGCTGCTCGCCTCGCTGCCCGCGACGATTATTTTTGCGCTCTGTTTCTTGGGGCTGGGATGAGCGTGTCGGGTCTTGGGACTGGGATTTCGGGTCTGGGGGAACGGGTTCAATTCGGGTCGCAAAGCCTTTGCCGGTTGTCCGCCAGAACGCCTGGATAACTGCGATGATTTTGGACTGCGGTGGCAGAGCGCAGCGGCGATACCGTTTCCGGGCGGCAACATTTCCAAAACGGCTTGGCGATCCGCTTCCTCCCTCAATCCGTAACAGGCTTTTCCCTCGGCTTACTTGAAGAGCGGGATCCAGCGTTTGATGATTTCGTTGGCGCGGCCGGAGGACTGGAGCTGGTCCAGGGCGCCATTGACCGAGTTCAGCAAATCGGTGTCCGACCGGCGCACGCCCCAGGCCAGCTGTTCCTGGGTGAGGTAGATCGGCACGGCCACCAGCCCGTCGACTTCGTGCATGCCCGCCTGCCACCAGACGATCGGCGCATCACAGATGAACAGATCAATCCGTTTTTTCACCAGTGCCTTGGCGGCGTCGTCGCCCGACTTGTAGGTCTTGCGTTTGCTGCCCAGGAATTCCTGTTGTACCAGGAAATCGCCGGTGGTCGCCTTCACCACGCCGATGGTGCCTTCGGGTTTTGCCGGAAAACCCAGCGCGTAACGGTAGGCATCCTCGCGCCGCACCAGCGCCATCTGGCCGACGATGAGGTAGGGCTTGGCGAAGGCGATGCGCAGTTCCCGGGTGCGCGTGATGGACATGCTGGACATGATGATATCCGTGCGGCCGTCCGCCAGCTCGGGGATTTCGTCCTCCCACTTGACTTCGACAAATTGCACCGGCCGGCCCAACGCCTCGCCCAGGGCCCTCGCAAAGTCAGCTTCGACCCCGGTGATTTTGCCGTTTTCCTCGTAAATCATCGGCGGGAAACTGGGCGTGACACCCACTTTCAGCGGGACCGGGTCGGCGGCCAGGCTGATTGGTGCGGGCGCGAGGCCCAGGGGGACGAGCAGGGCCACGAGCAAGATTTGGAGTCTGGTCATAATTTTTGTCTCCGGTTCAATCGCCGAGGGAAATGCCGAGGGCGCGTGCCGTCCGCGTCAGGCTGCCTTGGGGAGTAACCGTCTTCAGCCGGCCGACGGCGTCGGCGATCGGCACGGACCCGACCTGCTGGCCGGTGAACGCGACCATTTTGCCGAAATCCCCGGCGGCGATCAGCTCCACCGCGACCGCGCCGAACATCGAGCAGAGCACCCGGTCAAAGGTGGTCGGGCTTCCGCCGCGCTGGAGATGGCCGAGCACGCAGTAGCGCGTTTCCTTGCCCGAACGCTTGCCGATCTCCTTCGCCACCACGGCGCCGATCCCGCCCAGCCGGGCCTCCCGGTTCGCCTCCTGCGCGCCCGAGATGACAAAGCCATGGTCCGTTTCCCGAGCGCCCTCGGCGACGACGACGAGCGTGAACTTTTTCCCCTTGCTCTCGCGCTCGCGGATCTTGGCGCAGATGCTGTCGTAGGTGAACGGGATTTCGGGAATCAGGATCACATCCGCGCCTCCCGCGACGCCGGCATAAATCGCAATCCAGCCCGCGTAACGGCCCATCACTTCGAGCACCATCACCCGGTTGTGGCTCTCCGCCGTGGTGTGGAGCCGGTCCAGGGCGTCGGTCGCGCAGGCCACCGCGGAATCGAAACCGAAGGTCATGAGCGTGCCATCGAGGTCGTTGTCGATGGTCTTGGGCACGCCGACGATCGGGATGCCGTGCTCGTGCATCTGCAGCGCGATGCTCAGCGAGCCGTCGCCGCCGATGGACACCAGCGCCGAAAGGCCGAGGGCATCCATGCCGGCCCGGGTCGCAACGATCAATTCCTTCGGCAGCTGCCGGCCTTCGCCGTGGCCGGTCTTGGCAGAGAATTTTCCGCGGTTGGCGGTGCCGAGGATGGTGCCGCCGCGGACCAGCAGGCCGCTCAGGGCGTTGTAGTCGAGCAGGCGGTATTGTGGCGGGTCCAGCAGGCCTTCGTAGCCGCCGAAGATGCCGAGGGTTTCCCAGCCGCGCATGGCGGCCGCCTTGGCCACGGCGCGGATGACCGCGTTGAGTCCGGGGCAATCGCCGCCGCCGGTGACAATGCCGATTTTTTTGTTCATGATGCAGGATCCGGGTGAAACGGGTTGGCCAGAGCTAACAGCAGACGCCGCCCATTGTCACGCTCCAGTTGCGGGCCGGGGAAGGCGCAATGGTTGGTCTTGCCAGCAAAACCTTTTCGTCCGCGCCGCGTCTGTTACACTTTGCCCGCGATGCCGGTCCAACCCGATCCCGATGCCGTCCTGATGCTGCGCGTCAAACGCGGCGACCGGGTGGCGTTCGCCGATCTGGTGGAAAAATACAAGCAGCCGGTGATGAATTTCATCTTCCGTTCGCTGCGCGACGAGACCGAGGCGGAGGACCTGGCGCAGAATGTTTTCCTGCAGGTTTACAAATCCCGCGCCCGCTACAAGCAAACGGCCAAGTTTTCCACCTGGCTCTTCACCATCGCGCGCAACCTGTGCCTGAATGAACTCCGCCGCCGCTCGCGGCATCCCGCTGAATCCATCGAGGAAACCCACGCCGACCACGAGGACCAGCCGCACCGGCAATACGAGGACAAATCGCAGCTGGCGCCGCCGGAACAGCTGTTGCAGGGCGAGCTGGCCCGGAAAATTGAGGAGGCGCTCGCCGAGCTGCCTGAGAACCAGCGCAGCGCCATTTTGCTCTGCCGGCAGGAGGATTTGAGCTACGAGGAAATCGCCGGCGTCCTGAACTGCTCGCTCTCCGCCACGAAATCGCTCATTCATCGCGGCCGCGAAACGCTCAAGGAAAAGCTCAAACGTTATTTGAGCACCGGAGACTGGACGGGATGATGTTCGGAGTGCGCCGACGGGTCGCCGCTTTCAACGGCGCGACAGGTCGCGCCGTTCCAAGAATTGGCGGCGATTCAAGAAGTCACGGCATCCGGGGTGAAAAAGACGTCGGCGCCGGAGTCGCACCGGATCCACTCGTTCCGGTCCTTGATTTCCACCACACGGGTCTGGGTGTGCAATCGGGCCGGGGTTTGTCCGATGGTGCCATAATGGGTCCATCCCGGTTGCCATAGCGCCGCCTCGCGATCGATTGACCAATCCAAGTCATCGCTGAATCCGCTCTGCCGGCTTTTCGCCTCCGTTCCCAACATAATCCGTTCTGCCATTCCGGCCGGCAGTTTATATCCACCCCGCCGCGTTTTCCATCGTATGTTTGTACTAGGGCGCCGTTTCCAATGGGGATATTTGCGCCGGGCCCCCCGGCTCGGGTGCGGGCGATCCAAATTGGGCTTGCGATGGCCGGCTGAACCGGAAAGATTTCCAACCGGCGCACTTCAAAATCCGGAAAACATGAAACGCGCGTTTACATCGAGGGAACTGCTGTCGCTGGCCTGGGGCTTGACCCTGATGTTCGCGGTATTGCCGAATGCGCTTCCGCACGGGCTGGCCGCGTCAGGTCCCGCCTGGATATTTCTCCTGTGGACGGGGCTGGCGGTGGCCGGCTTCGCCTGGGCGGCGGTCCGGCCTCTGCGCGAAGCCTGCATCCTGCTGATCGTGTTCTTCCTGGGAAATGTGTTGCAGGGTTGCGTGGTGGCTTCATCGTTCTGGCAACAGTGGTTTCGAAGCCCGGACACGGTTCCCGCCTTGCGTCTGCTGAGCATGCCTTTGTTGAAAGTGGGCCTCGCGCTGATCATGATCGCCGTGTTGCTCTGGCTGCGGTATCGGCCTTGGGAGCTCTTCCTGGCCCGGGGCGAACTCAATGCTCCGGTGGAGCCGGTGCGAGGATTTCAAATTCCCCTGCGCTGGGCGCTCCTGAGTGTGGTGGTGACAATCTTTTGCGCCTTGATTCTGGTGCTGATTTCCCATCCGCGGCCATCCCCGGCGGCGCTGGCTGGGGCGCTGCCGTTGCTGCCGGTCGTGCTGCTGACGGCGGCCATGAACGCTTTTGCCGAGGAGGTGATGTTTCGCGGCGCGTTGCTGGCGCCCCTGGACCGGGCGGTGGGACCGCGACACGCCGTGCTGCTCACTGCGGTGTTATTCGGCATTTTCCATTATCACGGCATTCCGTCGGGATGCCTGGGCGTGGTGCTGACGACACTGCTCGGGTGGTTCTGGGGAAAGTGCATGGTGGAGACGAAGGGCCTGCTCCTGCCGTGGCTCATGCATTTTGTCCTGGACGCGCTGATTTTCTGGTTTATCGCGGCGGAACTGACCCAGGGTTTGAAATGGTGAACCATGGATGTCGCCCGCCAATGATGGGTATTTGAGGACAAATCGAGCTTCTTCGCTTCCTCCGGAACCAGTCGCCAATAGGCCACGAAAACGAAAACGGCGAAGACGCAATAAAAGGCTACGTAGCCAACGAGCAAATAGTGAAAAATGGAATTGGAGTTGATATTCATTTCTTCCATTGCACGCGCATTGTGACTTCCGAGTGATGCACATTGAAAGGAAACCCAATTCTATTTATCCCGTTTCAAAAGAAATTCCGCCAGCGCCTCAAGGGCGACGGCTTTGCCCTTGAAGGTTTTCAGCGCGGCAAAGGCCTTGTCCGTCAGTTGCTCCGCGATCTTCCGCGATTTTTCCAGGCCGACGATTGCCGGGTAGGTCGCCTTTTGCGCCTTGGTGTCCTTGCCCGCGGTCTTGCCGAGCTGCTCGCTGGTCTGGGTCACGTCCAGGATGTCGTCGATCACCTGAAAGGCGAGCCCGACGTGATAGCCGAAATCCGTGAGCGCCTGGAGCTGCGCCGCCGTGCAATTGGCACTCATGCCGCCGAGCCGCACGGAACAGCAGAGCAGGGCGGAGGTCTTGCGCTCATGAATGTATTTCAACTGCGCAGCGGAGGTCTTTTTGCCTTCGCCTTCCAGGTCGGCCACCTGGCCGGCGACGAGCTGCAGCGAGCCGGAGGCTTGGGCGATCTCCAGGATGAGGTCGCGATGCGGATAGCGCGGCCAGCCTTTGGCCTGGGCGGCGATTTCAAACGCCTGGGTGAGCAGCGCGTCGCCCGCGAGCACGGCGATGCCGTCGCCGAAGACCTTGTGGTTGGTCGGCTTGCCCCGGCGGTAATCGTCATTGTCCATTGCCGGGAGGTCGTCGTGGATGAGCGAATAGGTATGGATGCACTCGACGGCGCAGGCGAGGGGCAGGGCATCGGCTTCGCGCCCGCCGCAGGCCGCGGCGGCGGCGAGGACGAGGGCGGGGCGCATGCGTTTGCCGCCGGCGAAGAGCGAGTAACGCATCGCCTTGTGGATGGTGGCCGGGCGCGTGGTCGCGGACGGCAGGAATTGATCGAGTGCGCGATTGACGGTTTCGGTGCGCGTGGCCAGGAAGGGCTGCAATTCAAATCGGGTCTTTGCGGGCATAGGATTGAGCTTAAGAAAATGCCGGAAACCGGTGCAACTTTGAAGCGAATTTATTTGGGAAAACGAGGGAAGTTTACCGGAAAGGGGATTGGTGAAGCATCGGCGCCACTTCTCCCCCCGTTTCACGGCGGAGAGGGAGAAGCAGGCGT
>Ga0265338_10002485_pt1 | contig 27545 bp, 23 predicted proteins | sample 42126metaG_FD_193579 | JGI IMG/M metagenome (GOLD analysis project Ga0265338, IMG submission 193579) | Rhizosphere microbial communities from Carex aquatilis grown in University of Washington, Seatle, WA, United States - 4-21-26 metaG | ecosystem: Host-associated > Plants > Roots > Rhizosphere...
TCCGGAAGGAGCCTCATCTTTTCCCGAATCCGTTCCGTTAATCTCCGATGGCGCGCCCGATCCATTCCCGATCCCGGAGGATGGCGGCGGAGGAGGACCCAGGGCGCCGACGGTTGAAGCGGCGGGGATCGCGGTCGATGCCGCCGAGCCCGCCGGAGTGGGCCCCGAACCCGTCAAACCCGGGCCGACCGACCTACCCGGCACTCCGGTGGTATTGGTTGACTTCAAATCCGACGCGCCGCTAGTCGAAGAGGCGGGACCCGCCCCTGGGGTCACCCTCACCTTCCCGAAGACATACCCCAGGCTGATCCGGTGCGAGTTGCCAAGGAGTCCATAGGGAAGGAATGCGTAGTCCACCCGCCACCCCCCGAAGGCCAAACCACCGCCCAGCGCCAACCCCGTAGCCCCCCCGGTCTCCGGGTTGGGGTTGGATTTCTGGTACCCCGCGCGCAGGAAAACCCGATCCCCCGCCGAATATTCCAACACGACCGCGAGGACCTTGGAGGACTTGGATTGGCACGAATAACCCAAGGCCGGAGCCAATTGTTGGTGGCTCCCGAGCGGGATATCGTAGTTCAACCCCGCCTGGAGGTTGGCGGAGGTGGGGCCCTGCCCCGAGGCTCGGCCCAGTTGGTCGCAGGCCAACCCGAGGCCGAGGCGGCCCGTGGGCCGAAACTGCGCGCCCAAATCCAACCCCCATGCGTTTGTCGCGAGGTCGGCTTCCTTGGCGAACGATCCCTGGACCCCCAGGCCGATCGACCACTTTGGATTCAGTTGGAGCCCCCATCCCCCCCTCAGGCCCCAACGCTCCGCCCCGTAAGAAGGAGCAGGGTTGCCGAGGCTGTCGCGTCCCTCGAAGGTGCCGAAACCAAGGTAGGTTCCCGCCACCGCGAAGCCCCCGGACTTCCCGGGACCACGGAAACCAAGGAGGAAGGTTTCCTGGTGGGCTTGGAGCAGCCATCGTTGGGTGTTGAGGTCAACCTGGGGGCCGGACAAGTCCGAGAGGCCCGCGGGGTTGGTGAAAAGGCAGGTCGCGTCGCCCGATACGGTGGTGAAGGCGGGACCGAACACCGAGGGCCGGGCGAAGGGATTTTGGGCATCCAAGGGGTTGGCCTGGCCGGGAAGGCTGAAGAGGGTTTCAGCCGGAAAAGCCGAAACGGCCGCCAGAAAGGGAAAAACCCATATCCAATGAGGAAGACGCTTCAAGCAGGATCCCCCTGTCCCAACCCTGCCTATAGGTCGATGGACCCAGGGCGGGATGCGACATGAACTGGGGGAATATATACCCGAATTTCAGGGGAATTGGGCGGAAGAAATCCGGTCCGGACCTCAAGGGGCCGTGATGGAAATGCGTCTTTTTTGGGTCACCGAGCCGGAAGCCACCTCCACCTCGTAAAAACCTTCCTCTAATAGACGCCCATCGGGGTAATGGCCGTCCCAATTGAAGACCCACTCCCCCGGCTTGAGGTTTCCTTGGAAGATCACCATTTTGCGGCGCCCCGCACCGTCCAGGACCAAAACAGAGACAGGCCCCTCAATGGCCTGTTGGACCAGGACCCCCAAGTTGGAATAATCCCCCGGGGCCAACGAGGAGGCCAGCTGCGGGGTCCAGCCATGGGCCGAGGCGGAACCCGGCGGGGGGAAGGACTTCGCTTGGGAGGGGACTTTAGGCGGCGCGCTTGGGGCATCCGTTGAATCCGGGTCCCCGGTCGATAGCGGCGGAAGAGCGCCGTTGGATTGCCCGGCGCCGGGCGCTTGACCCGAGGGATCCGTCCCCTTCTGGGAAGGACCCTCGCCTGTCAGGGTCACTCCGGAGGGCGGCAGGGTTCCCCTCGATCGAACCATGTAGGTGCCCAAACCCGCCATCCCCCCGAGGAAACCCAAAAGGACCACGCTCATCATCCAGGGTCCCGCCGGGATATTTTTGCCGGCGGAAGGTCCGGCCGGTGGCGGCCCACCCATGCGCGTTGGATCGGGTAGCCCATAGGAGCGATAACGCGCCTCGGCTAGGTCGCGAAGCCGGAGGGCCTCCTCGGGCGAGGACAAGAGGACATCGGCGACTGTTTTTTCCTCGGCCTCGGTCAGGTCGGCGCGGAAATATTTGGAGATCAGGTCATCCATCGGCTTCACCCTTCAGGGCCATCAAAACCAGTTTCCGCAGGGCCTCGCGGCACCGGGCCAATCGCGACATCACCGTACCGATGGGGATCTTGAGCGCGTCCGCCACCTCGGCGTAACTCTTCCCCGCCTGGTCCCGCAGGTCCAAGAGGCCGCGGCAACCCTCGCTGAGCTTGGGCCGCTCGGATTCCAGGAGGGTCAACAGCTTTTCCTTCTCGGCCGATTCCAGGGCCAAACCCGCCGGGTCGGAGGGCCTCGACCTCGCCAGGGTCTCCAGGGCCTCGTGCTCGCTGACCACCTGGCGCCTTCGGCTCCGGATCCGGTCCCAACAGAGGTACATGGAGATGCGGTTGAGCCAGTGGGTCAGTCCCGACCGGAACTCGAACTCGGGAAGCTGGCGGCGGGCCACCACGAAGGTCTCCTGGGCGATATCCTCGGCGTCGGGGTCCTGGTAGCCGAGGATATAAACACAACCCTTATAGATTCGATGGTTGTGGGCCAGGTAAAGTTCCCGAAAGGCGGTTTCGTCGCCCGCCAGGATCCTGGCCACCAGTTCCCGTTCACCCGGATGCTCCACTTAAGCGGCCTTTATGCGCCGACCTTCACCGGGTCCACATAGTTCCAGTGAGTAGGCGATGGTTATATTCCGGCCAAATGATAAGGCAATATAAGGGCGAGTTGTCCCCAAAACAAAAAGCCCTTCCATGGGTCGAAGTGGAATAGGCGGATTTTGAACGCTGTCGGGTTGGAAGGAAAGGGGAGGGGAACTGAAACGACAGGCCGTCAGGGGCCCCCAAAAACCGAATGTAAAGTCAGGCCCCGTTTGATAAAGCCTCAGTCATACCGAACCGCTTTGACGAATTTGGTCCCACAACCGTTTTCGCCTGCGACATTGATGCAACGGGGCCCGACAATACTCTTGTGGTTGGAAAGTCGTTTTATTCCCGCCCCCAGGATGGTTTATTCAACGCCATTTCCCGTTTCCAGGCGGTTTACCCAAGATATCCCATTCCAGAAGCTGAAGTTACCTCAAAACCACCAGCTTGCCGACGTCGGACCGCCCCGCCCGTTCCACCACCACGTAATAGAGTCCGTTGGCCAGGGGCCTTCCCCATCGGTCCTTCAACTCCAGGTCGATGAAATCCCGGTCCGGAACCAGGGATCCCGCGTCGATCCGCCGGAGGACGCGGTCCGCGACCGTCACCAAGTAGATTCGATGGGGGCTTTGGGAACCCTGGGGAACCCACCAGACCCGCACCGTTCCGCCCCCCTTTACCGGGTTGGGCTGGCAGATCACGGGGCGTTCGGGCCAAACGGAAGTAGGCGTGGCGGTGGCTGAACCCTTGGGAGTGGGGGTCCAAGTGACCGTCCAAGTGAAGGTCGGCGTTGAGGTCGGCGTGAGGGTCGGGGTCCAGGTGGGGCTGGACGTTGGCGTCAAAGTCCAGCTGGGGGTTGGCGTGGACGTCCAACTTGAGGTTGGCGTCGGAGTGTAAGTCGGTGTAAACGTCATGGTGAAGGTTTCCGTCGGGGTCGGCGTAGGTGTCCCGGTCCAGCTGGGGGAAGGGGTGAAGGTATTGGAAAAAGTGGAGGTGAAGGTCGTTGTGGGAGTGGACGTCAAGGTGGACGTCGGGATGACACTGGGCGTTAAGGTCCCCGTCGGGGTCCAGGAGGATGTGGGGGTGACGGTCGGGGTTACCGGCAGGGGCAGGCTACCCGAAACTTGGATCGCCGAGACGACAGGGTTGTCCACCACCGAGTTCAGGAGGATGTTCAGGGTCCCATCGGTCACGGCGATATCGTAGCTTTTCACCACGGGCCACCGCTTCCCGTCGGAGGAGACCCCCAACCCCACGAGGTTGAACTGGTCCACCCGGGTCGTTTCCAGGGTCGTGGTGAAGGTCCTTGTCTCCCCATAGCCGTGGAAGCATTCCGAATAATACAGGACCACATGGTAGGTATCCGGTTGGGGCACGTCGAACCGGTACTCGACCGCGCTTCCATACCGGATCGGCTGCCACAGGATGTTGTCCGAGGGGGGTACGCCCTGCAAGCTGCAATTCCCGGTCACCAACATCGTACCCTGGGCCCACCCGAAGGAACCGGGTGTATAGGGCTGGTCTGCCAGCCAGGTTTTCCCGGACGAATCGGTCATCGTGGGCCCGTTCGCGTTGATCCTCGTCACGTAGACCCCCGCGGGAATCGCCGTGGGCGTGAAGGTGGGGGTGCCCGTGTGGGGGTCCGGCGTCTGGGTCCAGGTCGGCAGGGGCGTTTCAGTGCCGGGCGGGCCGAAGGGCTGGTAATAAACCATCAATTGGCTTCGGCCGTGGTCGGTGAGGTAGAGGTTGTCCCACTCGTCGAAGGTGGCGGCATAGGGGTTGCCCATGAAATCGTTGAGGAACTCATAGGGGTGGTCCCCCGTCGAGGGGTTCTGGATCACCACGGGGAAACGTCCGGTGCTTCCCACCCCGCCTTGGCCGTTTCGTCCCACCACCATCATGCTGTTGTTGCTGTTGAAGGCCGGTTCCCAGGGATGGCGGACAATGGGTTGGTTCGGGTCGCCCACGGGCCCTGAGGTGAAGGACCCCCCGGTCCCGTAGACCCCGTTCGCCGCGATGCCTGGGTTTCCCGTGCCGGGGAAACCATAGCGCATGGAGACGGGCGCCGAGCCCGGGGTCGGCAGTTGGGTCGCGTCGAAGCGCAGCATGCGGCCCGTCCCCTCGACCTCCATCCTGTTGTCCGACACGTAGAGGTTGCCCGCCGGGTCGAGGCGGACCGCCCCCGGCCGGAAGAAGCTGTAGGCCGTCGGCGGCGAACTGCAGGAATCACCGGCGTCCGGGGGCGAAGCCGTGCCCGAGGCGTTACAGCCGCCGTTCGTGCTGTTGGACTGGCCCAGGATCACGTCGATGACCGGCGTGGGGGTCCCATAGGGGTTCAACACGCGCACCACCCGGTTCCGCCCCGGGTCCGAGAGCCAGATGTACTTGCCCGCGGGGTCCACCGCGATCCCGTCCAACTGGTAGGCGATGGTCCCGTTGGTGTAGGGCATGACCAGGGACGTGCCGCCCCCGCCCGCCAGGGCGAAGGTGGGGACGATCGTGGCCACCGGTAAGGACCCGTTGTGCAGGGGCAGGTTGTACACCTCGACCCATTGGTTCAGGCTGTAGTTGTCGTTGCGGATCGCCCAAAGGTGCGCCTGGGGTCGCGCCCGGTCCTCCCGGATCCTCCCGAACAGCGGGCCGGTTTGGTTGAGGGGATCGGGCAGTCCCGCGAGGCCGGAGGGTTGGGCCCCATTCTGGTAGGGGAAGGCCCCCGGGGTCGGCGTGATGTTCCAATACATGAGCCGCGAGTTGTCGGCCACCACCAGTTGGGCCGGCGTCACGGTGGCGGTCGCGTTGGAGTGCATGACCGCCACGCCGTTGCCCCGCACCATGTCGTAGGTGCCCCGGGTATTGGCGTAGCGCCAGGTCGCGTTGGGGACGTCCTTGAACAGGTACCGGTCGGCTTGTTGGATCGTGGAGCCGTTGAAGTTCGGCACGGGGCCGGGGAAGCTGAACACCTCCTCGGTGTCCGAACTGGTCAGGTAGACGTCGCCGCAGGGGTCGATCCCCACGGAGCCCGACACGATATCCATCCCGTTCAACCCCCGGCTTAGGTTGACGCCGCTGTGGTCCGTTGGGAAGTACGACGTGGCGGGGTTGGACGTGACGGGGCCGACCTTCTGCCAGCAGTTGACGCTGGGCATCGCCGAGGGCGCGGACCTCAGGAGGACCTTGGCTTCCGTCGGGGTGACGAAGGGCGAGACGCCCCAGTTGAAGTGAAGTTGGAGCTGAAGGACCTCCTGTTGCATGGTGATCCACAACCCCACCTGGGGCGAGGTCGTCGGGTCGATTTCCATGCCGCTGGCCTCGGACAGCCCCAGGGTGACCGCGCAGGCCGCCGGGACCATTCCGGTCCCGTCCACGGCGTAGGCGGGGGTCACCGAGGGGCCCGGGGCGTTTCTCGGGTGGAACACCAGGATCCGCCCGGTCTTCTGGACGCCGTCGCAGGAGGCCGATCCAGTGACGTTCACCCAGGGGGAGTCCAGCACGTACACGTTGCCCGCGCCGTCCACCCGGACCGCCTTGGGCAGGACGATCCGCTTCAGGTAGTTGACGTCCGGGGACGGGTTCAGCGTGGTGTTGGTGGTCATGGAGTTGAAGTCGGTCTGTCCGAACACCACGTCGGCGTGGGCCGCCGGCACCCCGTTGACGCTGGGGAACCGGAGGACCCGGTGGTTCATCTGGTCGGCCACCCAAAGGTTGCCCCAGGGGTCGATCCCCACTCCGGCGGACTTATACACCGCGTCGGCGCTGGAGAAGTTCAGGGTGTCGTCCCCTGGCGTCGAGGATCCGTTCCGGTTAGGGAGCCAATGGTTAAAGTCGGCCTGGCCCCAGACGGAGGACGCCCCCTTGCCGTTGATGTAGGTCGGCCACTCGTACCGGACCACCCGGTTGTTGTAGTAATCCGGCACGTACAGGTTGCCGTACCCATCCAGGGCCATGTTGGCGGTGGTGCGTTCCTCCTCGGGGGTCCAGGAAAGCGGGTTCGATCCGCAAAGCGTTCGCGCGTCCGGGACCGGCCAATTCAGGAAACTCCCCGGGGTGGACCCTTGGAGGTTCGAGTCGCGGTTGCAACCACACCCATTAAGGCCGTCCTGGCCCAGGACGAAATCGGCTCCCGACCCGCTCCCGGCCGTGTCAATGCCCAGTTTCCCCAGGACCCGGTTGTTGCCGGCGTCCCAGACGTAAAGGATTTCGTGGTAAGGGTCCACCAACGCCCCGCTTGGGTTGAACATCGCGTGGGCGTCCACCTGCGCGGGACTCGCCCCCCCAAAGGCCGAGTTGAGGACCGTGACCCCGCCCAGGGGCACGTCCCGTTTGCCCAGGATCACATCGGCCCAAAGGTCCCCCGCCAGGCCCCGGGGTGCTCCGGGCAAGGGCGCGGGGAGGCTGGTCGGGGGGGTCGGGGACGGCGTGGACAGGGGGGTCCAGGTGAACGGGACCGAACAGGGGCTCGTGGTCGCGGTGGGGGTCGGCGACCAGGTAGGGGTCGGGTTGAAGGGAAGGGCGCCGGAAACCTGGATCGCAGAGACGACGGCGTTGTCCACGATCGAGTTCAGGACGATGTTCAGGGTCCCATCGGTCACCAGGACGTCGTAGGACTTCAACACGGGCCAACGTGAACCGTCGGCCATCACCGAGAGCGCCACCAGGTTGAAGGAGTCGACCTGGGTCCCCTCCAGGCTCGTCGTGAAGGAACGGGTCTCGCCGTAGGCGTGGAAGCACTCGACGTAATACAACACCACATGGTAGGTGTCGGCATATGGGACGTCGAAACGGTATTCCACGGTCGATCCGTACCGGATGGGCCGCCAGAGCCCGTTGTCGAGGGTCGAGACGCCCTGGGGGGTACAGTTGCCCGACACCAGGAGGGTGCCTTGCGTCCACCCGAAGGAGCCCGGCGAATACGGCTGGTCGCCCGCCCAGTCGTTCCCGTAGGAATCGGTCAAGGACCCGCCATTGGCATTGATGCGGGCCACATAGACCCCGGTCGTGGTGGCGGTCGGGGGCGAGAAAGGCGTGAAGGTCGGCGTGGGGATCGCGGCCGGGAGGGCGAAAGGAAGCCCCAGGAGGATCGCAAGCCCAAGTGCTCTTGGGGGGGGCCAGGGGTTCGCGGGCCATTTGTTTCGATTGGGAATCGGGTTGATCAAGCAAACAGTCATGAAGCGAAGTAATGAACGAAGCCGACCATTACGCTTCAACCGCAACCTATCATTTACCATTAGGAAACCCGAAATTGAATTGCCGCCTCATCTAATACCAAGTCTTTCATAGGATACCGCAAGGAAGGGAGTCATGGAATGTATGAAAACCAGCCAAAAGAAGCCGGATTTTAGAGTTGAAGAGGGGTCCCAAGGTTATCTTCACGATCGGTCAAAAGGTCCCTGTCGGAGCAGCCCCCTGATTTCTTCCGCCCTGAAAACCCGCATGAAATTTCAGGCCCTTTGCGATAAAACAACCCCCGTCATAACCCTCAAAAAGCGACGACTTTGGTCCTACATCCGTTTACGCCTGCGCACATCCACCACGGGGCCCGACTGCCGGCTTGAGGCCGGCAGCCGGGACGGAGGGCGCGCGGTTTACATGTTTCCGATCATCGCCGTGGCGAACTCGGAGCACTTCACTTCCTTCGGCCCGCTCCCTTGGAACGGGCACGACCCAAGCATGCCTGCCGGCTTGAGGCCGGCAGCCGGGACGGAGGGCGCGCGGTTTACATGTTTCCGATCATCGCCGTGGCGAACTCGGAGCACTTCACTTCCTTCGCGCCTTCCATCTGCCGGGCGAAGTCGTAAGTCACGACCTTCTGGTCGATGGTCTTGTCCAGGCCCTTGACGATGAGGTCTGCCGCTTCCTGCCAGCCGAGGTGCTCGAGCATCATGACCCCCGAGAGGATCTCGCTTCCCGGGTTGACCTTGTCCAGGTTGGCGTACTTGGGTGCCGTGCCGTGGGTGGCCTCGAAGATCGCGTGTCCCGTGAGGTAGTTGATGTTGCCTCCCGGGGCGATGCCGATGCCGCCGACCTGGGCCGCCAGGGCGTCCGACAGGTAGTCGCCGTTCAGGTTTAGGGTGGCGATGACGTCGAAGTCCTCGGGGCGGGTCAACACCTGCTGGAGGGTGATGTCGGCGATGGCGTCCTTCACCAACACCTGCCCGGCGGGCGGCTTGCCGCCGCAGTCGTCCCAGCCGATGGCCTTGCCCTGGTACTCGCGCTTCGTGAGCTCGTAGCCCCAATCACGGAAGGCGCCCTCGGTGTACTTCATGATGTTGCCCTTGTGCACGAAGGTCACGCTCTTGCGCTTGTGCTTGATCGCGTAGTCGAGGGCGGAGCGCACCAGGCGCTCCGTGCCTTCCTGGGACACGGTCTTGATGCCGATGCCCGAGGTCTTGGGGAAGCGGATCTTCGTGACGTTCATTTCCTTCTGGAGGAACTCGATCAGCTTCTTGGCCTCGGGGGTCCCGGACTCCCACTCGATGCCCGCGTAGATGTCCTCGGTGTTCTCCCGGAAGATCACCATGTCCACCTTCTCGGGGCGCTTCACGGGCGACGGCACGCCCTTGAAGTAACGGACCGGGCGCAGGCAGACGTACAGGTCCAGCATTTGGCGAAGGGCCACGTTGAGGGACCGGATCCCCTTGCCCACGGGGGTGGTGAGGGGGCCCTTGATGCCCACCAGGTACTCCCGGAAGGCATCGACGGTGTCGTCGGGCAGCCAGGTGTTGAACTTCTTGAAGGCCGTCTCGCCGGCGTACACCTCAAACCAGCTGATCTTTTTCTTGCCGCCGTAGGCCTTCTCCACCGCCGCGTCGAACACGCGCACCGCGGCCCGCCAGATGTCGGGGCCCGTGCCGTCGCCCTCGATGAAGGGCATGATCGGGTGGTCGGGAACCTTCAACACCCCGTTTTGGATGGTGATCTTCTCGCCGGCGGGTGGGGTCAGGTCTTTGTAGGGCACGATCAAGGCTCCTTAAGGGTATGCCCGGTGCGGAAAAGAGAACCGGGAGTGGGTTGAATGGATAGCGGAGGCAGTTTAACGGGGGGCTGGGGGAGCGTCAACGTCGAGGGGACCTTAGATGCGCACTCTGATAGGGGCTCTGCCCCTATCTACCCCGAGGCAACTTTTCAAACCGGTTTGAATCAAAGATGACAAGGCGTCGTGCGGACCTCGGATACGCACTCTAATAAGGGATCTTCCCCCAATAACCCCCGGGGCAACTCTTCAAACCGGTTTGAGTTCACGCTTGAGGATGCTGGGCCGGAATAAATAATCTGACGCGGGCCATAACGGATGGACAGGACGATTCTTAAGCGCCCGCGACCCCTTTGAAATCCTTGGGGTTCAACGAGTGTTTCTTCATCCGGCGTTGGAGCGTCTTGAGGGTCAACCCGGTCAAGGCCGCGGTTTCCCCCAGCTTGCCCCCGGACCGCGACAAGGCGTCGGCCAGGCAGGACCGCTCCACCCGTTCCAATAGTTCCTCGAGGTTCTCCACCCTCTCCTCGCCGACCGGCAGGTTCAGTTTCTCGATGACCGGGCCGTCGGCCAAGAGACAGGCGCCTTCCAGCCGCGCCTCCAGTTCCCGGACGTTACCCGGCCATTCGTAATGCAACAGTTCGCGCAGGGCCTCGGGCCCAAGCCGTTCGGCCTTGGACCCGTGGCGGTTGTGGGACGCCTCGATGAAGTGTTGGGCCAGCATGGGCAAGTCCCGCCGACGTTCGCGTAAGGGCGGCAGTTTGAGGAAACGGGCGGCGAAGAGGTCATAGAGGCCCTGCAGGAACCGCCCCTCCTGGAGGAGTGAATGAAAGTCCTCCCGAGTGGCGGCGATGACCCGACGCGCGTCCGGTCCCGGTTCCTGGGTAAGCCGCGACATCAGTTCGGCCTGGGCCCGTGCCCCGAGCTGGGTCACCTCGTCGAGGTACAGCGTGCCCCGGGCCGACTGGCGCCAGGCGCCCTGGGGGCCGAACAAGCCGTTGAAGTTCGCCTCGGGGGAGTTGGGCAGGCAGTGGAACACCGCGAAGACACCGCCCCGGGCCCCCTGCTGGTGCAGGGCCTGGGCCACGAGCTTCTTGCCGGTTCCCTTCTCACCGTAAAGGAGGATCGGGCCCGCGTCGCTGGCCCATCGGGTGATCTGCTCGAACACCAGGCTCAAGGCGAGGTCCTGGGTGAAGAGTTGGCCGACCTTTCGCTGCAGGGCCACGCCCTTCGCCAGGTGCGTCACGTCGCGGACCGTTTCCACGGCGTACTGCACCTTGCCCGCCGCGTCCTTCAGGGGAAAGGCCGAGACCTCAAACTCCCGGTCGGAGCCGTTGACGTTCAAGTGGGTGTAGGTGGTGAGGGGTTCCCCCTTCTCGAAGACCTTTCCCATGGAGCAGAAGAGGCACTTTTGCTCGAAGCCGTAGAAGGCCTTGTGGCAGGCCAGGCCCCTCAGGTCGTTCAGGGGGGCGTCCGGCATCTTGCGGGCCTTGCCGTTGGAATAGACCAAGTGGTAGTTCGTGTCGATGACCTTCACCGACTCCGGCATCTTCTCAAGGATCTCCCGGAGGAAGCGGGCCTTCTGGTAAAGCGCCGGTGGAAGGGAGCGTCGCGGCATGTCGGGTTCCTACCTTACTGACTGGGCTGATGGGCGGTTGCGTCCAAACGGCTTTCCCGCGCGGAACCCCGAGTCCACGCCGGGGCAAAGAAAAGCGGGGGCTTTGTGGGAAGCCCCCGCTCGGGTCACCCGCAGGCGTTGGGTGTTTGGGTCCAATGGGTTCGTCTTTTTCATCATCCTACTAGGCGTTAACCGCCTGGGCCAACCGCATGGCCGGGGCGGCTTTCGGCGCGGGACCGGCAGCGGGCGCGGCGACGGGCGCAGCCGTCGGTGCGACGTTCTGGAACTGGCGGTGCTTCTTCTTGAGGTCTTGGAGTTCCTTGCGGATCACCATCAAGGTGTCCAAGAGGCCTTGTTCCTCGCCGAACACCTCCACGGCGCGGTCCAGGCACTTGAGCATATCGGCCTCATCAGCGATCTCCCGCTTGAGGACCTCGCTGTAGTCCCCCGCCACCTCGACATTGAGGGGAAACATCGGGGCCACCCCGGTTTGCTCGCTGAGGGTCTTGACCAGCACCTGGTACTGCTTCTGGGCGTTGCCCAGGAGGGTCCAGATGGCCTTCACTTGGGCCTCATCCGCCGATTCGATCGAGACAGCCGCGGCCGAAAGGCGGGCAACCCGGCTCCAGCTGGTCCCGAGGACCTGATATAGGAGGGAAGCCTTCCGGAGGGTGATCTTGCTGATGTGGGTCTTGTTGTGGAGGACCTTTTCCACCTCGGCCAGTTTGTCCTGGCATTGCTCCAGAAGTTCCCGGTTCGCCCGGGCGTCCCGGGGGCTGATCCGAAGGATCCGGCCGGTTAGGTGGTTCATATCCTTACCCAAACGCTCGACGGCGTCGATGATCTGGAAGAGGGAGAAGTAGAAGCTCATGGCGGTCTCCTAAATGAGAAAATCCCCTGATCTTGGGGGTGAGTCACCCGACCCACGGAACCTTGGTGTTGAATGGCTGGCTTGTAATAAACATAGTCTTTGTACCTTGATGATGCAAATCTTTTATTTGCAATTCTTAAAATACCAATAAAAATGGCTATTTATTAAGATATTTATATATTGGCTTTAGCAAATATAGAATATAAAGGACAGAGTTGTCCTTCTTGCTGTTCGATATTTTACTATAATAACCCATCATTCTCAGGAGGCCTTCCCCATGTTGAAAGAAGGACAAACCGCTCCGGCCTTTGAACTCCCAGCCGACAACGGGGATCCCGTCAGCTTGAAGGACTTCAAGGGGCAACCAGTGGTCCTCTACTTTTATCCCCGGGACCTCACGCCGGGCTGTACCCAGGAAGCCTGTGAGTTCAGGGACCAATGGACCGCCGTGAAGAAAAAAGGCGCGGTGGTGTTGGGCGTTTCCGCGGATCCCGTGAAGAAGCACCAGGCCTTCAAGGAAAAACACAGCCTTCCCTTCCCCCTCTTGTCCGACGAGAAAAAGGAAACGCTCAAGGCATACGGCGTCTGGAAGAAAAAGAAATTCATGGGGCGGGAGTTCATGGGCATCGTCCGGTCCACCTTCCTGATCGACAAGTCCGGCAGGATCGAGAAGATCTGGTCACCGGTGAGCCTCAAGGGGCACGTGGAGGAAGTGGTGAACAGCCTTTAACAGAAGCGGATAGCCGTTGGCGGATGGCGGTTAGCTAAAGGAAAAGTCGGCAAAAGCAGTTCCGCCAACTCAGAAGATCATCAGCCGAATTGGAGGGTGCGATGGGAAGATTCAAGGTCGGTTGCGTGGTTGGCGCTTTCGTTTTAGGAATCTCAGTGAACCTGGCGGTGGCGGGAGGGATCCTGAAGGCGGGGAGCCAAGCGCCCGATTTCAAGCTCCCCGGCGACCAGGGGGCCGTCGTGTCCCTGGCCCAGTCCGAAGGTAAGACCGTGGTCCTGTATTTCTACCCCAAGGACATGACTCCCGGCTGCACGAAGGAAGCCTGCAGTTTCCGCGACCATTACCAGGACCTCCTGAAGAAGGGCGTGGTGTTGTTGGCGATTTCGGTGGACCCCTTGGCGAGCCACAAGGAGTTCCAGGCGAAATATTCCCTGCCTTTCCCCTTGTTGTCGGACAACGCTAAAAGGACCGTAAAGAAATACGGCGTTTGGCAATGGAACAAGCAGCGCAAAGCCTATGGAACGGTCCGGTCCACTTTCCTGATCGGCCCCGATGGAAGGATCCTCAAGGTTTGGTCCCCGGTAACGGTGGAGGGGCACGCAGAAGAGATATTGAAAAGCCTCTGAAATTCGCCGTTGACCGCTAGCCGTTAGCGACAGACCAAGAAAAGTTCAAACCCTATCCAAATCCCAAAGGGCGCTGAATGCGGCGGATGATTCTTGATTGACCAACGGCTAGCGGTTAACGGCCAACGGCATCTTCTGTTAAGATGATGCCATGTTGCAGCCCTACCTGAACCACCGCCCCAAGGTTTCGACCACCGCCCGGGTCCACGACCTGGCCGTGCTGATCGGCGACGTCACCCTGGGGGACCAATCCAGCGTCTGGCCCGGCGCGGTTCTCCGGGCCGATATGGACGCGATCCGGATCGGGAAACGCACCAGCATCCAGGACGGCTGCGTGATCCACACCGACCACGGTCGTCCCGCCCTCGTGGGGGATGATTGCGTGGTGGGCCACCAGGCCTGCATCCACGCCTGCACCGTTGGAAACCGGGTTTTAGTCGGCATCCACGCCACCCTCCTGACCGGCTCGGAAGTCGGGGATGAATGCGTGATCGGGGCCGGCGCCTTGGTGGGTGAAGGCAAGAGGATCCCCCCTCGGTCGCTGGTTTTGGGTGTTCCGGGAAGGGTCGTCCGTTCCTTAACCGACGAGGATGTCCATAAAATATTGGGCGGCGTCTCGGAATACCTGACCTTGATGAAGCAATTGCCGGAAAACCCCACACCCTAGCCGCGTAAAATCATGCCGGCCTAACACAAACCATTCCGGCAAGCCATTGGCCCCACCCTTCGATTTTAACCCCTGGATTCATCCGTCTCGACTGCCACGTGAAAGCAAAAGAGTTTTTCGTTTACCCCTAAAAAGCGCTTCATTTTCCATGAAAAACAGTCGCCACGACTTCAGACGATGTAGGTTTCAGCATATGGACACCCGTCGTTGTTATCTTGCCGTTCCTCGGCCGGGCTGGTGGCCTATTTTTTGACATCGGTTCCGAATGCTTCGGGAGGACCGCCCACTATCAAAACGATTTATCCAGAGTTTCCAGGCCCGAAATGGAAATCAAAGCGTGCATTTTTGAGTGTCATATCGTATGCTTCTTTTCGCGTCCATCCCGCGAGGTACACTATGCTCCACCAAGAGATCTTCCTATTCCTAAAGTCCCAAACCTGGGAATTTTACGCGGTGGAAGCCGACCACTCGGATGAGGCGCTCATGAAATGCCTCCGGGAGAAGGGCTGGGAACCGTCGGGGTTGATCTACTTGGGACGGATGGAAGGACACCTTCCCAAGAAGCCCCATTCCCTCGACGGCTACGGCCCCGGGTCCCCGCCGAACCCTCCCCAGGCCGAAGAGACCCCAGCGGGTTGGGGAAGCCTGAAACTCCACGAAGTGGTTTCCTGACCCCCGCCGGGCGTTGAACCCTTCCGGTTAAAATCCCCCGAACGCCTGGTCATATCCAGTCATTTCCAGGTAGCCCTTCCCCGTCACGTTCCGCTTGCCCCGGGTCCCCTTCAAGAACACCGGCCCCTCCCAATACAAGACCTGGGTGCTCTTCGCCGTGTCCAGTTCCTGGTCCGCCAGGGGCGCCGAGGCCTCGAAGGACAGGTCCACCGAGGGCACCGTGACCCTCCAACGGATCGGATAGGCAACCTTCGTGCGGGGGCTGGTCCAGGATTGGAGGGGTTCCATCGTGAAATCCCTCTCCCCCAGGGCCCGTTGTTTCCCGTTGGCTTCCACGAGGGTCCCGCTGGAAAAGGTCCCGACGGTGCCGTCCTTCTCCCTCATCCGGTACAGCATCAATTGGGCGCCGTCGCTGAGCGTCAAGCCCATCCAGTCCCAACCCTTCAAATCCTTCGGCAGGTCCCCCGTGAAGAACTCATGGTCCATCCAGGAGATGCCGTTGACCTTCCGGGGGACTTGGTTAATGGTGAGCGTCCCCACGGCGGCCATGCGGGTGAGCGAATAATACTCGGAGGCCTGACCCTCGCCCTTGGGACTGTATCCCCGTTGGCCGTGGAGGACGGGCGCGACCCCGGAGGCCACCTTCAGGTCCAACTGGTACTTGTCGTCCGAGGCCCTCAGCCTGTGGCCCGGCGGTTCGTAGGTCGCGCTCCAATCCTCGTCCCAAACCTTGAGCTTCCCCTCGGCGGCCCCGGCCAGGCCCGGCCCCGGGCGGCCGGTTTTCTCGGCGTAATCGAAAGTCTTCTGGGCCAGGTCGCTCACGGCGAAATGGGCGAAATAGATCGACGTGGGCTCGAAGGACGATCGGGTTTCCGGGGCGGTCTTCAAACCCGTCCGGAAGAAGGTCAATTGGAAACCGTAGGATTCGCCGGTCTCGTCGGTCAGGAAACCGGTGTAGTACCACCATTCGGTGCGGTAAGCCGGATGGGCACCATGGTCGTTCGGGAACTTCCAGGCGTAACCGGGCTTCGCTTTTCCGAACGTCGCCGGTGAAGAAAACACAAATCCACCACAGAGACACAGAGTCACGGAGATCAAAAACAACTTAAACAAACTGGAAAAGCCTGATCGAAAACGGGCCACAGGTGGGTTCGCGGAAAACAAAAATCCACCGCAGAGACACAGGGACACAGGGATCAGAATAGGCCTCAACCAACCGGATAAAACCGCGTGAAGGCGCGTCGCTTGGTTTCGCACGGTCATTCCTCGCTCACGGCGCGCTGGGTGGCCATCCGCGACGCCACGCGGGCGGGGTAGAAACCCGCCAAGAGGGTGGCCATGCCCACGAGCCCGAGGCTGGACACCAAAAAGCTCCAGGGCAACATCAAGCGGATGGTCCATCCGAAGGACTGCAGGTTGATCACCTTGATGAGGAGCAGCGCCAGCACTCCTCCCACCCCGGCCCCGAGGGCGCACCCCAGGGAACCCAGGAGTCCCGCTTCCCAGACCACCATGGCCTGCACCTGGAACCGCGTGGCGCCCACGTACCGCAGGATCGCGATCTCGGTGGAACGCTCAATGATCAGGGCCGTCAAGGTCGCGAGGATGCCCAAGACCGCCACCACGAGGGCGATTAATTCCATGGCCCCCGTGATGGCGAAGGTTTGGTCGAAGATCTTCAGCACCTCCCGCCTGAGCTCCCCGTTGGACCTGATGAAGAGCTGCTCGGACGACCCCAACGCCGCCATCAGGGCCTGACGGCCCGTCTCGGCGCCCACGCCGGGCTTGAGGTAGATCGCCAGGTTGTTCACCCGCGGGTCGTGGTAAAGCGAGAGGTAGGTGCCGCGGTCCATGACCAGGGTTCCCCGTTCATTGGCGTAGTCGTAATAGATCCCCGCGATCTCCAGGGGCACCTCACCCGAGGGGGTCCGGAGCGGGAAAAAATCGCCCACTTTCAGGTGGAACCGGTTGGCCAGGGGCTCGGAGGCCACGGCCGCCAAGCGGCCCGGCAGGCGCTCCAACACCAGCTTGGATTCCCGTCCGTCGGTGAACAACAACCGGCCGTACTCCGCCAGGACTTTGGAATCCCCGCTGCCCACCAGCACTTGGTCGCCTTGGTAGTCATAGTCGAAGCCACGGAAGGCGTCCACAGCCGCCACCGAATCCAACCCCTTCGCCTTCTCCACCACCTCGGGGTCCAAAAACGACTCAAACCGCGCCGAGGGCGGACCCGAGCGCACATAAAGGTCGGCTTTGAGGGTCTGTCCGATCCAAAGTTCCACCGTCGAGCGGAAACTCCCCACCATGATCCCCACGGACACCATGAGGGCCGCGCCCATCACCAGGGCCCCCACCGCCAGGCTGGACCGGTTCAGGCCCGACAGGAGGTTGCGGGAGGCCATGACGGCTTCCACGGGAAACAGCCGCTCGAACACCGGCTTGGCCGCCCGTTGGGTCACCCAAAGGAAAATCGGGGTCAGGGCCGCGGCGCCGGTCAGGAGGCAAAAGGCCGAGGCGTATCCTCCCCAGGGCAGGCCGCCTATGGCCGGCAAGCGGGCGAGCAACGCCGCCGCAACCCAAAGCCCGGCCCCGACCCCCGCCCAAACCCAGGCCTGGCGTTGAAAACCTGCCTCGCCGGAACCGGCCCGCACCGCCAACCCCGGCGCGACGCGCGAGGCGGCCCGGGCCACCGGGACGGTGGAAAGGACGATGAGCAGGAACCCCGCCAAGGCCCAGACCCATTCGCCGGCCGAGGCCGGGATCCGGTCGCCCAGCGGCGTGGGCAGGTAGAGGTTCGAGATCGTCGTGCCGACGGCCCGGGTGACGGCCCACCCCGCGGCTTTCCCGAGATAGAGGCCGCTCAAGGTGCCGACCCCCGCCAGGATCGAGGACTCGGCCAACAACAACCGCCGGACCTGGGTCGCCGTCACCCCCAGTGTCCGCAGGGTGCCGATCTCCCGCACCCTCCTCAGCACCGCGATGGACATGGAGTTGTAGGCCAGGAAGGCGCCCACCAGCAGGGAAACCAGGGACAGGGCCGTGAGGTTCGCGCGGAAGGCCTTGAGCATCTTGTCGACTTGGTCGTTACGGGCGGCCGGCGCCTCCAGCTCGACATCGGTCGGGAGGTTTTTTCGGATCGCTTGGGCGAGGTTTTCCTGGTCCCCCTCATGGCGGGGGATCCACTCGATGCGCGTCAGGCGGCCCTCCAACCCCAATTGGTGTTGGGCCGCGGCGATATCCATGACGGCCAATTGCCCCGCGTAGGCTCCGCCGACGCCGTCCCCGGACAATAATCCCGCCACTTGGAGGGAGACCACCCGTCCGTTGGCGATGAAATCCGCCCGGTCGCCGGCCTTCAGGCCGTGGGCTTGCGCGAAGGATTGGGGCAGGAACAACCGGTCGGGATGGGCCAGGTTCTCGAGAAACTCCGCACGGCCCGGGGCGCGGCCGTCGGGACCCGTCACTTGGATCGTCCGGACCTGTCGGTCCCTCATCAGGTCCACCCCGAGCAGGAGGAGCGATTCCTTCGGGGCGGCGGCCAGGGCCAGTCGGCCTTCCACTACGGGAAACATCTGGCCGAAGCCGCGGGTAGGTGCCAGGGTCGCCAGGAGGTTTTCATCGAAGTCGGAGCCGTGGGAGGTCACCGCCAGGGTGGCCCGGCCCGCCACCCGGTCGATGGAATCCCGGAAGGACTCGAGGGCGGCGTGGTTGGCCACTTGGACCGACACCACGAGGGCCACGCCCAAGGCCACGCCGACGGCGGTCAGGAACGACCTCACGGGTTCCTCGCGGAAGTTCCGCAGGACCAGGAGCCTCAGGATCTCAATCAACTCGCACCCCAGAAAAGGCGGTGGGCCTTTTCACCACCAAGGTCACCAAGTTCACGAAGAAAGAACCCACACGATTTGATTTCACACATAGCCGTCTTGGTGACCTTGGTGGCGAACATGGCTGTTGTTCCATCGTTTAAGTCGCATTTAGGCGCGGGTCCCGCCGACGGGGTAGACGCCAGTCACCTGGCCGTCCCGCAGGAGGATCACGGTGTCGCCCTGGTCCGCGGCCTCCCGGCTGTGGGTGGCCATCACCACGGTCTGGCCGTTCCGGGCCGTGAGGTCCCGGAGGAGTTTCAGCACCGCCGCGCCCGAGGCCGAGTCCAGGTTGCCGGTGGGCTCGTCGGCGAGGATGAGTTTGGGTTGGTGCACCAACGCCCGGGCGATGGCCACCCGCTGCTGTTCGCCCCCCGACAGCTCGGGGATGCGGCGTCCCTTGAGGTCCCCGAGGCCCACCCGTTCGAGCATTTCGGCGGCCCGGTGGGACGCTTCCGGGTGACGCTGGTTCGCCAGGATCAGGGGAAGTTCCACGTTCTCCTGGGCGGTGAGGGTCGGCAGGAGGTGGAAGAACTGGAAGACGAAGCCGATGGATCCCCGGCGCAAAAGGGTCAGGCGGTCGTCGTTCATGGGGGCCAGCGCCTCGCCCAACACCCGCACGTCGCCGGAGGTCGGGGGCTCCATGCCGCCCATCAGGTGCAGGAGGGTGGACTTGCCGCAACCCGAGGGGCCCATAAGTGACACGAACTGCCCCTGTTGGATGTTGAAGGTCACATTGCGGAGGGCTTCGGTCTTGCGGCCGCCCTCGCCGTAGGCCTTGGTCAGGTTTCGGACTTCAACGCAGAACGGCATAGGCCCCCTTCAGGCGATGAGGAATTAGGAATGCCGAATGAGAACATGAAGACGACTGGGTAGGGTTGTCTGAGCGACGGCTTTAATTCCCCAGTCCGCAATTCTCATTCCCCATTGTTTTTTCGTCGTCTTGGGTCGGTGATGGGGATGTAATCCAGCTCCACATCCCCTTGGACGGTCAATTGGCAAGACAGCCGCCAATTCGGCTCGGCCTGGATGGCCTTCAACGTGCCCTTTTCCCGGCCGTTCGGTTCGCTCAGGTTCTCCATCCCCCGGATCACCTCGACGAGGCAGGTGGCGCAGACCGCCCGCTCGCACTTGAACTTCACCGGCAGGTCGTGTCGGAATACCGCGTCCACCACGGTATCGCCCGGGTCCACCTCACAGGAGAGGCCCAGGGTCGGGAAGGATAGTTGGTGGGTGGGTGCTGGGTCGCTCATGGAACGGCCTCATTATAGGGGTCCTCCCCCGGAACGGAACGCCCTCCATTGAGAAACCCAGGCTCGGTGGCGTACCATGCCCCCTCGAACCACCCAGGGGAATTCAACCGTCCCCCAAGAGGAAACCCATGGCCATGCCGCGCGTCCTTCACCTGCTCGTTTTCACCTTTTGGTTCGGGGCCGTCCTTTACTTCACCTTCGTCATGGCCCCGGTGCTGTTCAAGGGCATTCCCCGGGACCAGTTCGGCTTCGTCCAAAGCAAGCTGTTCCCCTCCTATTACGTCATCGGTTACGCCTGTGGGTTCCTACTGCTGCTCTCCTATCCCCTGGTCCGCGCCGCCGGGCCCTGGACCGGGACCGACAGCCTCAAGGCGGGGGCCTTGGCCGCCATGCTGGCCTTCAGCCTCATCCAAGGCCTTTGGGCCGGCCCGAGGGTCGGCCGCCTCCGGGTCGAGCGGTTGGAGGCGGAAGCCGCGAAGGACCCGGCGAAGGTCGAGGCCTTGAAGTCCGCCTTCGGCAAGGCCCACGGCGTCTCGAGCCTGATGAACCTCTTCGTGGTGATCGGCGGGGTGGTGTACCTGGTGATGATCGCGAAGGAATGGCGGCCGTAATGACAACGGATGGCGGATAGCGGTTGGCGTTTAGCCAGGCAAATCGAAAAGAAAGACCCGCGCCCTTGAAGTTTGGTCATCAAAAACAAAAACTTCTCATGGTCATGCTGCTGATCGGCATGACCCCGGTTCTCTGCGCCGGGGAAAACTATGGGGCGCGGTTCCGGAAGCAGATGGACAAGCGGGACTATCAGAAGGCCTCCGAGATCCTTGAATCATGGGGTAAGGCGGACGCCCAAAGCCTGGACCTGTTGGCCGCCGAGGGAAACTTTCACCACGTCCAGGCCCACCTCATGGAAAAGGACGAGGATTTCGACCGGGAAGCCCGCCTGGCCGAGAAGGATTACGAGTCCTACCTGGACCGCAAACCGGACCGCCTCGACCTGTGGTTGGCAATGGGGGACCTCGACCTGGACCTCGGTGACGACGAGGCGCTCCTCCATCTCGCCCAAAGAATCACCCAACCGACCCCCCCAGGGGGCTGGGCCTGGGAACCTGGGGTCGATCCCCAGGAGGGAGTGAAAACCATCCCCGACCGCATGGAGGATTGGGGGTGGGGCCTGATCCGGGAAGAAACCGACGCCTCGGACGAGTGGGCCCGCCGGTTGGCCCTCCTCGCCGCCCGGCAATTCCCCGCCCACGCCGGGGCCTTCCGGGTGATGGGCCGCTATTGGATCGAGCGGGAAAATTGGACCAAGGCTGAAACGGTCCTCACGGCGGCCAACGACCGTGACGACGAGGACAGCGAGACCCTCTTGGACTTGGGCCAAACCCTTTGGGAATTGGGGAAGGATAAGGAAGCCCTGGCCCGCTACGAGCGGGTCTTGGAGCTCAACAACGACCCTGACGCGGTGCGCCGCGCGAGGGAATCACTCCTAAAGATCCAAGACGACGAATAAAACCCAAACCTATGGAACCACGGGGAAAGCGGAGTACACGGAGATCATCAGCTTCAACTTTAAATCAATCCGGTCTTTAAACTCCGTGAACCCCGTGCCCTCCGTGGTAAAAAAAGCTTCAACTGTTTACCCCCATAAATCCGTCGGATAAACCTTCTTGAACACCAACTGGTGCATCCTCTCGTAGACGTAGGTCTTGTCCTCTGGGAATGTCAGCCCGTACCAGGGGTCGTTCGTCTTCAACACCCTCACGGTGGCCTTCTTTTTCGCCAGGAGATCGGACACCACCGAGGGCAGGTAGAGCTCGGCTTTGGGGTCCTTTCCCCGCTTCTTGAGGAATGCCGCCAGGGCGGTCTCCAAGGCCCCGAAGAACTTCGGCGTGAACCCCCAGAGGTTCATGGAAACCGTCTCCTTCCCCGTCAGCTTACGGCTCTTCCCCGACCCACCCTTCCCCACGAGGCCCTTTCCCTTGCGGGTGATGCCATGGTGTTCCTCGACGGTCTTGAGGAAGCCCTTTGGGGTGACCCGACAGACCCCCCGGGAAACCTCCCCGTTCGGCGACAGGGTGTTCTTGAGTTCGTAGCCCACCAGGGCGAAGTCCCACCCATCGGGATCGGCCTTCGCGAGGAACTTGCCGAGGGCCCCAAAGGCCTGGGGGCCGTAATAATCGTCGGCGTTGATGACCGCGAAGGGTCCCTTTACCGCGCCCTGGGCCACCCAGACGGCGTGGCCCGTTCCCCAGGGCTTGGTTCGTCCCTCGGGGATGGGCAGGTCCACCGGCAACATCCCCAGTTCCTGGTAGCAATACCGGACCCGGAGAGTCTTCTCCCATTTCATCCCGACGGTTTCCTTGAACTCTTCCGCCATCTCCTGCCGGAGAATGAAGACCACTTGGTCGAACCCGGCGCGCAGGGCGTTGTAGAGGGAATAGTCGAGGAGGGTGGCGCCGTTGGGCCCCACCGCCGTTACCTGTTTGAGGCCCCCAAAACGGCTCCCCATCCCGGCGGCCATGACGAGAAGCGTGGGTTTCACGAATGCCCCCTGGTTGTTTTTGGCCTGCCCCTGGAAGGGCTTTTCCGAAATCGACCATCGTCGCCCGGAAATCCCGCCCATTGTGTCATGACCCGAAACCTGGTGCTATGATGTCGTCGACCGGATCCACGCCCTGGAGGGATCTTTTGCCCGACCTCGCCACGCCCCAACCCCAAGTCAAAAAAAATCTCCTGATGATCCGTGGAGTCCTGGCCGTCGCCCTGGCGGCCTTTGTTTTCCTCCGGTTCCAAGCCCCCGATCCCCCTAAACTTTGGCTCGGGATCTACCTGGCGCTCCTGGCCCTTTCCTTCCTTCCCCTAGCCCTCGCGAAGGAGGAGCGGTGGGAGGCCGTTTATTCCCAATACGGCATTTTCGCCATGGACCTGGCCCTGATCCTCGGCGTCCTTTTCCTGACCGACCGGTTGGAAACCGAGTTCCTTCTGAGTTTTTTCCTGACCCTTTTCATCTCGGCCTTGAGCCGGTCCGTCACCAACAGCCTGTTGGTGGGGATCGCCGTGACGGGCCTCTATGCCTACCGGGTCTACTGGGTCAGTACCGCCTTCAACCCCTACGACCCGTTCCTGATCCTTTCCTGCTCCCTCCTGATCCTGGTGGCCCTGCATTCGGGGTACCTCGCCTCCCGGGCCGTGGAGGAGGAAAACGCCCTCGTGGACTTGGCCCGCCGGATGAAGAGCCTGAACGAGGAAGTGAAGGAAGGCAGCCAGGCGGCCATGGAATACGCGGCCACCCTGAAAAACGTGCTGGATACCCTTCCCTTGGGGGCCCTCGCGGTCTCGCGCGAGGGGTTGGTGGTTTTCATCAACCAAACCGCGGCGAAACTGCTGGAAATGAACCCCCGAGCCCTGCTCAATGTCTCCATTTCCAACCCCAAAATGGGCCTCTTGGGCGAGGCCATGATTAAGTCCGTTAAAGACAAGGTTTTATTGAAGAAGGAATACGTGGACCTGGATTGGAACGGCCATCCCAAGCGTTTTCGTCTCGACAGTTCCGTGGGAACGGCGACCAACGGATCCCCTTGGGGAACCCTTTTCCTGATCCAAGAAGCGACCCGTCCCGCCGCCCCGGCAGATCCGGCCCAAAACTAGGATCTTTTCCGGAGGAAAATTCCCTTCTGGATTTTTCCGAAGGACCAGGCTGTGGAAAATCCCTGACGCGTGGAGTCGAATGCTTGGCCCGTTTTTTGCCTAACCGTAATAATTTTTTTGATAAGAAAAAACTTGCGGGATAACCATCTGGGCGTAAGATGAATTCAAGAAGGCCGCTGCTCCAACGGCACCTTGCGCGGGTGCCAATCATTCCTCTCGAATTCGAGAGAAGGGTCCGTCGGAAAGGGACCCACCCGGAGCCTAGCGGCCTTTTTTTATTTTTATAGCCCTTTATTTTTCCGGTTGGACGATCAACGGCGAAACGCTCGGCTGTTTTCCGCTGAAGCGCCCATCCCATGCCCCGCGGATGAACCCGGTCATTCCTTTGGGAAGGCGTCGCCCATCACGTCCTGGAGAAGTTTCTCGGCGCCTTCCTTGTTCAAACGGATGGCCGACTCCTTGATGGAAGCCGGAACCCACTTGGGGAAAGGCGTGAGGGTAAGCTTCTTCTCGCCGTTCTCCATCGCCTCCTCCCGGAGCGAATCCAGGGATCCCGCCGGGAACCAGACGGCGCACTTCACCAGGGCGGGCCATAGGCGCTTGTGGAGATAGGTGATCTTGTTGCCCGGGAGGCGGCAGGTGAGGACATCCTCGGAGGACTGAACGAAGCCGGAGAGCCTGTGGAGATGAAAGGCCTCGGAATGGTTCTTCCACTGGCCCGCGACGGGTTCCCCGGCGATCTTATCCGCGAGGTTGGGGAGCGGACCACGAGCCGAGAGGAAGACCGCCCCGTGCTTCTTGACGAATTCGAGGGCCTGCTTCTCGTTCATCCAATGTCTCGTCTGGTTTTCTTTTGGTGTTTAGTTTGGCCAACCGCTATCCGCCAACCGCCAACGGCTCTTTTCTAGTGCCACATGATCATTTTGTATCGGTCGTAACAAGCGCCGCGACGGTATCGGAGACGCTGCTGGTAACCCACCTGTTCGGTGGCGGGGGCCCGGTAGCGGTTCTCCAGGACGGTCTTGCTGTGGCGGTAGGGGCCGGTGGAATCGATGGTAAAGACGGTCTTGGCAGTTCCGAACTTGGGGAAGCTCGTGGTGCGGGTGTAGATGACGGTGTCGGCCCAGGCGGACGCCTGGAGCGCTAAACCCAACGTCAACAACGCGGCGGTCCTTTTCATGGCTTCCCCTCGGGTTTCGGTGAGGCCTTATCTTCCCAGATGACCCCCGGATTCGCAACCGGCCAAACCCGGGGGGTGCAACGCTTAACCCCCAACAACTCACTCGGTTGGTGTTTTTTCCGCCTCGGGTTTCAAACCCAACTGGGCCTTGGCGAAATCCTCGGCCAGGGTCTGGCAGGTCTGCTGCATCTTGCTTTTGCGTTCGGTCAGCAATTCATGGACCACGACGATGCCATAGGGCTTGAAAAAGTCGTAGAAGGCATCCCACTCGGCGTCCTTCATCCCGCCCTTCCAATGGCCGGCCATCAACTTCCGGTAGGCGTCGGAGTTCTTCTTCTCGTTGAAGGGCCGTATGAACGCCGCGGACAGGACGAAACGCCCCAAGGGCTCCTGCACCACCATGGCGTCGAGGATATAGTCGGGGGCCTGGCCCACGGACTTGTCCACCACCACCACCCCGTCGAGCATCTCCAGCTCGCCCTTCAGGTACTTGGCGACCTCGTCTTTGAGCTTGTCGTCAGCGGTCAGCTTGAGTTGGATGACCCAATGTTTGCCCGTTTCCTGCGCCCGAACCCAGGGCACCGCCCCCAAAACCACCATCACCACGGCGAGGATCAGCTTTTTCATGTCAGTTCTCCGTTTAGCAGGTTGAAGAAAAAGTCGAACTGAAGAGACTTTTTCGTGTCGTACTCGCGAATCTCCCCCTCAAATACCGGGGGATTCACGGCGATTCGCTCGAACCACATGGCTGCTGACAGGGTGCAAAAATATTTACTCAGCACCCTGCTAGTGTCCGGCAAAAATCTCCGTTAAGGTTGGGTGGGGATGCGCGCAAAGCGCTCATAGGGGCTCTGCCCCTATGTACCCCAATGGATGTTCAGGCCTGCAGGGGTTTGCACCCCCGCAGACACCCCCCTGCCTCCGCATCCTCTAGTGACTAGCGAAAATTTCAGTAAGGGTCGGATGAGGATGCAGGACCGACTCTAAGTCTTCAAGCGTCATGCCATTTTGTACAAGGACACAGGCCTCACCGATGAGGTCCGTGGCCTCAGGGCCCACCAAATGCGCCCCCAGGATCTTTCCCGTAGGGACCGACACCACCAACTTACCCCAGCCCTGGATCTCGCCCAGGATTCGGGCCTTGGAGTTCGCGGCCCAGTTGTTCTTGATCACTTTCACCTCAAGCCCGCCGGCCTTGGCCTCAATCTCCGTCAGGCCCACCGAGGCGATCTCGGGGGAGGTGAACACCACATGGGGGATCCGGCGGTCGTCCATTATCTCGGTTTTCCCGGCCAGGGCCCCCGAAACGATCCGCGCGTGCTCGTAGGCCGTGTGGGCGTAGGGGAACTTGGTGGAAAGGTCGCCTATGGCGAAGACGCCGGGGACCGAGGTCTCGAGGGAGCCGGAGACCGCCACCCGGGGGCCGTCCATCTTCAGGCCGAGGGAAGCCAGGCCCGGCGCGTCGGCGTTGGGCATCCGGCCCACGGCCACCAACACCAGTTCCTCGTCCTTCGGGGAAACCGGGCCGCCCAATTCCACCTCGACGCCGAGTTTCCGCACGGAATTCAAGAGGACCTGGGCCGCCTCGGGATCGATGGTCGGGAGGATGGTCGGGGCCACGTCGCCCAGCCTCACCTTCACGCCCAACTGGGCGTAGAGGCAGGCGAATTCCAGCCCGATCACCCCGGCGCCCACGATGAGGATGGACTTGGGCAGGCGGGGGTTCGTGAGGATCTCATCGCTCGTCACCACGTTGCCCCCCACTGGGAGGTTCGTCAGGTGCCGGGGTCGGGACCCCTGGGCCAACACCAGGGTGGAGACCTTGTAATCTTCCCCGCCGCAGGAGACGAGGTCCGGCCCCTTCACCTCGGCCTCGCCCTGCACCACGGTGACCTGGGCGGTCTTGAGCATCGAGTCGATCCCGCGCTCCAAGACCATGAGGGTCTTGGTGGTGCGGTCCACCAGGGCCTGGAAGTTCACGCGGACGTTGTCGGCCTCGATGCCCCAGGCCTTGCCCTCCTTCGCGAGGGTGTGGAACCTCACCGCGGCGGATTGCAGGATCTTGGTGGGGATACAGCCGACATGCAGGCAAGACCCGCCGAGTTTCTTCTTCTCGAAGAGCACCACGCTTTTGCCGAGTCTGGCCAGGCGCGAGGCGGCGGTGTAACCGCCCGGCCCGCCGCCCACCACCGCAACGTCGAAGGTCTTCATGCAGGCCCCCAAAGGCAAAACAGAGTTTTAACCACCAAGTTCACTAAGGAAGTGGCATTTTAGCGGTGAAACGGCCACAGAACCAACGACCCACTACCCAGCCAAGGCATTTTCACCACCAAGTTCACCAAGAACACCAAGTTGGACTTCATCTTAACAAACAACGCAAAAGCTTAGGTCCATCGATAACATCCAAGTTCACCAAGAGGTTTGAGCATGAATAACTGGGTTACATGTGATTACCCGCTTTACGGCCTTTCCACCGCCCGTATTAGACATGAGACCAATGCGAATACTCGTAATCGGGCATTCCAGGCACCTGCCATTTGGTGAACTTGATTTGGCTTTTGGAATTTTGCCTGAATCTTTGCCTGTAACCCATTCCATTCTTAGTGACCTTGGTGAACTTGGTGGTTCAAAAAGGTTTGAATTCGACGCCGAATGCTTGAAACGCATGGGTCACGGCGGCCTCCAGGGATGCCCGGGTGACCGGAGTCAGTGAGGTGTCATCATTCAGGC
>Ga0265338_10002486_pt1 | contig 27543 bp, 17 predicted proteins | sample 42126metaG_FD_193579 | JGI IMG/M metagenome (GOLD analysis project Ga0265338, IMG submission 193579) | Rhizosphere microbial communities from Carex aquatilis grown in University of Washington, Seatle, WA, United States - 4-21-26 metaG | ecosystem: Host-associated > Plants > Roots > Rhizosphere...
CTTCATGATTCGGACCCTGCAGCGTGACCTGATACTCCCCCGGCGGAAGCATCACGCGCAGCGGAGTCACCTGCCCCACCGCACTCTGCGCCTCGCCGCTCACCGGAGTCACGCCCGTCACCGTCGCCCAAGGCTCCGCATTGATCTCCGCATACGAAGAATTCGCCACTGCGTTCGTCTTCGGCCCCGATCGACTCTCTGAACTCGGCCTGAGCGCCAGCCACACAAACACGCCGATCAACACCACAACCGCAACGCCCAGCCACATCGTAGGCCGCGTCCACACCGAGGGCACCGGCTCCAGAAACTCCCGCAATTCCGGCGCAATCTCTGTCTTCTCAGAATCTCTTGCGCTCTCCCCTCGAGGATAAAGAACTCCATGCGCCGTCTCCGAAGTCGCAAAGCGTCCCGTGTCCGCCACCGGAGCGGGCGGCACATCCAAATGCGGCGCAGCCGGCGCTTCCCCTCGCGCGCTCGGCCCCGCATCCACCGGACGCTGTTGCGTCACCACGGTCGCGCTGAATCCACTCGGAATCTCCGCCGTCCGCCCATCCAACGTATATTCCTGCGTTGCCGTTCGGTTCGGCTCCTCGCGCTTCTCCCGCACTTCCTTCTTCAGCGCCCGGAACTGCTCCGTCCACTGCGGTGGAAGCTGCGCGATGTCACGTTCCATCTTCTCCACCGCCAGCTGCGCCTCCGGCACCTGGCCCAGCAACAGCATCATGCGGACGTCGGCCATCGCCTTTTCGACCGCATTCACCTGCAACGCAAACTGTCTCTGCTTCTCCGCAGCCTGCTGCTCGCGTAACTGATGCTCCAGCCGCGCGATAATCTGTGACGCCAGCGTCCGCGCCCCCGGATCATCCGGCAAGATCGCCTGCGCCTCTTCCACCGCCGTCTTCGCGCCTTCCAGATCTCCGCCACGCAACGCCGACTCCGCCCGCTTCAGCGTTTCGCGATAACGCCCCAGCTTCGACTGCGCCTCAATAATCGCGTCCCGCAAGCCCGGAAAAACCGACCCCTCCGGATCGAGCCGCATCCCGTGCTCGGTAAACTGCAGCGCCTCATCCAATCGATTCCTGCGGAACGCCTCCTCCGCCTTCATCTGCAACTGCAAAACCTGCTGCTCGTGCTGCTGCTGCTCCTGCGCTTGCTTGATCTGGCGCAGCAACTCCGACGCCTCCGCATTCTGCGGAGCCCCGCGCAACACCTGCAGCACCTGCTGCCGCGCCGTTACAAAATCCTTGCGATGCAGCGCGTCCGCCGCCTGCTGCAGCGTCTCCCCCAGCATCTTCCTCACGCACTGCTGGTGCACCCGTGCCAGGTCCCACGCAAAGTCTTCCGGAGTCGCATAACGCTCCTCCCGATTCTTGACCAGCGCCCTCTCCAGAACCCCCTCCAGTTCGTCCGGACAATCCTGCAGAAATTGCGATAGCGGAGGCGGCGGATCCTGCACGATCTTCCGCAGCGTCGCCGCCGTCGACCCGCCGTCAAACGGCAGCACTCCCGTCAGCAACTGGAACAAAACCACGCCCGTCGAATACACATCAGTCCGAACGTCTACCTCAACATTCCCACTCAACTGCTCCGGGGACATATAGTTCAAGCTGCCCACCACGTGTCCCGTACGCGTCAGCCGACTTCCCCCCAGCAGCGCAATGCCGAAGTCCACAATCTTCGCTGTCCCATCCCCCAGAATCACAATATTCGCCGGCTTGATGTCGCGATGCACCAGCCCGTTCTTGTGCGCATAACTCAACCCGCTGCACACCTGCAAAATGATTCCCAATTTCTCCGCCACCGGCATCGGCCGCCCCGAGCCGATCACACCCTCCAGGCTCACGCCCTCCAGGTATTCCATGACGAGATACGGCACCCCGTCCTGGTGCCCCAGTTCGTACACCGTCACAATATTTTGATGATGGAGACTGCCGGTATACTTCGCTTCGCGGTAAAACCGGATCAGTAGATCCGGATCGTCCGCCGCCGCGGTCAACATCTTGATCGCAACCGCCCGGCCAATCCGGGGATCGTTCCCGCGAAACACCGTCCCCATGCCGCCGCGCCCAATGACATCAACAATGTCGTAGGCGCCAATACGGCTGGGTTTAGCCTGAGAAGAGTCCATGATTCCTAATGCACCCCAGAGACAGCCCATTCAAAACACGAGGGATGCGGCCAGATTCCGCCCCAAGCTCTGACCCCCTCCGGAGGAGTGCGAGCAAGCGTAACTTCAATTGAACAATTTTGCAAACACTACTGCCCGCGCTTCCGGTAGCGGCGCGGCTTAGTATTCTTAATCGGCGGTGTCATCCTGAGCGGAGCTGTATTTCAGGCGAAGCGAAGGATCTCGATCTCAGCGGGCCAAGCGCGTGAGCCAAACTGAACCACCACCGCGTTTTGCCACAACACGAATCATGTAGCAAAAAACAACAAGGCCGTCGTTCGCCTGAGCGATCGACGGCCTGAAGTTCACAATCTCGAAACGACTCTATCCGCTTCCCTTCATATCCCGAACCACCCAATGCCTGGCCTGCCCCTGCAACTGGATCTCGACTCGCACCGGCCCCGCCTCTTTGGTCTTCCCTTTTCCCACAGAGTACGTCACCGTTTCCACGCACTCCACATTTGCCGTATCGACCGCCACTTTCGGTATCGCACATTGCAGCCCTAGCCTCGGAGGCGCTGCTGCTTCCTTGAACGCCGCAAACACATCCTTAAATGCCTTCGAATGTTTCTGGTCAAGCCCGGGCCAAATCTGTTTCACCTGCGGCAGGCTCAAGCTCTCAAATGCGGTGACATACTGCTCCAGGGTTAACTCCATGCCATCGACTTCCTCGCTCGATGCCAGATGAAAACCCGCCGTCGAGAGTTGCGCATTCGAGACGCCCGGCGAAGCCACAACCGGCACTGCCAAAGATCCCCGCTGGAAGATCGCAGGCCGTACATCCGCCGCCTTCCCAGCCGCCGGATTCGCCTTCTGGGCAACACACGATCCCGCCAGAATGCCGCATAAACACAGGGCTTTCAACCTGCCGACCGATGACATAGGAATACGCCTCTGTCAGCAGCCTATCCCCCGCAATTTCCCCCAACAAATTACGAACGTTCACTGTCGCCACTGAGCCGTTGATCACTAATTCCGCCCCTGAACAACCTCTAACGGGCCATAACCGCCCCGCGGGTACCCAAGTTTCTTACGCAGATTTTCCAGCCGCGAAAGCCTGCCCTGAGAGGAGTCGAAGGGCGGCGAAAGAAGACACCACGAAGGACTGCTGGGCCGGCTCTGGAATTGCAAAACGTCCGCAATACTCAAGGAAGGAATTCGCATGGTGAGCGCGGCAGGGCTCGAACCTGCGACCCATGCCTTAAAAGGGTCGCCAAAACAATTACAAACAACAACTTGCACGTCCAGCTTACTCCATGCACGACGCAACAGAATCAATGAGATGCCAACAAGATATCGGCCTGGGTGCCCGGAAGGTGTTCGACGCTGCGCTCATTCTTGAACCGACATCTGGTCGAATGGCGACGACTCCCTCGACGGAGCGTATCTACTCGACTCTGTCCCCTGAGACCTGACACCTATGATCTGCAACAGTCCGAACCAAGTAGTACTAAGAATGAGGTGGAGACGGAGGGATTCTCTTACCGCCGTTTCTCGCAACCATCGGTGAACCCTACACTTCCGGGATAATAGCCTGTGTTTAAGCGGTTTACAAGGCAATCCGTCTTGCCCTTGGCGTTTCCACAGTTTCCCCAAATCGCTCCGAGTCCCAACAAAGCGGTATTATTGGTATCACTGCGTATTTAGTCTTGACCTGCATCCAAAATCATACTCAGTTTTGTTCCGAAAAGGGGGATCAGGTCAGGCGGGCCGCTAACAAGTTGGCAACCGACAAAACAGTTCTCCATGTAAACTTTCCCAGTTTTGGCTTCTCCCTACTGACATGGGGAGACTTGTGATGCAGGCGGCAATTCTACTCTATTGCCCAGGTGCTGTACGTCGGACAAGGACTCGGGATGCTCCGCTCGACTGACCAGAAGTAAACCCGAGATTGGGCAGCAATTTGATCCATTATTGAAGAGTACGGGAGATTTCTTGCATGAACGGAGATGTATATGGGTGGAGAATCATTACCGCCCATCGACGCAACCGCACGCCGGTTCGCAGGAGGGCACTTGTTTTCCAGCAACCAAGCATGCACTTCAGGAGCGTCCTCTAGGTGGGCAAGGATTTGGTAACGCTGATCACTCTCTGCGTCGAATGACTTTATCGTCAGGTCCATCAGTGTAATTGGGAAATTCCGGGTTGTGAAATGGACGGTGTCGCTGCTCTGATGCCACTCTATCCGAGGATCTGCCTTCGCAATAGCATCGTAGGCGGTGCCAAGCGTTCCATTCTTGATCGAGACTTCGATAGTCGGTTCATGATTACCGTTAATGTCAATTCCGTAAATGCCCGTCACTACATGATATTTCATCGCAAGCTGGGAGATGACGTCCACAGTGCGACCTTTCACCGCTACGTCACGCACTGGGATAGACGACAGACTTCTATGCTCACGTGCCGTGAGGAGTGAAGGTATGGTCGCCAGGAATAACACCATGGTTGCTCCTGAGACGATGTAGAGTAGCCGCGTCCTTATATGTTCCAATTCACAATGGTAAGGCTGCATCTGATAACTCCTTGGTGGATAAAATAAAGTCGGACTCCTAACAATCGCCGGGCCGCTCACTTCTCTCGGCGTGCTAGGGAATTTACTCCTAGTTCCTGGTACATGGGACCCCCGGAGAATTTGTGATATCCGTTACTGTGACATCAGTCGCTTCAAAATCTAGGCAGTTCACCCGCACTTTGGCACCTGTAAAAGTTACCTTGATCGTTTGCTTTCGAAGAACGTAAGACCCTGCTGGTAAAGGGCTCAGCGTCTGACCCAAAGCGAGCTTATCAACTAGCACGATTTCATTCGACATCCCGCTTCCCTGTTCCGTCGGAATGCCGACGAGATTTGGACTCGCCACGGTTTCAGAGAAAGACTCGTCAAACCATATCGACTTCCGCTTGATCGGTTTGGGAGGATTTCCATGGTCGAGAAGCCGTGTCCTGAGCTTGGAGAACGGGTTGGACCGGGCCTTGCTGACCGGAAACGCCTGGCCATCTGGATGTTCGAGGTCAAGGGCCGTCGAGTCACTCTCGGACCATGTCCATGAAGACACTAGCGCGAGTCGCGTTCCATTTCCTGCTGAAATACCTGGTGATATTCGGAGCTACTAACTCTTCTAGTGCGCTGTTCGTGGTACCACACTCTTTCCTGTGCGTGATCAGGCCGCAGAAGGTCAATTGAAACGGGGTTCCCTCCACGCACCACTAGCCTAGTCCGATCGCTTAGGTCGATCGAGAATTCGTAGCGCCCGGCCTCATCGCCCACCCATGCCCCTTTAACCCCTCGCTTCGACCACCCATTGACCTCAGTGAACTCTCCTTTGGAAAGACGACCATCCCCGCCCATCTTCTGCTCTTCTTGATCTGAAATTAATTGAAACTGACCAGCCGCCAATTTGCAGATGCCTCCGGGACAATGTGCATAGATCTCACCGTCGATAGGCGTGATGTAATCGAAGCCCACCGTAGATTCCTGATCATGGCGTTCGGCTTTAGCTGACGATATTCGAATGATAGAAATAGTCAATTTGCCGTCAGTCGCCAGTGCAGGGGCGCGAAAATATTCCTTAACCGGCTCCAGGAGATACGACAGCATGTTTAAGCGATACCCGATCGGGCGGTCGTACATAAATAAGTACGCCTCATCATCCTTCCAGAGAACATATCCTCCGCCACCTTCGTCCCGAATAACATGTAACTTCACAACTATCATTAGGACAATCGCGGCAAGTGCAATTCCGATCACTCCTCTTATTTTCATCTCCTCACTCCTCAGTTGCATGAAGACGATTGGCAGACATTGTCCAAAATATATTCCGTGAAATCGCCGACATAGTCCCAGTAGCCCTGCAACGGCGACGCATCCGACCAGCCGTATCGTCTAAGTCTTATCCCGCCAAGATAGCCGTTGTTGAGATTGGCGCCTTGAGTTGCGTTGAGTTGCTTTTGGATGAATTGCAGGTACTGCTGCCAGCCGCCCGATATGTCTCCTTTTGCAATGTAATAGCCAGCGTAGTTCTTTGCTCCGGGCCCCGGTTGGTCGTAAGCGCCTGTCTCGATCACTACGTCATTTGTTCCGATGGAATAGACCCTCCAGTAACGCCATCCCGCTAGCGGATGGCCTTGGAGCGTGACCGCCGAAATTACGTTGTCCGCAGGATCAACCCGCTCGGTCATAACGAAGAACGGTTTTTGAAGCACTGCGTTGAAGCCTTCAAGGGAAATTCGAAGGATCTGACCGGGGCTCGTCACATTGATATCCGACTGCGTATTCGTCGGGTTCTCAAAGTACATCACGGAGTTAGGCCTTTGGGGATTGTTAGCGACAGGCGCGAACGTTTGGATGTAATTCTGAAAGATGTAGGCGGGTGACTTGTTGGTTAACAACTCGATTGCATTGATGTTGCCGCAGGTTGGGATTAAGACGATCAAGCCCCCCATGGGGGGATAACAAATCCCTGGTAGACTGAGATCTGGCAACTGCTTCGCATAGCCCTGCGCCTGATTAGTTTGGACCTGCTGTATCGCGGTGCCTTGAGCGGAACTGTTTCCCCCCGACAGCGAGGCGAAAGTTGCCGCGTAAATGGTTGGCGCGGACGCTAAGGACGTAGCAGCTCCAAGTAGCTTGGAATAGGAGTCGCCTGATAGGTTTGAGAGCCAACCCGGCCATTGGCCTCCGCTGTTCTGGTATCCATTGGGTGAGTTTAACTTGGCGCGTTTGCCAGTAGCGTTGCCGTTTTGATCATAGGTGGTACCGGAAGCGCCGATTACGCCGTTATCTGATGTCGCAATCTGCGGAGTATCGTTCGGTTGGCTCCACTTCAGATTGCCGGACGGATCAAAGGCCATCATGGTTCCGGGAATGCCATCCCCGGAAGTGGTACCGACGAAAGTTCCATCCTGACGCTGTAGCATGGGCAGCACCGGATTGACGGCACCGTTGCCGACGTAGTTGCCGCTACCAAGACTGGTGGTAACGGTGGACGCAATCCCATCTCCTGCGATGGTCGTCAATTGGTATTGCGGCGTGCACGAGTACGCAGGATACCCGCTGTTGCAACCACCCCACGAGTAAAGAACTCCCAGATCGGCATTCGTAATCAGATTGCCGAGGACAGTCCCGACTGGGGCGGAGCCGCTGGATGTTTGGATGGGAGGCGCACACTGGGGTGAACAAATCGTCTCATTGACGCTGTCCAAGACCCAATCGCCAATCGTGACCTTTGAAGAAGACCCGTCCGTCCCCACTCGCATGAGCCTTGAGTGAGTTTCGGAATGTCCCTTAGTCCCACTCGTGCCGCTCCCGCAGAAGGAAGAGGAGTTGTTAACACTCCACATGTATGGGAAGTAGGCGAACCCATCCCCCGCAATGATCGGCTGGCCCACGGTGGCCGGACTCGAACCCTGAGTGGGAGAAGATTCGCCACAATTGCCGTCGTCGGAACTGGAACCTTGTTCCAAGGAGATGGGCGAAAATTTCAGCTCTCCGGTTGTTGGATCAACAACCACAATCGCGTTATTGTCCACAGTGAAGATCGTACCGTCGGTGTGGACAACAACACGCGGCAGTCCCCCTGGATTGTTCGGGTTTGAATGGGTGTAGGCAGGATAAGACTGTCCCGTCATCCCATCGAGCTTACGTACCGATGGCGTGGTCGTGTTCACCGCTACCAACCCGCCCTGAAAGTCAGGTAAGAGATTCGTACAACTGCTGGCTCCGACGTTCGCGGTCCACGCTACTGTTCCATTGGTAGCTATGGCCTGAACATTGCCGGAGGTTTGGAGGGCGAAAACGTCTGCTAAGCCCGTAGAACTGGGAACGGCCGGAATTATGCAGATGACTCCGGAGCCGTCTCCGGGGTTTGACCAGATCACGGTTCCCACAGGTAACGTCGTCCCCGAATAGACGGTCAAATCCGCCGAAGCGTTGCCTGCAGAGATTGTTGTTTCCCCAGGTGCGACAGCGGTGATCATGGGCGGATCATCGCTGGAGAGTGTGGCAACACTCGTGTCGCTTGATGTCCACGTCAAGCCTGTGACCGACTGGCCGTCGGAGTCCAGGGCCTGGACGGAGCGAGTGTCGCCGACGACCATACTAATGATGTTGGGCATGATGGTGAGCGCACTTCCGCTGCTCGGAGGAACAGTGAAGGTGACGGCATTGCTCCAGACTCCATTCTGCTGGATCTTGACGACGCCGCTCACCGCGTTCGCAGCTACGCTAGCCATCACTTGGCCATCATTCCAGCCGGTTACCACGCCCAGTGCACCGCCAATCCAAACACTACCACTTCCCTGGGTGCTCCCGAAACCACCGCCGGTAATCGTGACAACGTTACTTGCGGTTCCCGAATTCGGGTTGAGATTCGTGATGTGCGGCGTGTTAATCGCGAACGGAACGGTGTTGCTCCAGACGCCATTCTGGAGAACTTGAGCCGTGCCTGACGCTGAACCCTCAGCCACCGTCGCCACGACGTGCCCGTCACTCCAACTGCTGACGATGCCAGCTGAGGTTCCGAGCCACACCACGCCAGTGCCTTGCGAAGCTCCGAATCCAGAACCGCTGATGGTGACCTGAGTTCCAGGCATGCCATTGTTTGGAGCGATACTGTCAATCGCTGTCGTGCTGACTGTGAAGGGCACGGAGTTGGAGGAGAGGCCACCCTGCTGAACTTGTGCAACGCCGGACATCGAGCCTGTGCCGACTGTTGCAACGATCTGGGAGTTGTGCCAGCTCACAACCGTGCCCAGTGTGCTTCCCAGTAGAAGCGTACCGTTCCCCTCGGACTCCCCGAACCCTGAACCCGTCAAAGTCACTTGAGTTCCAGCCGTTCCGCTAGTCGGTGAGACGCTGGTCACACTGGGAGCTGCTGGCGTGGTTGGTGCACTCACACTAAAGTTAACTCCATTACTCGCTACTCCATTCACCGTCACAACCACATTTCCTGTCGTCGCACCCACCGGGACGAGGGCTACGATCCCCGATGCTGCCCCCCAGCTCAGTACTGGTGACACGGTGCCGTTGAACGCAACCGTGCTCGTACCCTGGATCGCTCCCAAGCCACTGCCATTGATCTGAACCTGTGTGCCGACCGGACCGCTGGTTGGACTGATCCCACTGATGACGAGATTTACCGTAAAGTAGACACCCTGGTTGCTCTGCAAGCCGTTCACAGAGGCCGTCACTGGCCCGGTAGAGGCACCGGGAGGAACAGTAGCTACAATTTTCGTGTCACTCCAACTCGTGATCGCGACCGCCGGTACGCCGCTAAAGCTCAGCGTACTGCTGACTTGATTTGCGCCGAAGTTCGTCCCACTGATAGTCACCGAATCGCCGGTTGCACCCCCTGTCGGCGAAATACTGTCAACAGTAGGGGGCTGAGCAGAAGAAACAACGGTGACGTTGTCAAAGACTGCGGAAGCCAATGCCGAGTTGGTGCCGCTGGTCACCGCCAGCCCCGCATACCCGTTCTGCGCCATGTTGATCGTTTGACCCGTGCCGAGTTGCGTCCAGTTCACCCCATCGGGCGATGCGTAACTGCTGAATGTGTTCCCGCTTCGCACCATCTTCACCCAGTAGGGCGGCGTTGTCCCACCCACCGCACCTGGCTCTGAGGTATTCCCACCCGTGGTCGTTCGCACATCAAAGGCCGTGTATGAGCCACCAGGTGTCCAGTCCGCTGTTTTGCCATTCGCCGACCCTGCTTCTATCGTCTCCCGAATCATCACCCCAGCACCGGCACCCCCAACGGGTACACTTAGCACCCGTGCCACGATGCTTCCGTCGCCGGAGAGCTGGCGGTACGCAAAATGAAAAGAGTCCGCAACGCCATAAATCTGAGTGCCCGAGCCGTTCACCGTGAACGTCCCGCTCGCGTAAGTCGCATTGCCGACCACTCCTAGCCCCAGCACTCCCAGATCCGCGTCCAACCATCCAGGCGGCAACGGTTCGGATGTTACCGTGAAACTAACTGGGTTACTGGCATCCATGCTCGGGGCCACGGACACAACTACTAGTCCCGATGTTGCCCCCGATGGGATAGTGATACTGATCGACGTGTCGCTCCAGAAGTTGACCGTGACCGGGGTCCCGTTCAGTCTTACGTCGCTGCTTCCCTGGGAGGGTCCGAAACTGGACCCGGTTATCACAACCTGACTCCCGATGTCTCCGGTCGTGGCGGAAAGGTTGGTGATGACCGGCGCAGGCGTGCTAGATGAACTCACTGAGACGTTGTCGAAGGTAGCTGACGCGAGAGCCGAGTTAGTGCCGCTGGTTACGGCCAAACCTACATAGGCGTTCTGTGCCATGTTGATGGCCTGGCTCGGCCCAAGTTGCTTCCAGTTGACTCCGTCGGGTGAACCGTAGCTGGTGAACGCGCTCCCGCCGCGCACCAACTTCACCCAGTAAGGAGCAGGCGTTCCCCCCTCCGAGCCGGGCTCTGATGAATTTCCGTTCGTGTCCGTTCGCACATCAAAAGCAACTACGGTGCCGTAGGGCACCCACAGTGCGGTCTTAGCATTCTTCGATCCCGCATCCAGCGTCTCTCGGATCATCACCCCCGCCACCGCCCCAACCGGTACGCTCACCACCCTTGCTACGATGCTCCCATCGGCGGAAAGCCGTTTGTAGGCGAAATGAAAAGTATCCGAACTACCGTAGATCTGGGTACCCGAACCGCTCAACGAGAATGTCTCGCTCGTGCAGTTTGCAGTTCCCAGCACCGCTGATCCCGAACCACCGCCCGCTGCACCGAAGACGACGGATCCCACATCTGCATCGAGCCACTCCGAGGGCAGTGGTTGAGAAGTTATCGCTAACCTGACTGAGTTGCTCAAGTTCGGTGCCACATAAACGATCAAGGGCCCTGATGTCGCCGCTTCAGGAGTGGTGATGATGATGGACGCTGCACTCCAATAGTTAATGGTGACGGGCGTCCCGTTCAAGGTGACTACGCTGCTGCCCTGTGAGGCTCCAAACCCACTGCCCGTAATTAAAACCTGGCTCCCGATTGCCGCTGTGGTGGCAGAAACGCTCGCGATGCAAGGCAAAGGCGCTGGGGACGCTCCCAGCGAACTGACATACACGTTGTCGAAGGTGGCCGTCGCCAGAGAGGAGTTGCTTCCGCTCGTCACTACCAATCCGACATATACGTTCTGCGCCATGCTGATGGCTTGGCTGGCAACTACCGTCCAGTTGACCCCATCTGAAGAAACGTAGCCACGGAAACTTCCTCCATCTCGGACCAGCTTCACCCAATACGGAAGGGCTACGCTGACTGATCCGGGTTCGCCTGTGCTTCCACCTGTTGTCGTCCTATCATCAAAATAAAACGCTCCGTATGATGGCCAAGCTGCAATCTTGGCGTTTGGGGACTCAGCGTCCAACGTCTCCCGGATCATCACGCCGGCAGCGGAATAGCCCGATCCGCCCTGTACACTCGCTACGCGCGCCACGACGATTCCGTCGCCGGACAGCCGCCGATAAACAAAATGAAACGTGTCCGTAGTCCCGTAAATCTGGGTGCCCGAACCACTCACCGTGTACGTTCCGTTGGTGTAGTTCGCGGTCCCCGATAGACCTCCTGATCCCACGTCTCCGTCTGCCCAGCCGGGTTGGCGCGCGCACAGCCTACCCGACTCGACCAGGGCGAAGTACTGCGCCTGGAGTGTGCCCAGCAGCGAGAAAAGCATAGCGAAGATGAAAAAAGATGCTTTGAAAAAACAGGCACCGGGACGCAGAGAACGGATAGTCATGGCAGACTCCAAAGATCGCTTCAATATGTTCGGGAGAAAAAACGAGGAAGAAAAGACGCCGGTCACAGATACGCACCACATTTCGCTCCCTCCCGCAGTCTGCCCAGAATCCAGACGAGCGCTAGATGCTGCAAAAACAGCAGCTTCCGCGCGACTACCGCATCATCGCGTCCAGACCAATAGTCAGACTTCAAGGGGAAGCAATGAGGAGGATCACTTGACAGAGGAAACCGGAACTCCGTCCGCCCCCTAGCGTATCCTTCTCACTATTTGAACGGACCATAACGGGCGAAGCCTGTGGAAGTCAATATCGAAACAACTCTTTGTGTCCGCAATCACGATGTGCGGTGATGTGTCTCACGGGTTAAGCCTTGCCCGAGGATAGTTCTTGTCTTGGTGTTTCTTAGTGAGCGGCTCTATGGATATTCTGCAATTAAGACGAAAGTCCGGGAAGAAGGCGGGCCGATCTCCAGTCACTAAGCCGGGCCATGTTCTTAAAGCAACTCAAGCCCATGCCGGATCGGTGTTCTCTGTACAGCTAGTCTGGAATACTTCCGAAGAAATTCACTGCGGTAGACGCCGCTCTGTGGCGAGTGCATCCCTGCTCGGATGCCGAGGCTCTAACGTTACGAACGTACGTAACGTTGGAACTTCTGGGTTGGCCAACTCGCGTCCAGGTTATCTGGATTGGATTATCGGTCCTCGATGTCGTCCACTCTCAATTCCCACGACAATTCCCCCCGTGCCGCACTCGCGGCAGGCACCATCCAGCGCTGGCCCGTTGTAGCCGCACGAGCACTCGATGTAGTACTCCCTCCGAACAATGACGTTCCTCACCTTGCTTCGTTCTGCCGCGCATATCTCGCGAGAACGGCGCGGAGTCACAAGACCTTGCCCACCGAGAGAATCGGCCAGAAACTCGATTTGCGCTGCCGTGCGAGCGCGGGGAAATCTCCGGTCATGCACGATGTCAAGACGATGGAGTCTTTGAACATTTATCCAGCGACGTGGGCCATCTCAGTTTTGGCACCCCTGCGACCGCGTCCGCAATCTGGCGTGTCGGTAGACAATTGGCGGCATGCTTGCGCTTTTCAGCGTCAAGGGAGGTCGGTGCATTAACAACGGTCTTTTCGGCGGCTTGATCCTGAATTTCTCACCCGCAAGAAATTAAATAGCTTGGCAGGGTAACCCACAACTCCTTTCTGCACGCTGGGCGATTTCCGGTACTGTCGCAATCGGTCGTAGCACCACAGCAACCTGGCGTGGACTGCGTGCGGATAGAGGCCGCTTCACGATCTTGGGACAGTGCTCTTCTAGCCAAACGATCAGGCTGTCACGGTTCAGCAGAAGCTCGGTGGTGGCCAGGGACGGAGTTGAAGCGCCGACGCTAGCCTTTTCAGAGTGGCGTTGACAAGTGTTTACAACGACTTAACAGGTCTTAGGTGGCTGCGTAAGTACTTTGACGATCGTGGCAGACGCACATATCTTGGGCTGGATTCTCGGGCTGAGGGAGAGAGATCTCGCATGCAATCACTGCCCGAAAAAGTGTGATCCTCTTGGGGCTCAACAATCTCCGGTTAACAGCCGGGGTGCATCTGCTGGAGCATACGTACTCTCAATGACTTAGACGGAGCCTTTCGGCATCTTTGGAGTGCCCCATCCCGGCTCAAACCGGAGATGGGACCGATGAAAGTTGTCGTATTCTTACGTGAACGCAAGCAGGGGGCAGGTCAGTAGGGCACACCCACATCGAGGAATTCCATCAAGTCACCGCTTGTTCTCTGGCGATGAACCAAGTCAATCGTGAACTTCGCCGGTGGGGAAAAGATTTACAACACCGTCCGCCCTCACCAGTCGCTCGGCTACTTCACCCCGCAGCAGTTCCTGCTGCAGCCTTCCTCTCAGAGAAGGGAATGAGAACTGTCACCGATCTACTGGACGAGTAGGTAGTGGTGCGCGCGTGGCGGCACCACTACCGAAGAGTACGCTAGCTTGCAGTTATCGGATTTAAGATATAGTATCTCTGGGTTCCTGCCGCATCCCCTTCCCCTCGGCAAACCTAACTGGAGGCCTTCCTATGCGCAACCGGGTTCTCGCATTTGCTGCTTTTCTGTCTTTGTCCGTCGGGGCATTCGCCCAGGCAACACCCACGGCGGTCTTGACGGCTGCAAAGCCCGTCCAGAACGCAGAGCTCGGTCGGGCCGTGGCCATGAGCGGGTCAACTGTTGCCACGCCGGGACTTATTCAGATCAGTCAGGAGCAGCTGGAGTCCGTCATCTTTGTTTATACGAAGCCTTCTGCCGCTTCTTGGACCAACATGACGCAGAACGCCACATTGGTCGCACCGGGGGACACGTTTAACCAATCCATCGCCATGAACGGAGACGGAAGTATTATCGTCTCTTCGGGGACGCAGGGTGCATACGTCTTTGTTAGACCTCAGGGAGGATGGCAAGGCACCGTAAACCCGAGCGCACTATTGACGCCTGGACCAGCCCCCAAGCCTTGGGTACTTCAAGGCGGCCTCGGTGGTGTGGCAATCAATTCTCAGGGCAACACGATCATTGCGGGGGCCCCCGGTGCGGGTTATGCGGAGCACCGCTCGGGGGGCGTGAAGATTCCTGCCAGCCCGTTTATCGGCGCTGCTTACATGTTTGTTGAACCCGATGGAGGGTGGGCCAATATGACCGCTACGGCAAAGCTCACCGCGTCCGACGGGGCAGCGAACGATCGCTTTGGTACAACAGTTGGCATCTCCGCGAATACGGTCGCGATTGGAGCACTGGGGGTCTCCAGCTTCACAGGAGCCGCTTATATCTACAATCGTCCAGCCACCGGCAAGTGGGTAAGCACGGAACATTTCCGGTCGCGGCTTGCTGTTGCGAGTGAGCAGCCCAACGACCGCTTCGGGCTTTTTCTCTCGATTGGAAACAGCGGCGCACTTGTCACCGTCGGAGACATTGAGGGCTGCGCCGCATCGAATCCGGGCCATGCGTTCGTTTACGCCCGATCGGCGCACAGCGGCTGGGCGGCCGCGCCGAGTCCGGCGGCAGTGCTTACTCCCTCCGACATAAGCGGCGAAGGCTGCTTCGGCCGCGTCTCTGTGGGTGAGTCCGAAGGAAGCCAAGTAGTCGTTGTGGGAGCGCCAACGGCAGGCGGAGATAACCAGCCTGGAGCGGCTTATGTTTTTGCGGAGCCGGGTAATGGCTGGGTCGATACTTCTGCTGCAGCCAGTTTTTCGCCTGGAAATGTCCCTTTTGCCACTCTTGGATATGCAAGCTCTGTCGGCGGGAGGACATTCGCCATCAGCGGCCCTAATGCCGATCAAAATGGCGTCAGCGAAGCGGGTGCCATATATTTGTTCAGTAACTAGAAAACGAAACCCAGCCTGGCTTCATTGTTGAGTAGCTCCGCCTTGAATCACCACATTGCCTTGGGTTTGGGACGTGGCGGCAGGAATGCCTGCCGCCGCATTGGCGATAGCGGCGGCGTAGGCTGAGCCGTACGTTGCGTTCAAAGTCCAGTTTGGGTTGTATGCCGTGAACAGGTCCTGGGCGAAAAGCTCAAAGACGTTCGCGTGATTTTGAGTGGCGAAAGGAAGTATTACCGTCAGCGATCCCGGCTTACAACTTGAATCAGTGCCTACGCACGTCGGATCGCTGATTCCCGCTAGCTGCAACTCGCGAAATGCGGTCTGCCCTTGATACGCGCTGGCCAGGTTGCACCAGTCGTTTGAGCAGCCAGGATTCGACGTTCCGACCTGACCGGTGCATACGCGTCCATTGGAAAAGCCGGTCAAGTCCGTATTAGTCAGGCCTTCGGAACCCAGGTGAAAGCGGTAGCCGACCGCCTGTGCTCCCATCTTGTCGGCCCAATCGCACTTCTGCGCGCTGCTGGTACCTCCATTCGTCGCTGCCATCAGTTGCATCCCATTGCTGGTGCTGGCGGCAGCGTTCGAAAACATAGCATTCGTAAAGTTCAGAAATACGGACTGCATCTGAGTGGAGTTTGATGGCGTTACTCGTCCCTGCTGTTCCGTATTGCACCAAAGGAAGTTCTCGCCGCCGACCACGGTACCTACCCGAATGTAGAGAATCTTGTTATTCGTGAAGGGATTGGCCGTGCTGTAGTGGGCGATTACCTGATTATCGAAGGCCTGGGCTGCCAGATAGTATGCCGGTTCCTGGAATACTGGAACACCGCTAGCAAGTTGCGAGAGCGTGCATGCGGGATTTAGCGGGTCACCGCATGTGCTGCTGTTGAAATTAGCCGCCAACCCTTGGGTTAACAGGTATCCAGGATATGAAGAGCAGGAAATGGCATGCTGCTGGGCGGTGGATGATGCGGAGGCGCTCCACGCGCAGCTGCCGTCCGATCCACTAGGTCCGGAAGTGCCGCTGGTGCAGCTGCCACTGGGCGAGGTCGTATTAATCCAGACCGCTCCGAAAGAGTCTGAGACAAATTGTCCACCAAGATAGTAGGTGTTTGCGATCCATGCCGGAGGGAAACCACCGCCGCTAGCCCAAGCAGGCGCGAATACGTACCAAGGGGTGTGGACATTGCAGAAACCGGATGCAGAGCTACATTGCCCATAACCGTTGTTCGTGCCGTTCGCAACGTGGGAAAGGACGAAGCCGATATTGCCGCTGTAAGTCGGGTAAGTGTAGTAGCCGACCTGGGTCTCGAAAAGGGAGAAATCTGCGGCTAGCGCGCCATTACAACCAGAACATGGTGTCCCCGAGTTGCAGGTAGACAAGCAGGCCGCCTTGCTCTTGACGATTCCGGTAGATACCGCGTCCTTGCTCCAGGGAATGTCCCAGGTGAGGAGAGTTACGTGAGGCAGCACGTAATTGACATAATCGTCATAGCATTCCTTGTTGTTGTCCGACTGAGCTGTCCAGTTGCACCCACCGTCATTGCAAGACGTGGCACAGTTCGTTGGAGTCGGCGCGGTCGACCCGCTCATACAGCTCGCTGATGTTTGGTAGAAGTGATCTGTACCCAATCCACTGGGATCATTCGGGCACATCCCATTTCCGCCGCTGCAGACCCAATTTCCAAGGCCAGCACCCGTCGGCGAGTAGTTCCTACCCGAGTGCCACTGGGGCGGAGTGAGCTGGGAATTCTGCGGACTGGTTTCCGCGCAGGAGGAGTTCCCCGTGGGCGGACTATAGCCGCCGATCTGGACCGCTTGGGCAAGAACAGATCTACCTAAAAGGAGGAGCACCGTAGCTAGAAAAGTTCTTGTCATCGCATCACCAGACTACCGGAGCCTGCAAACTGCGTTTACGTGCATCGGCGCGCTTCGCTCAATACAGAGTCCTCGTATACAACACATCCAACTGAAATGTCTGCCCGGTTACGCCAGAAGCCGTTTCTTGAACGGTGACATTTTGATTGCTGGTCGTGACATAGTTTGACGGCGTGGTGCTTCCAAAAGCCTTTGAATTCGGAGAGAGCCCGGCGGTTGCAGCGGACCAGGAGCCCCACGCTATCGAAGTACCCGGATTACCGGTCGTATTTATCTGAATGTAGCAGTCAGCCCACCAAGGCGCGTTGGTCTGTGACGTACTAAGACCTATGTTTGCACCCGCAGCGGGGCAAATCCCCGACGTTCCACCCGCGTTGATCTGAATATTGATAACTGGACTGGCCGTACCGGTGGTTGTATACCGGCCTTTGGCGTGTATTTCGATTACGGAACCGACCTTCAATCCCGTAAACACAACAGTTCTCGTAGTAGCAAAAGTCCCTCCAGTGTTGGTCAGCGTGTCGCCCGATGGGACCGCGGTGTTAACGATCTCGCGCAAATCGATTGCGTTGCCGTTGGCGTCGTATGCTAGTGGCTCCGAAGTCGTCGCCGAACCAGATGCTAGCTGCACCTGCGTGGTATTGCCTTGAAACGTTCCGTAGCTGATCGTGCCCACGGTGGACGACGTGTTCGTGATAATGAGTGGACTCACGGCGCCTGGCGCCGCGTTCGGCATGGTCCAGATATACCCCGTTGTGATTCCGGTGGGAGCCATGATCGATGCCGCACTCCCGACCGGGCTTTGTGCCGTGTTCGCCACTAGTGAGATCATTCCCGCGTTTGTTCCATTTACCTGGAGTTGAGGCACTTGGACCGACTGAGTTCCGGACGCTCCGCCAGCGGCACGTGTTATGGTCAGCGTTGAGGTGCTAGCTGACGTGTTTCCGGTCAGCACGTCCTGCAGATTCCAGCAGTCTGCCACAGAGTTTGGCGAGGTGTAGAACTGCCCGCACAACTGAAAAATCGGCGAGTTCTGCCAGTTGGACCCTGCTGCAGAGTTTGGCGCGGTGTTGGTAATAATAGATGGTGATGCTGCCGACTGCGCATTTAGGCGTATCGCTGACATCAGCGATGCAAGGCCGATGAGCAAGCCCGCCGCAACGGTCATACGTCGAATGTTGAGCCTCATAAACGACTCCTTCTTGATTATCCAGAATGGGAACCGACTGGGCCGTCCGTCGCGCCTTTGACTTTGGGAACCCGTGAGGCGACTCTATCGACTGCGTTGTCCGAAAGCGGCCTGTCGCAACGGTGCTAGGCTCGTGCGAGCGTAGTCTAACCGAACAGGGAAGGCACCTACGCAACAATGATCGCGTCTGTTACGGAATCCGAAAATCAGTCCAACAGAGGCACGTCGTCGCCTTTTGAGTGGTTGTACCTACGTGGTTTCAGTAAATGGCTTGCGGCAGATAACAAACTAGCAATAAGGTCGTCGGGCGCCGCGGACCGCCGCGTGACCGCAGTTACATTCCCGCTGGCGTTCACAACAGAAGCGTGATCTATGGATCTGGTAGAATCTCGTTCCGATTGAATGCTTCCATAAGACTCTCTCCTCCTGCGCCTTACGGCTCGTTGATTCTCATGAATGCGGAAGTCGAGGAGGACAACCAAGGCTGGCTTGACATATGTGAGCGTGCGTATTTCTGGTTCAACTAACGTCATCCAGGCGTTTGACCTGATTGGGAGAAGAAGCGCAGATTCCATCAGGGCCCGGGAGGAGGGATACATCTTCCCGTTAGGCGGGACATATGCGCGCGCCTCCCACACGCCGCTATCAACGAGGGCCCTTGCAACCCGGATGGGTCCGTATATGGCCCCATCTTTAGTCCATGGATATGAGACTTTCTCACACGTTCTCGCCAGAACCTGACATTCCCCGGATAGCTGAATAGTAAGCCGAGGCGCAAAGGCCGGTGTCAAGGCTCGTCGACCGCGAACGCGGCGCGCGAAGCGCGGCCTTGACACTGGCCGGGCCTCGGCTATGCTCTGGCTATCCGGGGCATGTCATTCGGAAATGCTGCATCACAGACCTAGACCGAAACCCTGACCGATCTGATTCGTGTGCGTGGCATGTGGTTCTATCTGGTGCGCTCCTGGCTCTTGCTGAATCGCAGGAGAATGGGACACGTCGCGGCTGAGTTCCTGCCCGAGAGTCTGTGCGTTGTTCGTATAAACCTGCGCGTCATAGCGTCCACGCGAAACGGAGACATAGGCCATGCGGTTGTTGAGCAGATCCTTAGCGCCCAACTCAGTGTCCACGTGAATGAGGGCGCGGTCAGCAGTCTGTCCCTGGCTGGAGTGGCTGGTCATGGCATAACCGTGGTCGAGATGCGGATGCTTGCGCGGGTCGAGTTCAACTGTGCGGCCGCCATCCATCTTCAAGCGCAGTCGCCCGTTTTCGTGAATGCTCTCGATGGTGGCCAACTCGCGGTTCGCAACTTTGACCTCGTTGGCCGGCGCAGTAAATTGGATGCGGTCGCCCACTGAAAAACTCCGCATCTCCTCCCGAAAGACTGAGACTCCCTGCTGCCTGCGCGGATCGTAAGTGCGCTGCGCGCCATCCTGCAGCTCGACTGTCAGCCGGTTGTTCGGAGCGTCGATACTCTTCACCTGTGCGTACTCTCCTTTCCCGATGCCCGTCTCCTTCGACGAGCGCGAATAGCGCAACACATCGCCCACCTCATAGCGCTCGGCCCATGTGCGGTCTGCGCCGGTGAGGTCTTGGCGCGGCACTAGCGTCCTGATGCTGTGCTCCTCGTTGCTGACCATGCCACCCTGCCGCAATTCCGCATGAATGCGCTCATTGATCTCCACGCGAGAGCGGTTATCGGGGGAAATCACCAGCGTGTTCTCCGGCGATTTCGCATACTCCTTCGCGATAGCGGCGATGCGCTCGTCGTGGCCTTGAATCTCATGGACTCGGCCCTGCCGGTCAAGATTCTGTAGCGCCTCGCGCACTTCACCGCGTGCAAGCTGCTCAACTACCTGCTTCAGTTCTGGGTCTTTCTGGCGCACGATCTCTTCGAGCTTCACCGTTTTCATGCCGGCGTCCTGGAGCTGCGCGAAGGGCCGCCCAGCTTCGACCGCCTCATGTTGCCGCCGGTCGCCGACGAGCAACACACGGTCATTCGGATGGAGCCGGTTCAGAAACTCATGCAGGTGCCTGGTCGATGCCAGCGAGGATTCGTCCAGCACATAGAGCCGTTTCTCGCCGGTATCCGCCTGCTGTCCACGTACCAGATGCTGCTGTAGTGTGGATGTCTCCATGCCTGCTTCCCCGAGCTTTTGCGCCGCGCGGGAGGTCGGAGCGAAACCTTCAACCCGGTAGCCCTCGGCTTCCGCGCCTTCACGGATCACGGATAGAGTTGTTGTCTTGCCCGCGCCTGCGATGCCATCTAAACCGACAACCTTCTCTCGCGAAAGGAAGATTTCGTCTACCGCCTGGCGCTGCGATGCATTCAGTTCGGGGTGGCAGTCTTCCGTAGCGATGCGCACTTGCGGCGAGACCAGCATGGGATCGCAGTAGTCGTGCCGATTACCTTCCTGCATCCGGCCAACAATCTCATGCTCCATGCGTACCATCACGGCGGTTGTGTACTGTCTGCCAGCGCCAACGTGCGAGACTTCCCGGAACTCCCCGGTCTTGATGCGGCGCTCGAACTCTTGCCGGACCTGGGCATAGGTGGTTTCTCCCATGCCGCGCACCAGCGCTGCTTCAAGGATCGCGCGGCGGTCCTGCACAGCCGATCTCTCGAAGACATGATCGCGCGCCCATGTCACAGCCTGTTTCGCCCGAACCTCCGGCTCCGGCGTCTGGTATTGCCCATGTTGACGCGCCTGTGCGACGACGCGGTCCGCCTGATGCCCGTAGTGTGCGGCCAACTCGCGGTGCCGCTGTAAGACTTCGCCAGGCGACAGCAGTTCCTTGCGGTCGCGCGTATGGTGGGCCGCGATCTGCGCTGCCGCGGGTCCGTCGATTCCTTGTTCCCGGAGATGGTCTTTGATCTGTTCACGTCGCGGACTGGAAGCCTCCAGATATTCTTTCGAGTAACCTCGAATTTCAGGCTGTCCATGTTTGCCGCGTTCCAGTTCGTAGCCTAGCTTTTCCAGACGCAGAGCCAGTTCTGATCGGTAGACTGCCGTGGCGTAGCGCTGTGACACGAACATCTCGTGCGGCTGCAAAGCTCGCATCTGTTTCCCATTTTCGAGACCGTTCTCGCGCTCGGTCATGTTGAAGATCACGGCATGAGTATGAAGCTGGGGCGCAGCATAGCCATCGACCGGCCGCGCGGTGTCGTGCTCGAAAGTGGCGGCGATAAATTTGCCGGTCGTCTCCGGGGCGTGGACATTGCCGATCCGTGCCTGGGTGTATTGCTCAAGTTCCTGAAGCGCTGCGCGTACACTCTCCCGATGGGCTTCCCGCACCCGATCATCGCCGCCCACAAGGGCGGTAAGCGATACCGATTTTGGGGCAGAGAATGTGGCGTCCCACCCGGCGCGATGCTCGGCGCTGGTCACCTCTCTGCCAAATTTGCCTTCATAGGTTCTCGAAACCTGATGCCGTACGAGCTGCTCTTCGGTGTGCGGATGTTGGCCTTCACTCAGTCGTGCAAAGTGTTCGGAACCAACGCCACCTTGCAACCCCCACTGCTCGGCAAGTCTGCCTTGCCACTCACTGTGACCCTGCTGATCGCGGCTCCAGTAGTTCTGTTCCTGCGAGGCAAACTCCCGCACATGGTAGGTCTGCGCCTGGCTGGCTGACAGCGGTTTCGAGATCGTGAGCACAATGAGCGTTCCTCAAGCGTGAAGTCGTGTTCTTGACAATTTGTCTCTCATTCGATTCCCTTCGTTTTCTCCCAAGCGAACGCCTCTTTGGGTTTGGCTTCGGGCGCTCCGATGGTCGAACCATTGACGTTCAAACCAAAGAGCGCGAGCATCGGCTGGGTAGGCTTCTTCAGCGGATCGGCGGGAGCAGTGGCGGGCAGTGATGGCGCTGGTTTCGGCGCGATCTCTGGCATCTGCCGCTGCGGAAATCTTGGCAGTCTGAATCGGATTCTGCCCATGTTTGTCCTCCATCTCTGGATCAAACTTGGCCGAGGTCGGCCCCGTTCGATCGTCTCCCTATCCCGCCCTTTACGTGAGGATCGGTTCTGCAACACACTCCGCACAGCCAGTAGTAAAAAGAACATCGCTCCGACCCACAGCAGAGCCGTCGAGAGCGAAAAGTCTCCGGGCCGGGGCATGACACTCATGGCTTACGACCCGTTTGCTTGGCCTCGCAGGCGAAGAAGTCACCAAGCAGTTTGCGCGCCTGCTGAACCTTTCGTGCGTCTGCCTGGTCGCGAATTTTGAAGACGGAATCAGGCGACAATTGTCTGCCTTCCGATGCCGCTTGAGAGGCTGCATGGAAGAGATTTAAGAGCGCATAACGCACCGCCCAGACTTCGGCCAACACGAGTTCCGCGGGATCAGCGGGCCGCTGTCGCGCAGCGCACAGAGCGGTCCCGCGCAGCCACTCGGAGAGAGCCTGCCCCGCGCTTTCGGCGGCCGCTTCTATTTCTCCCAGTTCTTCGGGAGTCAGTCGCGTGGCCGCAGTCTTGGTGCGGAAGCCGGGTTTCGCCTCTTCTCCGAACGGCAAACTGGACTGGGGATTAGCTTGAGCGTGAGGACTACTCATTGGACGAATCGCCTTGTTGCACTACTGCGCTTGATTCCGCTGCCATTGAACTGTGCAATCGTTAGTTCACAGCAAGCTCTTGCGCTTCAACGCGTTTACCTGATCGACGATTGGCGGCTTTGTCGCAAACAAATGTGATCGTTCGCTACCGCGCTAATTCAGCCAATCGCCGATTTTGTTGATGCAGCGAAAGTTAACCGGCGTAAACATCGAAGCGCCACTGCGCGCTTCGCAGTTCCCAATTTGGGGGTGACGTGTCCCCCCTTCTTCCGGTGCGAAGCACCGCGCTTCTACATCTCGCCATATTCCAGCGCCAACGTTTCCCATGCGCTGACCACGTCTGGCGATTGCCACGCCCGCTGAAACAAAGTGCGAATTGCCTTCCAGTGCTCTATAGGAAAGCTGAAGCTGATCCCGTTCTCGCGTGCACAAAACGACACATTCAACTCCTCGTTCTCCATGATCATGTTGATGGCCGAGAAATAAGACCCCTTCCACTGAGCGAATGGGCGTGTCATGTCATGCCCTTCGAGCATCCTTCGGAACTCGGCAATCCGTGCGTATCCGCCCACGGGATAGCGAGGTGCGAGCGGCCCAGGAAACTGCAAGATCGGGGAGAATTCGTTGCCTTTCTCCCGCACGAGATCGAGACGGTATCCGCCTTGTTCCTGTGCGGGCAATCCCCGCTGAACGGGGAGTTCAAAATCGTCGTCATCCCCCTCTGTTGGCCGTGGGCGCAAAGGCTTGCGATGAGCCGCATAATGCCCTCTCGCGCACACCCGCCAAAGGGCAGCCCAATGGGGCAACAGAGCATCGTTCAGCTTCTCGACATTCGAGAACTTTTCCTCATCCAACAGAGTGTAGAGATTGCGAACGGCAAGCAAGGGCCTACGACGTTTCTGAGTCGAGTCTCTCAGCATTTGAATCGTGTGCTTAACGACTCGGTGAACGTCTTCGCTTCCGACCGCAGCTGCCTCCTTTGTTGCAGCCTGTTTGTCCTCGGGAAGGGTCATCAAATAAAAGAAGTCGCGGGGCGATTTCTTCTGTCGGCGTACCAGAGCGTAAGCAGCGAGAAATGCCTCTAGAATCTCGGCCAAAGATTCATAAGAAAGCTGGCCTTGTTCGGTGGTCGAAAACGACTCTGCACCCTTCGCGCAATAGTAGGCGACCAAGGTCCATTCAGCCAGGGATAGCGGCAGCTTTGTCTCTGCTTTCCCGCGAATCTTGAGCAGAGAATCCGTTGGCTCGGTGAGCAGATTTGCCAACTCAAGACGGTCATCTCTGGCCGACTCCAGCAACTGTTTTGCGGCCTCCGATGTTGAGACGGATTGGCCCGTCTTGAGAGCGATCACTTCCTTAAGCGTTTCCAGCCTTGAGCGGAGTTCCTCGGAAACCCGAATGGAAATCACCGGTTGGTGCAACGTCGCTGCCTTCTCCGCCATCGGCCCTCCCAACAAAAATTATGTAACGATACATGTTGACTGTATTGGTACGCCTGCGTTATTGTCAAGCGCAATACCAGCCAGGAGTTGATCAACCATGCCCCAGCCAAATCGAACAAGAAAACCTTCTTCCCTTCATTTCGCAGATACCGCAGGTTGGAACGCGAGCAGCAGAAAACCTAGCATTAGAGCTCTTCCGCATCTGGGTGCAGAATCACCGGAGCCTTTTGTAGAGGCAAGTGCAGCTGGGGAATTTCTGAATTATTCCTCTCGAACGATCAAACAGATGGCCCGAGAGGGACGGATTCCCGCTCATCCTTTCGGATCCGGGGCTCGCAAGAGATGGTATTTCCTCATTTCAGAGCTTGCGGAACATCTTCGCGGTCAGGTAAATTCCGCTCATGGAGAAGCTGGTCGTGACAAGACACAGAGGAGGGTCATTTGAGTCACGATCACCGCAAGCCTGTCCGCTACAACCGGGGCATGCTTCGCAAGGAAAAGAGAGCAATCGGAACGGTGTGGGTGTTCCGCTGGAGCGAGGAAGCGAACGGACAGCGGCGCCAGCACAAAGATGTCATCGGCACAACGAAACAATTCCCTACCGAAGCGGCAGCGAACAAAGAGGCCGATCGGCGACGATGCCGGCTCAACGAAAACAAACAGTACTTGAGCCTAAGGGCGATCACGTTCGGGGAACTCATCAACCACTACTTCGACCACGAACTTCCACGTTTGTCAAAATCGGCTCGCAAAGCGAACAAGTCGTACATCAAGAACTGGATCGAACCGAATTGGCACGGTCGTATTGCCTGCAGCATGAAGACCATGCAAATTCAAGAATGGTTGGACAGGATCCAGCGCCCGGACGGAACCAAGGTGAAGATCAAGAACGTACTGTCGGCGATCTTCTCACACGGGGTTCGCTGGGAGTTGGTAGAACGCAACCCGGTGTGCGGCCAGGGAGGAAGTCCGGGACATCGCGGTGCTTCAACCGGAGTTCGTCAAAGCAACAGAGTTTCAATCCGGCGGGTGGCCCTTGCCCCAGATGTTGTTCGTCAAACTCTGGAGCAGCTGCCGTTACGAGAGGCGACGATGGCGCTGGTAGATGCAGTCACGGCTCTGCGCGCATCAGAGTTGATCGCATTGAAGTGGAAGAATGTCGGGTGGGGGACAGGAATCCTTCAGTCCGAATTCGCATTGGTCGAAGGCGAACTCAAGGAAACCAAGAGCAGGAACAACCCTCTGCCTCTGGCGGAGTCCGTTCTACAGGTACTTCGTCTTTGGCGGGAAAACACGGCCTATCGCTCGGACGAGGATTGGATTTTTGCCAGTCCGCATTATCATGGCAAGACTCCATACACCTATCAAATTCTCTTCCGACGACACATTCGTCCCGTCATCGAGAGAGTTGCTGGAATAACGAGCAGCAAGGCAGCACCGATCGGATGGCACACACTACGCCGATCGCTAGCGACGTTGCTGATCTCAAACGGGGAAAATGTGAAGGTCGCGCAGTTACAGCTTCGTCATACAACCCCAAAGATTACCCTGGAGCTCTACGCACAAGCCGTTTCAGCCGATCAGCAGGACGCACACAACAAAGTCGTTCAGATGGTGCTTCCTGTCGCATTCCCGGAGAAATTGAAGGCGCGGACGGTTACAGCAATGGTGTAGCAACCAGAGCGCCGCTCGCTCTAGGTGTCCGGGGGTGCCCGAATTCAACCCTGTCGAAAGCAGCTAAGTACTTTGAAATCTTGGTGAGCGCGGCAGGGCTCGAACCTGCGACCCATGCCTTAAAAGGGCATTGCTCTACCAGCTGAGCTACGCGCCCACAATTCCTTAAATCTAACACATTGAGAACACCTCGCGGGCGCCATCGTTTTTACCCGAAAACACAAAGGCCGCCCTCGCAGGCGGCCTTCGCGTGAGTACCCCTCGCCCTTCAGCGCTCTCGGTTAGTGCGCGTTGATCACTCCAAAATATCCGTCGCTATCCTTGGGTCCCGCGGTGTAGAAAAGTTGATTGGTGTTTCCGTTCGCGGCCGTTCCTCCACCAAACTCAATTCCCCACAGCCCGTTGATCACAATCGCCGTCCCCGCCGAATTCTTGATCGAGTCTACGAATTTCCCTGTGGTCAGATTGAACCCGTTAATCGTACCTGTCCCTGTATTGTTCGATACCAGCAGCGTTCCGCTCAGCGGCCCGAAATTGCTCGGCGCCACCGCCAAACCCCAGGCCTGATTCAGCGGAGCGCCGTGAGCGAAATGCTTCACCAGGACTCCCGCCTCGGTAAAGATGTCGATATAACCATTCGTTTTTCCCGCCGTGTTCGCGAATGTCACGTACACCTTCCCGCCAATATCCTGAATCCCAAACACCGCAAAGCCCGCCGGAACTGCCGGATCGGTAAATGAGTTCACCAGGTTGAAGCTGGCATCATAAACGTCCACCTTATTATTCGCGGTGTCGGCAGCATACAAGAGGTTCCCTGAAACCCGGTTCGTAATCGCCAGTCCGTTGTAGACCGCGCCGGCGTGTGTCACCCCGATCAGTGCTGCACTGGGAAAGAAGTGCGACCATCCGCTAATCGTCCCGTCCCGCGTCGCAAACAAAAACGCAGAAGGCCAGGTATCGATCTGGAACTCCGACGAACCGTTAAACACAATCCCCGTCGGCTTCCCGGGCCCGGTCCCCGTCGCTGGCGGAACCGTCACCTGCAGCGCCTGGGGATTCCCCTGGCCATCGTATAGCGTCGACCAACCCGAAGCCTGGTCACTCACCCAGAACGGCGCGCCCGGCCCGTACGCCAGTCCCCATGGATTCTTCAGCAACACGTCCTGATGTTTTGCCTTTCCCGTTAGATTCGAAACCAGATTGCTATGGGTATAGAACTGCGCCACGGCCGCGCCAGACAATGTCAGCACGAACCCGCAGCAGGCGGCGAGAGCGAGGATGCGACGAACAGAACTCAGCATGCAAATTCTCCTTTGAAGAAGTATTTGGGGGGATCGGGGATACCGACGTACTGTGCAGGAAACTCTCCAACCTGTCAGCCTCGGCATGTTAGGCGGAGCCCTCCGCCCATTTGTCACCACCTTGTCACCAATTTGCATATTTCCTGTCTTCGCTCGTATTTCTCGTGAGTACCAACTCCCCTCTGGGTGCCCCATTTCTCGCGTCTTTTGGCGGGAAG
>Ga0265338_10002487_pt1 | contig 27518 bp, 18 predicted proteins | sample 42126metaG_FD_193579 | JGI IMG/M metagenome (GOLD analysis project Ga0265338, IMG submission 193579) | Rhizosphere microbial communities from Carex aquatilis grown in University of Washington, Seatle, WA, United States - 4-21-26 metaG | ecosystem: Host-associated > Plants > Roots > Rhizosphere...
GAGGCTGGAGCGCGCCGGGAGGCAATTGTCATCGCGTTTAACGAAGTCTCCAAAGAAAGCTATGCTTCGGGCGGCGAGTTGATGATCGACAAAACGCCGAAGTAGTTACTTCCGCGTTACCGTTGTAACGGTCTCCCGCGCCTGCGCCTGTTTATACTGCGCTCAAGGCGAGGAGAACATCATGAAAATGTGGACAGTGGCCGCTGCGCTGCTTTTTGTGGGCGCATACGGCAACGCTCAGACAGCAGCCCCAGCTGAAAGAAAATCCTGCGAAGACCTCAAGGCGGAGATCACGAAAAAACTCGATGCCAAGGGCGTAACTTCCTATTCGCTCGACATCGTCGATAAGGGCAAGGAAGGCGAGGGCAAAGTCGTCGGCAGTTGTGATGGTGCAACTAAGAGCATCGTCTACAGCAGGTCGGCGGCGTCCCCAGCTAAGGCCGCGGACGAGAAGAAGCCGCAATAGCGGTTGGTAGCCAGTTGATCGACAAGCGAACTTAGCAGACTAGGCCTGGCACGGGTGTGTGCCGCCTTGCGAGGCGTATTCTCAGCAGGCAAACGCGGGCGAGTCGCCCGCGTCTACACGGACTTATCCCAGGGGCTCGAACAGATGGCCTTCCACGCGGTCGGCGATCTTGGGGAGATCTTTGCGGGCGTGCTGCAGAAAATGCGGTGCGGCGCGATGGGCTTCGAGCGCGGCGTCGTCCTTGTATTGTTCGTAGATGAAGAAGCGGCGCGGCTCGGTCTTGTGCCGGTGCACCTGATACATGGCGCAGCCGGGCTCCTTGCGGGATTGTTCGGTCAGCTTCTCAAATAGCGTGGTAACTTCGGCCTCATGCCCAACTTTCGCCATCCAGGTAACCGCCAACACCACCATCGTTTCGCTCCTTCCCCGCTTGCCGGTCGGCCGGGGAAGCAATTCTAGGCCTTCTTCGCGGTTGTCTTCAACTCCGCAACGAACTCATCCACAAGAATCGTGTGGTCGCGATCCGGACCAGTGGAGATCATGCCCACCTTCGCTCCCGCTTCCTTCTCAACGAATGCCAGGTACTCGCGCGCCTTTGCAGGCAGCTTGCCGAACTCGGTGATGCCCTCCGTCGGTGTCTGCCAGCCCGGAAGCTTTTGATAGATGCACTCGATCTTCTCGTAACCGGTGGCCTGTGCGGGGGCGTCGGATGTGGCCTTTCCGTCGATCTTATATCCGACGCAGACCGGAACTTCCGCCAGCGTATCGAGCACGTCGAGCTTGGTGACGACCAGCCACGAAGTACCGTTGATCATGCCCGAATAGCGCAGGAGCGGCAGGTCGAGCCATCCTGTACGGCGGGGACGCCCCGTGACGGCGCCATATTCATTGCCGCGCTTGCGCAAATCGTTCCCGGCATCGCCATGGTCTTCGCTGGGGAATGGACCCTCGCCGACGCGCGTGCAATACGCCTTGGTAATGCCAATGACAGAATTGATGGCGTTGGGAGCAACACCTGTGCCGATGACCGCTCCGCCTGAAGTGGCGCTGGAAGAAGTCACGAACGGATAGGTACCGTGGTCGATATCGAGCATCGTTCCTTGCGCGCCCTCGAACAGGATCGATTCGCCGTTATTCAAAGCCTGGTTCAGCAAGACCGCCGTGTCGCAGACGAAGGGCGCAATCTTCTCGGCCGCATTCGCGTATTCCGTGTACATCTTGTCGGCGTCGAGCGGTTCCGTGTTGAACAGCGCGTGCGCGATCATGTTCTTCTCGCGAACCGCATTCTCGATGTGCTTCTTGAGGAGTTGCAGATCGAGCAGATCGGCGACTCGAAGCCCGCGGCGGCCCATCTTGTCTTCGTACGCGGGACCGATGCCGCGCGACGTGGTGCCAATCTTGACGCGTCCCGGAGCGTTCTCCGCGGCCAATTCGATCATGCGGTGATATGGCAGGATCACATGCGCGCGGCTCGACACGAACAGAGTCCCGTCGACTTTCACGCCCGCGTCGCGCAGGGAGCCGGCTTCTTTCAGAAATGCCAGCGGATCGAGCACGACGCCATTGCCAATCACGCTGCGGCAACCGGCGCGCAGCACGCCGCAGGGCACAAGCTGGAGAATGAATTTCTTGCCGTTGATGATGACGGTGTGGCCGGCGTTGTGTCCGCCGGCATAACGGGCGACGACCGAAAAGTTCTCCGACAATACGTCGACGATCTTTCCTTTGCCCTCATCGCCCCACTGGGCGCCTACGATCACCGCGGTCTTGCCTTTTTTCACATCCAACTCCGTCAGGGAGATTCGAGCAGGCAGATGGCTGCGCTGCTCCCGGGGTCGCACACTCCTTGCCCGCGGGAATTCCTGCACAAAACATTCTAGGGATAGAGGCGGAAAAGACGTGTACGCATCATCTTATCGTGCGAACGAGGCGAATAGCAACGCGCGATTGGGAGCGGCGGTGGTGTAGCTTGGCTTATCCCTACATCCGTTGAGCAGGAGATCCCTTCGACTGCGCTCAGGATGACAACGCACTTGAGTTTGGCAAACTGCACCATTACCATCTGCCGGCAGCACGTCCCGGTTCTCAGATAAGATGGCATTGGCTGAAATGTTGGGAACGTCTCGTCGAGGAGGGGTTCATGAAGAAGGTGTTTCACTTCGACGCTCCGCGTGAAAAATATCACTGTGACGCGGCCATTCTGTGGTGTTTTGACAACCGCTTTGAGTTGGGGTTCCGGAAGTTCCTGAAGCGGGTTGGCGTGGTGAATTCTGATCCCATCAAAATTGCCGGCGGCGCGAAGTGTATGGCATCACCGGAACATGAGGGCGATCGCGAGTTCGTGCTGGACCAGATCCGCAAATCGATACGATTGCATGGTACGCGGCGCGTGATCCTGATGGTGCACTCGGATTGCGGCGCCTACGGCGGTCTTGCGGGACGATTCGGTGGAGATGCGGCTGCCGAGGCCGAGCATCACGAGCGCGAACTAAGGCGAGCCGCTGCCAACCTGAAAGCGGCAATCCCGGGCATCGAGGTGCAGGGATTTTTCGTCGATTTCGAAGGCATTTGGGATGCCGAGATCGGAGCAGTCGAGGACGTTCCGGTGGCCACAGTCGCCTGATGCCAAAATTCGAAAAACACATCTTCGTTTGTGGAAACCAGCGCCCGGCGGGCCATCCGCGGGGATGCTGTGATCCGCTGGCCGAGGCCAAGCTACAAAAGCTGTTCAAGCAGAAGCTCGCTGAGCGGGGACTGAAGGGGAGAGTGCGCGCCAACCAATCAGGTTGCCTCGATCAATGCGAGCACGGGCCGAATGTTGTCGTTTACCCGGACACCGTCTGGTACGGGCACGTCACCGAAGCCGATGTGGAGGAGATTGTCGAGTCGCACATCGTGGGTGGCAAGCCCGTCGAGCGCCTCCGCTTGGCAGATACGTGCCTGAATACGGAGACGTGCGAACATCGCAAGGCAAGGAGCTAGGAAGACGGCGGCAACCGCGGAGTTGCATAATCCGCGCGCTAATGTTTGAATAAAATGATTCATGCAGGGCGCTTAACTCAGCGGTAGAGTGCCATCCTCACACGGTGGAAGTCATAGGTTCGAATCCTATAGCGCCCACCATCTTTTCAATGGTTTAGCGGGACTCGCGCTCTGTTTGCGCTCCGTTCCCACGGAACGCAAGCTCGGCTACCTTCAGACTCGCGGTACTCATCACATCGGTCACCACGTCACCATAAATATTCATCGTGGTGCGGATGTCCGTGTGCCTCATCATTTTTTGCTGTACTGCTATTGGTGTTTTCACAGCATCCAACCATGAGCGGTACGTGTGCCGGAATGCGTGCGTGCTAACGTGCCCAATCTTGGCTGCTTCTCCCGCGCGGGCAATCTCGACACGTGTGCCGGTGTAGGACCACGGCAACCGGCCAAGCTGCGTCGGAGATGCAAAGACCCAATCACCGGCCTCACTGAAGTGGCTTGCCTGCTTCCAGGCTTTCAGCCGTGTCAACAAATCCTCAGCAAGGACGAACGTCTTTGCGGAGCCTTCCGTCTTGCACTCATCCACGTGCTGTTGGACGATGCCCCTAGGGTAAGCTCGAAGCCAGGCATATCGATACTCCATCCTCTGTGGTGCTACTAATTTTCTATTGTCCTGCTGCGGCTGAAAGCGCCTCCGGCTTCGCGGTGACCCGCGTGTTGATTTCGACCTGTCGTTGGCACAGGAGCTTCTGCGCTTCCAGCTTAAGTTGTAATACCTTTTTGCGGCCCACAGCAGCTCGCAAAGGTGCGACTAGCGCTGTTAAGCATTTGTGCGGCTGCATGAGCGCGAGTAAGATTCATCTTCCGTACGAATACATGGACTCAAAAGGTGATTCGATGAAAATACTCGTCCCCCTGCTATCAACATTGCTGTTCGTCGCCGTCTTCATTGAAGATGTCGCCGCACAATCCAGCTACAACCTGCGCTCGCCAGACGGACGAATCGAACTCCGCATCCGCACTGCAGGACAGATCCGGTACGACGTTGTCCTGAAGGGCCGGGCGATCCTCGAGAACTCCACACTTTCTCTCGACGTGGAGCATACCAAGCTTGGCGCGCAGCCAAGGGTGATAGGTGTCAAGCAGCACTCTTTCGATCAGGTCGTAGAACCTGTGGTCCGCCAGAAGTTCGCGAAGATTCGGGACCACTACAACGAGCTGAAGTTGAACATGGATGGCGAATACGCAGTCACCTTCCGTGCCTACAACGAAGGCGTGGCCTACCGCTTCGAGACCTCGATGCCGCAGACACAGGTGAAGGTCTACGGTGAAGAATCGGCCTTTAATTTCGCTTCGAATTCCATTGTGTATTATCCGCAGGAAGACAGCTTCTTCTCGCACAACGAACGCAAATATCTTCCACAGCACTTGAGTGAGATCGCTCCGGAGTTCCTGGCCACGCTGCCGGCAGTAGTGGACGTTGGAGAAGGCGCGAAAGTCGCGATCGCAGAATCGGATGTGGTGAGTTACCCTGGGCTCTGGTTGCGAGGAACTGGTGGGAATGGGCTGGCAGCGACCTTCCCTCCATATCCGCTGAAGGAGAGTTTGACCAGAGATCGGGATTACAGAGTCGTTGAGAGCGCCGACTACATTGCGTCTACGGCCGGGACGCGCACCTTCCCCTGGCGCGTAATTGGCATTGCCGACCGGGATGGCGACTTGATCACCAACGAGATCGTCTATCTTCTGGAAAAACCGTCGCAAGTGCAGGACACGTCGTGGATCAAACCCGGGAAAGTGGCCTGGGACTGGTGGAATGCGAACAATGTTTACGGCGTGGACTTCAAAGCAGGCGTTAACACCGAAACATACAAGTACTACATCGATTTCGCTGCGAAATACGGCATCCCTTACATCGTTCTCGATGAAGGCTGGTACAAACTGGGCAATGTCCTAGAAGTGGTCCCCGAAATCAACGTGCCGGAACTGACGGCTTACGGGAAAGAAAAGCATGTCGGAATCATTCTGTGGGTCGTGTGGAAGACGCTCGATGATCAGTTGATTCCCGCGCTGGATCAGTTCGAAAAGTGGGGCGTGAAGGGAATCAAAGTCGATTTTATGCAGCGCAGCGATCAGATCTTGATTGACTACTACTACAGAGTCAGCCGGGAATGTGCCAAGCGCAAGATGCTGGTGGATTTCCACGGCGGCCAGAAATCTGCGAGCATGACCCGCACCTGGCCCAATCTGATCAGCACCGAGGGAGTGCGCGGCATGGAGTGGAGCAAGTGGAGCTCCGATTCTGAACCGAAGCACAATGTGACGCTTCCCTTTACACGGATGTTTCTTGGCCCGATGGACTACACACCGGGTGCGATGCGGAACGCAACCAAGGCGACCTTCGCGCCCATTTTTGGCCAGCCGATGGCGCTGGGAACGCGCTGCCATCAACTCGCAATGTATGTGGTTTTCGAAAGTCCGCTACAAATGTTGTCCGACAGCCCATCGAACTACTTGCGTGAGCCGGAGGTTATGGAGTTTCTCGCTCCCGTTCCAACCGAGTGGGACGAAACCAAGGTGCTGGATGCGCGCATCGCCGACTACGTGGTTGTCGCCAGAAGGAATGGCAAGGAGTGGTATTTGGGAGCCATGACTGACTGGACGTCGCGCAATCTTGAAATTGATCTTTCGTTCTTGCCTGACGGAAGCTTCACGATGGAAGCCTACCAGGATGGAGCCAACGCCGACCGCAACGCAAGCGACTACAAGAAGACCACCACCCAGGTGAACAGAACTACCAAGCTGAAGCTTCCCCTGGCTGGTGGCGGCGGGTGGGCCGCAAGAATCCATCAGTAAGCAAGTGGGCAGTAGGCTCGCATCAGTGGGTTCCACTATTTTTGTTTCGTGGAAACTTCCAGTAAAGTGGGGGGTGTCTATGACACCCCGGATTGCGCACTGTTGCCTGTTTCTGATTGCACTGCTGGCGCTGCCAGCTCTTGGGCAACCTCAAACAACGGAAAAATCAGCGGTTGTGCAGGGCACAATTTGCGATTCTGAGAGTGTGCCCCTTCCCGGCGCGAGTGTGTCGCTGCAGAGCGTCGATCATTCTCGCAATCTCGCTCACAATCTCGTGGTGCGTGCCGACGCAAAGGGGCGTTATCGATTTGAGAATCTGCGGCCCGGAGGCTACATGCTGCACGCTAGTGATCCGGGCTTCGTTCCGGGGGAGCAAGGCCCGATCCTTGTCGTTGAGAAGGAGTCGAAGACAATCGATCTGCACTTAACGAAAGCGGGTTCCGGAGTAAACGACACATCGCCCGCTGTCCAATTCTCCGACGAACCGCAATTTCAGATCGCAGGCATCGTCGATCCGAGCAACTATGGTGGACACGGGTCGGACACAGGCCTGCGAACGAAGGAGGCGCTGGCAAGGGATACGGACTCGCTGAAAAAGGAGGCTGCCAGGCCGCTGGAGGCAGATCCTAGTTCAAGCGGAAGTGCTGCGGACCTTCATCGACTGAAGGGCGACACAGCAGAGAAGGAGGGGCGTCCACTGGAAGCAGTCCACGAATACCAACTTGCGGCCGAAACCAATCCGAGTGAACCGAATCTGTTTGCGTGGGGGGCGGAACTGTTGCTTCACCGCGCGTTCGACCCGGCAATCGGCGTGTTTTCTCCCGGACATCGTCAGTTTCCCACCTCGGTTCGCATGGCGGTGGGACTCAGCATCGCAACGTACGATCGCGGAGATACCGAACGCGGGGAACAACTGCTGCTCCAGGCTTGCGACATAAATCCGCAAGACCCCACACCGTATCTCTTCATGGGACGGCTACAGGAGGCGGAACGAACCGTGCTACCTGGCTGGATCGACAAACTGCATCGTTTTGCCGGCCTTGCCCCGAGCAACCCCATGGCGCACTACTATTACGCCGTAGCGTTGAGCAAGCAAACTGCCGCAAGTAGGGATAATTCGTTGGTTGAGTCCGAACTAAAGAAGGCCATAGATCTCGATCCCAAACTAGGCAAGGCCTATCTGCAACTAGGCATCCTGCTTGCTGAGAAGAAAGAGACGTCTGCGGCGATTGACGCATTCAAGAAGGCAATCGAGAATCTGGCGTTCCCCGACGAAGCTCACTACCGCCTGGCTCAGATCTATCGCCAAGGCGGGCAGACAGAAAAAGCCCGAAACGAACTGGCGCTATACCGTGAGACTTCACAAAAAAGGACCAGGGAAGAGGAAGAACAGCGTCACCAAATTCAGCAATTTGTCTACACGTTGCGCGAGCAAAACACAGATGCTCCTGCGAATTCTAAGCCGCAGTAGACTGCGTTTGCTTCGGTCAAACGTTCATCGCAGATCTCGAGCGTTTCTAACTTTCCGACCTGAGCTGCCGATTTGAGCTGCCGAGACAAACCTCGCGGCGAGTGCTAGGATTTCGGACTCATGAGAATGCAAAAGAGTCAGGTTCACATCCCCTGTTTGCTCGCATGGTTCCTGTTTACGGGTTGCGTCGTCACGAGCGCCGCTGAAACGCCTGTCTATCGACTGGATGGCGGGCATTCGACGTACGCTTTCGGCGTAAATGAACGCGGCGAGTTGCAGACACTATACTGGGGCGGACGTTTAGGACCGAACGATCAAATTCCTGCCGCGCATTCGCTGCCGGAGTGGGCGTCGTTTGACTCCTCCCATACCACTACACCGCAGGAGTACGCCGGATGGGGCGGGGGATACTTTACTGAGCCAGCGCTGAAAGTTACATTCGCGGACGGCAATCGCGATCTTGTGCTTCATTTTGTAAAGGCCATGCCCGGCGGCTCACAATTTCTGGAAGTGCTGCTCAAGGATGTTTCCCGCGAGGTTTACGTAAAGTTGCACTATTCGATCGACGCGGAAACCGGAATCCTGAGTCGTTCCGCGAGCATTGAAAATCGTGAAAAACAGGCGATTCTGGTGGAACAGGCGGCCGCGGCACAGTGGACGCTGTTCCCGGGACGCTACACTCTGAGTTATCTCAGCGGCCGGTGGGCGGGCGAATGGACGCTGAACCAGGAACCCCTGAACCCGGGAGCCCGCGTGATCGAAAGCCGTCGCGGCAGCACGGGGCATCAGGCCAATCCGTGGTTTGCAATTTCCCGCGACAGCCAGAAAGCCAGCGGACCGACCACCGCCGATGAGGAGGATGGCGAGGTTTGGTTTGGTGCGCTGGCATGGTCCGGGTCATGGCGATTCACGATCGAGCAGACTCAGTTGGATGAGGTGCGAGTCACCGGAGGGTTCAATCCATTTGATTTCTCCTACAAGTTGAACGCCGGAGATCGTCTCGAAACGCCGGTCTTTTACGCGGGATATTCCGAGCACGGTCTGGGAGGCGCGTCGCGTCTGTTGCACAGATTTGAATTGGCTCACGTTCTACCGCATTCCCCCGATCCCAAGCCTCGCCCTGTCATCTACAACTCATGGGAGGCAACCGAATTCCGCGTCGACGGGGCGGGCCAGATGGCGCTCGCGGAGAAGGCTGCCTCGATTGGAGTGGATCGGTTTGTGATGGACGATGGATGGTTCGGACAGCGCAAGGACGATCACGCCGGGTTGGGCGACTGGTACGTGAATCCGCAAAAATTCCCTCACGGCCTGAAGCCACTCATCGAAAAGGTCCATTCTCTGGGGATGGATTTCGGTTTGTGGGTTGAGCCGGAAATGGTCAATCCGGATTCCGATCTTTATCGCAATCATCCAGATTGGGTGCTGAATTTTTCGGGAAGACCTCGCTCGGAGCAGCGCAACCAGTTGGTCCTCAATCTCGCGCGTGCCGATGTGCGCGACTATGTCGAGGGATTTCTGGACAAACTGCTGACGGAAAATGACATCGCCTTTCTCAAGTGGGACTACAACCGCAACTGGTCCGAGCCGGGATGGGATCAGGTTCCAGCCGACGAACAGCGCCGTGTCTACGTCCAATACACGCGCAACCTATACTCGATTCTTTCCGAGGTGAGCAAGAAGCATCCGAAGATAGAAATCGAATCGTGTTCGGGCGGCGGCGGGCGCGTCGATCTGGGCATCCTGCAATTCACCGACGAGGTATGGCCCTCAGACAATACTGATCCGTTGGACCGTCTCGCGATGCAAGACGGCTTCACTTATGCCTACAGTCCGCAGGTCATGATGTCCTGGGTTACGGACTCGCCCCACTGGCTGAACGGTCGCTCAACGTCGCTCAACTATCGCATGCTTAGCTCGATGCAGGGCTCCCTCGGCATTGGCGCAAATCTGAATCTCTGGACGGAGGAGGACTTTGCGACCGCCAAGCGCTTGATCTCCGCGTATCACGAGGTGCAGGCAACGATTGTCAGGGGGAGTCTTTACCGTTTGATCAGCCCGCGCAACAATAGTCCCTTCTCTTCGACGGAGACCGTTTCGCGCGATCAGAATCAAGCTGTTGTCTTTGCATTTGCCCATGGAACGCAGGAAGGGCGCGGGTTTCCCTTTCTACAGTTGCAAGGTCTCAACGCCGATTCGAACTACAAGCTCAGATGGATCGAAGGAAAAACTCTGCTCCCGACACCGGAGGTTGCTTCCGGTGCATGGTGGATGAATCACGGGCTACTGTTAGACCTGAGAGGGGATTTCAAGGCTGCTGCGTTCCGTCTGGATCGGCAGCCGTGACGAAGCCCTGTGGCAGAGCGGACCGGTGAAAACATCAGCGTGGCTTCGGCAACGCACGCATGGCGCCGGTGGAGATCCCACCGTCCACCAGCAGTGTCTGACCCGTGACATAGCGGCTCGACTCTGAGGCGAGAAAGACCACGGCGGCATGCAGGTCGCGAGGTTCTCCCGGGCGTTTGAGCGGAATGCGTTCGCGAAGGTAATCCACCCATTCTGTGTCTTCGTAGAGAATTTTGTTTTGCTCGGTTCGAAACCAGCCCGGAGCGAGACAGTTGACCGTGATTCCCGAAGGTCCCCAGTCATCGGCAAGGCTCATTGTGAGTTGACGGATCCCGCCCCTGCTGGCTCCGTAAGGAGCGAGTCCGGCATAGCCGGCAACGCTTGTGACTGAGCCGATATTGATGATCCGCCCGTACCGTCTAGGAACCATGCGGCGGGCAACCGCTTGAGCAACGAAAAAGCTTCCGCGCAGGTTGGTGTCGAGAATCGTATTCCAGTCGTCCCAGGTCACGTCGAGAGCGGGCTTACGGATGTTGCATCCAGCATTGTTGACGAGAACATCCAGATGGCCGAACGCGCCTTCAGCGGCTGAGACCATTCCTTCAATGCTTTGCTGACTACGTACGTCGAGTTCCAGCGCAACTGAGCGACGTCCCAGCGCGTGGATTTCCGCTTCGAAAGCCGAAAGGGAGTCGCGAGTGCGGCTCGTGAGAACCAAGTCCGCTCCTGCTCCAGCAAGAGCGCGTGCAAGTTCCTGGCCGAGTCCACGGCTCGTTCCGGTTACGATCGCTACTCGCCCGTGTAGATCGAACAATCCGTGATCCGGCGTCTGGCTCATAGGTATACGCCGGGTGTCAGAACAACCTTCATCAAGTTCGGTTCCCGCGCATGCAACCGATCAAACCATTGCGGACCTTCCTCGAGAGGGGCTATTGCAGTGATGAGCGGCGTAACCCGAATCGCTCCACTGGACATAAGTTCGATGGCCTTTGGATATTCTCCGGCGGAGGCACACGATCCCTGCAGCCGAATTTGCCGCGAGACAACTTTCTGCAGAGGCAACTCGACCTTCGGTGAGATGTTCCCTACGAGCACAACGGATCCGGCCTTCCGAACGCTGTCAATCGCAACATTGACCGCAGCGGTGTTGCCGACAGCTTCGATCGCAATGTCTACGCCGACTCCGCCAGTCAGTTCAAGTACCTGCCGAGCGAGATCCTCTCCGGAAGTCAGTGTCGCGGTTGCGCCAAGTTCACGGCTAAGCTTGAGGCGTGTCTGATCGATATCTGCGACAAGAACGCGCCCACAACCTGCAGCCCGAAGGGTCTGCTGCAACAGAAGTCCGATGGTTCCCGCACCGACGACCAACGCTGTGTCGCCGGGAAGCACGGGAACGAGTGAAACGGCATGAATCGCAACGGCGGCGGCTTCGAGCAGCGCGGATTCGGCGAACGCCAAGTTCTCCGGCAGACGATGCACGATTCGTCCCGGGACCGCAACAAATTCCGCGAACGCTCCAGAACGGCGATAGTCCCCGCACGAAACACCGAGAACTTCACGGTGGTCACACAGATTGATTTCTCCGCGCAGACAGGGCGGACAGTTGCCGCAATAGACTGTCGAATCAAATGTGACGCGATCCCCTTCGCGCGACCCGCTCACATTCTCACCAACGGCGGCTATTATTCCCGCGGCCTCATGTCCCATGACGATTGGCGGAATTCGGCGTCCGGAAGAACCATCGTAGCCGTGGACGTCGCTACCACAAATTCCGCACGCTGCCACGCGGATCAACACTTCATCGTGTCCAATCGCCGGAATGGGCAAATCCGCGACCTCAAGATGGAGATATCGCGAGAGCAGCAGAGCTTTCATTTCGCGTTCTTTCCTGGCGATGCTTTCGGGCCCACAATTCCATCGCCCTCACGGATCGTGAGAATCTGGTTTGGTCTGAGCTTCGTGAATCGTTCGACCTTTTGCGTGGTGGGCCATTTCACTTCAATCACGTCGATGGTCTGGGCTGGGCCCAGCCCGAAATGCAGTCGCAGGTCACTCTGCGACATGACGCTCGACCCGCTCCGGACCTCGTCCATCTGAGTGTGATTGCCGGTGACCACGCGTGCCCTCGCGCCAATCGCGGTGCGATTGCACTTGGTTCCGATCAGCTTGATTGTTATCCAATTCTGTTTGTTGCCGCCGTCGTTGCGGAGTAGCGACGGCACTTCATTCATATTCAAAACCAAAGCATCGACATCGCCGTCGTTGTCGTAATCGCCAAAGGCAGCCCCGCGACTGGAAAACTTCTCGGTAATGCCAGGCCCCATGTCCGCCGACACATCCTTGAATCGGCCATTTCCCATGTTCTTGTAGACAAGGCGGGGATTCTTGAACGTCTGACCAATTTGGTGGCCGCCGATTTCCGGATAGACATGCCCGTTGACCTGCACGATGTCTGCCCACCCGTCGTTGTCATAGTCTACAAATCCGCAACCCCAGGCGACATATTGATTGTTGATTCCGATTCCTGAGGCGAACGTAACATCACTGAACGTGCCGTCACCGTTATTACGGTAGAGATTGCAGGTGTCGTCGGCGAAGTTCGTCTTGAAGATGTCGAACCATCCGTCACAATCGTAGTCGGCGACTGCGACGCCCATTCCCGCCTGTTCGTGCCCATTCTCGCTATAGGCGCATCCTGCCATTACGGCCACATCCGAGAAGGTGCCGTCATGATTATTGCGGAACAGAATGCTCGGCTCGGAGTCGACGGCTACGTAAATATCGGGCCAGCCGTCGTTGTCGAAATCGCTGGCAACCGCCGTAATGGAGTATCTCGGGCCGGGTTTGAGAATACCGGCTTTTTCCGAAACGTCCGTGAAAGTTCCGTCGCCATTGTTGTGGTAAAGGACGTTGGTGTCCCCGGTCAGGCCGCGCGGGCCGCACATAACCGGGATTCCTTTCCATTGGCAAGCCGCGGGGTCGCCGGCCGCGCCCGTCTTTACAGGATCAAGCTGGATGTAGTTGCAGACGAAGAGATCCAGGCGGCCGTCACGATCGTAGTCGACGAAAGTGCATCCTGATCCCCAGCGGTGGCGTTCGTCGTACACGCCGGCTTTGCGAGTGACATCGGTAAAAGTTCCGTCGCCGTTGTTGTGGAACAGAATGTTGTGTCCCCAGAAGCAGCAGAACAAATCATCCCAGCCATCGTTGTCGTAGTCGCCCACGCAGATCCCCGTCTGCCAGCCGGTGCGCGCCAGACCTGATTTCTCCGTAACGTCGGTGAACGTTCCATCGCGGTTGTTCTTGTACAGGTGCGACGTAGGGGCCTGTCCAGCAGGCCACTGCTCGCCAAATCGCGTCCCGTTGGTCAGATAGATGTCGAGCCAGCCGTCGTGATCGTAGTCGAAAAATGCGATGCCGCTACCCTTGGCTTCGATGATGTAGCGCTTGTGATCCGTTCCTCCCCAGACGTTCGTGGTATTGAGTCCAGCCTCACGAGCTACATCGACAAATTGCACTGGAGACGCCGGATTCGCGCCCGCAGTTGCTTGAAGAACAAGGCTGCGCCTCCATTGCGAGACGGGTGTGGCCAGCGCATCGATCAAGGTGCCGCCAAGCGCCACCAGGGAAGACCCGAGAAAAGTTCGCCGAGGAAAATTCATAGCCGAGGATGGGTGTTGATGCGTTGAGTTGAATTCCACTCTATCATTTTGAACTCGGAATCTTGGGAAAGGAACGCGGGATGATTCCCGTTCCTTCTTTGACTGCGATGATCTGGTCGGGCGTCACATTCGTCAATCGATCGACTTGCCCGCTCGGCCATGTGATCTCGAGAGAGGCAATCTTGGTGCGCTTGCCCAGACCGAAATGAATTCGCGGGTCACTCGCCGACATATAGCTTGTGCCTCCTTTGGCCTGCTCGACTTCCGAAAAGCCCTCCGCCGTCAATTTCAGCGATGCGCCAACGCCGTCACGATTTGACTTTGTCCCAACCAGTTGAACCGTCAACCAGTGATTTGCATTGCCGCCGTCGTTGCGCAGGAGCGACGGATAGTCGCCGCGATTGTTGGTCACGATGTCGATGTCGCCATCGTTATCGTAGTCGGCGGTAGCAATGCCACGCCCAACGATCGGACGCATGAAATCGGGGCCCAGCGATTCAGATACTTTCTCGAACTGGCCTTTTCCTAGATTCCGAAACATCAGCAACGGTTCGCGGTAGGACACTTCTCCGTGATAGAGCGAAACGTTGTCGAGCATGGCGCCGTTGAGTTGCAGGATGTCGTTCCAGCCGTCGTTGTCGTAGTCAAGAAACTTCATGGCGACGCCGCTCAGCAGTACAGCCTTGTTTCCGATTCGCGATCGATAGGTTTCGTCGGAGAAAGTGCCGTCGTGGCTATTGCGGTACAAGCGGTTCAGCTCGAAATCGAGGTGAGTGATGTAAACATCCAGCCATCCGTCCCCGTCGACGTCCGCAGCGTCGATTCCCATGCCCGCTTCGTAGCGGCCGTCTTCACTTGCCGCCAGTCCCGAGATCAGAGAAACATCTTCAAAGGTCCCGTCATGTTTGTTGATGAACAGAAAATTCGGCCATGAATCGTTTGCAATGGCGATATCGGGCCAGCCGTCGTTGTTGAAGTCGGCCAGCACCACACCCATACCCTTGGCTTCGGGCTTGCCAACACCGGAGGCGTCGCTCACGTCGGCAAACGTTCCGTCATGGTTGTTGTGGTAGAGCTTGATTCGCTGGCCCTTGTAGTTGCCGGGATGGCAATAGGCGCGGTACCCGGATTTACGCTCGCCGCAGTAGCTATTGTTTTTGGGAGTCCATTCGATATAGTTGGTGACAACCAGGTCGAGCCAGCCATCTTTGTCGTAGTCGAACCAGCCCGCGCTGGTCGACCATCCACCTTCATCCGCGACCCCGGCTTTTGCGGTTACATCTGTGAACGTGCCATTGCGGTTGTTGTGGTAGAGAATGGCGCGGCCGTAACCGGTGACAAACAAATCGGGATATCCATCGTTGTCGAAGTCCGCGACGGCTACACCCTGGCCATAATGGCCGTCGCCTCCGACGCCAGCCTTCTCGGTTACGTCTGTGAAGGTTCCGTCGCCATTGTTGTGATAGAGAGCGGAGCGGATCGGACGCAGCGGCTTGTAGATGTCAGTCGCAGCGGACTGAACGAAGTAAAGGTCCATCAGGCCATCCTGGTCGTAATCGATCCAACCAACGCCGGTGCCCATCGTTTCCAGGTAATACTTTTCTTCCGTCTGCGTGGAGTCTTGCTGGAAGGTAATCCGGGCAGATTCGCGTACATCGGTGTACCGCACGGGAATCGTCGAGTCCGGTGTTTTCGAAGACTGCGCAGCCAAGTTAGGAGTGAAGAACGATACGTGGATGGCGAAACTCAATACCAGGAGGGCGCTCCACCGACGAGCGAGACCCCTTTTCATTGCTCCTGCAAACGAGAACAAGCGGCTGCCACCGGCCTCCAAATTCGGCTCCCTCTGTAAACGTGATGAAATCTTAACACCGCGGAATGGAAGCTCTTTACAGTCACAGACTGCGATCGGCAATGAACAGGGCCATTTGCAGCAATTGCTGGCGCGCTTCTACGGACATCGGTTTATCGGCGAGGTTGGCATCCGCTCCAGCCTTTGATAGGGCCTCTTCAATACGGTTCACATCCAGCCCCCCTGCGTTGCTTCCTTTGAAGCGGCCAAGGACTTCCCGGGCCTTTTCGATCTGACCTGTCTGGTAATAGAAAGCGCCCAATGTGGAATAACTTCCCGCCCACTCCGGAAGCAAATTAACCGCCCGCTCCAAAAGTTGCGCCGCTTGTGCGCTGTTTCCCCGCAAGACTGAAACGAGCCCCATCCCCCAGGCGATTTTCCCTGAACCCGGAATGCGCGCGAGCCCTCTTTTCAAGCTCTGTTCCGCGCCGTTGATGTCGCCTGTGCGGAGTTGCACCAGAGTAAGAGAAAGATAGTACTGATCGTTATCGGGATTTCGAGTGATCGCGTTGCGGAAGATTTCAATCGCCTTCGCGGTCTCGCCTACGTGAGCTTCGACGTCGCCCAGCAAAGCAAGGAATGCATCATCCTGCTGGCCCGCGGCCGAGACTGTCTGCGTCGCGTCGAGCGCCGCCGGGTATTGCCCCTTGCGAAAGTAGGCATCCGCCAGGTCGAATTTCACGTCGTCAGAGTCGGGATTGGCCCGTAGCGCAGCCTGAAAATGCTGGATCGCGTCGTCGTACAGACGGTATCGTGCCAACAGAACGCCAATCCCGGTTTGGGTACGAAAGTCGTTGGCGCTCATCTGATCCAATTGCGCGATCGTCTCCCGGGCCGCGGCTGGCTGCCCCAGCTTGAGGTAGGTTTCGGCGAGCATGAATAGATCCCGTGGCTGGCCGGGGTGTTTCTGGATCTGATCCTTCAATTCGGCGACGTCGAGTTGGGTGCGCGCCTGGGAAGACAACTGGGCGCGGTTGTTGAGATAGTCAAACAGGTGCTGATACGGATATGGACCGGTATTGGCGTTTTTCGACAGCGTTTGAAAAACGTTCAGATCCCTCTGCGCTGCCGCGGTCTGGTGAAGACTCCGCTCGGCCATCGCAAGTTTGTAATAGCCGTCGGCGGGTTCGCGGCTCACTTTTACGAACTTGCGAAGCAATTCGACCGCCTCAGCGAATTTCTTGTCCTTCATGCGGAGATTCGCCAATTCCAGAAGAGCTTCGGGAAAGTCCGGGCTCAGATGCAAGGTCTCCTGGAACAGTTTCTCGGCTCGCGCATCATTCCCCTGCCGGCCCTCGATGTAGCCGACGTTGAACAGACATGACGTGTTACGAGGATCGAGTTTCAGCCCTTGCTCGAACTGCTTCAAGGCTTCCTCGAATCGTCCGAGGTGGCGATACGAGAGTCCCATGAATGCGTAGGACCGCGCTGAGGGATCGAGTGCGATCAGCTTTTCAAACTCCGCGAGCGCTTTCTCTGTCTTGCCCGCCATGAAATAGCTCTCGCCCAGAGCAGCGTGGAGATCGGCACGGTCCGGCGCGATCTTTAACCCGGACTCGAGCAATGGAATCGCGTCTTCGAAATAGTTCTGAGTCATGCTGACGCGAGCCATCAGGAAGATGATGTCCGCGTTCTCCGGCGCCAGCTTCCGGGCCTGTACCAACAGATCGAGCGCATCGAGTGGCCGCGCCTGCTCGGAATAGGTCTGCGCCAGAAGATACAGGGTTTCCGCGGAGTCGGGCTTCAACTTTCGAGCGCGATCCAGAGCGAGATCGGCTTTCGCATATTCATGTCCGCGAAGGTACGCTTGTCCGAGATTGTGGAGAATCTCAAAAGTCTCAGGTTGTAGGGCGTTGGCTTGTTCCAGTTCGAACTGCGCGGCCTTATACTGCTTCCCGGTGGCGAGCAGCACGCCGAGCGTAAAATGCAACTTCACATCGGTCTTGTGCGCTGTCGATAGGGTGCGGGCGGTGTTGAGCGCATCGACGGTCTTGCCCGCCTGAAGGTAGGCGCGCACCAGGTTGAGCTGAATTTCAACGGTGGCGGGGCGTACGCGAAGCAGGTGCTGGATCGCTGCCGTTGGCTGCTCGTTCTGAATCAGGAGCAACGCGAGGTTGTAGTTCGCGTTTTGATTGTCTGGGGCGAGAGACAGGACTCTTTTGAATTCCTTGGCGGCGAGATCCAACTTTTGTTGGGCAACATAGAGATTGCCCAGGTTGTTGTGCGCGGTCGCGGAATTCGGGGCTAGGCCTAGTGCATGCTGAAAGGCCTCGAGGGCACTGGCATAATCCTTTTCCCCCGTAAAGATGATTCCCAGCATGTTGTATGCGTCTACGCTGGAAGGATTCAGAGCAAGCTGCTGATCGACGAGATCCTTTGCCTCGTCCCATCGGCCCTGCTGAACGAGGCCTTCGGCTTGCTGCAAGGCAGAAATCGAAGCCGGGGCCGCTGGACGGACTTGAGGCTGGTGCTTTGAGGAAGATTGCCTTTGAGTTGTTTCAGCGAAACCCGGAAGCCCCGTCAGAAGGATCACACCGGGCAGAACGGCTCGACGCACGGATTTCAGAGCCTGAATCAAACGGCAACCCAACATCGGCGTTCGCCTCTCCCGGGGCTTCACTATAGCAGTTGAAGCATTTGCCGGGCCATCTTGTGCTCGGGCTGCTTCTGCAGCAATGATTGCAAGACCGTACGTGCTTTCTCCTTCTCGTTCAAGACAAGGTAGAGGCGGGCGAGGTTCAGGTAAGCCTGGTCAAAATTCGGAGCCTGCTGGATGCAGACCTTGAATCGTTCCTCCGCCTCCGGGTACCGCTTCTGCTGGACCAGTAACACGCCGAGATTGTTGAGGGCGTCGGAGTAGTCTGGGCGCAACCTGATCGCATTTTCGAGATGTTGAACCGCCAGTTCGTTTTGATCCTCGCGGGCATACAACATTCCCAGACTGTAGCTCACCTCTGGATTCTTCGGCTCGCTGTCGAAGGCTCGCTTGAGAAATGTTTCGGCGGCACTCAAGTTGCCCTGCCGACGATACAGGTTTCCGAGATTGACGAGAGCCGTCGCGTAGCCGCGCCGAAATTGCAGCGACTGCTGGAAGCACCGGATCGCCTCCTGGGTGTTGCCTTCCTGCGCGGCCAGCATGCCCAGGTTATTCCATGCCTCGGGATGATCCGGACGCAACTTGACCGTCTGTTCCAGTTGCTGTCGTGCCAGCTGCAACGAATTCTGCCGGAGGTAGAGTGTTCCCAGGTTGTAGTGGGCCTCGGGATCGTCGGGCTTGGCGCCGATGACTTGCTTGAGTGAACGCTCTGCCTGATCGAGAAAACCGTGCTGAAAGAAAGCCACCCCATAGGTAAATGCATTGCGCTGAAATGTATCCCGATGCAGGATCCCCGGGAATGGCAGAGCGAGGCGCATGCGCTCTGCCGGAGTCGTGGGTACGGAAGCCATGTCGCGTAGGAGATCGTCAGGACTTACAGTTCCCTGGTAGACCTTAAGAATGTTGCCGGCTGCATCGATGAGGAAAGAAGTCGGCAGCGGAAGATCCCTGTGACGGTCGAACAGGTATCGATACACGAGGTTGTAGATCCCCGCCACGTCCGGGGAGGCGAGAAGTAAGGGAAAAGGGAATCGTGCAGCGCTCGCAAACGAGCGGACCACACGTAGTTGATCTCCGGCATCAACGTTGAGTGCGGCGACGCGCAGTGCTTTGGCGGAGAGAATGGGCCACGATTGCGTGAGTTGATGCAGCTGATCGCGGCAAACGACCGAATCTGCCTTCCAAAAGCTAAGAAGAAGATAGTTGGCAACGAGGGAGCGCAGATCGCGCAGATCACCGGCGAGGTCGGGCAGAGAAAAATCCGGGCACTTCACCGGCTCGATCAGCCAAGTGCCGATCGACGGGGGCAAGAGTTCGCCGACCTGAGTGACGGTCTCGTTCTTTGGTGGATTGTTCCACAAGGCAGGAGGCTTAGAGAACGGGAGCACTCGAAACTCCGTTGTGCCCTCCTGAATTTCAAAGCGATGGTTGATTGGCAATCGATCGAAGGTTTGCGTCAGTCCGCTGGGCCACTTGACAGTTGCTCGAACCGGGTCCTGCGTTCTTCCGAGACCGAAGAAAAGTTCTTTTGTATGCTGCGACAGAAATCCCGAACCCGCCTGCAGATATTTCGTCTGTCGAACCAGTCCGGCTTCGACGGTAACAGCGGCGCCGATGGCGTCGCGATTACTCGCGTGTCCGCGCAACCTGAAAGAAATCGAATCGCCGATATCGCCGGTTGCCAGCCGCAGAATTCGGAGTTGTGGCGCGTTCCGATTCTTGAGCACGATCTCGAGACGACCGTCGCCGTCGAAGTCGGCGAGAGCGAAGGCCCGGCTATCGTCCCGAAAATCCAGTCCAACAACGCCCGACAGATCGGAGAAAGTGCCGTCGCGATTGTTCGCGAAGAAAACATTTCTCTCTCGGCCGTTCCACGTGGCGTCGGAACGAATGAGTTCATTCATGGCTCCCCAGCCGCGCTCGTAGTCGGGCGACGGAGTGGCGTCCTGAGGAGATTTCGCCACCACTTGACGCCAAAAGAAACTCGAGGCGTCACGCCGGTCGATGCCGCTGATATAGCCGTTCACGACGTATAGGTCAGGGTACCCGTCGTGATCAAAGTCCCAGGAGTCGGTAGACCACGACCAGCGTCCCATGTCGACGCCTGCGCTTGCGGCAACATTTTGAAATTTGCTGGCGCCTTGGTTTCGGTACAAGGAATTGCCCATCATGTGCTGCCGGTAGATCGAGCGAATCTTGTCTGCCTCTCCGGCGTGGAAGTTTGCGTCTTCGAAGACTCGCATCCCGTCTGCGACCCACATGCCAGCGGCGTAGATGTCCTGCTTGCCGTCGTTGTTGAAATCCAGCCAGCATGAACTCATGCCCGCGCCGGCCTCGTCGACCTGAGCTTCGTGAGAAGCCGCCGTGAACGTTCCGTCTTGGTTGTTCCGGTAGAGACTGTTGCGGCCGAAGTCATTCACGACATATAGGTCCGGCCAGCCGTCTCCGTTGCAATCACCCCATGAACAGGCAAAGGTATAGCGGTCATTCTCGACATCAAGACCCGACTCTTGCGTCTGGTCGCGGAAGACACCATTTCCTTCGTTGTGGAACAGATAGTTGGGCGGCCCATTCCGCGCGTCAAAGTAGGGGACCGGGTAGTGATACTGATCCAATCCCTGGTAGTAACTGTAGAGGCAAAAGTAAACGTCGAGGCGGCCGTCATGATCGTAGTCGGCAGCGGCGGCATGCGTGAACGCGCCTTGAGGAGGACGAGCGAAGCGGAACGCGTCCGATTTGACGGAGAAAGTTCCGTTCCCGTTGTTCAAGAAAAGAATCGGCCCGGTCGCGCCAACCACCAGCAAGTCCTGAAGCCCGCGATTCTGGAAATCCGCAAATAGAGCACAAGCTGTAAAATCGAGTACGGCGACGCCCGCCTTTTCCGTCAAGTCTTCAAACGTTCCATCTCCTCGATTGCGGTAGAGTCGGTTCGGGAGCCCGGCTGGCTGGCAAACATAGAGATCCTCCAGTCCGTCGTTGTCATAATCTCCCACCGCAATTCCGTTGTTTCCGTACACGTCGACTCCAACGGCCCCATCGAGAACGGTGCGCCAATAGTCCGCTCCGTGCAGCATCTGCTCTCGATACGAACTCGTTTGACCGAGGGCATGGGTGGTGATGTCGATGAAGAGTGGACCATTCGTGCGGGTGACGATCTCTTCCGATGCAGTCCACTTCACGATCCGCCACGCACCGGAGTCAGTGCGAGACCATTGCATGAGCCAGGAGCCGATTCGTTCTTCGCGGGACTGCTAGTCACGGAGGCCCACGAAGTCATAGCGAATCTTTACATCAAGTCTGAACAGTGCCTCCCTCGTATGGGCGCATTCGTAGATCTCGAAGTCTGCCACTTCCAGGTGCCCCAGCGAATCCAGATATTTCTTGATACCGTCCAAACACTGGTCCCTGCCTGAAAGCAAGGCGGGTGCAAAAGTCCTTCGCAGCGCCTGGATTCGGTCACCGGGGCGCAGATCGGTTTCGCGCATTGGAATATACGACGTCGATGAGATTGCCGGGTCGATGAATTTGCCTAAGGTTGCCGTTGCGGGAGGAGTAACGCGGAGCTCGTGGCTCCACTCTCGCAGCAGGGCCGCCAGTTCGGATGCGTATCCTTCGATGACATATTCGTCACTTCCCGGATCGATGCGGCGAAGAAGGTCGTCCAATGGCGAAGCCGCCGGATAGCTTGGCGTGAACCTTAGATCCGCCAACGGTAGGGACGCAGTTTCTTGACCTCGAACCAATGCGGACAGACTTGAACGAATCAGAGGGCCACGCATCGGAGAAGGTAGAAACAGGAATGGTGCCCATTGCATTCGCTTCAGGAAGACGCGACGTGAGGTTGATTGTCCTTTTTTCCCCGGAGACATGATCAGTGGCGACGGTCCGCGTCACGCAGCTTGGTGGCTGGAGGGGTTGCTAATGAGAAACGGGCCCCGTTGATCCTCCCAGCACCAGTTCGGTAGCGATCGTGTACTCGCGACCTTGAGAGTTCTTGGAGATCGAGAGTTCGTGAAGAGCTTCCACCGCGATCTTTCCGAGAGTATCGCGATGCACGTCGACCGTGGTGATCGAAGGATTACTGTATTCGGCCAACCGGGTTTTGTCGAATCCCGTAACCGAAATATCCTGTGGAACCCGGCAGCCGGAGTTCAGCAGTCCTTTTATGACGCCGACGGCGGTCAGGTCGTTTACCGCCATGACCGCGGTTGGAAGCGGAGACATTCTTGTGATACTCACGCCAGCGATCAAGCCTCCTTCGAAGCGGAGGTCGCCGGTCAGAACGGGAGAAGGGTCGAGGCCCAAATCGCGCATGCACTTCTGATAAGCCTGCAGCCTCTCGACGTTGGACTTAAGAGTCGGCCTGCCGGCGACGAACGCAATCCGTCGATGTCCTTGCGAGTAAAGGTGCTGAACCGTCTCTTGCACGCCGGACGCATAGTCGATCCGCAGGTTACTGATGTACTCCTGAACCGGCGCCAGATCGAGGAAGGTAACAGCGATCTTTCTGCGGACGAATTCCTGAATTAACGTAATACTGAATTCAGAGGTCATGACGGCGACGCCCCGAACTTTGTGCTCGATCATTCTCTGCGCCGCTTCGCGCGTCCTGCGCACCTCGTAGTTGGTATCCCTCAGAATGACGTCGTATCCGAGTTGGCGCGCGCGCGCTTCAAAGCCTTTTACAATCTCGGGGAAGAATGGGTTCTCGATATCGGAAATGATGATGCCGAGTGTGCGGGAGTCTCCCAGGGCCAGGTTGCGGGCGTGAACGTCCGGTACATAGGCCAAGCGCTTGACCGCATCGAGCACTCGCCTGCGGGTTCTCGCTCCGACTTTGCCCGTCTCGTTGAGTACGTTCGAGACGGTGGCAGTGGAGACACTGGCTGCCTTCGCTACATCCCGAATGGTCACATTCATGGCACGAAGCACTCAACATGAGCTGCGGAAGCCCGGAATCGAAGGGTTGTCGGACAGTCTCGCGATGGCGCAAGACAGGGCGGAGTATACAAGGAGGAAAAACACCTTGACAACCCACATCGGAGCATGTAAGAGTCGTAGAAATTTTTTGATAGTGTTTTTACATTACTGGGGTTAAGCGGTTAAATCAAAGAAATAAGCGTCTTTTTTCCGAGATTGGGATTTTCGGCAGTTGGGCGGAGCCTGCCTTGATGCGGGTAGCGAGGCTCAAAGGAGAGTCAATGAAGCGAAGTGCATTGCTCTGGATGACACATGCGTTCATCGCGGTTGCAGCCTTCACAGTTCTCGTCATCAGTCCGCTCCAAGCCCAAATTGATACCGGCTCGATCGCAGGCACCGTGACCGATTCGACGGGAGCCGTGGTAGGCGGAGCCAAAGTTACCCTTACCAACGAAGGTACGGCTGCTTCGCTATCCACGACCACCGGTTCCGACGGTGGCTATAAGTTCATCCCCGTTCGAATCGGGAGTTACAAGATTGACGTCACGGCGCCGAACTTCAAGACCTCGACCGAAAACCACGTCGCGGTCGACGTTAGCGCCAACGTTCTGCGTAACTTCGCCCTTCAGACGGGCAGTATTACCGAGACTGTTGAAGTGACCAGTGAAGCGCCCCTGCTTCAGTCGCAGGATGCGTCGGTCGGCCAGGTGGTCGATCAAAAGAACATCAACGATCTTCCGTTGAACGGACGGAACTTTACTTTCCTGGCGCAACTTGCAACCGGCGTGAACACCCCTGAGGCCGACACCCGCGGCAACGCCGCCAGCGGCGCTTTCTCGGCCAATGGCCTGCGCCCGGCGCAGAACAACTACATGCTCGATGGCATCGATAACAACTCCGATACCGTCGACTTCCTCAACGGAACCAACTTCGTGGTGCTTCCTCCCATTGAGGCCGTTCAGGAGTTCAAGGTGCAGACTTCCGGCTTCAGCGCTGAGTTCGGCCGCTCGGCCGGAGCGGTCCTGAATGCGACCATCAAGTCGGGGACGAACCAGTACCACGGTGCGGCGTGGGAATTTTTCCGAAACGACAAACTCGATGCCGCCGACTGGTTCGAGAACAACGGGAATCGGCCCAGAGGTGAATTGCGCCAGAACCAGTTTGGCTTCACGTTTGGCGGGCCGGTTATCAAAAACAAGATTTTCTTTTTTGGTGATTACGAAGGACTTCGCCGCGTACAGGGCACCATTCAAACCGGCACCGTGCCTACTGTTGCCGATCGTACCAGCAACTACAGTAATCTCGCCGACATCATCCAGTCGGGAAACCTGAACACGGCTGACGACTTAGGCCGCACATTTGAACTGGGAACAATCCTGGATCCGGCAACGACGCGCGCAGTAACGTCTGGCGGGGCGGACCCTGTAACCGGCCTTACCGCTACCGCCACTGGATTTGTTCGCGATCCCTTTAGTTACAACCCAGGGCTAGGCACAGATGCATTCGGTACAGGAGCCTGCCCAGCCAATACGACGAACTTTGCAGGCACGGCATCGAACTGTTTCCTGAACAACATTAACCCGAACCGCTTGGATGCGAATTCTATTAGCTTGTTGAACTTGTACCCTTCGCCCACATCGGCGGGATCTTCGGGAAACTTCGCCAGCAGCCGTCCTCTCTACGAGCACCGGAATTCTTTTGATACTCGATTGGACGCCAACTTCACGTCGAACGACCAGGTATTTTTCCGCTTCAGTTACGTGGATGATCCGCAGTATATCCCCGGAATATTCGGAGGAGTCGCGGACGGCGGCGCATTCCAACAGGGAATCCAGACGGCGTTATCGGAGCAGAGTGCGCTGGGCTACACCCACATGTTCTCCCCTACGACGGTGAACGAGGCCCGAATCGGTTTGAACTATCTTCACACGACGCGCACGGGGCCGGAAGGCGCAGACTCCACTGACATCCCGTCGCAATTTGGAATTCAGTCTATTCCGCAAGGACAGCTCAACGGGGGCCTTCCATCGATCACATTCGGCGGACTCTCGACTCTGGGCAGCAACTCGTTCCTGCCGTCCGACGAGACCAGCCAAACCTTGCAGTTCCAAGACAACTTCACCAAGACCTACGGCAAACATAGTTTCAAGATGGGCGTGGAGTTTCAGAATATTCACTTCAACACACTGCAGCCCGGCTGGTCGCGAGGCCAGTTTGACTTCAACGGTCAATACACTGACGTTTCTCAGCACAACAGTAGCACTACGGGCATAGGCCAGTTCCTGGTGGATCCTGCGCCGTCTAACGTCGGCGGATTGGATTTCGTGGGAGGCACGAATACGGTATTCGCTTCCAATATCTCCAAGACCCACGACATGAAGAACTACTATGCCGCGTACGTCCAGGACGACTGGAAGGTGACGCGCAATCTGACGATCAATCTGGGTTTGCGTTGGGATTACTTCGGGTTGATCCAGGAAACCGGTGGCAGACAGGCAAACTGGGTGCCCTACGGCGCTCCAACCAACTCTCCCATGTTCCTGCTGCCGAACAAGAACAACGTAGCAGCCAGTTTGTCTACCAGCTTTACCGACCAGCTCGCAGCCGACAATATTGCTCTAAAGATCGGTGGCTACGGACTCGGGTTGGGTAGATCTCAAAAGAATAATTTCGGTCCGCGTTTTGGCTTTGCTTACCAGGCCTCTCCCAAATTGGTAGTCCGAGGCGGTGCCGGACTCTTCTTCAACGCCTTCGAGAATCAGGGTTATGGGCCCAACGATGGCGAGAACTACCCCTTTGTATTCAATTTCTCCTGGTTCAATACAAACGACTGGACTCCGCTTGGGTCCAACCCGGTGCAGAATCCGAATCCCTGGACCACCTGCGGTACCGCAGGTCCGGGTAATGTTGCGACCCTATACTCGGGATTTTCTTGCATTAACTTCTCGCCGACTGCCGTGAACGCCAGCGGCCTGGGTTTGCAGGGGCTCTCATTCGCTTTCAAAACCCCGTACACCATCGGCGGCAACCTCACGGTGCAATATCAGTTGCAGCCCACACTGTCGGTGCAGGCGGCATATGTGACCACGCAGGGCCGCCATCTGCAGACCGGTATTGGGGCAAACGGCGTGCAGGAGATTTTGCCTTCCGGCACGGCCACCAACGACTTCATTCCCTTCGCCGGCTTCGGTGGTGGCAGCTACCAGGCAACGGTGGGGTCCAGCAGCTATAACGGACTGCAGACCAAGATTGAGAAGTTGTTCTCCGGCGGTTTGAATTTCCTTGGCACGTATACCTGGTCCAAGACATTTTCGAATGCTGGTGACTTATTGAACGGTGGGGGTCTCAGCGGCTATCGTGCTGCGGATGTGCCCGGCTTCGGCATCGGCAAGGATCGCGCCCTTGCCAGCTTCAACATCACGAATGTCTTCCACTTCAGCGGAGGTTACGCGTTGCCCTTCGGGAAGGGGAAACACTATATGGCGGGGGGCGGACGAATCGCCGACGCCTTGCTCGGAGGTTGGAGCATCAACGCCATCGCCACCCTGGAGGGTGGTCAGCCCATCACACTCAACTGTCCGTCAGGGACCACTGCCGGCACCACCTGTTACGACCTCAACGTGCCCGGACAGAGCCAGAAGCTTGGCATGCACAATGACGCCAACGGCAAGCTCAGTTGGTTCGGGAATCCGGGTGCATTCACGCAGCCCTGTGTATTGGGCGGCACGCCGGGAGCCACGACTCCCATCATTGACAGTCCGGCCGGTTGCGTTCCATTGAATGGATTCGCCGCCTTGGGTGGCGGACCGTCAACGACCGTCGGGCCCGGCTTCCGCCGGCTCGACTTCTCCACCTTTAAGGACTTCAACATCACCGAACGCTTCCGGTTGCAGTTCCGGGCTGAGTTCTTCAACATCTTCAATCACGCGAACTTCAACGCTCCCGGATTTGGAGGCAATGGTGTGGTATCCATCGGCGGATCGACTAACTTCACAGATTCGCACTTCGGAGAAATTGGATCCACCCGCGATGCTCCATATGATCCGCGGCAGATTCAGTTCGCCCTCAAGTTGTATTACTGAGACACGCAGCGATCAGAGGAGGGTGCGTTCGTGCGCCCTCCTGTTGGTTGCCCTCAGCTCCTTAAAGCGGTGTTACCATACCAACGCCGTGGTCTTCCGTCACCGGTTCATGTGCACTGTCACCGCAGCTCTTCTCACGTGCTCGCCGGTTCACGCCGCTCTCAGCGGGCTTCAGAACAACCCGCCTCCCACCCATCCACAACTCGAACGCAAATTCCAGACGGCTTCCGAGGACTACGAATCGGGGCACTATGCGGCGGCAGCAGCGAAGCTTGAAGAATTGCT
>Ga0265338_10002488_pt1 | contig 27499 bp, 35 predicted proteins | sample 42126metaG_FD_193579 | JGI IMG/M metagenome (GOLD analysis project Ga0265338, IMG submission 193579) | Rhizosphere microbial communities from Carex aquatilis grown in University of Washington, Seatle, WA, United States - 4-21-26 metaG | ecosystem: Host-associated > Plants > Roots > Rhizosphere...
CACAGCTACCGGCCCCATCAATCTCTGGGCTATTTGACACCCGATGAATATCAAGCCAAACTAGAAGGTAAAGTGTCCTCGATGTAGTGGACCACGACATTTCCTTGACAAACTGCCCTATTTCAGGTTAGAATAACAATCATTGTCATATTAAGCGTAAATTAGGTAATCATGCAAGTCATCCGCCTGTCCCGCACGGGGCGCCACAAATACCCACTCTACCGGATCGTCACGGCCGACAAACGCCGCGCCGCGACCGGCAATTACATCGATGTGCTCGGGCACTACAACCCCCACACCAAGGAGTTGGTGATCCGCAAGGAAGAATTGGCCACCGCCATCTCGCACGGTGCCCAGCCCAGCAACGCCGTGCTGAAGCTGATGCAGAAGGAAGGCATCGAGCTGCCGAAATGGGCGAGCATCGAGACCCGCAACCGCAAACCACGCAAGGCTGAGGAGCCAGCTGCGGAGAAGGCTGAAGCCGCACTCGAAGGTAAGGCAAAAGCCGAGGCTGCTGACGGCGACACTAAGACTGCCGGCGACGACGAAGTTGCCACCGAGGCAGCCGCCGAAGCCGAAGTCAGCGAGCCGGAGAAGACCGACGACGGCACACCCGCCGAAACGGCTGACGCCGAAGCCGCCAAAGAAACCACCGAAGCCGTGGCTGATGCCGCTATCACAGACGCTACTACCGACGAGAAGTAATTATTCTTTGATCTTCGTCTTGGCTGGCTGAAGCAAAGCAGCAATTCTACTGAGCTCTGGATCTGTAGCCATCTCGATATCTTCCGGATCAATCACTGGCTTGCCATCCTCACCGCTGGGTGGATTGAGGCAAAATTCGCCTCTCTGACCTACTACCTTGGGGACTTTTACCATTGCCACAAACTCTTTATCGGCATCGAGAACTGTTGCCATCAGAAATCGTTCATCCAGATCCATTTGATCTCCATCGCTCTCGGTTATTTGCTCAAGGTCTACTTGACCCCTGTGCCGATTCAAGTAATGGCTAGAAATGTAAATATCTCGGGTATCGGACACATCGAGGAATTGATCTGCAAGCGCCTGTAACTCAGCGCGCATGACATCGGTGTTGGGGGTACTTAGGGTGGATTCTCGGCTCTCGCCGGATGGTATTTCGGACATAATCGCCTCCTTGTTCAGATTTATTCTATCACACAGTCCCTGGCCAAACGAAATTGTTGATTGTATAATGAGCGTATTAAGCCGAAGGAGTCCTGAAATGGCAGAACATGAGCAAGAATTTGTCGAATATGTGGTCAAAGCGCTGGTCGAGAAGCCGGACGCGGTCCAGGTGCAACGCAGCTTGGACGAGAAGGGTGTCTTCCTCGAGCTGACCGTCGATCCTGAGGACGTCGGCAAGGTGATTGGCAAGAAGGGTGCTACCATTAACGCCCTGCGCGCGCTGCTGCGTGTGCTCGGCGCCAAGTACGACGCTCGCTACAGTCTCAAAGTCATCGAGCCGGAAGGTTTCCGCGACGATCGTCCCAGTCGGGATTCTGAATCTAGCGAGGTCAACGAATCCGCGCCAGTTGAGAGCGATATGAGCGATGAACAGTCTGGCGACGACGGACCCAGTGAGCACGAGATGCCCGACCCAGCAGCCGTCGAAGCCGACATCAGTGCTGCTGAAACAGCGAATTCCGAAGCTAATGATGAGTCAGACGCAGATTCCACCGAGGTCGACGACATCAAAGCCCGTGCCCAAGAAGGTCTCGAAGACCTCGATGACTTTGCTGTTTAGCTAAACGAGCAAGTATGGAAATTTCGCCTCAGCAAGTCCGGCAGACTGCCGAGATTGCATTGGTACTCGAACCAATTCTCGATAAGGCCGATTGTACAACTCGATATCAGGATCTTGAGGGCAAACCGCTGACTGACTTCCTCATTGCTGCAATTAATGTGGGGTCGGTGATTGAAGACTTCGCCGACAGTGTGATCAATAAGAATAACAAAAGAATGTTATCGCATTTTGCTGCCGCGCTACGAGCCAGCAACGACTATAAGAACAAGAAGTATATCAATACAGGTCTACTGCATTTCTTGTTTATCACGATTTATGTTCGTCTCAATAGCGTGTCTTTGGAAGAAGCTTTGAAGAATTATATCCCGATAATGCAAGCTGGGACGAAGCAAGATATTGCAGATCTTGAGGCTGGATTCGAAGTTGGTTGGTCGACATCCAAAAGTAAACAAGATTGGTACAAAACAGTCATCAAGATCGGCGGAGAAGCTAATAACTACTATGAAAGACAACAAATGCTTAATGCTCAGTTGACGAAAGACTCGCCACCGAGTTCATATCCAGTGACAAAAGAGGCGATGGACGGCTTTCCTATTGTTAGTAAATACATTCACGGTATCGACGAAGAAAAGGGGATTATTACGAGTTTCGAAGAAACTTATAATGATCTACACAAAAAAGACCCTGAGTTAAAAGTCGGCATTTTAGCTGATTTGGCGGCCTCGGCACTTTTTCTATACCTAAGTTATCAAATTTCAGAAACTTATAGGATCTTTTAGATATGAAAATCTCCATAATCACGCTCTTCCCGAGTATGTTTGACGGGCCATTCGCCACCAGTATGCTCCGCAAAGCGCAGGACATTGACGCGGTCGCCATCGAGCTGGTCAATCTGCGCGACTTCGGCCTGGGTCCGCGCCAGACCGTCGACGACACCCCTTATGGCGGCGGCGCCGGCATGGTGCTGAAGCCGGAGCCGATCTTCGCGGCCGTCGAGTCCATAACCGACACTATCAAAAAGGATAGTGGTTCAGAAACCCCCGCTAAAACTTATGTCGTCCTGCTCAGTCCGCGTGGTCAGAAATACACCCAAAACATCGCCCGCGATCTGGCAAAACGCGAGCACATCATCATGATTTGCGGCCATTACGAGGGCATCGATGAGCGCGTCAATACCATCGTCGACGCCGAGATCAGTCTCGGTGACTTCGTCATGACTGGCGGCGAGATTGCGGCCATGGCCGTGACCGACAGCGTCGTCCGCCTGCTGCCCGGTGTGCTCGGCGACGACCGCAGTGCCCAGGATGAGTCCTTCGCCACTGGGCTACTCGAATACCCGCACTACACGCGACCCGAGGAATTCCGCGGCCTGCGGGTGCCCGATGAGCTCAAAACCGGCCACCACGCCGAGATCGACAAGTGGCGCCGCTCCGAAGCGGTCAAGAAGACGCAAGCCAATCGCCCTGATCTGACCGATTTCTAAGTTTACTCTCAGCTAGATAAGGTTATAATGACGACATGAGAATCCTAGTCGTCGAGGACGAGCACAAAATCGCCAACGCCATCCGCCAAGGTCTGGAGCAAGAATCCTACGCGGTCGATGTTTGCTATGATGGCGAGGATGGCCTGTCGATGGCTCGCGACAGTCACTACGATCTGCTGATCCTTGATCGGATGTTGCCAGGCGTCCAAGACGGTCTCGACATCTGTCGCACCCTGCGTGCTGAGCAGATTCACACGCCGATCCTCGTCCTGACGGCCAAAGGCCAAATTACTGATCGCGTCAATGGCCTCAACGCCGGCGCCGACGATTACCTGGTCAAGCCTTTCGCCTTCGAGGAGCTGCTAGCACGGACGCGCGCGCTGTTGCGCCGACCGCAACAGGGTCAAAACGTCGTCCTCCAAGTCGCCGACCTGACGCTCGATCCAGTGTCTTTCGATGTCCGTCGTGGCAAGAAAATCATCAACCTCTCGGCTCGCGAGTTCGCTCTGCTCGAGTATATGATGCGCAATCCCGATCGCATCCTGACCAAGGATGCGATCATCGCTCACGTCTGGGATTACGAGGCCGACATCTTGCCGAACACCGTCGAAGTCTACATTGGTTACCTGCGCGCCAAGATCGATAAACCCTTCCGCGGGCCAGAGCTGCTCCAAACCATCCGCGGCTTCGGCTACAAACTGACTGGCCAAGCAGAAGCAGCTTCGGTCAAAACCATCGCCAAATAAAGCCTTCCATACAAAACCGTGGACAAATTCACCATCAAGAACCCGATCAAATCCGCAGCTGTCAAATTGACGTTGTCGTATCTGGCTATCATCATGTTGCTGAGCGTCGGTTTCAGTGTGTTCGTGTATCATATCTCCGACCTCGAACTTAGCCATAGCCTGCGTCGACCAATTCCGTTCTTCAACCGCTACTCGCCAGATTTCACGTCATATCTAAATCTGCGCTCTGATGAATTGACAGAGGGTCGCAATCATCTCAAGGATAACCTGCTGCTGTTCAATTTGGCGACGCTGGTGACCGGCGGCGCGATCAGCTACTTGCTGGCGCGGCGGACGCTGGAGCCGATCGAGGCGGCGCTCGAGGCGCAGACGCGCTTCACGGCCGACGCTTCGCATGAGCTGCGCACGCCATTGACTGCAATGCAGACCGAGATCGAAGTTGCCTTGCGCAACCCCAAACTCAGTGCCGACGAAGCCCGCACCCAGTTGCAAAGCAACCTCGAGGAAGTCGCCAAACTGCGCTCGTTATCCAATGGCTTGCTGCTACTGGCCAGCACCGATGGCAAGAACATCGAAATGGCGCCGGTTGAGCTGGCCGAGGTGACGAAGACGGCGGTGACTCGTCTGCGGACGCTGGCTCAGGACAAGCACATCACTATCAAGACTGAGCTTGGTGATCATAATTTGCGTGCTCTGGCCGATGCCGATAGCTTGGTCGAATTGCTGGTACTGCTGGTCGACAATGCTATCAAGTATAGCCCGCCACGGACCACCATCGCCATCCAGGCCGCCCAGCACGGCAAACACGTCGAGCTGGTAGTGCGTGACCAGGGTCGCGGCATCTCGCGGATTGATCTGCCACATGTCTTCGAGCGATTTTATCGAGCCGACCAGTCTCGGACCAAGGATCAGGCTGCGTCGACGATCCAAGCCGAAGGCTATGGTCTCGGCCTGTCGATTGCCCAGAAGATCGCTGAGATGTTGCAAGGCGACATTGCGGTCAAGAGTACTGTCGGCAAAGGCTCGACATTTACCGTCACATTGCCGGTGGCGACATGATGCGGATCGCAGACTACTTAAGTTGTTTCTCAGGCGGGATTGGTAGAGTCGTGGCATGAGTGCAATCCTACGCGGTGTTCGCAACACCTTCCGCAACAGCATCCGAACCATCTCGGTGGTCATCATCCTCGGTCTCAGCATCGGTCTGGCACTGACCATGCTCGTGTCACGTCAAGCCGTCGGCGACAAGATCGCTTCGGTCAAGAGTTCGATCGCCAACGTCATCACCGTGTCGCCAGCTGGTGCGCGTGGTTTCGCGGGCGGCGGCGAGCCATTGACCACCACCCAGATGACTCAAATCCAGAATCAAGCCCACGTGACTGCTGTGACGGAGACTCTGACGGATCGGCTTGATGCCAGTGGCACCAATCTGCAATCGGCGATCACGGCTGGCAGTCTCGGACGACGGTTTGCGGGTGGAGGTAACGGCGAAGGAGCCGGTGGAGGTACGAGTGGTGCTGCGGGGGGAACGGCACCAACCACTTTCACGCCGCCAATCATCGTGATCGGTACCAACGACCCGGCCAGCGCCCAGTCGCTTGCCGGCGGCGCGGGTGGTGGTGGTAGTGTCAGCTTGACCAGCGGCAAACTCTTCGACGGCACGGTCGATGCTCAAGACGCCGTCGTGGGCAAAGACCTCGCCACCAAGAATAATTTGACGCTGAACTCGACCTTCACGGCCTATAGCACGACCTTCACCGTGGTGGGGATTTATGACGCCGGCAACACGTTCTCGAATAGTAGCGTCATCATGTCGCTGCCGACAGTGCAGCGACTGTCTGGCCAGGCGGGCGATGTCACGGCGGCTGTCGTCCAAGTCGACAGCATCACTAATGTCGATTCGGTCACCAATGCCATCAAGAACGCGCTGGGATCGGCTGCCGATGTCACGAGTGCGCAAGACAGCTCGGCCCAAGCTCTAGCGCCGCTCCAAAACATCCAAAGCATCTCGCTGATCAGTGTGATTGGTGCCGTCATCGCCGGGGCCGTCATCATCTTGCTGACAATGTTGATGATCGTGCGCGAACGTCGCCGCGAGATCGGCGTCCTCAAGGCCATCGGCGCTGGCAATCTGACCATCATGTGGCAGTTCATCTCCGAAGCAATCACATTCACGCTCATCAGCCTAGTGATCGGTCTTGGTATCGGCGTGGCCGGAGCTGAGCCGGTGACACGGGCGCTGGTCTCGACTTCGTCGAACTCGAGCTCGTCCGGCGGCGGTGCGGCTGGGACGCGCGGTGGTTTCGGCGGTGGCGCAGCTGGCCGGTTTCTCAATAGTAATAGCAATTTGCGCAATATCCACGCCGCTGTCAGCTGGCAGATTCTGCTGTGGGGCCTGTTGGCCGCCATCGTCATCGCCGTCGTCGGCTCAGCTATCCCGGCGTTGTTTATCGCCAAAGTCCGCCCAGCCGAAGTCATGAGGAGCGAATAATGTTAGAAATCAAAGACATCACCAAGCAATTCTCGTCTGGAGGCGGCGAAGTCATGGCAGTCGACAAGGCCAGTCTCAGTGTCGGCGCCGGCAAGTTCGTCTCTATCATCGGAAAATCCGGCAGTGGCAAAAGCACGCTGTTGGCGATTCTGGGCGCGCTCGACAAGCCGACCAGTGGCAGCATTGTCGTCGATGGTCGCGATATCACCCAGTTACCTGACCGCGAGCTGATCAAGTACCGCCGTGCTACCATTGGCTTTGTCTTCCAGAGCTATAATCTGATCCCCAATCTCACGGCGCTCCAGAATGTGATGCTGCCGATGGAGTTCAACCACCAATCACGGACCTCGCGCCACGCTCGAGCTATCAAATTGCTCAATGAAGTCGGTTTGGCGGGTGACAAGCAGGATCGTCGTCCCGCCAAGCTGTCCGGCGGCGAGCAGCAGCGCGTGGCCATCGCGCGCGCTCTGGCAAACAAGCCCAAGCTCATCTTGGCCGACGAGCCGACTGGCAATCTCGACAGCGCCACCGGCAAGGTGATCTTCGACCTGCTGCACAAGCTGACTCGTACCGAAGGCACCACCATCATCGTGGTAACGCATGATCTAGCGATCGCTGGTAAGACCGACCAGACTTTTCTCCTGCGCGACGGCAAACTCTTGAGTCGCAAGACATAAACTGGCGTATAATGAGGGCATGAGCGAATTTCGAGACCGAGTCTTCGACGTCGTGCGGGGGATCCCCAAGGGGCAGACCGCGACCTATGGCGAAGTGGCGGCGGCCATCGGCCGGCCAGGCGCGGCGCGGGCGGTGGGGCATGCTCTGAGCACGAACTTCGACCCGGCGATTCCTTGCCACCGTGTGGTGCGGGCTGATGGTCGGATGGGCGGCTACAATCGTGGCGGCGCCGAGCGCAAGGCCGAGATTCTGGCTGAGGAGCACGCAATCGCCGCCCGTCAAACGCAGCGTCAAGGTGCGGCGCGATGACCACCAGCGCCAAGAGTCCCGATCCCAGCCAAGACCTGGCGGTCAAAGCTTGATTCGCCTGCGAGAACGACTTCATCATGGCGGCGAAGATTGATTTATTGAATCCTGAGCAAAAAACCTAAATCCACATTGTAATAATCTCCATAATTCCAGATAATGAAGCTGTTCCATCCGATCAGGAGGAGTCATGCCTACGTCCATCGGAATCGCATCCGTAAATGTCGGCCAGCCCCAGATACTGCATCAGCTCAGGAAAGGACCTATCTACTCAAGCATCGCCAAGCAGCCGGTGCAAGCCGATAGCTTGCTACTGACGTACACCAACTTGCAGGGTGATCAACAGGTCAGCACCGATCCCAAAGCTGACGGTCGCCAGCTCCACGGCGGCAACGAGATGGCCGTTTATGCCTATCCGCTCTCGCACTACGCTCTGTGGCGTCCCGAGCTCGGGCTCGCTCTACGGGTTCCGTCCTTCGGCGAGAATCTCACCACAATCGGTATCGACGAAGACATTGCCCACATCGGCGACATATGGCGTTGGGGTGATGCAGTTCTCGAGATCAGCAAACCTCGCCAACCGTGCTTCAAGCTCAAGTATTTCCTCGGCGTCAAAGACATCGAAGCACAGATGTGGGTCAATGGTCGTTGTGGTTGGTACCTGCGGGTAATCAAGCCCGGCGTGGTGCCGACGAGAGGGCCAATCGAGGTCATCGATCATGACGAGAGCGCGCCGACGGTGGCCGAAGCCTTCGCCGCCAAGCGTGAGAAGAATGGTGGCAAGGCGACCGAAGAAATCGCGACGTGAATCCTTTCAACCAATGGCGGCCTGAGCTTTTAGGCCGCCGCAAACGCAATTATTTGTGCTAAAATCAACCGTATGACTGATCAAAAAATCATCATCCGCAAAGCCCGCGAATCTGACTACGAGGCGATCAACGCCATGGTCAGTGCGGACATGGTGGAGTACAAGAAAATATACCCCGAGAAGTATCGTGACGATCTCAGCCGGCCGCTGGGCCGCGGGTCGTTTATCAACTCGATCGATTCCTACGAGAAGGATTGGAAGTATTTCGTGGCCGAGAAATCCGGCCATGTCATTGGTTTCATTGAGCTTGAAGTGATAAGTGGCGAAGGCAATCGCATCCGTAAGTCTTCCAAGTACGTCAACGTAAACGAACTACTGGTCGCGCCAGATTCTCATCGCCAAGGCGCAGGTACCTTGCTGATGAAACAGGCCGAAACTTGGGCCAGACAACGTAAAATATCACAGCTCTATCTCGACGTCTTCCATTTCCGCCAGCCAGCCCAAGCGCTTTATGCCAGCCTGGGCTACAAGTCGTACACACAGACATTGCGTAAGACGCTGGACAAATAGCCCAAAGCGCTTGACGTCAAATCTTTGGCTTTGGCAAAGGCCGCAAAGTGCCTGCGCTGCACTGCTGCCGTCCATGATCTGCTAAGCTAAGAGCAAGGAAGGTGAGATGGTTGTCAGACCCCGCCGCACATCGAAAACATAGCTGTGGATAACCTCGAAACCGAGGTCAGAAATGTTGCTTTTCTTACAACACTTTCGCTGGGATACCGTACAGCTGTGCGGTATAATGGAAGCAGAGAAAGGGGGTGGTGGGAATGAAGAAGCGAGATACTAATCGCATCGTCCGTACTAGGCCGTTGCCGATCCGGAGCCGCACACGCAGCTTGGACGACGTCCTCGACGAGATGGCCGTCAAATGGGCCGTGCGCGCCGAGCGAATGCAGCACAAAACCCTCATTAAAAGTAAAGGATAACAAAACGTGAAAATTGTCGGTAACTGAACCGGCGAGCTTGGGGGAGCGTCGCCGGTTTTTGATTTGGGTGGGTTTACCGAATCGTTGCTCCAATCCTAGATTTGCTATAATAACTCCATGACCCAGATCAAACTCTACTCATGGAATGTCAACGGTATCCGCGCCGTCATCCGCAAGGACACTTTTGCGCCCTTCATCAAGTCCGAGCAACCCGATATCCTCTGTCTGCAGGAAACCAAGGCTGAGCAAGGTCAGGCCGAGATCGACCTGCCGGAGTACCACGAATATTGGAGCTCGGCGGCCAAGAAAGGATACTCGGGCACGGCGATTTTCTCGAAGATCGAGCCGATCGCGGTTACCAACGGCTTGCCAGCAGACCTCATCACCAAGTACAAAGTCGCCGGCGACGTCTACGGTGATCCCAACGAAGAAGGCCGCGTCATCACGGCCGAGTTCGCCAAATTCATCGTCGTGACCGTCTACACCATCAACACCAAGGACGACCTCAGCCGCCTGCCGATCCGCCAGGCCTGGGACAAGGCCTTCTTGGCCTACTGCCAGCAGCTTGAGCAGCGCAAGCCGGTGATCTTCTGCGGCGATCTCAACGTCGCTCACATCGCAGACGACCTGGCGCGACCGAAGGAGAACAAGGGCAAGCGCGGCTTCACCGAAGAGGAGCGAGCCGGCTTCGATGCCATGGTGGCGCACGGATTCCTCGACAGCTTCCGCCTCTTCACCCAGGGCAACGGCCACTACAGCTGGTGGACGCATTGGGCAAATGCGCGGGCGAACAATGTCGGCTGGCGGATCGATTACATCCTGGTCTCGGCTGGCCTCAAGTCGCATGTCAAAGCCGCCCAGATCCACAGCGATGTCATGGGCAGCGATCATTGCCCGGTCAGCATCACTCTTGATATTTGATCCCAAACCTGCTAATATAAACCAATTATGGCAAAGAAAACCGCCCGATCACTCATAGTCCTGCGCAACGCCCAGACCGGCACACTCTACTACACGCGCAAGAACTCGACCAACACGGCCGACAAATTGGTGTTGCAGAAGTACGACAAACGTAGCCGCCAAGTCGAGACCTTCACCGAATCCAAAGTCAAACTCGGCTGATTTTGAGCTCACTTCGGCCGCATTTATTCTCTTGTGGCGGCGCGACCGAACCTGATATAATGGCTGCATGAAGAAATACTTGACTCCGATTATATTCGGCATCGTGGTACTTGGCATCGCTATCTTTGCAATTATCGCGCTGCATTCGCCGGAGAAGTCGGCCACTCCGCCCACCAGCACGACCCTCTCTGGCACTGATCTCAAGACCGTCGAGACCGGCCATGACCAGGGCCCGGCCGATGCCAAAGTCGTCTTGACCGAGTTCGGTGATTATCAATGTCCAGTTTGTGGCGCGTACTTCCCGCTTCTCAAGGACCAAATCTTGCCGCAATACGCCGGCAAGATCCGCTTCGTCTTCAAGAATTTCCCGCTCTCCCAGCACCAAAACGCCCAAAACGCTGCCGAAGCCGCCGAGGCTGCCGGAGCCCAGGGCATGTACTGGCAGATGCACGACCTGCTCTACGAGAACCAAAACGATTGGGCGACCTTGTCTGACCCGGTACCGACCTTCGGTAAATACGCCAGCCAGCTCGGTCTCGACGCCGACCGCTTGATGAGCGAGGTGCGAGCCAAGAAATATGCCAGTATCATCACGACCGACGAGAATTTCGGCGTCAAACTCCAAGTCCAGGGCACACCAACCTTCTTCGTCAATGGCAAGGTCGTCGACACCGCCGACACCGGTCAGGGTGCCATCGTCACCGCACTCAATGCCGCGCTCGGGCAGTAGTCAGATGAGTAGTCACGACATCACCAGCGGTAGTGTCAAACCGCGTCGCATCAAACCACTCGAAGCCATCGTCACTGCGCTCGGCGTGTTGGGTCTCTTCGATGCGGTCTTGCTGACGGTGCAGCACTATACTGACATCAACCTGCCTTGCACCATCGCGCATGGTTGCCAGACCGTCCTGACCAGCCGATACGCTACTTTCCTCGGACTGCCGACAGCTGCTTTTGGCGTGTTGTACTATCTGGTCGTGCTGATTATGGCCTTCTATGCCCACGAAAACGAAGCCGATATCCGCTGGCTGTGGTTGCTCAGCGTGATCGGATTAGTGTCCAGCGCCGTGCTGACTTCGCTCGAAGCTTTCAAGATTCACGCCTGGTGCCAGTATTGTCTCGGCTCGGCGGTGATTTCGGCGCTTATCTTCATCGTCGCTACTATGATGTTGCTTACCAAACGTAAACGAGGGAAACGAAATGGCGAATCAAGATCTTAGTCATATCATTGAGTTCTACGGCGAGACATGTCCGCATTGTTTGTCGATGAAGCCAACCATCCGGGAGCTCGAGACCGAGCTCGATGGTGAGATCACAAAGCTGGAAGTTTGGAATCACGAAGAAAACAAAGCCACTATGAAGAAGTACGAAAGTATTATCTCGGAGGCATGCGGCGGATTTGCGGCGGTGCCGAGCTTCGTCAACACCTTGACAGGGCAAGCGCTCTGTGGAGAACACGAGAAGCAGGATCTGAAATTCTTGATCGAGGGTGGTGACTGCACGGGCAACAAGTGTATGCCGCACACACCGATGCACGCCGCGCCGAACGCAACTGCCGGGGCAGATACAGCCGCCGCTCTCGAAGCGAAAACCGAGGAACCAAGCAATGGCTGAATCGATACAACCAGAAGATCAGAGATTTACCCCCGTGCAAGGCCAAGCCATGCGCGATGCTCTTGAAGACCCACAACCATCGCGGGGAAAAATGGCCTGGGATACCAGTTCGGAACTCCCGCTCGGCGAAGGCGATCCAAACGCTCAGTACGAGCCTCAGGGTCCAGCCAAAGACATCGCACCATCGCTCGAAAGTGATGACAAAAGCGTCGACGCCGCCTAGTTTGCAAGGTTTCAGCATTGAGCCTGAGGCTCATCTCTAGTAAACTATAAGCATAAGAGGGTATCCCGTGATCAAAGTCGCCATCAATGGTTTTGGTCGTATTGGGCGCAACGCTTTCAAGATTGGTTTCGCGCATCCTGATCTGAAAATTGTGGCCATCAACGATCTGACCGACACGAAGACACTGAGTCATTTGTTGGCTCATGATAGTAATTATGGTCATTATGACCAGCTCGTCAGCCACGATGATAGCAACATCATCGTCGGCAAAGAGCCGGTGGCGGTGCTGGCCGAGAAAGATCCCGCTCATCTGCCGTGGAAGGACCTCGAGGTCGATGTCGTCATCGAGTCGACTGGCCGTTTCACGCATCATGATGATCTGATGAAGCACATCAAAGCCGGCGCCAAGAAGGTCGTGCTGTCGGCACCAGAGAAAGACGACAATCTCCAGCACCACGATACTTTCATCATGGGTGTCAACGAAGGCGACATCGCCGACACTCACCAGATCCTATCCAATGCATCGTGTACGACAAACAATGTTACGCCGGTGGCCTTCATCATCGACGGCGCCTTCGGCATCGACAAGGCCATGATGACCACTGTGCACAGCTACACTGCCAGCCAAGCCCTCCAAGACGCGCCAAACAAAGACCTCCGCGAAGGCCGCAATGCCGCCGAGAACATTGTGCCGACTTCGACCGGCGCGACCATCGCTGCCGCCAAGGCTTTCCCGCCACTGGCCGGCATCTTCGCTGGACTGTCGGTGCGAGTGCCGACCCCGGTGGTGTCGCTCAGTGACTTCACCTTCGTGGTCAAGAAACCGACCACCATCGAAGAAGTCAACGCCACTATCAAGAAAGCCGCCGCTAGCGACCGCTTTCGCGGCATCCTAACCTTCACCGAGGAAGAGCTGGTCAGCTCGGACTTCATCGGTGACTCGCATAGCTCGATCGTCGATCTCAAGCTGACCAATGTGGTCGGCGGCACGCTTGTCAAGGTCGTGGCTTGGTACGATAACGAATGGGGCTACTCCAACCGCCTGATCGAAATGGTCGTCCTTGCCGGCAAAATGATCAAAAAAGGCAATTAGGCGCAAGTATGATTATGGCGGCGTCATCAGCGAAGAAAGTTTTTGTAGCCAGCGATCATGGTGGCTTTGCTGCCAAGGAGCACTTGCTTGAGGCTCTACGCGGCGACTATGACGTAGCAGATCTTGGGCCGATGAGCCTTGATCCAACCGATGACTATCCGATGTATGCCGAACGCGTCGCCCGTCACGTCGTCAGTCAGCCGGGGAGTCTGGGGATTTTGCTTTGTCGCAGCGGCGAAGGCATGGAGATCGCAGCCAACAAGGTCGTCGGCATCCGCGCTGCTATCGCCTGGGATGAGGGAATTGCTCGCGAATCGCGACACGACAATGACAGCAATGTACTCAGTCTGCCGGCTGACTTGCTCTCGACCGAGCAGATGACCAAGGTCGCGCGGGCGTGGCTGGAGACGGACTTCTCGCAATCACCACGCCATCAACGCCGCCTCAGCGAAGTCAGCGCACTCGAGCAACGCCAGACGATGATCGTGGCGCCGGCGATTCTGGTACAGGACGCGCAGGACTATGCTCGCGAGATCGTGCTGGTGTCGCAGATGGGTGGGCGGTTTCAATTCGACTTCATCGATGGCCAATTCGCCGACAATACGACGCTGGATTTCGCAGATTTGTCAATGCCGACTGACAGTCAAATCGATCTGGATTTGATGGTGGCGCGTCCGAGCGAGTGGACAGAAAAAATCATTGCTCGCCGGCCACACTTGGCAGTATTACATCTGGAGTGCACCGAGGATTTGATGCCGAGTATCGCAGCGCTGAAGTCGGCCGGCGCAGGCATGAAAGTTGGCGTGGCCATCAACCCCGATACCGCGCTCGACCGGCTCGCAGATTTGGCGCCGCAGCTCGACCACGTCCTCATCATGGGGGTATCGGCAGGCTTCGCCGGTCAAACGTTCGACACGCGAGTGCTGGCCAAAATCGAGCAAGCCAAGATCGTCGCGCCGTTGGCAGAAATCGGCGTCGACGGCGGTGTCAATCTCGACGACCTCGCAGCCGTCGCCACCGCCGGTGCGGACATCGCTTACGTCAACAGCGCATTGTTTGGTGCCGATGATCCGGTGGCGCGGTATCACGAATTCAATCGCCAGCTGCTACCTCGACTCGATCCCCAATTAACCCAAACGGCGGCCGCATGAGATGACACCGAAGCAACTTGAACTCAAAGCCAATCGTCTGCGCCAAGATGTCATCGAGATGTTGATCGCCGCCGGCAGCGGCCACACTGCTGGCCCGCTTGGCCTGGCCGACATCTTCGCCTGTCTGTATTTCGTCATCCTCAAACACGACCCGCAGAATCCCGACAAGAAGGATCGCGATCGGCTCGTCCTCAGCAACGGTCACTGTTGTCCGATTCTCTACGCGGCCATGGCTGAGTCAGGCTACTTCCCGCGGGCTGAGCTCAAGACGCTGCGCAAGTTTGGCAGCCGTTTGCAAGGTCACCCGGAGCGCGTTAAGCTGCCAGGTCTCGAGACCACTAGTGGCCCGCTCGGTAGCGGTATCGGTCAAGCGGCCGGTATGGCGCTCGGGCTGAAGATGGATGGCAATAAGCGCGGCCGGATCTATTGTGTGGCCAGTGATGGCGAGCACGAGGAGGGCAACACCTGGGAGGCGATCATGTTTGCCGGCAAGAATCGGTTGAATAATCTCACCGTCATCATGGATCGCAACAACATCCAGATAGACGGACCGACCGAGCAAGTCATGCCACTGGAGCCGCTGGCCATGAAGTATCAATCATTCAACTGGCATGTCATCGAGATCGACGGCCACAACTATCAGGAGATCATCGCGGCGACCGACCAAGCTCGCGCCATCATCGAGCAGCCGACCTTGATCCTGGCACACACCATCCCGGGCAAGGGCGTCGACTTCATCGAAGCGGATTTCCACTGGCACGGCTATGATCCAGATAGTGCGAAGGCAAAGCTCGACTACATGCATGCCCTGCACGAGTTGCGGACGCTGCGTGGTCAGATCAGGAGCGAACATGAATAAAGAACTCATGCTCAACCCTAAGCTCTTCCGAGCCGACATGGAGCACATCACCATGCGCCAAGGCTTCGGTGAAGGCTTGCTGGCGGCCGGTCACGCCCACGCCAATGTGGTAGCGCTCTGTGCCGATGTCACCGAGTCGTCGCAGATGACCAAATTCATCGAAGCTTATCCCGACCGCTACGTCGAGATGGGTGTGGCCGAGCAAAACATTGCCACAGTGGCATCTGGCCTGGCAGCCGTCGGCAAGATCCCGTACTTGGCCAGTTACGCGATGTTCTCGCCCGGGCGCAGCTGGGAGCAAATTCGCACTACCATCGCTTACAACAACCAGCCGGTCAAGATCATCGGTCTGCACGCTGGCGTGTCGGTCGAGGCCGACGGCGCCACCCACCAGGCGCTCGAGGACCTGGCCATCATGCGGGTGATGCCAAACATGGACGTCATCGTGGCGGCCGACACCCACGAGGCCTTTCGTGCCACACAGTCCATCGCACTGACCGGCAAGCCAGCTTATCTGCGCCTGGCCCGTGCCAAGACACCAGTCGTCACCACGCCCGACACACCCTTCGAAATTGGCAAGGCTTACGTTCTCAATGAAGGCCGCGACGTGACGATAGTAGCTTGCGGACCATTGCTCTACGAAGCTCTGCTAGCGGCTCGCGACCTCAGCCGCAAGGGCATCACCGCTGAGGTCATCAACTGTCCGACGATCAAGCCGCTCGACGCCGAGACGATTCTACAGAGTGCCACCAAGACCCACGCCGTGGTTAGCGTCGAAGAAGCCCAAATCAACGGCGGTCTGGGTAGTGCAGTGGCGGAGCTACTCGGTGAGCAACTGCCGTGTCATTTCGCCCGCATCGGCGTCCGCGATCGCTTCGGGCAGTCCGGCACCATCAAGGAGCTCTGGGACGAATACGAGCTCAGCGCCCCGCATATTTATCAAGCCGTCCTACGGGTGTTAGACTGGAAGTTGAAATGAAATATCACGTCGTCACCGTCGGTGCCGCCACCCAGGATGTCTTCCTGATCAGCAAGAACTTCCGTCCTTGGCACTATCAAGGTAGTTACTTCAATCTGCTCCAGTACGGTAGCAAGATCGACGTCGAGGACATCGTCTACGACACCGGCGGCGGCGCCACCAATGCGGCCGTTACCTTCGCGCGGCAAGGCTTGCACACCTCATGCATGGCTAAGGTCGGCATCGACGCAGCCGGTCGCGAGATCGTCCACACGCTCAACAAAGAAAACGTCTCCACCGAGCACCTGCTCAAAAGCGCTCAGCATCATACCGGCTTCTCAGCATTGCTCAAGCCCTTCGGTGGCGATCGCACCGTCTTGGTGCACCGCGGTGCCAGTTTCAAATACAGCCAGAAAGACTTCTCGGTCAGTAGTTTGCAGACCGACTGGCTCTACATCTCGTCGCTGGGTGGTAATTTGGCCGTCATCAAGTCGCTGATCAACTGGGCCAACCGTCACGAAGTCTATGTGGCGATCAATCCCGGTAGCCTCGAACTCGCTCAGCGATCCAAGTTAGCCAACTTGCTGCGTCAGTGCCAGGTAGTCATCCTCAACTCCGACGAAGCTTGCGCCTTGACCGGCCACCACACCATCATGGCGGCACTCCAGTCACTGCATCGCGCCAAGATCGACACAGTGCTGCTGACCGACGGGCCGCGTGGCAGCTATGTCTTACACAATGGCGTCGTCTTCCGCAGCGGAATCTACAAGAAAGTCCGCTTGGTCGATCGTACCGGTGCCGGTGATGCTTATGGTTCGGGTTTCGTGGCTGCCATCATCCGCGGTCAGACCGTCGAGCAAGCCATGAGCTTCGCAGCGGCTAATTCGACCTCAGTGATCAGCTATATCGGCTCCAAGACTGGCATCTTGCGCACTCACGATGTCCGCCAGCTCAAAGTCAAACAGATACAATTCTAAACCGAAAGGAACTCATAATGAAAAGCCGCATCGACATTCTCTCCATCGGCGATACCGCCACCGACGCCTTCATCCAGCTCGAACCTAGTGTCCGCGTCGATGACGCCGACACCGACGATCCGCGCCTCAGTCTGCCCTATGGCGCCAAGATACCTTTCCTCCAAGCCATCATCGTGCCGGCGGTGGCCAACGCCGCCAATGCGGCCGTCAGCTTCGCCAAGCTCGGTCTGCGCAGCGCCCTGTTCGCCAACATCGGCGATGACCACAATGGTCAGGAGATACTTCAAGCCTTGCATGCCAGCAAGGTTCAAACCCAGTTCGTGCGTATCAATCGCGGCAAGAAGACCAATTACCATTATCTGCTCTGGTACAAGACCGACCGTACACAGCTGATGAACTTCGAGCATTATGATTGGCACTTGCCAGAGCTGCACTCGATCGATCGGCCGGCCTGGATCTATCTCAGTCGCCTGGGTGGCGACACCTTGCCGCTCCATCATCAGATCGCCAAATACGTCAAGGCCTATCCCGAGACCAAGCTCGTCTTCCAGCCAGATCGCTTCCAGATCGACTTCGGGACGCACAAACTGGCTGACATCTATGCTCGGACGTATCTGGTGTTTTGTAATCGCGAGGAGGCAGTCAAGATCACTGGTAGTCCGACCGATCACATCCCAGAGCTGATGCTGCGATTTCACAAGCTCGGATCGCAGAATGTAGTGATCACCGATGGGCCTGATGGTAGTTATTGCTCGGATGGCAATCGGATCTGGAGTATGCGCACCTATCCGGATCCGAAGCCGCCACTGGAGCGGACCGGTGCCGGTGATGCCTTCGCCAGTACAGTGACGGCTGCATTAGTGTTAGGCAAGCCACTCGAGGAAGCCATGCGTTGGGCACCGATCAATTCGATGAGTGTGGTCCAGGCCGTCGGCGCGCAAGCGGGCTTGCTTAATGTCAGCCAAATCAACCGCTTGCTCGAGCATGCTCCGGCTGATTATATGCCTAAGATAATCGAAGGGAAATAATATGAATCCGAACCCGAGTACCCCAGCGGCGCCGAACCCAATTTATGATCTGATCATCATCGGCGCCGGTCCGGCTGGCATGACAGCGGGGATTTACGCTGCCCGCAAGAAGCTGCGCACGCTGGTGCTGACGCGCGACATCGGCGGCCAGACGGCGTGGAGTAGCGACGTCGAGAATTACCCGGGCTTCACCATGATGCGCGGCACTGATCTGGTGGAGAAATTCGAGGAACACCTCGAGAAATTCAAAGACGAAGTCGAGCTGCGGCTGACTACGACAGGTGTTGCGAAAATTACAACACCTACGGCGGACGGGTCGGCGGCTGGTGCACTAGCTGCCAGTAGCAACTTCGTCGTAACGACGGCCGATGGCAAATCCGAGTCGGCTCGCTCGATTATACTGGCTGGCGGCAAATTGCCTCGCAAGCTCGGTGTGCCGGGCGAGGACGCGTTTCTGAACAAAGGCGTGACCTACTGCGCCTGGTGTGACGGGCCGCTGTTTGCCGGCAAGGACATCGCCATCATCGGTGGTGGCAACGCGGCGCTGGACTCGGCGCTGAACATCGACAAGATCGTCAAGAGCATCTACATCGTGAATCTGACCGAGGCCCTGACGGCCGATCCGGTGATGGTGGAGAAGATCGGCCAGTTGCAAAACATCCGCGTCATGAACAACTGCGAGACGCGTGGCATTAAGGGCGACACGGTGGTGCGGGCGGTGACGGTGGCGGACAAAGCGGCCGGCGGCACCGAGCACGATCTGCCGGTGGAGGGTGTCTTCATCGAGGTCGGTAGCATCCCAGCGACCGATTATCTCAAAGGCGTCGTCGAGCTAGATAAGGCCGGCGAAGTGGTGATTGATGGCAACAATATGACCTCGGTGCCGGGGATCTTCGCGGCCGGCGACATCACGACCGTGACCGAGAAGCAGATCGTCATCGCGGCCGGCGAGGGCGCCAAAGCGGCGATTTGCGCCAGTCAGTGGTTGAGCAAGAAGCCGGCTTAGGAAAGCCGCGCGCTGGCACGAAACCAGCCGAGACACCGTCCAAAGCCCACAAACCCAAAAGGAAACCGGCCCTCGGGCGGGGAACCCGAAGGCCGGTGAAAAGAGTTGGTCGCCTTGCCTAGACGCGATCGACCGCCGGCGTTCTCTCGATGCCGACGAATATCAGTGACAACGGATGTCCGCTGCGAGGCAGGCGGAGACCATTCCTTGCGTCCATCCACCAATTCAGCAACATCTCACGATCACCATGGCTTAGACTTGGCGCGAAGCCATGGTAGTCGCTGACATTGCCAATCTCGGCCAACATCGACTCCAAGAGAGTCATGATGGCAGCCGGAATCGGCACAGCTTGCTCGATGGCGTTGAATACTTGGACAAGCGCGTGATTCTTCGGCATGCCGAGCGCGTTTTGCAGATTGTCGCGCCAGGCCAGAACTGCTTGGCGTTGTCGAGCAGTAAGCATGAACTCAACTTCGCCGTCGGCACAGAGGTCCGTCAATGGCTGTCGGAGGATGTCGCCAGCTTCGATGGGCTGGCTATTGCCGGCCTTCAAGAGGGTGTTGAGCGTGTACAGCGGCACTTCGCGAGAAGGGCCGATGATGGTGACGCGGATGCGATAGCTCGGCTGCATTGCGTCGAATTCGGCTCGCTGCTTGCGTGTCAGGGTAGCGCTGGGGGACACATTTCCTCCTCGGGGGAGTAGGTACGGATAAGCACTGAACTCATAGATGATACCATATATCGGAACATGCACAAACATAAGCGTTTCGGGGCAAAAAACGGCCCCCGAGCGTGGACTCGAGGGTCTGGGGGACGGGGGATGGCCGCTAGTGATTACTTTCCTTGACGGATTGCTCGAGCCCTGCGGTGCGGAATCGGGGTGCCACGCTCGATAGCGGCGAAAAACCGGGCCAGCGGATGGCTTCTCTGTAGAGCGATAACCTTCTGCAGATCCTTCCACCACAGAAGCACCAGGTGCCGTTCGCTTGCGGTGAGCACAAATTTGACGATTCCCTCAGCTTGCAAGTCTTGCAATGGCCTTTGCAAGGTGGAATTCACTTTGGAAGGTCGAATTTGTCCGATGTCTTCGATACCGAAGTATGCAATCGCCGCCTTGACACTGACATCATCGGTCTTTTCTGCATGCGCGACGAGAAAGTAATCCTGGCTTGGGCGAGCCGGCCTTGACATCGGCGGCATCGGCTTGTCGGCTTGGCCGGGCGGTGTGTAGGCAATCTTCTGCAAGACTGCTTGGCGCACCCGTGACAGGTCGAGACCGAGATTTTGCAAGATCTGAGCTCCGACACCCTCACCTTCGCGAATGAGACCGAGCAAGATATGCTCAGTGCCGATGTAGCGAACACCCAATTGTAGAGCTTCGCGTTCTGACAATTGAAGAACTTTCGCGGCGCGTGGCGTGAAGGGAAGATAATCAGATGCTGCTTGCTGATTGCCACGGCCTACTATTTCTTCGACTTGCGCGCGTACTTCCGGAAGTGTTATGCCAAGTGACACCAGCACTTGTGCGGCCACCGCTTCACCTTCGCGGATCAGACCGAGCAAGATATGCTCGGTAGCGATGTAGTTGTGGTTCAAGCTTCGAGCTTCTTTTTGGGAGAGCACTATCACTTGACGAGCGCGGTCTGTATAACGTTCGAACACATCTGCCATGATGAAGCTCCTTGGGCATGTCGAGGTGCGATTACAACAGAACTCGTCTGATAATACCAGATTTGGCCGCAGAAGCAAGCATGAGCGGGAAGGATTGAGGCCGAAACGTGCCGGACTTTACACCGACCGCGCCGCTATGCTATACTTTTGATAGTAAAGGAACTCAACCATGTCGACCGACTCAAAATCTAACCCCAAGACCGCCAAAAACGTCACCATCTACACCACGCCGACCTGCCATTTCTGCGGCGCGACCAAGGAATTCTTGACTGATCACGGCGTCAAATACAGCGAAGTCAACGTCGCGGCCGACCAAGCCGCCGCCCAAGACATGATCGAGAAATCCGGCCAAATGGGCGTCCCCGTGGTCGAAATCGACGGCCAGATCGTGGTCGGCTTCAACAAACCACGCCTGACCGAACTCCTCGCCGTCTAAACTCGTCGAAACGCGCCGCGAAGTAGTATACTAGACACATGATTGCCTTCGGACATAGCAGCACCGGCGTGATCGTCGGTGTCGGCGCTGTCGCTGTGGCCCAGAGTGGCGCGTCGCCATCGCTGGTCTGGCTGCTGCCGGCTACCGTGGCGATTGGTGTCGCCTCACACTACCTCTGCGATGCCATCCCACACGGGCATTATCACTTCAGCTCGACCCATCCGACCACCAAGCAATTGGCGCTCTTCGCCCTTGATTTCTTTGGTGTAGTGATACTCTTTGGCGTCATCGCGCTGCACAAATTTGGTCTCGGTGCCGGTCTCTGGCTGATCGCGGCTGGCGTACTCGGGGCCCAACTTCCTGATATCTATGAGGCCTTCGTCGATCTGCGGATCTTACCGACGAACAAATTCAGCGAAGCTCATCGCCACTGGCACTGGGCGATCTTGCACTGGCATCATCTCCGCGGCCCGCGCCTCACCAAGGATACTCGCGCCCTTGGCTGGTGGGACATCTGGCAAGTCGGCGTCTTCGGCCTCGCCCTCTGGCTCCTTGTACGAGTGCCTTCTCGCTAAGCAGGGGCGGTAGGCGAACCAAGTAAATAGGTCTTTTTCACTGGATTTGCCAACGCCCAATCTGAATTAGGCGAAAGAGTCAGTGAAGAAGACCTAGCTATTTGGTTTGTCGTAGCTGATTCTTAGTGCTGATAAAACCACTCGACGATAGCATCCTTGCGCTTGTAGAGCACGTAGCCGCCAGCACCGACGATGGCGAGGAAGAAGACTATGGTCAACCAGACAGCCAGCGAGGTACCCTTGGAGGCAGCAATACCGAAGAGCGCGTCAGAGCTCAGCGAGAAGCTGACCGTGCCGTCTTTGCTGGTGTACTTCGAGCCTTTGATCACCGACCACTTGCTGCCGGATTGCGATTCGGCGGTGAAGCCGTGGTATTTCTTGGCCAGCGCGCTACTGATCTTGGCGGAGAAGGTGACAGGGCTGTTGAAACTTGTGATGGTGTTGTCGTCGGAGGTGCGGCAGGCGAGATTGTACGGGCCTGCTACGATGGTTGGCGAACCTTTGCTCGATTTGGCGTCCATGCTCTGACTGACGATGGCACAGCTGGCGCTGCTGTCGACTGCGCCGGCCGGGATGACCGCCGTAATGACGCCGTCGTCGCTGGTGATGTTACTACCGCCGCTAGTCACATTACTACTGAAATCCTGCGTGGTGATTTGGGTCTGGATGTAGGGCGAGCCGACGTTCTTGGCGTCGATGGCTTGGATGCGATAGGTGTAAGCGGTGCTGAAGTCTGAGCTGGTGTCGGCGTAGACGGTGCCGGTCAGGCTGGTGGCGACATTTGTCCAGGTTGCGTCGTCGGTTGAGCGGTCGATCGAGTAGGTCAGGGCACCGTCGCCACCGGAGGCGGCCGTCCAGCTCAAGATGACGCCGACGACGTTGCTGTTGGCGGTGAAATTATCGGGCGCGTTTGGTCCCGGATCACTGGCAGTGGGCGCGGCCGTGACGACAGGCGCGCCGTTGCTCGTGCGCGCGGCGGTGCTTCCGGATGAACTATGACTGCCGGTACTGCTGCTACCTGCTGAGCCGGATCCTGTGCCAGTGCTGCTACTTGAGTCAGAGCTACCGGTACTGGTCGAGCCTGAACCGCCGTTTGAGCCAGTATCGCCGCCATTCGACGGATTTGAAGCCGGCGGAGTTGAGGCTGGTGGAGTGCTGGCGGGCGGGTTCGATGGTGGCGGTGAGCTCGGGGGTGTAGTGACAGGTTGCGCGGTCACGTTGACGAGGATATGTACCGAGACATCGTCGCTAGCGTTGGCGCTGTCGTCGCAGGTCAGATAAATGTCCTTCTGAGTGGCGGTAGCGGTGTCGCGGATGCCGCGGTCGGAGCTGCCTGATGATGCCAGCACATAACCCTGGGGACTGCCGTCGTCGTTGGACCAATCGCGCCACTTCTTGCAGGTCGAGACATTACCGGTGCTCCAGGCGAACTGCAGGTCGTCGAATTGCTTGACTGTATAAGTCGGTGCGGCCGGCGGGTTGAAGGTGGTGCTGGACTGGGTGACGGTGCCGATGGCGGCGTTGGTGTTGTCGCGGATGGTCAGCTTGACGGACGGCGCGCCGGCGGCGAAGCTGGCGATCAGGCGATAGCCGAGATAGCCGACGAAGCCCACCACCACGAGCATGAGTAGAGCAGTCGAGAAACTCTTGGGGCTGGCGAGTCGGACGTGGAGACGTTTCATGAGTTTGGTTTTGGCGTGCTTGGCCATTGGTTTCCTTACTGCTTATGGTACAAGATTTTCAGCTTTTCTTCAACTAGAAATGAAATCGTCCTGACGCGCGAGGCGCCAGGACGGAGGGGGCGGGGCAGTGAAGAGGTTACTGCGGGCTGGTGACCGGCTTCGGAGCGAGCCTGTCGAAGAGCTCCAGGTTGATCTTCGGGCCAGCAGCGATGGCGTGATTGATCTCGCCGACCAAGATGCCGATCACGGCTTGGAGTTGCGTGGCCGTCCAATCGGACAGATCGCGGAACTTCAGAACACTGGCCACGTCGAGGTCTCTCGCGAAACCAATCCAGACGATGACTCTCTCTAGAGCCGGATCATCGATGTGCTCTCGGATGATCGATAGCTTGTGTGGCCTGATTTGGCCATCGAACTGTCGCGGGCCGAGATGCCACTCTCTCAAGTCACGACTGTATTTTCCTTCCGGAGTATCGATGCGACTCGGTGCCATCTTGCTGCGGGCTTGCACTTCTACGACAAGATGCGCAAAAAGCTCGCTCAAGCTCATATCGAGTGCCATGATTTGCCTCCTAGGCGGGTTGTGCTGCAGACGGGCGATCGGCCGGGAATTTCTCGAACAATTTTGTCTTGAGCTGTAGTCGGCCACTTACGGCCTGCCTGATTTGCGCGACGAAGATGCCGATGAAATGATCAAGCGCTGCCTGATCCCATCTCGTCAGATCGTTGAAGTAAATCAGACTCGCATTTGCTGAGTTTGCAGCGAAGCCAATCCAGGCGAAAACCTCGCCGCCATCGACCCATGTCAAATCTTGCTCGATGGCGAGATGATACTGCCTGATCGAGTCGTGCTGGCAAGGACCAAGCAGCCAAACTGCACTCACACCATGCAGTGGCGAGGCTTCCCTTGTGAAACTTGGTGCCATGCCGCTGTGCTTGGTTACCTCACGGATGACTTGGCGAATGAACTCACTCACCGTCATATCGAGCGCCATATATACCTCCACGTTTGCGATCATGCCGATCTTGCGGACATCGAAATCATACCTTCGAAGTCCCTGTCTGTCAAGATAGGCGACGACTTGGTATAATAATGACATGAGCCTTTTCAACCTCCGCAGCAAATACCAAGCCGGCGGCGATCAACCGGCCGCCATCGCCGCCTTGACTCGTGGCCTCACTGAGCAAAAGCTGCGCGAGCAGACCTTGCTCGGGATCACCGGCTCCGGCAAAACCTTCACCATGGCCAACGTCATCGCCCAGGTCGACCGCCCGACCCTCATCCTGTCGCACAACAAGACCCTGGCCGCTCAGCTCTATGGCGAATTCCGCGAGTTCTTCCCCGACAACGCCGTGCATTACTTCGTCAGCTATTTCGACTACTACCAGCCCGAGGCCTACATCCCGCGCTCGGATACATACATCGAGAAGGACAGCGACATCAATGAAGAAATCGACCGTCTGCGTCACGCCGCCACCTCCGCGCTCTTATCACGCCGCGACGTGCTGATTGTGGCCAGTGTGTCGTGCATCTACGGCCTCGGTTCGGTCAAGGATTATACTGAGATGACCGTCCACCTTAAGGTCGGCGAGCGCCTGATTCGCGACAAATTCCTGCGTCGACTCAACGACATCCAGTACACGCGCAACGACCAGAATTTCGTCCGCGGCATGTTTCGGGTGCGCGGCGGCATCGTCGACATTTTTCCCGCCGGTGAAGACTTTGCCTACCGCTTGAGCTTCGGCGGCGAGGAGCTCGAGAAAATCACTCGGCTCGACCCGCTGACCGGTGAGATTTATGACACCCTCGATAGTGTGGCGATTTATCCGGCCAAGCATTATGTGACGCCGCAGGAGAACATGGCGCGGATCATCGCCGACATCAAGGCCGAGGCCGATGCGCGGCTGAAGTTCTTCAAGAGCAACGACCAACTTCTCGAGGCCCAGCGGCTGGAGCAGCGTATCAAATACGATACCGAGATCATGGAGCAAACCGGTTACGTCAAAGGCATCGAGAACTACGCCCGCTATCTGACCAACCGCGAGCCAGGTGAGCAGCCGGCGACGTTGCTGGACTATTTCCCGGACGATTTCTTGATGTTTATCGACGAAAGCCACATGACGGTGTCGCAGGTGCGTGGCATGTACGCCGGCGATCGGTCACGCAAAGAGACGCTAATCGAGCACGGCTTCCGCCTGCCCAGCGCGCTCGACAACCGTCCGCTGACCTTCGCCGAGTTCGACCGCCACATCAATCAAGTGGTCTACGTCTCGGCTACTCCAGCCGAGTACGAGCTCGGTCGCTCGAAGCAAATCGTCGAGCAAATCATCCGCCCGACCGGCTTGCTCGATCCAATCATCGAGGTGCGGCCGGTCGAGCATCAGGTGGACGATCTCATCGCCGAGATCGAGAAGCGGGTCAAGGCTCATCAGCGCGTCTTGGTGACGACGCTTACCAAACGCATGTCCGAGGACCTGACCGAGTACCTCAAGGACCTCGGTATCAAGGTGCAATACCTGCACAGTGAAGTCGAGACCTTCGAACGGACAGATATTCTCAACGACTTACGGCTAGGTGTCTATGATGTGGTGGTCGGCATCAATCTCTTGCGCGAGGGGCTTGATCTGCCCGAAGTCAGCTTGGTGGCTATCATTGACGCCGACAAGGAAGGCTTCCTGCGATCTGATACCAGCCTGATCCAGACCATCGGCCGGGCGGCTCGCCACCAGGAAGGCATGGTCATCATGTACGCCGATCACGTTACCGGATCGATGCAACGCGCCATCGAAGTCACCGCCAAGCGTCGCGAAGTCCAGATTGCATATAATAAGGAACACAATATCACGCCCAAAACCATCGAGAAGGCGATCCATGACCGCATCGTCGAGCTAGAAGAGGCCGAGAAGGCCGATGTGCGGCAGATTGATTTCGCCAAGATCCCGGTAGACGAGCTCAAACACTTGATGGCTCAGCTGGACGAGCAGATGAAAATGGCGGCCGCCAACTTGCAATTCGAAAAGGCCGCCGAGCTGCGTGATCAGATCGCCGAAGTGCGCGATATCACCCGCGCCAAGCGAATTACGAAGAAAGGCTAGGTCGCCGGCGGGCAAAGCATCAAGCGGCGACTAGGTCGCTGCCGCTGCGATTACATCTCGGCGTCGAGGGCTTGTTGGGCTTCTTCGAGGCGGGCGTTGCCGTCTCGGATTTCGTTTTGCATTTCTTGCATTTCTTCGAAGGCCTTGTTCATGCCGGCTGCTAGCTTGTCGATGTTCTGTCGAGCCTCCGACATGAGGTTCTGGGCCTTGCGATGTCGTTCCATCATGGCATCATGATCTGGGCTGGTTTCGGTGGTGGCCGGTGCTGGCTCGGCGACGGCTGGTGCTTCGGGGAAGCTGTCCGGCGTGGAGCTGTTGGCGGCTTCGGCAGATTGACTGATGTCGTTCTTGATCGACTCGTTGGTGACTATGGGCGCGGCAGCTGGCGGCAAGATGGTCTCGTCGGCACTATTTGTGGCTGGTTCAACATTGGTCTCGAGTGGTGACTCGACAACATCGGGCGTGACTGACGGCTCTTGCTTGTCGGTATTTTCATTGCCGAGGGCGTGATCTGGAGCTGAAGCAATTGGGGTTTCGACAGCTTGTTCGGGAGCTTCGCTGGCGGTGTGGACCCGCGGAATCTCATGCAACCCTAGTGTGGCGTGCCCTGTCTCCTCGGATGGTTGAGTAGGTAAGGGGTGAAGTTCTCCGGCAGTTGGCTCGGGCATCGGTGCGATCGAGCTTGGAGGTGTCTCGATAGCTGGAGGTGTAGCCATATGTTCGATTGATGGCGGGTTGGCGGCGGCGG